>JAEEGL010623660.1_pt1 | contig 11372 bp, 10 predicted proteins | sample 9134231 | NCBI WGS metagenome assembly JAEEGL01 (sample SAMN16246548, study PRJNA631951) | gut metagenome | biome: gut microbiome; feature: rumen; material: fiber-attached | host: Bos | place: Iran: Karaj | collected 2018-10
GAGGCTGGCGCCTCGCCGCCGTCCTGGCCGCAGGCAGCGCCGCAGTCGCCGCCGCGTCCTGGCTCCTCGCCTTGACACCAGGTGAGAAAGACTTCTTCCTCAAACATTTACGCAGGAGCTGACCATGATCGACTACAGCATCATAATTCCTTCGAAGAACCTTCCTGACCTGCTTCAGCGGGCGCTGGATTCGATACCGCGCCGTGATGGCATACAGGTCATAGTGGTGGATGATGCCAGTGACCCCGGAGTGGTCGATTTCTCCGCCTATCCCGGACTGGACTCTCCTCAGGTCGAGGTGGTGTTCACCAAGGAGGCCCGCGGCGCTGGCTATGCCCGCAACGCCGGGCTCGCCCGCGCCGCTGGGCGCTGGACGCTGTTCCTCGACTGCGACGATCTCTTCACCCCCGGTGCTTTCGACCTGCTGGATTCCCATAAGGAGGATGATGCCGACATAGTATTCTTCAATGTAACCAGCGCATATTCCGACGACCTGACTTATTCCCCGCGGCATCTTGCCCGTTCCGAATACTTTACGTCCTATGACGGGGCCCGGCGCGGGTTCTGCTGCCGCTATCTCTACAGCGAACCCTGGGGCAAGATGTTCAGGACGGCTTTCCTGCGCGAGGGGGCTTTCCGCTTTGACGAGACCCCTCTTGCCAATGACTTCCGTTTCTCGGTAATGACCGGCCTGGCTGCCGGGCGCATCGTTACCGACACGCGGCCGCTCGTCTGTGTCACCGAGCGCCGCGGCAGCCTCAGCCATGACTTCTGCAGCACCCCGCTCCAACTCTCCACGCGTCTTGCGGTGTACCGTGACGTTCAGGACCTCCTCGATGCGGCAGGCGTCAAGTCCTATCCTTTCTACAAGCTGGTCAATTTCACCCTCCGTCACCGGAGACACATGACAGATATCCTCCGGGACTTCTGCAGTGACCGGAGGATAGGTTATAATTCCTTGAGAATTAAGACTTTATTCTATAGGGTACTCTTCTCGCGCTGGCACAGGCGCCACTGGGCGGTATTCTAGGCTTCAGTTTCCAGGAATGCGCCGTCCTGCCGTGCGTTGTCGCGGCATCGCTGAAGCTCGCCGTAAGCATCTCGGAGCTCACCTATTCCTTTCCATGGAATGCCGGAGAGGTATATTACACCGTATAACGCCAGCAGGACGCTCTGCCATAAAAGCGTGATGCGCGGATTTGCACCGGGGTCTGCCACGGCCGCCTTGGCCGTAACGACCTTCAGTCTCATACGGTAGTCCTTGGGCCGAGGCCTGTCTGCGCGGTCGTGCACGGCCATGGCGGTCTTTACGACCGCCGCATCGAAACCGTGCCAGGCAGCGCGGTGGATGTAGTCAAGGTCCTCGCCGTAATGTGGGAAGGTAGGGGAGAATCCTCCCACTTTTTCCATGCAATCCCGGGAGAGCATCCAGTGCGCGGCCATCACGAAAGGCACCCGGACCGTTTCGGCCGGGTCCTTTCCCAGGGCCGCGCCGCAATGCTTGCGGAACTGCGCGTCCATCCTGGTGAGGTTCGCTTCCATCTGCATGGGGCTCAGGATCCCGACAGGTTTCCCCTGCGGAGCTTCCCCGCATTCTTTGAACGCCCTGACCAGCGTCCCGAAAGTCTCAGGGAAAACCCAGGCGTCCTGGTTGAGGAGATAGACATACTTGTAACCGTTCCTGAGCGCGTGGCGGATACCGAGGTTGTTGGCTGCGCCGAATCCGAGGTTGTCGCGGCTTTCAGTCAGCATAGCCTCCGGGAAGTGCTCCCGTATCCAGCCGGTAGTACCGTCGGTGGAACCGTTGTCGACTACGAAGATGTCGGAGGGCAAGGCTGAAGCCCGGACCGAGCCCAGACAGCGCTCGATCCACTTCATGCCATTGTATGTAACCACTATCGTCAGTATGTCCGCCATTTCCTGTTTTGTTTTGTCCTTCCTTTTTCCCAAACCGTTAAAGGTGGCTGGAGTCCATTTGCTTTATTTCGTTGTAGTACCCTATAAAGATTTCCTTCGGTGTGCGGTGCGTAAAGATGCTTCGCGTGATATTGCGGTAAGTCTGCAGCACGGTGCGGTGCTGCGGGCTGGGTCGAGCCGCCTGCACGATGGCGGCCTTTGCCCGCTTCACGGACTCGGCGCACCATACCGGTATGGCCAGCAACAGGTATTTCCCGCTGCGGAACCCCGAGAAGTGCATCAGCGAGCCGCGTACAGCTGCGGGGCGTATGGCGCCCATGATCCGCGAAGCGGTCGTGCGCCATTTGTGCACGACCTGCGCCGACGCGTCCACGTATAGCCGCAGGCCCTTCCGGCACGCGAGCGTGCCGAGGGCTATGTCCTCCGGCGTAAAGAAAAACCTCTCGTCGAACCATCCCAGATCCCGGAACAACGCGGTCGGTATCAGGAATGCCGCCCCGGTGATGTTCCAGGTGCGGAACAGTTTCCGCCCTCCGATGACGGCCGCAGGCTCCTGCCCGGCGGTATTGTCCTTCGGTTCGCTGAACATATGCCACTGCTGCAGGACGTAATGCCGGGCAGGGTACGGCGGCCGTCCGCGGAGCTGGAGCGAGCCGTCGGCATTCAGCAGCGTCGGACTTACTATCGCGGTTCCTTCGGGCAGTGCCCTGAAATCCTCCACCAGCATGTCCACGGTGGACACGGGCAGTTCCGTATCGTCGTTGAGTATAAAGCAGAATCGCCCGTCGGCACGCTTCAGGGCCAGATTGTTGTTCTCCGAAAAACCCCGGATCTCATTGCTCTCGATGAATGTTACCCACGGGAAATCCTCCTTGGCCTTGGCAAGTCTCTCGGGATCGTACATGTAGGCCACCACCAGCACCTCGTACGTGACCCTCCGGGTTGTCCGCCGGATGCTCTCCAGGCACGGATAGAGATTGTCCGGCCTGTTCATGCACACGATAATGATGCTGACGTCCACCATGGAGGTGGGGTCTAGAATTTGTCGACGAGCTTGAAGATGCGGTCGCGGACCTCCTCGATGGTGCCTACACCGTCGATTTCGTTGTAAGTCCCGGCCTTCCTGTAGAAGTCGATGAGCGGCTCGGTCTGGTTGTGGTAGGTGTCGATGCGGTTCTTGATGATGCTCACGTCGGCATCGTCGGCGCGGCCTTCGATGGCGGCGCGGTGCGATATGCGCTCGATGATCATCTCGTCCGGAATCATTATGCTGACGATGGAGGTGACCTTCTCGCCGCTGCGCTCCAGGATGGCGTCGAGGGCCTCGGCCTGGGCTATGGTGCGGGGGAAGCCGTCAAGCAGGAAGCCGTCCACTCCGGTGACGGTGCGGAACTCGGACTCGATCATGCCCTCGACGACCTCGTCGGGTACGAGGGCGCCGGCCTCGATGAGGCTCTTGGCCTTCAGGCCGAGTTCTGTGCCGGCGGCGATCTCCTTGCGGAGGAGGGCTCCGGTGCTGATGTGATGGAGGTTGTATTTTTCAACCATGGCTGTGGCCTGGGTGCCCTTGCCGGCTCCTGGAGGCCCGAAAAGAATGTAGTACTTCATATGTTCGTCTTTCGTTTCGTCCAATACGTAGATGTCGGGAAGATTACGGCCAAGTTCGTCATAATCAAGGCCGTATCCGACGATGAATGCGTTCGGGATCTCCATGCCGACATAGTCGAGCACCGTGTCCTTGGCATAGACCTCGGGCTTCATCAGCATGGTGCAGATGCGCACTTCCTTCGCACCTTTCGACAGGAGCATCTCCTTAAGGGCGACGATGGTGTTGCCCGTGTCGACTATATCCTCGAAGATGATGACCTTCCTGCCTTCCACCGGAGCCGTGAGTCCGATGGGGATGAGCACCGTACCGGTGGAAGATGTCCCCTGGTAGGAGGAAAGCTTGATGGAGACGAGTTCGGCCTTGAAGCGGAGCCGCTTCATCATGGCTGCAGTGAACATTATGGCGCCGTTGAGGACGCAGAGGAAGATGGGAATCTCCTCCGAACCTTCATAATCAGCGTTCACCCTCTCGGCCAGGCGGTCGATGGCGGCCTCAATCTCTTCATTGGAAAGATAGGGCTTGAATACCTTGTCGTGCAGTTTGATCTTCTTTTCCATTGTGCATCGGTGATTCTTGATTTACAAATTTAGCCAGAAATCATAAAAAAACATAAGTTTTTTCGCCCCTTGGAAGAATTGATGCGTTTCTTATCTTTTTGCAGCATATATTGCGGGCAAAAGACGGATTATGTGGAGCAAGACCTTACTTGCAGCGGCCCTTTCCATCCTGTCCCTACAGGCCGCGGCGCAGGACATCGTGGATGAAATAACTTACCTGACCGGGGCATCTGCCCCCGAGGAACTGGACGGGGAGACGGTGGAACACATGTCGGCACTTGCCGCGAGGCCGGTGCGCATCAACCTCGCTACGGAACGCCGCCTGGTGTCCAGCGGACTGTTCAGCCGCTACCAGGCGGCCTCCGTCGCGGACTACAGGCGCACCTCCGGGGATATCCTGTCGGTGGCGGAGCTCGCGCTGCTGGACGGATTCGGGGAGGAGGCGGCCTGGGCCCTGGCGCCCTTCGTCTCGTTCGAGACGCGGGCGGCCCCGGGCCGCTCCTCCCTTGAGAAGGGGAGGGTGAAGACGGAGGTGCAGTCCCGCGGGATATTGCAGGAGTCCGAAGGAGAGGGTAGCGCGAACTATGCCCTGAAGGTACGGACAGGGGATGAGGACCGCTGGCTGGCCTCGGCGGCTGCGAAGAAGGCCGCCGGCGCCAGGTTCTGGCCGCAGCGGGACTTGTCGGGCAGCGTGGCCTTATACGGCCGCAGGCTGCCCTTCAGCATAGTCCTGGGGGATTTCAACGCCCGTTTCGGGCAGGGACTGCTCCTTTGGAGCGGCTTTCCCCTGAGCGGCGTGCAGTCGGCGGCGGCCATGGACAGGCATCCTTCCGGGCTCTCGCCGGCGTGGACGCTGTCCGCCGGCTCTGCCCACAGGGGCGCCGCCGCCGACATCTCCCTCGGGCGTTTCGTCCTGTCGGGCTTCTGGTCATACGGGAAATGCTCCGGAGCAAATCTGACCTGGCTCGCGAGGAGCGGCCAGGCCGGTGTCACCGCCCTTTCCTGCTACCGCGTCTCCCTGGACTGGAGATGGGCTTTCGGCAGATGGGACCTGTTCGGGGAGGTTGCCGAGGATTTCCGTAACCATGCCCTGGCGGGCGTGGCCGGCGTCGCGTGGAACCCCGCGTACCAGGTCCGCTTCGCGGCCTCGGTGCGCGGCTATCCCGCCGCCTTCGACGGCTCGCTCGCCGGGGCGCTGCGCAGTTCCACGCGCAGCTCCGACGAGCGCGGCGCCTCCTTCGCCGCCGACTATAAGAAACTCTCCTTCACGGCAGACGTGGCCGTCCACCCTTCAAAGGGTACCGGACAGTGCAAGGCAGTACTGAAATATGCCCCTCAGGTGACGGACCATCTTTCCCTCGCGTTCCGCGCAGTGAGCCGTTACCGTCCGCAGGACACCTGGCCATGGCGCAGCGAACTGCGCACGGAGGCCGTCCTGACAGCTTCCGGAGGCCTTTCACTCAAGGGGTGTGCATCGTTCTGCAAGTCGGAGGGATTCGCCTGGCTTGCCTGTCTTGAGCCGGGATACAGCCTGGAGACGGAATCGCTCAGATGGGCTGTCTATCTGCGGGGCACGGCCTTCGTCGTCGACAGCTGGGAGGACAGGATCTACATTTACGAGCGGGACATACAGGGAGCCTTCTCCGTGCCCGCATACTATGGCAGGGGCTGCTCCCTGAGCGCCGTGACTTCCTTGAAAATCAAGAAATTCACACTGGGTGCCAGGGCTTATGCCACGGCCTATCCAGGCATGGCAGAGAAAAAGCCCGGCAAGGCCGGGCTCAAGCTTCAGTGCATGTTTACTTTCTAGGAGGTATCCTGATTTTCATTCCAGGGCTTATGCTCGACGATATGCCGTTGTACTGCATGATGTCGTTGGCGGAGACGCCGGGGAACTTCTTGGCTATCTTGTACAGGCTGTCGCCCGACTTGACCGTATAGATGATTTCTCCGGAAGACGATGTGGTGACGGGAGCGGCAGGAGACGATTTTGTGGATGAGGAACTTCCGCCGGACGAAGAGGCGGGCTCCGACCCTCCACGGTAGATATAAAGGGTCTGACCTATGCGCAGGTTGGTGCCGCGGAGATTGTTCCATTGCTGCAGCTGCTTGACCGTGACTCCGTAGCGGGATGCAATGCGGCCGAGGTAGTCGCCGCTCCTGACCTTGTAGGCTATACGCTCGGTACTCCCACCGGAGAATACGGAGCCGGGCAATCCTGACGCCAGGACGGAGGACTTGTGGGTATAGAGCGAATCCTGGTTGTCTATGAAGGCGTTGGTGAAGTTGTAAGGAAGCTTCAGGATGCAGACACCTTCGTTTCCGGGGATGATCTCGCGGATATACTGGGGATTGAGGTTCTGAAGGTCTTCGGCGGATATGCCTATGACTTCACATATCTGGCTGAATTCCAAATTCCTGCGTATCTCGAACGTGTCGGTATGAGCCGGCATCTGCACGGGTTCGGGCACTAATCCGTACTCCTTGTAGTAAGTCATCGCATACAGTGCCCCGACGAATGCCGGCATATAGCCGCGGGTCTCCCTGGGAAGGTAAGGGTATATGGACCAGAAGTCGTTCTTGCCCGCCCTCTTGATGGCCTTGTTGACATTGCCTGCGCCGCAGTTGTACGAGGAGATGGCAAGACACCAGTCTCCGAATATCCTGTATGCTTCGAGAAGGTAACGCGCAGCTGCGTCGGCCGCCTTCTCGACGTCCAGTCTCTCGTCCACGTAGGAGTCAATCCTGAGTCCGTAGGTCTTGGCCGTATTGTACATGAACTGCCACATTCCCTTTGCGCCTGCGCGCGAAGTGGCCGTAGGGTTGAGCGCCGATTCGACTATGGCGAGGGCCTTAAGCTCCTGCGGCAGGCCGTAGCGGTTGAAGATGTCCTCGAATATGGGCATGTAATAGGTGCTGAGACCGAGTATCTGCCCCATTTTGGTGGGCATCTTCTCGGAATAGAGCACCATGTAGTTCTTGACGGTCTCGTTGAAGGGGAGCGTGACGACGGAATTCATCTTCTCGAGCCTTTGTATTAGCACGGAGTCGGGCACGTCGGAGGTGAAGCGCACGGAGTCCATGTCGTACTCGGTCAGCTCCCTGGTCGCTTCCAGCTGTCGGTGTACGTACCAGAGGCTCAGAAGGCTGTCGGTCATCTCCGGGCTGTATTCCTCGGCGGGATCATCCACTATGACGGTCTCCTCGAGCATCCGGATCATCTCGGCCGCAAGGCTGTCGGCGACGGCCTGCTCCAGGCGGAACGCCTCCAGTTCGCGGATGAGCGAGTCAACCCGCGAGCGGAGCTCGGCGTTCTCCTTGAGGAGCTTGCTCCTTGTCTTAAGCTCCTGGCCGGTAGCCGCCTGCGCGAAGAGCAGCAGCAACAGCGCCGCCAGTATGGTCTTGAAAAACTTCATAATCAAAAATTCAGTCCGAGGCTGAAGCCCAGCGCCGTAGTACCGCCGCCGGAGAAGGCATATTCCGTCCCGGGCGTTATGAGGGTCGGCCGTACCTGCAGCGAAATGTCGTCATTCACCTCGAAATCCTGCATGTATGAAAAGACGTTGGCGTCTATCACCTGGAGGAGATAGAATCCTGCAACGGCCAGGATGGAATAGTCCCTGTATCTTCTGTAAAGGTTGCGGTAGTAGAGCGCGGTCTGTGCGGATATGCTGGCGTCGTAGCCGCTGTCCGGAGTGGTCGCCTCGTTGTGTATGCGCTTGAAGCGCTTGTATTGCAATTGGTTGATATCCAGGAAATGGACCGCTCCGATGATGCCTCCCCAGTAGATCGGTATCTTCCAGAATTCGCCGTTGTAGGCCTGTCCGAGTCCCGGGACGAGTATGGAATACAAAGTCGCCTTCCCCGGATGGTGGGGATTGTCGGTGGGGAAACTTATGACTCCGTCCATCATCGTACCCCAGTACACAAGGGCCCCTCCGGCAAAGAGGAGGTTGCTGATCAGTTTCGAGCGGTTGTCGACGGTCAGGGTGGTCTCGGGATTCAGCGCGAAGGCTTCGTCATAGGCCTTCTGCGAGGCCTTGTACTTGCTCCGGTAGTAGAATCCGCCTCCCACCGTGGCTCCGAGGCCTCCGTAAATTATCGGAAGCTTCCAATACTGGCGGTGGTAGATCTGCTGCCCTCCGATGAATACGGCAGAGCCGCCGGCCAGGGTGCCTATCTTGAGTTCCTGCTTGTGGGACAGTCCCGCGAAATACTCCTTGAGGGAGAAAAGGGCTTCGGCCGAGTCGGCCGGGGCCGCGTCGTCCCCTCCGAAGCCGTTCGAGAAGGCTTCGGACTTGAACTGCGCCCCGGCGCGCGGCGCGAAGGCCGTCAGCAGGGCGAGCAGAAGGAGCAGATATGCGGGCTTAGATATGCGCATCGTCAAGGGCTTTGAGGAAGCGCTGCACCTCCCCGTCGGAATTGAACTTTATGGTCATCGTACCCTTGCCTCCGGCGCTGCGCTTGAGGGAGATATCCTGCTCGAAATACTTCCCGATGTGCTCGAGCACGCGGAAATACTCGTCGGGCAGTTCCTGGGCATAATCGTCGCGTGCGGGCCTGCCGTCCTCGCGCTCCAGCTTCCGGACCTTGTCCTCCAGCTGGCGCACGGACAGCCCGCCCTTCACCACCATGTCGCAGAGCTGCTCCTGCAGCTGCGGGTCCTCCACTCCGAGGATGACCTTGGCGTGGCCGACGCTCACCAGGCCCACCTTGAGGTCATGCTGGACCTTGGCGGGAAGCTTGAGGAGGCGGAGGTAGTTGGTCACCGAAGCACGCTTCTTGCCGATGCGCCCGGCCATCTGCTCCTGGGTGAGGTTGCATTCCTCGATCAGGCGCCGGTATCCCAGGGCGACCTCGATGGGATCGAGGTCCTCTCGCTGGATGTTCTCGACGATGGCCATCTCCAGCATGCCCTGGTCGGAGGCCGTGCGGATGTAGGCGGGGATGAAGTCCATCCCGGCGGCCTTGCAGGCGCGGAAACGGCGTTCTCCGCTGATTATCTGGTACTTGCCTTCATCGGTCTTGCGTACGGTAATGGGCTGTATGAGGCCCAGGGTGCGGATGGACGATGTGAGCTCCTCCAGCGCCTCGGTGTCGAAGGACATCCTGGGCTGGAAAGGGTTGGGCTCTATCAGGCCGGCGGGAATGCGGACCACGTCTGCGTTGCCCTCCGTCCGGGTGCGGTTGCTGACTATTTCCTTGTTGACGTAGCCGACGGGCTTGCGCAGCTGGTCGAGTCCGGCGCTGTCGCCCAGAATGGCTCCCAGGCCCCTGCCGAGGCCTCTCGGTTCCTTGGTACTCATGCTTCAGGTACTTGGGTTTCGTTTCTCTCCATCACTTCGCGGGCCAGCCTGAGATAGTTGCTGGAGCCGTTGCTCATGATGTCGTAAAGTACAATGGGCTTGCCGTGCGAAGGGGCTTCGCTGAGGCGTATGTTCCTCTGGATGATGGTGTTGAATACCATGTCCTGGAAATGCTCGCGGAGCTGGTTCACCACTTGGGTGTGCACCCTCGTGCGGCCGTCGAACATAGTCACGACGAACCCCTCGATGCTGAGCGCGGGGTTGATGCCGTTCTGGACTATGCGGATGGTCTGGAGGAGCTTCCCGAGGCCCTCGAGGGCGAAGAACTCCGGCTGTACGGGTATGATGACGGAGTCTGCGGCGGTCAGGGCGTTGACGGTGATCAGTCCGAGGGAAGGGGAGCAGTCGATGATGATGTAGTCGTAGTCTTCGCGGACGGGCTGCAGGGCCTTCTTGAGGATGGACTCGCGTTCTTCCTCCTCAAGCATCTCGATCTCCACGCCCACGAGGTTGATGTGGGAGGGGACCATGTGCAGGCCGGCGAGCTCAGTCTGGACGAGGGCGTCCTCGATGCCGATGCGGCCTATCATCACCTCGTAGAGGGTGCGCTTCTGGTCGCTTTCGGGCGTGAAATTCAGCCCGGAAGTGGTGTTGGCCTGCGGGTCGGCGTCGATGATCAGCACCTTCTTCTCGAGCACCGCGAGCGAAGCGGCGAGGTTGATGGCCGTAGTGGTCTTTCCCACTCCGCCCTTCTGGTTCGCTATAGCTATTACTTTACCCATGTCAATCGGTCGGTTTACTCCTATAAAATGCAAATTTAGCAATTTTCTTCCATTATTTTGCTATTTTTGTGCCAAGTCATCCAGCTAGCATGCCATGAACGAGACCAGGACCGAATGGTACATCATCGTCAATCCCAGAGCCGGCTCCGGCAAGACCCTGTCAGGATGGACGGAGGCGGAGAGACGTCTTTACGGCGCCGGAGTCCAATTCGTATCAGTATTCACCAGACATAAGTCACATGCCAGGGAGCTCGCCCTGCAGGCCGCGCGCGACGGCTTCCGCCGCCTGGTCGCGGCCGGCGGCGACGGCACCGTCCACGAGATGTTCTCGGGCGTGCTGGATTTCTGCCTTGAGAGCGGCGTACCCGCTGAGGAATTCCTCCTGGGCAACATTCCCATCGGTTCCGGCAACGACTGGCTCAGGTCCCTCGGCGTGGAACGTGATGTCGATACTGCCGTCAGGCTTATAGCCTCAGGGACCTGCCGCATGCAGGACCTGGTCTCCGTCACAAACTCCGAAGGGAAGGTCTGCTGCATGGCCAATATCGGCGGGACCGGCTTCGACTCCCAGGTCTGCGAAAGGGTCAACGCCCGCAAGGAAAGGGGCCATAGGAGCAAATGGATCTACCTTGGGTCTCTTTTGATCACAATCTTGAAACTCAAGCGTTTGAATGTTGAAGTCATTGGCGACGGTGAGCTCGTTTACAAGGGCCGCTGCTACTCCATAGCCTTCGGCAACGGCCGCTACTCCGGCGGGGGAATGCTCCAGACCGCCTCCGCCGTAATGGATGACGGTCTGGTGGATGTCCTGGTCGTCCCGGTGATCTCCCTTCTGCGCATCGCGAGGGAAATCCACCGTCTCTTCGACGGCACCACGCCCCAGTCATCCAGTCTTATCTACCGCCAGTGCCGCGAGGTCACCGTCAGGCCCCTGGACGGCAGCCCTGCCCGTCCCGTCGAGATCGACGGCGAGATCGAGGGCACCATCCCCGTCATTGTCACCGCCACCGGCCAACGCATCGGCATCGTCGCCCCCTAGCCGCCCGCGCATCCTTCGACCAGCTGTCTTACCCTGAAAAAAGTTGACTCCCAAACAAGAGCTAACTATGTTCGTTAAGCATTCACAAAAACGCGATCTCTATTACGACCGTGTAATTGAGATTTACAAGCAGACAGGTTATGGCAGAAGGAAACTTTCGCA
>JAEEGL012178524.1_pt1 | contig 11372 bp, 2 predicted proteins | sample 9134231 | NCBI WGS metagenome assembly JAEEGL01 (sample SAMN16246548, study PRJNA631951) | gut metagenome | biome: gut microbiome; feature: rumen; material: fiber-attached | host: Bos | place: Iran: Karaj | collected 2018-10
ATGTGGAACGACATCCACAACAATGCCGACAAGATGCGCCAGAATCCTGTCATCGAAAGCCTTATCCAGAAGAAGCTTGTCAACTTAGCAATCGACCAAAACACCGACACCCGCGCCATCGACAGCCAGATAGAGCCTGGCACCTATGCCATCCCCGTTGATGTCGATTCCTCGCAGATGGAAGCGGTGATTGAGTCAGGCGAAGGACGCAGTTTCATCCTCTTTGGCCCTCCGGGAACAGGAAAAAGCCAGACTATCACCAACATGATTGCCAACGCCCTCTACCACGACCGCCGCGTGCTATTCGTGGCCGAGAAGATGGCAGCCCTCGAGGTAGTGCAACGCCGATTGGCGAAAGTAGGGCTCGATCCATTCTGCTTGGAGATGCACTCCAACAAAGCCAACAAGAGTCACTTGCTACACCAATTGCAGACAGCGCTCGACATCACACGCATCAAAACTCCAGAAGAATATGCCGACGAGTCACGAAGGCTCTTTGAGCAGCGTAATGCCCTCAACAAGCAAATCAACCTGCTTCACCAGCCGCAGCGCACAGGTCTGTCGCTCTACGACTATATCACACGCTACTTGGCTATCAACTCTTCTGACAGTCTCGAACCTACTCGGCAGATGACCGACGGCATCACCCAAGAGCGCATCACAGAATATGAAACATTAGTATTACAACTCGCCCCTGTGCTCGACCTCATCGGGACACCCACCACACACCCACTCTTCGGACTGGAAGTGGCCGACCCCTCCTATCAAGCACAGCAACAGACGGCAGCTATGCTGCAAAATGCCAGTCAGTTGGTACCCAGTGCCAAGTCGTATATCCAAGCACTCTCCGATGCAAACGGTCTGAGCCTGCCGCTCTCCGTCAAGGGACTATGGTTGGCAGAGCGTCTTACCACCGCACTCGCCAGTGTCAGCTATATCAATGGCGAAACGCTAAGCATCGCCCAAGACCCGGCACGTCTCAATCCATGTCGCCAGATTATCGCCACAGGTAAGCAGCGCGATGCTAAAGCAGCCCAAATATCTGCACAATATACACCACAAATATTGTCGCTGAATGTTGCCACCCTCAAGGATGAATGGACGAAAGCCATCGACAAGTGGTTCATACCCAAATACTTCGCTAAGCGCAAAGTGGTGAAAAAGATGAAAGCATATCGCTCTGACATCAAAGGCGGCGATATGCCCGGACTCATCACACTCCTGGAGGAACACCAACAATTGACTGCTGCCGTGGCAGCCCAGCAAGGCAACCTCACAGCAGTCTTCGGACCACTTGCCACAGCTGGAGCCCAACAATGGGACCAGATGGAGCATAGTCTGCAGCAAGCCCCTGTTATCCAAGCCATTCTCAACGAGGCCGGCACACCTACCGCCTATATTCCGCCACTCGATAGCATAGCTTCTCAGCGGCTCAATCCCGTGGCGCTGAAACAACTTTGTGCTCTGCTTAACAACGCAACCAACTACTGCGCCATCGACCCACGGATGTCGCTCGACGATGTGACCACAAAGATTCCTATATGGTTACAAAACATAAACACCTCGAGAGACTGGGCACAATGGTGCCTGCGCAAGCGTGAAATGGCAAACAAGGGTCTGGAACGTGTCACCACCTACATCGAAAATGGTCACAATGCCACAGAAGCACGCGATGCGATGCTCCGCGGACTCTACCATCGCTTATCGATGTCGGTGATAGATGGCAACCAAGACCTGCAGATGTTTAATGGTATGATTTTCGAGGATACCATCAAGAAATACCGCGACATGGCCAAGCAGTTCCAGGAGCTCACCAAGAAGGCACTCTACTGCAAACTAGCATCGCGCATCCCCTCACTCACTGTCGAAGCAGCAACGGGTTCCGAGGTGGGCATACTGAAACGCTACATCAATTCTGGCGGACGAGGCGCTACTATCCGGCATATCATTGACCAGATACCTACACTGCTGCCCAAATTATGTCCATGTATGTTGATGAGTCCTATCTCCGTGGCACAGTTTATTGACCTCGACCAAGAGAAATTCGACATTGTGGTCTTCGACGAGGCATCTCAGATGCCTACCAGCGAGGCCATCGGAGCCATCGCTCGCGGAAAAGCACTCATCGTGGTGGGCGACCCGAAGCAAATGCCACCGACCAGTTTCTTCACCACCACGCAAGTGGATGAAAGCGAGGCCGACAACGACGATATGGAGAGTATCCTCGACGACTGCATCACCCTTTCGTTCCCCGACCATTACCTCACCTGGCACTACCGCAGCCGACACGAAAGCCTCATCGCCTTCAGCAATTCGCAATACTATGACGGCAAACTATACACTTTCCCATCTGTCGACGACCGAGCCTCGAAGGTTTCACTCGTACCCGTCGATGGCACCTACGACATGGGACGCACACGCTGCAATCGCACTGAGGCAGAAGCTATTGTCAAGGAAGTCATACGCCGTCTTGCCGACGACAAGCTCTGCAAGCAGAGCATCGGTATTGTCTCGTTCAGCAAAGTGCAGCAAGACCTCATCGAGGATATCCTCGTCGATGAACTGGCAAAGAACCCGCAGTTGGAGCGACGCGCCTATGACTGTGAAGAGCCTATCTTCATCAAGAACTTGGAGAATGTACAGGGCGACGAGCGCGACGTCATCCTCTTCTCCGTGGGCTATGGTCCTGACAAGAGCGGCAAGGTATCAATGAATTTCGGTCCACTCAACAACCAAGGTGGCGAGCGAAGACTGAATGTGGCTGTGAGTCGAGCACGCAACGAGATGATGGTGTTCTCGACACTCCAACCCGAACAAATCGACCTCAACCGCAGTCAGGCACGTGGTGTGGAAGGACTGAAGCGATTCCTTGAATTTGCACGTAGCGGACGCATGCCTGTAGCAGCGGCACAGGTCACCGAACAACAGTCGGAGACCCAGGTTATCGACTCCGTGGCTGCCGAACTGCGCGCACGCGGCTATCAGGTGGATACACAGGTGGGCCGTTCACGCTTCAAGGTGGACCTCGCAGTAATCGACCCCGATAACAGCGATGGATATATCATGGGTATTATGATTGACGGACGACGCTATTACAATACCCTCACCGAGCGCGACCGTGAGATCTGCCAACCTGGCGTACTGCAAGGACTCGGCTGGAATCTCCAGCGCGTGTGGACTGTAGATTGGTTTATGAACCGTGAGCGAGTGCTCACAAGGCTCATCAGCGAACTGGAAGCGGCAAAAAAAGCGAAAAATGCACCGGAGAAACCTATCGCCAAAGCTCAGCCTTTGATGTCGGCCCAACCCATCAATCCCACAAAATCATCCACTCCAGGCGACACTAAGGAACAACAACCCAAACTGGCCTCCTCCATTCCCTTTGCCGTCAGAGCCGATGAGATACTGACCGAGCGCACCAACGACCTTGGCATTCCCTACATGCGCTGCGAGTTGAGCCTAACCCAGAAGAGACCATTGAGCATTGGGGCATTCCAAGTGGCAAAACGACAGATGCAATCTGCCATTGCCGAAGTAATAAAAACAGAGCAACCAGTAACCTTGGCGACACTCTGCAAGCGTATTCCTATGCTCTTCCCATCGGGGCGCATGACACCGCAAATTGCCGAACAAATCTCCGACGTGGCTATGCGCGTGGGATGGCTCGACCCACAGTCACCACGCGACAACCCCTATTACTGGGAAAATGAGCAGGCATCAAAGGGGTATGACAAATACCGCATCTCGTCTGAACGTGATGACAATGAGATACCGATGGTGGAATTTATGAATGCCACCCGACTGGCTATCGCCGAGTCGATGTCGGCACCCATCGAATCCATTCAGAAACAAGTGAGCAACATGTTAGGATACAACCGCAAGCGTATCGGCATCTACAATGGTATTCTACAGGCCATCGACCAATTAGCCCGAAAAGGTATCGTTCAAATCACTGGAGATACCGTGAGAATAGTTGGAAAGTAGGCCGGTGAGACCTTCTTTATAGGGGTGTGCCAAATGGACTATACCTATCGACAAATCGCAATAGACAAGTTCGGCTAACTCTTTAGCCACAACATCCACTGGCGAGATATCCACAGTCATCTCCATAGCTGACTGTGGTATCGTTTTTTGTTCGGCCATCACCTGCAAAGCCATGGCAAAAGCATTGCACTCTGGATGACGTTGGAAACGTCCGTCAGATTGTCTTGCTGTGAGGTTGCCTATCCGCACTATCTGCCCATCCAACCCCTGAGAAACCATTCGCTCCAATAATGCACGCTCGGCTAAAAATTTCGACAGAGAATAATCTTCATGAAATTGTTGACCGACATACAACTCTCGGTCGGTCAGTGTGAGAGGCTTTCCTGAGGACGAAAAACCCGCTACGCTGAGTGTGGAAATATGCACAAGGCGTGCATGATGTACAAGACAATAGTCAGCCAAACGGGTCACCGCCTGGGTGTTCACTCGAAGGAGGGTGTCACGTTGTGCAAAATGTCGTACATCTGCAGCACAATTCAGCACCAAATCGAAATGTTTGTCTTCTAACAATGACAAGAATCCGTCATCTGTCAGGTCACCGACAATCAACCCTACCCTACTACGCTCGTTATCCATCAAAGGATGGTCAAAATAAAACTGCCAGACCTCATCAAGCCGCTCCCATGCCTCTTTTTCTGTCGCAGCTCGAACCACGCAGCGGATGGCTTCGCCACCGTTGAAACACGGTGTATCGCATCCGCCGCTATTCTTATCATCCAGCAATTGCCGCAGCAAATGGGCCCCCAAAAAGCCTGTGGCACCTGTAATCAGAATGCTCCGAGTATTCTGATTATTCCGATTACTCCGAGTATTCCGAGTACTCCGATTATTCAGAAATCTATGCAGTGGTGCATAGTCATAATCAGCGAGGGCTTGGTTTTCAACATCAGCAGCATCAGCTTCATCGTTTATCTTTCTTGCCAACAATTGCGGCGTGGAATAGCGGAACACATCACCGTACTGGATGTGCACCCCTGCTTTTTCAGCTTCCATCATCACCCTCATCACCATGATGGAAGTGCCACCAAATTGAAAGAAATCATCTGTCACGCCAAAGGTCTCCATATCCAACACCTTAGCAAAAATCTGGCAGAAGAGACGTTCCAGCCCATTTTCTGGTTGTTGACACCCATGTTCCGCTCCCGAGCACTGTGGCATCTGAAGTCGTCTATAGTCCACTTTTCCGTTAGCATTAAGGGGGAGCTTCTCCATCTGCACAAACACTGCTGGAATCATATAGGCGGGACATTTATCGCCCAATGCACTCTTCATTTGTTCAGATGAGATTTCACTATCTGCAATGAAGAAGGCACATAAGACCTCATGGGTACCCATCTGCTTAATACAAACTGCCACCTGCTGAATAAAGCTTAATGAGGCAATATTGCTTTCCACCTCGTCAATAGCAATACGAAATCCATTGACCTTCACCTGATGGTCATTGCGTCCCACATAGTGCAGGCACCCTTGCTCATCCCATCTCACCAAATCGCCGGTATGATAGATAATTCCATCGGTAAATGGAGCGTTGGTAAACTTTTCTTCAGTTAGCGATGGGTCATGTAGGTAACCCAAAGCCATCTGCGGCCCTTGTAGGCACAGTTCTCCCACAATCCCCCTTGGCACCAGCATACCGAAGGGGTCGATAACGTATGCTGCACAGTTGGATAGCGGACGACCAATGGGGATGTCATCGCCATCTTGATTCGACAACTCATGGTAAGTGGCATCAACGGTAAATTCAGTCGGACCATATGTATTGTAAACACGACAATCCGTATCTGGACGATAGAGCAATTTTTCCCCGCCGACGCAGAGATAGTCGAGCGAGGGATGCTGCCGGGCGGCAAGCAATGGGGCCATGGCTGTGGTATAACAGCCACCGGTAATCTGGTGCTGGTCGATAAAGCGATGGAGAGAATCGGGATCACGTCGCACCTCTTCAGGCATGATATAAACAGTCCCACCAACGGTAAGCACAGGAAAGAGGTCCTCCACCGACCCATCAAAAGCTAATGATGAATGGCAACTGATGCGACTCGATGCCGTCAACCGCCACCGCTTGACAATGAAGTGTGACAGATTGTGCAGGGCACGGTGAGGAATGACAACACCCTTGGAGCTGCCCGTGGTGCCAGAGGTGAAAATGACATAGGCTGCATCTTCCGAGCGAGCCATTGCATCTTTGGTGTTTAAACTATCTATTGTGGCTATGGTATTAATAGCATCAATCGTTAAGACCTTTTTCAACTGGGCGTTCTCGATGATGTCTTGTCGATGTCGGTCAGGCCATTGGGGGTCGATAGGCACGTATGCAGCACCACTTCGCATCACACCGATGGCAGCCACCAAAAAGTCAGTACATGGTGTGGCCTCCACACCAACAAAGTCACCACAGCCCACCGACTCTTGACACAGAAATGCAGCCACTTTTGCGGTTGTTTTCTCTAATTCGCTATAGGTCAGCGAGGTGGTGCCATCGCTCACTGCCAATACATCAGGGGAAGTCTCTACCTGTCTGAGGAAGTCATCGACCCAAGTTTCACTGTCGTCCACTTCCATCGACTCGCCTTGAGAGAGTAACAACAAGGATTTTTTCTCCTCCTCATTTACTATATCCACATCGCCGAGACACGTCTCTGGATGACCGAGAATATATTCTACACCGTTTTTCATTGCCTGTGCCACAAGCACTGCCCAATGAGGGAAGCGCCCGTTGTCTGGAGCCTCTGCACGAATCTCATATTCATCTTCCTGACAATAGACCACGCAACTGAGTTCACCATCCATCGCATCGCGCTCTAATTGCACCCCTTTAGTCTGTTGTCCATCTAAAGAAACCTGTTCCAAAATGCTCTCTCCCTGAAAGGCGAAGGTAATACCTGGTGCAGCCTGCATATCATGACAGAAATGGGTGAAAGGATATGCACTATGACGTATTGCCGAGAAAAGATATCGTTGCACTTCAGCCACAGCATCCTCCATACGGTCAGTTGGATGAATCTCACAGGCTACTGGCATGGTCTTGACAAACATGCCGTATGCCTCGCGGAGTCGTCGATCGGTACGGCCATGAAACAACGTGGCGTATGCCAAGCGGGTGGAATGACTATATTTGGCAAGGACAACATTAAAGACGGTCATCAAAAAGGCATGGGGGCGAGCGTGATGGCTCTTGCACCACGCATCAACCGCCGTCCTGTTCACATACGCACTATATATAGGAACGCAATGCTTCGTGTTCAAATGGGAATTTCCCAATCGTGTCATCTCGATGGATTCAAAAGCGGTGAGGATATATTCCCGGGCTTGCTGGTAGGCTGTTCTGCCAAAACTCTCCTCTTCGGCCTCTGCCTGCTGGAATATTCCTGGGAGACGCCCCGATGTGACATCTCCACATTTCTCGCCCAAATAAGCGGCGGGCAGGTCTCTGCCGATAAAATGATGGGCAATAGTGATACCGTCGGCAATGACATGGTGGAAATCCCACAACAGCCAACAATGCTCTTTGGTTTCTATGACCTCAAAGCGACATAAAGGTTCATCACCAAACAAGACAAATGGTCTGACAAAACCATGGTGGATATAGTGCTCCACCTCATCCTCAGTAGCAACTCTCGTATGGACAGGTATCGACATTTGCGCATCTACAAACTGCCTCACCCTACCCTGCTCATCCTTCATCAAACGGATTTTCAAGACGGAGTGGGCATCGATTACCTTCTGTATGGCCTCTACAAGCCGCTCGGCATCAATCTCGCATGGATACGGGATGACACCAGGCAGATTATAGCACGTGGAATCCAAGTGCTTACTACAAGCAAGCACTACACCCATCTGCGACTGCAACAAAGGAAATGTCTTCATACGCTATCTACCACAACTATATAACGGCAAAATGTGATAAAATTGCATAGATAATTGAAAATTGAGTGTTGATAATTGAAAATTGCTCATTTATTTGGAATTGTCAGTAAGATTCACTATATTTGCAGCATCTTTGAGTATCTAACGAAAATCCAAAACAATCCATAATCACTATGAGAAAAGTCTATCTTTCCATGCTATTGCTGATGCTATGCGTGACATGTGCTGTCGCCAACCCGATAACACAAGCTCAGGCATTGCGGAAGGCGAAGGCATTCCTACAGAAAAAAGGGATGGCGACAACTGCTAACCTCGACCTCGTCTATCAAGGACGACAAGTGACGCCACAACATGGGGCACCTGCCAAAGACCCATGCTACTATGTGTTTAACAACGGCCATAACGCTGGATTCATCATCATGGCCGGTGACGACTGCGCAGAGGAAGTGTTGGGATATGCCGACAGCGGAACATTCGACCCCAACGACATCCCCGACAATATGCAAGAGTTTCTCAAAGGATACGTGGAAGAGATAACTGCCGCCAGGGCACGCAACGCCAGCGGTGACACCGACAGCGACGAAACTGACGTGGAATTGACACGCAAAGTGGTGGCACCTCTCATCCAAACCCATTGGAATCAAGGCGACCCATACAACCAGCAGTGCTTCACCACAAGCGGGGAACAAGCAAAAACAGGTTGTGTGGCCACGGCATTGGCACAGGTGATGTACTACCACAAATGGCCCAAAGGGAGCACAAGTGAGGTTCCTGCCTACAGTTCTTATTCTGCACTCCCCGCCACCACTTTCGACTGGGATAAGATGAAAACCGTTTATCTCAATACTGGTGAGGATGACGAAGCAGCAGAGGCTGCCGTGGCAAAACTGATGCACTACTGCGGACAAGCCGTCAAAATGAGTTATGGCACGGGGGCTTCAGGCGCTTCACCAACTTATATCCCCGGTGCCCTGAAGAATTATTTCGGCTATCCCAATGACCCCAAATACGTGAGTCGTAATTCTTACACCACGGAGGAGTGGGACGAACTCATCTATACCGAACTGAAATTTGGGCGCCCTGTACTCTATGGCGCAAACACTTTTGGTGGCTCCGGACATCAGTTCATCTGCGACGGATATGACGGGCACGGACTCTACCACATCAATTGGGGATGGGGGGGACTCTCCGACGGCTACTTCCGTCTGCAAGCACTAAGGCCAGCAGACCAGGGAGCAGGCGGCAGCGATGACTATGGAGGCTACTCCATGGGGCAGGATGCTATCATCGGTGTGAGTGCCACTGAAATTGTCAACACAGAAGATCCCGAAGAACCTATAGTAATAAACAGTGGACTGGAAACACATGAACTGAAAGTCACAAGTGACTTGGCCATCGACTACGCCCCAACTAACGGGTTTAATAGTGTTCAAGTAACGTATACCTTCGCATTGGCAAGGGAAGAGACATGTATAGACCACGGAATGGCTGTCTGCCAGGACGGACAAATTTTACAGCAAAATGTTTTAAAAGAAAAAGTCACTTTGGACAAGGGCTATGCCTTTGAAACGTCAGGAAATTTGTTCAGAAACATAGGCCAAAACCTGACAGACGGCACCTACCAGATTGTGGGTATCAGCAGAGTGAACGGCACCGAGGAATGGTACATCAACGAAAGATCCGACAAAAGATATGTAGAGGTTGTCATTAGCAACGGCCATGCCACCTTTACCAATGTGGAAATCAATCCCCCTGTTCGTGTCTATTCGCTTGATGTCACTAAAGTGGAACAGCGATTTGACCTTGGTGAAGACTTCACCCAAATCCGAGCATATATCGCCAATACAGGCACCGTTGACTATTCAAGCTCTGTCTCACTACGTATTGACAACCAAACAAAGGCAAAAGAAGGCATATATATCCCCGTAGGTGGTGAAGACTATATTGATTTCTTCTTCGAACCGATGTCGTCGGGTACGGTGAAATTAGAATTGTGGACGTTATATACCCCTAACAGTTATATCTATACCAACGAAGAGTTTCTCCTCTCAGAGTATATTGCTCCCACACTGCCAACCATAAACGTGGTGGATTATAACATCAAGAACCTTGGCAGTAACAAGATGTATGGCTCAATGTTCGACGCCACCGTCACACTCCATAATGACAATGCTGAGGACTTCGAGGGCAATATCGAGTTAACTATCGGAGTTTTTAAGGAAATCGCTCAAAGTGGCGGTTGGAGATACACACCACGAACAACATTGTACCCAATAAATATCAAGGCGGGCGAGACAAAGACCATCCCCATCAACTATACGGGTATGGCCGTGGGCGACAAAATCCTGTACTACCTCTATGATCCAGCCCAAAATCTACTCACAAGCACATCATGGTTCATCGATGTCGTGCCCGCCATTGTCACATGGAAAGCCACCGGCGAGCGTACGGCAGTGGAGCCTACATCCAACTTCTCTGTAGCAGACGACGTATGTGCCGTGAGCCTCGAAGACCTTGGTAAGAATCTCGGCAGTTATAATATTATCAAGAACGACAACCCCAACACCATCTATTATGTCACGGGCGACGCAATAGGTTTTGATAATTCACTGTTAACAATTGTAAGAGGTGGAATTGCCGGAGATGTCTATCTTGATGCGAATTATGATTTCTACATCCCCAAGTATTTCCGTGCAGACCACATTACTTATGGATGGACTCCGGTATTAGGTGCCGACGGCAAGAACGGATGGCAGACCATCACACTGCCCTTTGGTGTACAGAGCGTCAACTCGGCAGGAACTTCCATCGACTGGTATCGTAGTACGAAGAATGAGGGCGAGAAAGACTTCTGGGTGAGAGAGTTCAAGCAGGTGGTAGGCAACGTGGTGCAGTTTGCAGATGCCCGTGAGTGGGTGGCCAACGTACCCTACATCATCGCTGTTCCCGGCGACCATTGGGGGTCACAATACGACTTGACCAACAAGGAGATGCAATTCAAAGCCGATAACGTATTAGTGGAGAGAACAGCTGTCTCAGCAGTGGTTAGCGACGGCTTCGAGTTTGCGGGTCTGACAGGAGGTTTGAATCCGCTGACAGGAGAGGAGCAATATGCACTAGGCAACAAATTAGGTGATACATATATACTCAATGCGAGTGGTAACGCTTTCGTACCAGCAAACATTCCTGAAATAATGAATGTGGGCAAGCACGGTCTTTGCTACTTCGCCATCAACGACCACACAATCACACCACCAGCCTGTCTGAACATTGGTACCTTCGACAATACCGACGGCATCAGTACACCAAAGCTCCATCTCACCGATGAGCAGCTCGTGAATGTTTATGCCATTGACGGTGTGAAGGTCTCTACAGCAACCATCAACAATGGTATAGTAAATCTTGACAATCTGCCTAAGGGTGTCTATATCGTAGAAGGTAAAAAAGTCGTGAAAAAATAA
>JAEEGL012510144.1_pt1 | contig 11372 bp, 7 predicted proteins | sample 9134231 | NCBI WGS metagenome assembly JAEEGL01 (sample SAMN16246548, study PRJNA631951) | gut metagenome | biome: gut microbiome; feature: rumen; material: fiber-attached | host: Bos | place: Iran: Karaj | collected 2018-10
CCACCCGCCATTACTGCTAATAGCAGCAGGCGCATCAATGCCATTCGTCTCCTTATGTCGTGCAATATATCAGTCATCTTCATGTCAATGTTCAATGTTCAACGTTCAATGTTCAATGGTCACCGTTGGGTTGTCAAGGTCTGGCTCCGACAGCATATACAGGTACGTCGGCTGCACCGTGATGGTGTAAGAGTAGCTGTGACCGCGCGTTACCACGAGGTCATTGCCGAACTTAGTGGTAAGGTCGAAGCCGTTTTCAGCCTGACATCCCTGACGGATAAGGTTGCCATCGGGATGTTCTGTTGTTCTGTTGTTGTCATAGACATCGTAGGTACTGCGCAGCTTGAAATGATGGTAGTCGCCAGGGACGAAGCAGCCCAAGAATTCCAAGGGTAGTTCCGGGTATACAGGTAGTTGCACCTCGCCCTGGAAGATAGGCACTTGCGATACGTCTGCAGCCGTGATGTCAGGAGTAAAGACAACGCTTCCCACGATGGGCGACTCACTGTTGTTGTTTTTCTGTAATGTGATGGTGGCGTTGTATTTCGCCTTTACGCCTGTCCCCTGTTTGTCTTGGTAGGATGTCAGCTCCAGCTTGCGCAGTTTGATGGTGCGCAGGGCGGCATAGTCTGGATGGACGGTGAACCGGAAGCGCAGGGCGGAATACAGGTGGTCGAAGAGCAGGAAGAAATAGTTCTTGGCATTTTCGCCACTATTGAACTGAATGTCAAACTTACCGGGAGCCAAGCCGTTGACGGTATATGGTGTGTTCTCATCATAGTTGTTGTGGTCAGCATTTCCATCCTTGGCTCCTATTATGACGCATACGTCGCTGGGAGTCACAGCATTGAGACCGTTGATGGTCAACACAGCACCGTTTTCGTATGTGCTGTTTGGAGAGACACTGGCCGAACCGGCATCCTCCTTGGGGATATATCCGTAGAGGTGATAGGGGGTGCTGTTGAGTTCGATTTCCGGATTCAGACGCCAAGAGTGGTCGTATGATTTGTAGGAAAAAGAACCCTCTAATGGGGTCTGACCATCCTGAGTGAAGAACACATCGATGGTCTTGTTCACCAGATCCTTCTGTTGCAAGAACTTGCTGTTGACATTGTCGTAGGTAAAATAGGATGAGGGTGGCACCCAGGCACGGGTCACGTCTTTTTCTGCCTCATCGACTAACATCGACGCACAAGGCACTGCCTCCAGCGAGAGGCGGCTATTATTGTTCCCCGCCTGCTCCTCAGAGCACCCCAAGAGCCCCATGAGTCCTATCAGCCCCATGGCCCCCATCAGTCTTATTATGGTCTTTTTACTTTTCACTTCACCAATTATATATTGTATGTTCTGCCGTATGATCAGTCCACTGGGTGAACGCCGACTGAACCTTATCGAGTTTAACGCCACCATCCACGTGCACCTTAAATATATAGGTATATAGGTAACCTATCTTCCAGTCCATGAATTCCGCAGGAACCACAGTGGTCTTCGGTTCACTGTTCACGCTCACTGTCAGCGTGTACGTGCCCTGATTCGTGGCTGGGAGCACGGCGTAAACCTTACTAAGCTGAGTTCCATCGGCCTCGAAATAAGGAGAGACTACGTTCGTACCATCCGTCTCCACCGCCTCATAGTAGTCTTGCTTGAACTCCCTAATACCACTGGGATCGGTAATAGCATACGACTCCTCTGTGGCAGTGCCAGTCAGCGGATAGCTGACGGTTATCTGAGCTGTCGTTTCAATGATATCACCATTGGTAGGACAGAAACTCTTTTCCGTCAGTGTGGTAGAGGAAGCATCTTCAGGAATTTCGAAGGTAAACATGAAGCGCACCATTGACAAGGGCTTCAGAAACTCCAACTGCACTGGCTTACCGAATGGCTGGTAACCTTCGCCGGTGTTGCCAGTACTGAACCACAGGTGACTGTAGTAGGGCGTAGCGGCTATAGTCTCGTCCGTCGTACCGTTCGCTGTCAGCGTAATCTTATAGGTCATATCAGTTCCATTAGTCTCGTATGTCCCATTTGCCTCACCCGTCACTCCGAAGAACCGATAGGCCTTGGCGCTCCAGTCCCAGTACTTGATGGTCTGGTCAGGCTTGCTGGTCAGTATATACTCCCAGCCGCTGCTGTTGGTGGTCGTGGTAGCCGCACTGCCGCTCTGCCAGTTGACTGTATATCCAGGGAATACGGTCTGCAGGCCGCTTTCGCTGTACTCCGTGTCCATGTTCTTGTAGCCCCACACGGTAAAGTTGGTTGCCTTCTCGCTCAGTGGTGTCGTGGCACGGGTTGCCGTGTTGGCACGTGTCACCATCTCGCCACCGCCCTGTTCGCCGCTGAAGCTGATGGCGGTGCCCTTCTCTGTCACAGGCACATCACCCCCTTTCCCCGGCTCGTCGGCGGAGTCATGGCTGCATCCGGCAGCTGTAAGGGCCGCTATGGCCATCATGATGATATGTCTGTACTTCATTGTCACTTTTTTTACTCCTTTACTCTCCTTATCCGGCACTGGTGCCCCTTCTGCTTCTTGTCATAGCTGACTCCACCGTTTCTTTCTTCGTTTCTTTATTTCTTGTCGCTTCCGAGGCCCGGCCTCTTCGCGCGTACCTATTTATTCTTTATAGTGAGATTATGAGCCAGCCACGACCTTGATGATCTTGTACTGGAACTCATTAGCAGTATTTTGGTATCTAAACACGTAAGTAGTCGCATTCTCGGGATAGAACTTTGCACCGGTGACTGTGATAGCATTGCCTGTGGGAGAGTCGGCGGCTGGAATCGATGTGATGGCAGAGAACAAATCTGCAGTTACATCGGTGACAACCAGGGCCTTGCCATTGGCATCTGTCACGGTATAAGTTTTTGCCGTACTATTGTAGGAACCATTTGCCAAAGCATTGCTTACTGAAGCCTCGCTGATAGTCTGGACAGCACCTGGTTCGACGGTAGCAGTATGGAGCCATGCATTGGTGCCTGGGGTAAGGGTCACATTGCTCGTTCCATCGTTCACGATGATATAGATATTGGCATTAGTCTTGTATTCATCATTAGCAGTGATAACTTTACCCTTTGTATAAGTGGTGATGCTCGGCGTAGATACAGTCGTGATAGTCTCCTGCACACCGTCCTCGCTGCCAACAACGACAGCATCGAGGGTGATGGGGGTTAGGCCGGTGATGATGTTACCACTACCGTCAACGCCTGTTGAGCCATTGGTCATATCGGAGAGTTTGAAAATGTAGGTGTAGGCGTAATTGGGAATCCATTTAGCCAGTTCAGCGGGAATTACAGCTGACGCTTTATCCACCACAATCTCCTCGCCAGAATTGTCAAGAGATACGAGGGTGTACTTGATGCGCAGTGTGAGATTGGCACCGGTCTCGTTAGGCAAAACGGTGTGGTATTTGCCGGCGCCGCCCACTAATCCGCCAGCGTATGTGGCTGCATTTGAGGCCCGGCCAATATAGATGTTACCCGTAGCTTCTTTCTTCTCGGCAGCTGCAAAATCGGCCAATACTCCAAATTCAAGTTTGGTAGTGAGGTCAGTTGCATTGTTGGTAGGAGTGAAGGTTACGTGAGCCTTGTTATAGTCGGTTTCGGCCTTGTTTGTCCAACCCGTTGTGGTGAAGGAAACATTCATGGTGCCACTACCGGAGGGCAATGCTGCTGTTGATGCGAACAATGTCGGCTTGTTCTCAGTATCACTAACATCTTGGGTAGAAGTTGCTGCGCTGGAAGTGTAGAACTTCACATCCTTCACCGAATATCCAGGAATAGTCTCGTAGAGAGCGAGGCGCACTTTGGCACCTAATGAACGGAAATGAAACTGTACGGGCTTGCCGTAGTCACTAATATCATCTGATGTGTCATCAGTAGTTCCACCATTATAATTGTAGACTGTTACGAGGTCGGAGATGTAGCAGGACTTCAGCTGTTCTGCGGTGCCAGCAAGGGTATATGACTTGTTCCCTGCTGCAATCGCCGAGGCATTGGCAAACACTTTTGGAGTAGTCTCGTTGTTATCATCGTCAACACCCGTCCCCAACGAGTAAGCCGCAAAGTCATATTGCGTTGTTGAATAGTCCCAGTACTTAATGGTCTGTTCTGCACCTGAGCCTAAAGATGAGGTAGATGCTGGTGTGTAGCTTACGTATTCCCAATTGTTGGTGTTCGTTTCGGTTGTGTTGGCAGTATTGGCTTCATACTTGGCTACATACTGGTCGAACACATAGCCTGTAGGTGATGTTCCTTTCGTTCCTGCGAATACGAATTCATTGTTCAGCAAGGTGGCGGCGGCAGCACCCGTTTGTTCTGCACGGGTCACGGCCTTAACACCTGTACCGAAAACGATGGCACCTTTTTCCTGGCTGAGGGGTACCAGCTGGGTATCTCCCACGAAGTCGTCGCTGGAGCAACTGGTAATCGCTGCGAGTGCAGCTGCGAAGAATAGATGCTTTTTCTTGTTCATATCTTTTTATATTATTGTCGTTTAACTACTCATTTCACATCCCAATCCTCAATTGTTCCTGTCTTGCTGCTGAAACTGGCACCAATTAAATGGATGGGGCGGGCGTCGGCTTCGTAGGCTTTGGCATAGCCACGCTCGTAGATTTGTTGTAGAGCCTCAGCTGCCGTCCCGTCGAGTTTGAACTCGAAGATGTAGACGTTGTGAGGAGTCTCCACGATGCAGTCGGCACGGCCTTCGCTCAGTTGCTTCTCGGTGTAGACCGTGTAGCATGAGATGAGCCGCAGGAGCAGGTAGAACGTGTAGTGGAAATATAACTCACGGTCTTTCTCGTCCTTCTTGGGACGCATGGAGTAGGGCGTCTCGGCCAGGAACGACGTGAAGAGGCGGCGTACCAGGTCGGTGTCGCCATTCTCCAGACCATCTACTATCTGGTTCACCCACGTGGGAATCATCTCCTTTGACTGTAGGTAGTTATTAGCCAGCAGCGTGATGATGCCCTGTTTCACCTCATTGTTGGGGAAGTCGAGAAGATAAGTGTTGCCACGGCGGTTCACTCCTTTGATGGTGAGGTAGCCGCTTTGGAAGAACATGGGTAATGGCATCTCCGTGTCGGCCTTGTAGTCTGTGAACATCTGCTCGGGGAAGTACTGGCCCGTGAAGGTCATCACCTCCTCCTGGCTCTTTGACATAAGACGGACCATGTAAGAGGGGGTGCCGGAGGCGAACCAGTAGTCCTTTATGTCATGTTTCGCAAAGGCGTTGATGATGCTGAAGGGGTTATAGACATCTACCATCCGTTTACTGAAGTGGTAGCCGTCGTACTGCTCTTTCAGCATCGTTTTCACCTCGTCCCCGGTGCATCCCATCTCCTCAGCCATCTCACGTATGGGGTCGGCGAAGACGGTGTGCAGTTCCTGTTCGGTAATGCCGAGGAGCGTATCATACTGCCTGTCGAGCGTGATGTCGTCAGGCTGGTTGAAGCCGCTGAACATCGAGACCTGCGAGAACTTCGTGATGCCTGTCAGCATGACGAAGCGCAGGTGGTCGTCAGTGGCCTTGAAGATGGAGAAGAATCCCCTCAGCAGTTCGCGGTTGTCGTTCAGTTGCTGCTCGTCGTCGGGATTGCCCGTCTCCAAGAGGTCGAGCAGTGGCTTGTCGTACTCGTCGATGAGCACCACCACCTGTTGGCCCGTCTTTTCGTGGATGGCGGGAATCAGGCGGCGGAAGCGCAGTCCCAGGTCATCAATGTCCTCGGGGGTGATGCCGTATTTTCGCTCCGTTTCCTTCACCTGGGTAAACAGATAGTTGCGCAGGGGGGTACCCTCGCTCTTGAGCAGTCCGTTGAAGTCAAAGGTGACGACGGGGTACTTCGCCCACTCCTGCTCCATTTCCATGATTTTCAGTCCCTCGAACAGGTCGCGTCGGCCCTCGAAATAGCATTTCAGGGTACTCAGCAGCAGGCTCTTGCCGAAGCGGCGGGGGCGGGCGAGGAAGTAGATGTGTCCCTGGGCCAACTCATAGATGAAGTCGGTCTTATCCACATAGACGAATCCTCTCTGCCGTATCGTCTCAAAGCTCTGTATGCCTATCGGGTATCTCATTTCTTCTTTCTTATTCTTCCTTCTCTTTATCTCTTTGCGCTTCCGAGGCCCGGCCTCTTCGCGCGTGATTCCTATTTTATAATTATACTAAAAGCATCAGTTCTTCACTTATTAGCTCCATCTGAAAGTAGACAGAATGTTCATCATCAGACCACTCATGCCACTGGGCATAATTGCATAGACGAAGGACATCCATCCCCAATAACGCAACGCCTGATTCAGAGTCGCACACATATATGGGAGTGTCAATTGTATCTTCATCGGAGAATGACAAGCGACACATCTGTGCCTCCGTCACCAAAGGTGTTCCATCGACCATCGTGAAGCTGCACTTTCCAAGCGAGGGGAGGTCAAGTCCTTCCACAACCGACTTCGGAATAACAGTCACGGCAGCTCCCGTGTCAACCTTCGCATCAATCGTATGCTTTTGTCCAGTTGATGGATTCTCCAGGCTGATATACACGTACACCTGTTCGTATGGTGCGCTTAACTTTAATCGGAGCATGATTTCTGTTTTTGGTTCCACATTTTACAATTTTGGGCTTGGGAAGACCGCTTGGCGGTCCACCCTCGAAATCAACGTATCCAAAGTCTGGAACTATCTTCTTCTCTTCCATAATTGCAAATTTTAGTTTCTAAATCAATTTTCTTTCTTTTTTTGCGCTTCCGAGGCCCGGCCTCTTTCGCGCGCGTGATTCCTTATTATATATTGTTCGCCGAGTGGGGCTTTTCACTCTTCACTTTTCGCTTCTTGTGTACCCCCCGGCTCGCTTTGTAACTCATCGGGGAGTCGAACCCCGATGAGCTGATAGAAGGTTTACTGGACCTTGATGACCTTAGCGTAGCGAACTGCGTTATTGTACTTGTACAAATCGAAGTAGGTCTGGCCCTTGACTGGACTGGCTTTCTCGTCATTTGAAACCAGAACTTTGTCTTTGTCCTTGTCGATCTGAACCATGTCCTTTACCTGTTGGGGCAGGAACACGCAGTAGGTGTAGGTGAAATTGGGGGAAGAACCTTCTTGGATATAATAGGCTTTTCCGTCTACGGGTTCGGCATCTGTGGTTGCAGTGTAAGTTCCATCACTATTTCGTGTATAGAGATTAGCCATTTTGTTTGTTGCCTCGTATGCCACTGTGTGAGCCAAGTAGTAATGCTGGCCGTCGAGGGTGTAATAATAATTTACCCCACTCTTAGCGTACTTCTCATCGACCGAAGTGTAGGTGAAATTGGGAGATGTACCTTCCTGCTTGAAAAGGTTGCTGGCACCCTGACCGATGAACGGCTTCTCAACAAGTTCGTAGGTGGCAGTCTCGCCACTACCTGTAACGGTGAAATACACCTCACCCTTCTGAGCGTCGTAATAATCTGTAGTTTCTACCGTATGACTCTTGGAGGCTTCTGAATAATCATAGCGATACAACTTGCCACTGAATGAGCTGACATTGCTGAACTTGATAGGCTCGTAATAATTTTCTTTGTCAGCTGTGGTAGTGCTGGCAGTCTTCGTGTAGACGAAAGCGTAGGTTCCTGCAGATGGCTTGAAGCGTAGAGCCTGACCGCTGGTGACAGAGATTACATTACCATCGGCACCGAACTCCACCTTGTCCGTCAGCTTCCAATTGTTAGCACTGAGCTCTTCGTTAGAAGCGACATTGGTTACAATTGTAAGTGCCTTTTTGTTGCGCCCCAGGATTGTGCCGGTTGCAGCATCGTCCGCGTTCTGATAAGCGAGGGCATCAACGACCTCAGCCTCGGTCATGCCAGCGGGGATGGTGTAGAGGGCTGCTCCATTAGCAGTGGCAGCATCCGTATTCATTGTAATAAGGGTTTGTGTGCCACTAGTACTATTGTCATTCACGGTGACAAAGATGTCGCCAGTGGAAGCGAGGTACTCATTGTTGTCAACCACTTTTGAACCCTTCTGGTAGGTGGTGATACTCGGAGTGGCGATAGTGGTGATGGTTTCCTGTGTGGCATCATCTTCAGCGTTCACAACAACAGCGTCGAAGGTGATTGGATAGAGACCTGCGGGGTCACTGTTGATGGTAGCATCATCAGCCTGTTCGGGGTCATAAACGCCAGTGCGACCATTGGTGTTATCGCTAATCTTGAAGAGGTAGGTGTAGGCATAGCCGGGCTTCCAAGTGGTGTAGATGCTGGGCACCTGTGCCTTGGCGTTCTTCACCTCGATAATCTCACCGCTACCGTCGATAGACTCCAGTGTGAAGTTGACACGGAGGTTCAGGTTTGTACCTGTCTCATTGGGGAGATATACCACATAGTAGTTGTCATCAGCCTTACCAGCATAAGAGGCTTCATTCGAAGCACGACCCAGATAGACTGCTCCGGGGTCCTTCTCACCACTTTCCTTGTAGGTGTAGTTCATTTGGCCCCAGTCAACGATGGTTGTCTTGGCTGTAGTACCTGAAGCAGCGTCAAACTTGATGTGTGCCAAGTTGTTATCGGAATAGAATTCATCCGTTGATTCCAGGTCTACATGAGGGAAATAGACTGTGTAAGTTCCCTCTTGGTAGATTTCTGCACTAGTAGCAAAGATAGTGGCTTTCTCAACGATTTCAGTTGCTGGGTCTGTCAACAGTCCTCCTTGTGTATAGAACTTCACGTCCTTTACCGAATATCCGGGCACCGTTTCATAAAGGCCTATACGCACCTTGGTACCGAGTTGGCGGAATTTGAGCGTGACAGCCTTTTGCTTGGCCTCGTCGGGATCGTTGGAGTCACGATAGCCGTAACCATTATCCTTGTCTCCTTTCTTCACCGTGACGAGGTCGGAAATATAGCAGTTGGCCAAATCTTCTGCTTTACCCTCAAACTTGTAGGCAATGACGGAAGCGTCTGTAGCTCCATTTCCAACGGCTGTTTTCGGAGTGATGGCAGAGACCCGCACCTGGTGGTCTGTTAAAGCATCATCAGTGTAGATGGGAGTAATCGCTGTGCCATCTTCAAGTTTACCCATGCCCCATGCGATGAAGTCATACTGGTCAGCAGAGTAGTCCCAGTATTTGATTGTCTGCTGGGTGATGCCGTTGTCGGTGGCGTGCTTGATGGGATCTACGCCCACATACTCCCAGTTGTTGGTGTTCGACTCCGTTGTGAAGGCGGTATTCTCACCATACACCACTTTGTAGTTGTCAAACACGATGGAGTTCTTTTTCTTCTCAGGAGTAGATGTGTTATCGTCAGCATCTGCCCACGTGGTTTGTCCGCCCTTGTAGCCTGATACCACGAACATACCATTCAGCTTTTCAGCAGCCTCAGCGCCCTTAAAGTCAGCACGTGTGAAGTTGCTCTTCTGCGAGCTGAACAAGATTGGAACCATTCCCTCGTCGACATTGTTGACGGGAGGCGTTTCAGCGATGAAGTCATCGCTGGAGCAGCCGGCGAAGGTCATGCCTGCGAGGGCTGCGAAGATAAAATACTTAGTTTTCATAACTTAATAAAATTAGAGAGTTAATAATGTTAATTATTCTATTATATGGGTTTTACATTTCAAATTCGTGAGTTCCGCCGTCCTTTGTGTCCTCCACCACGGCATCGAATCCGGAGCCGCCCGAGCGGGAGGGGATGGGGATGGTATCCATGTTCAGCTCAACGGTGATGACACCGCCCTTGTAGCGACGGCGCACCTGGTTGGTGACGTCGAAGACGAAGGTGGAGTCCATACCGTTGTAGAACTGCAGGTTGACGTCCATGTAGTGACGATGGTCGTCGTTCACTTCGCTGGCGCGGCTGATACTGTTGGCCTGATGGCCAGGAAGCCCGAAGGTCATGAGTCGTCCGCCGATGATGTCGGCATGCTCCACGCCGGGATCCGTAGCCGGGTCTGTGCCGTATGGCAGCAGAGGACAGTCCTTCTTAAGCCGTGTGTTATAATGTACGGTGATGGCATCTAGTCCGGCCCGCCCAGAGTTGAGGGTGGTGGAACGTGCCATGCCTGAGAAGTTGGAGGATCCGTCGATGGCCGAGACGCGCCCCTTGTTATTATGGATAATCACCTGCGTCAAATAGATATAGGTGATGGGCATGAGCTGCACCTGCAGGGTTCTGACCCAGGCGTCGCGCTGCGGGTCGTAGGTGAATCCCGTCAGGTCGCGGTTGATGTCGATAGCCTGCTCGTAGGCAGAGAAGAGGATTTCCGGCTCGTAGAACGAGTGGGTATAACGGGGTGCATGATAACGTGATGGGTGCATGGTCTGGTTGGTATAGGCCGTGACGGAGTCGAGCGAGGTCTTCTCGTCGAACACAAGGCTCTGCACGCCATCGAGGGTGCGGATGTCGTTCCAGACGAGGATGTCCCAGAATCCCCAGTCGTAGCGCCCCACGAAGTGGTTGCCCTCAACGGTATTGGCTATAGTTCCCGTATGCTTGCCGTATGCCTCGATGCCCGTGTAATAGCGTCGCAGGTTGAAGATGTTCGGCTCGCTGTAGCCTAACTCGCCGAAGAGCTGACGGTCTTCATCGTCCCATCCGTAGTACCACTCCTTTCGCCAGTCGTAGCCGTCCTCGTCGTCGTAGTAGTCCCAGTAAACCTCCAGCTCCAGGTCGATGACAGGCAGGTTCATGGTAGCCTCCTGTGCATCGTAGAGGTGCAGGGGCGGCTCAGGACTGCACGACGTGAGTACCGTCAGCAAGAGAATCAGGCAGGCGAGCTTTCTCATAGGGCGGTCCTCCTTTCTTGGGGCTCATGGGAAATAAAGCTGGCTCCGCGCTTCTTGATCCTCCGGTAGAGCAGGTCGTAGCTCAGGGTGATGCCGACGCGGGTGGGGCCGAACCAGTTCCAGCGGTATAGGCGCTTCTTGAAAAGTTCGGGCTTGTCAGTCCACTTATAATAATAGAGGTTGTCGCGATAGGCCGGGTTCACTGGGTTCTCGTACTGGTAAGGGTCGTACTTGCAGCGGAAGAAGCCGGCCTGCAGGCCGAACTCCAGCCGCCAGTGGCCTTTCTTCGAGATGGGGGTGACGTAGCCGAGGCCGATGCCGCCACCGGCACCTTCGCCTACCCAGCCCCGGTTGGCATCGAAGCAGATGCCGAACAGGCCCAGGTGGGCATAGCCCTGAAGGTAGAAGCCGGCGTAGGCGGGCTTATTGGGCTTCTGGGACCCCTTGGCCTCATTGGCCTCGTTAGTCTTCAGGTAGTAGCGGGCCTCCACTTGGTAGTTGCGTATCTGGAAATACTTGTGGGCATCGTAATCCTGCCACCAGGGGCAGTCGAAGGAGGCTCCGTATGTGAAATGTCCGTGCTTGGGGTAGTACTCGACGGCAACATTGGGGATGGGGCAC
>JAEEGL012884453.1_pt1 | contig 11372 bp, 10 predicted proteins | sample 9134231 | NCBI WGS metagenome assembly JAEEGL01 (sample SAMN16246548, study PRJNA631951) | gut metagenome | biome: gut microbiome; feature: rumen; material: fiber-attached | host: Bos | place: Iran: Karaj | collected 2018-10
CGCATCCGTGCCGCCAGCTGCACCTGCTGCTTGAACAGCTCGCGGTGCGCCACCTGCGCCTCGGTGCGGGGGTTGCGCACCAGGGGCTGATGCGACCGCAGGCACCACTTCCCGTTCCACAGATAGCCCACCGCGGGTCCCAGCCTGCCGCTGAAACCGCCCAGATAACCAGCCGATTGCTTTGCCATAACCTACAGTTTTAGAGTTACTAATCACCTATTATAACGTTATCATCGCCTTATTATTGCCTACTCAAGTAAATTTTGACAAGGAGAAGGCAAGGAGAAGAGTAAGCGATGAGTAAGACATGATAGTTATAAGATGCTGAAATAGATAGCCATTACATGGAGGTAATGGCTGTAAAATAGTGGCTGTTTTGTAAAAAAATCAGAAACCCCGTTTCTCTTTCCGTACGCGCATCATACGCTCGCTGAAACCGCCCTGATTGACAAAGTCGTCCTCCAGACGTTCCAGTTGTTTGAAAAGCAGATAGTCGGCCTGTTTGATAAGCACGATGGCCATGTTGGCTATCGTCTCCGGCGGACGTGTGGCACAGAGGTTCATGAAGTATTCCGCATCATTGTGTTCACGTCCCAGCTGCCGCATGACCTCCCACTCCACCGACCCCTCCTCCCATTGGCGGTGACCGCGGGTACGCAGGTAGTCGATATAGTCCTCCAGCAGTTCCTGTAGACTTGCCTTTGCCACATTGACAAGCTTGATTTCCGTCTTTGCCGAAGTGGCAGATGCCGCACACCCCTCGATAATGTTCTGCTTGCCGCTCCTGGCCGCCTGCACCATTTGGTCGACGGTGCGGTCGCCCTTCTTTAAGTAGTTGTTACAGAAATAATAAGTCATCTCATAGATCACTTCCGTTTTCTGGTAGGAGAGCAGTTTGCGGTAGTTGCCGGAAGGACGGATGAGTTTTTCCATGATGGGGTTGGGGTTTTGTTTTATAAGGTCTTTAAAGTCTTTAAGGTCCTTAAGGTCTTTAGGGGCCTTAAAGTCGTTTTATTTTGCAAAAGTACAAATAAAAAGGGAACTATCAAAAAATAAATCCGGCGGATGTCACTTTTTTTTGTAATTTTGCACTCGGTTTTGGTCGCCCTGCGAGGGGCGCCAAGAGGGAATCAGGTGCAAATCCTGAGCAGTCCCGCTGCTGTGAGTCTCAAAGAGTTGCACATCCACAGAGCCACTGTGCGCCGCCATAGGCGCATGGGAAGGCGGACGTGCACGAGGCGAGCCAGAAGACCTGCCAAGGCCGTTAAAAAGAAAAGCCCTCGAGGAAAGGACTCAAGAATGAGCATTGTATTGTATCGTATCGTAAAGTTTATCGTCGGCCGGCACCCCAAAGTGTCGACCACCACGCTCTGCGTTCTGTGCTCCTGGGCTTTCTTTTCCAACGCTTACGGACAAGACACGATACAGGTGCTCGATGAGGTGGACGTCACGTCGCAGCGAACGCCGGCGGTACTGCTGACGGTGTCGCCGACGCAGGTGCTCGACGCATCACAGATCGAGCAGCAGGGAGCCCTGCAGCTGAGCGACGCAGTGCGCCAGATGGCGGGGGTGACGCTGAAAGACTACGGCGGGGTGGGCGGCATGAAGACCGTCTCGGCCCGCGGCCTGACGAGCCAATTCTCGACGGTGACCATCGACGGTGTGGCCGTGGACAATGCGCAGAACGGGCAGGTCGACCTGGGACGCTACCTGTTGGGCAATGCAGCCTACGTCAGCTTCAGCCATGGGCAGCAGCAAGAGCCGCTGCTCTCGGCCCGGGCCTACGCCGCAGGCAACGTGTTGAACCTCGAGACCGCCGAGCCGCAGTTCTTCCTGGCCGAACGCACCAACCTCAAGGTGGGCATGGAGCTGGGCAGTTTCGGTATGATGAACCCCACGGCACTGTGGGAGCAGCGGTGGAACAAGCGGCTGAAGACCAGCCTGTGGGCCGGTTTCCTGAAGAGCGACGGCGACTATCCTTTCACGCTCTACTACACCACCAGCCACGCCGACAGCTCGAGCCGCGAGGTGAGACGCCACTCGGCTATGCGCCAACTGACCGTCGACGGCAACCTTTTCTACACATTCAACAAGGGCAACACCCTGACCGCCAAGATACACTACATGAACGGGTGGCACCAGTTGCCGGGCCATGTGCGCTACTACGTGCAAGAGCCCTCGGCCGAAAGCACCCGGGAGACGATGGCATTCGCCCAGGCTCGGTGGCGGGTGGTGCGCGAACGGTGGAAGACACAGCTGCTGGCCAAGGTGCAGAACAGTTACGACCAGTATGAGGACAGTGCAGCCAACACATCGACAGGGTATCTGATGAATGAATACCGCCAGCGGGAAGGCTACCTGAGCGGAAGCGGTGAATGGGAGGCAACCGAGTGGCTGACCCTGAAAGCGGCGGCGGACGGTGACGTGAGCCACCTGCACAGCAACCTGGGGCAGCGCAACGATGTGCAGCGCAGCAGTATGCTGGGTGTGGCGGCAGTCAGGCTGCATCATGGGCCTTTGGATGCCCGCGCCAACCTGCTGGTCACCGCCACGGTGGATCGCGTGGCCGACCTCGACACCCTACCCTCCTACCGCCGCCTGACGCCCTATGCGGCCGTGATGTACACTCCCCTGGAAGGCCTCACGGTGCGATACTTCTATAAGGAGAGTTTCCGGGTGCCCACCTTCAGCGAGCTGTATTTCTTCCAGTCGCTTCCGCGACACTTGCGTCCCGAAAGGGCACAGCAGCACAATCTGGGGTTCACCTACAGCGGCCAGTTGTCGGCGCTCAGCTTCCAACTGACTGTGGACGGGTACTACAATCATGTGAAAGACAAGATTGTGGCCCGACCGGGGCAAAACATGTTCTACTGGAGCATGGAGAACCTGGGGCGGGTGGAAATCACCGGGGTGGATGCGACATTTAGCTGCCAGGTGGCGGCGGTCAGTTGTCGGCTGAACTACAGTTTCGCCCGCGCAGTAGACCTGAGCGACCCCGAATCGAGTTACTATGGCCACCAGATACGCTACACCCCACGGCATTCGGGTGGTGGCACACTACGGTGGGAAAGCCGTTGGGTGAACCTCGGAGCCACGACCATGGTGGTGGGACACCGCTATGCCTACCCGCAAAACATTCCAGAAAACCGTCTTCCGGCCTACTGCGACCTGGGCTTCAGCGCCGACCGTCGTTTCGACCTGCGGTGGGGCACACTGCGTGCACAGGTGCAAGTGCTGAACCTGCTGGATGCGCAATACGAGGTAGTGCAGTTCTACCCCATGATGGGACGCAACTACCGTCTGTCGATTTTGTATGAATTCTAAACACAATAATTAAGATGAAACACTTGAGAGTGATCCTTGGTATGGCTGTGGCCGCGATGTGCCTTGCTGCCTGTGAACCGGACACCCCCGTCATCGGCCCGTCCGACTTCATTACGGCCGAAGCAGGCCAACCGCACCTGATGGTGCTTAATGAGGGTACCTGGGGTGGAAACAACGCCTCGCTGTCGTACCTCAACATTGCCACAGGCAAGCTGGAGAACAACTGGTTTGCCACCACCAACGGACGTGGTCTGGGCGACGTGGCACAGGATATCGTGGTGTACGGTTCGAAGGCCTATGCCACTGTATGGCAGTCGAACAGCCTGGAAGTGATCGACACGGCTACGGGTATCAGCCAGCGTGTGGACCTGGGCGACCGCGGACCACGCTATATTGCCGTCGACGGTGGCAAACTGTACATCACCTGCTACAAACCCCACAGTGTCATCCGCATCGATACTGCCACACTGGAGATCGAGGCCACCTGCGAACTGGGTGCCTACAATCCCGAAGGTATTGCAGCGGTGAATAACAAGTTGCTGGTTGCCAGCTCGAATGTAAGCGACGAACAGGGTACCTACAGCTACGACAACAAGGTATACGTCATCGATCTTGCCACTTTCACTTCGCAAGGCAACATTGAAGTGGGACGCAACCCGCAGAAAGTGATTGCACTGGGCGACGGCACAGCTGCGGTGAACTACTGGGGTGACTATGCTGCCGAACCGGCGGGTATAGCCTTTATCAACGATGCATTGACTGTCACCCTGATGGATCAAGAGCTTAGCAACATGACTGTCGTGAACGGCAATATCTACGGCTACTATACTGCATGGGCGTCTGATTATTTGTGCAAGACGACGTCTTTTGTGAAAATCGATGCATCGCACAACGTCAGTACTATCTTACCATCGGTCAACCTGAATGCCTATGCCATCGGTGTACATCCAGTGAGCGGCAACATCTACATAGCCGATGACGGCAACTACAGCGCCAACGGCACATTGTATTGTTTCATGCCCGACGGCTCCTGCCGCTGGAAACGCGAGGTGGGCATGCTGCCTTCAAAAATAGTGTTCTTCTGATTTATCGCTGAGTAGCGATATAGTCTAGTACCTTCTTCTTGTCTGCGCTGAAGGTGAGCACGTCGACCGTGCGATAATAGTTGGCAGGGTCGATGCAATAGCCATAGGCGTACTTGAGGAAGTCCACCTGGGAGTTGCTGAAGTCGATGGTCTCGGCGAGGCGTGCGATCTGCAACGAAGTGAGATGAGCCGAAGCGACAAGTGTCTTGCCGAGTGCCAAACGGTCATTGTCGAAGGACTTGGCTTTCATGCGTACCAACATGGAGTCAAGTCCTTCGTCGGTAACCAGAAGGACTTTTACTGGCTCCGTCGGACGTGAAGCCGCCATTTCATTGGCTGCACGCACCGTCAACCGACGGGCTTCTTCACGCAAGGCCTGGCGTTCATTGTCATCGGGGCGGTTCTGGGCCGCAGTATAGAGGTAAAGTTGCTCGAGACGTGAGTCATAGTTCACATTGACAGTGACAATCTTCTCGTTGGGGCGCAACTGAAGAACGGCAGCCTTTTCGACAGGTCGCTTCAACACGATAACGACTTCATGGGTTTGGTCGCTAACCTCATTGACCAACACGCGGCTCAAAGGGAGGCGGTTCTGTAGGTTACCGTCGATGAACACATTGAAGGCCTCACCGTGCTGGGAGACGAAATTGACGCTGTAATGAACCGGTGGTGGTGCTGTTCCGACCGCCGGGGCATTCTGTGCTATTGCCACACCACCAAAGCTCAATAGGAGTACAATCAGCAGTCGTCTCATGTTTTATTGTTTTTTTTCACGAAAAGCCATCGTGTCAATCCAACGGCCCTCCTCTCCTTTGAGGGCCTTGGCAAACTCGGCAAACGAACGGTGCTCCATGTAAATGACGTTGTAGACGTCGCCTACATTATTGATAAAGTGGGCATCGCTGTCGGTGATGAAATTGAAACGTTTGAGGTAGGCAAACTTCTTAACGAATTCGTCACGCGTAGTAAACTTATTGATCTCCAGTCCATCGGCACGCAAATCAGGAGGGATGAAACCCAGTTGGCTCATAAGACTGGTGGTGCCTTTATTGACATGGGCGGGCACAAAAAGGCCTCCGATACGGTGTACCTCGTCGTAGATACCATCTATATCCACGTCAATAGCATTGAGCAGGTGGTAGGGCTCTTCGCCTACAATCTCCTCGTTCTCATCAACGATTAATTGGTATCCGAATCTGTCTTCATCGTTGGGGATGGGTGGCAAATGGGCATCGAGGAACGTCTGGAAGGCATCCAGCTGACTGTCGTTCTCGAAAAAACAGAGACAATGTGCCTCTTCTTGGCTCGTTACCTCGACGCCACCAAGCACAAATAGTCCTTTCTGTTTACCTACACGTTGGGTAACCTTCACCTGGCGTGTGGTATTATGGTCACTGATGGCAATCATGTCAAGCCCTCGTTCAAGCGCACGGTCGACGATGGCCGTGGGCGACATCTCGAGGTCGCCACACGGGGAGAGAACCGTATGAATGTGTAGATCGGCTTTGAACGGGGCAATCATCTCGCTAGTTCAGCAGTTGGTATATCTTTCCAACAGTTTCGTAGGTCTGCATGTCGGTGCTGAGGAAGGGAATACCCTCTTCATTACTTTGCTCGATGGTATCTTCGCTGGCGGTGAGGCCTTTGACCAAGATGACACAAGCCAGTTCCTTGAGCGAGGCAATAGCCATCACGTTCTTATGGGTCTGCAGGGTCACCCATACATTGCCCATCTCGGCATTACCCATAACATCGCTCAACAGGTCGCTCACATAGCATCCATCGATGTCGCGATCAAGACCATTATCACCACTCAGTACTTTGAGATTTAGTTTCTCTACCAGTTCTTTTACTTTCATATTCTGTTTATATTGAATTCTTAACGGGGATCGGAGAGTGTGGTCAAACGAGCCGCATCGCTCACATAGGAGGTGGCGCAGATGCCTCCTTGGTTATAAAAACCGGGATAGATCTCATTGGGGTGTCGTTTGGCAAGATCCTGAACATAGTCATCCATCTTCTTGGCAACATTTAACTGACGCGTCTTGCGGATCTTCATCACCTCGATAACAGCCTTATATTGTATAGGTATAGTCTGATTGAAGTAGCTGCAAACGTCGTTTTCATTAGGATGGGCATTGTTACCATAGGTCTTTTCCCACATCGTACGACATTGTTCATCAGCCTGAGAATAAATTGTGTTAATCTCATCTTCAATCTTGGAGTATTCCTCCATCAGTCGATTGTAACCTTCATCAGACGCAAGACGCTCTGCAGTACGCAGATAACGATCTTGTAACTCCGACGCATACTTGATGCTCAATTGTTGTTGTTCCTCTTCACTCATGGCATCATACTGTTCTTGCGTGATACCAAACTCTTTGAGCAACTGCTCATCGAAGGTGTATATACCCCCAGGATTGGAACCATTCATAGTAACCACATAACCTGACGCACTAGCAGCCACCATCTTGGCCAAAAAGGCGGTGGTAGGATTGGCCACCATCTTAAGGGTACGTGGATTGGCACGGTTCTTCTCACAAGAATAGTCAGCCAACTGTTGAGGCGAGGGCAACTGCGGAACCATACCCATCACTTCCTCTGGTGTGGGGATACGATTCTTATCTGAACTGGTCTTTGGCTCGTTTTTTTCCGTAGCTTCTGGTTCCTTTGCCTGGTCTTGGTTTTTGACACCAAGAGCGTTCTCGACCTTTTGTTCGACAGTCTGTTCCAGCTTCTTTTTAACAGCACGTCCAACAAGATTACCAATTTGGGCCTGGGATCCGATGGTTACAGCCAGTACCATCATCAAAACGAATACCTTTTTCATAATATGATTTTTTAAATTACATAGCACGGAAACTTGGCAGATCGGCCTCGCTGAAATGCATCACATAGTAGGCCTTTGCACAGACATCCTCTTCGGTCATACGTACATAGACATTAGCACTCTTCTCAAACATCTCCGCGTTACGAGTGGCGTCATCAATGATAAGCAAACTCATGATGATCTCTGCTGTCATGTCGTAGAGACGGCGGGCCAGGAAATCATGCACTTCCTGGTTACCCTGCTCTTTGACATAATTGACAGCCTTCTCGTAGAGGTCGACCAGTGGAGCAATCCGATCTTTCAACGGCTGCATGGCAGCACTCACTTCGTTCTGCATCATATCTTTAATGACCTGAAGGTAGGTACCGTTGGTGACATATCGGATGGCTGCCACCACCTGTAACTGTGTGGTACCCTCATAGATACTGAAGATACGTGCGTCACGATAGAGACGCTGACTCTTGTACTCCATGATGAATCCAGAGCCACCGTGGATCGATATGGCGTCGTAGGCATTCTGCGAAGCATACTCCGAGTTCATACCCTTGGCCAATGGTGTAAAGGCATCGGCCAATTTCGAGTACTGCTTCATCTCGGCACGCTCCTCGGGTTCAAGCTTGCGGTAGCGGGCTATGTCTTCGAGGCTCTTATAAATATCAACGTAACGCGAAGTACAGTAGAGCAGCGAACGACCCGCATCAAGCTTAGCCTTCATTCGGCTCAGCATGTCGTAGACGGCGGGGAAGTTGATAATTTTTTCACCGAACTGTGCGCGTTCGCGGGCGTAAGCCAACCCTTCGTTGTAGGCTTCCTGCTCTACACCGACACTTTGGGCAGCAATACCCAGACGGGCACCGTTCATCAGTGCCATCACATATTTAATCAAACCCAGCTTGCGGTCGCCGCAGAGCTCGGCTTTAGCGTTCTTATAGGTCAGTTCACAAGTCGGTGAACCATGGATACCAAGCTTGTGCTCGATATGACGAACATCGACGCCACCGTTACGCTTGTCGTAGATGAACATCGACAGGCCTCGGCCGTCCTTGGTACCTTCCTCCGAACGGGCCAGTACCAGATGAATGTCCGAGTCACCGTTGGTGATGAATCGCTTGACACCGTTGAGGCGCCAGCACTGCTCCTTCTCGTCGTAGGTAGCCTTGAGCATCACACGTTGCAGGTCACTGCCTGCATCAGGCTCAGTAAGGTCCATACTCATCGTTTCACCGGCACAGATGCGGGGAATATACTTTGCACGCTGTTCTTCACTGCCAAACTCGTATAGGGTGTCGATGCACGATTGCAAACTCCAGATATTCTGGAAGCCGGCATCGGCGGCACTAATCATCTCACTCATCATCGAGAACACCGTACTCGGCAGGTTCAGACCGCCAAAACGACGGGGCATCGAGACACCGTAAAGACCTGCCTTGCGAGTGACATCCAAATTCTCGAAAGTCTTGCTGGCATAGATCATACGTCCGTTCTCCAGATGCGGTCCTTCGAGGTCCACACTCTCCGAATTAGGCTCGATGACATTGGCCGCCACATCGCCCGTGATGTCGAGTACACGGCGGTAGTTCTCCAGTGCATCTTCATGATCCACCGGAGCATAGTCAAACTCCTTGGCTTCCTTGAAGCCGTCTTCTTTCAACTCCACCAGGCGCTTCATCAACGGATGCGACAGGTGAAAATCTATTTCAGGATGGTCGGTATAGTAGTTTGCCATGTTATTATTTGCTATTCTGTTTGTAATATTTAATCATCTTCGGAACCACATCTTCCACCGTGCCGGTGATAACGTAGTCGGCAATCCGGTTGATGGGGGCGTCGGGGTCGCTGTTAATACTGATAATAATGCCCGAGTCTTGCATGCCGGCAATATGCTGTATCTGGCCGCTGATGCCACAGGCAATGTACACTTTGGGGTGCACCGTGACACCCGTCTGGCCAATCTGGCGGTCATTATCGATCCATCCGGCGTCGACGGCGGCACGACTGCCACCCACTTCGCCGTGAAGCACCTTGGCCAATTCGAACAAACTGTCGAAGCCTTCCTTCGACCCCACACCGTAGCCACCGGCCACGACAATGGGGGCACCCTTGAGATTGTGCTTGGCGGCCTCCACATGGTGGTCGAGAACCTTCACCACAAAAGCCTCAGGAGAGACATATTTTTTCACCTCGGGATAGACCACTTCCTTACGGCAGGAGCCCTCATAGAGAGCCTTCTGCATGACACCCGAGCGCACAGTGGCCATCTGCGGGCGATGGTCGGGGTTGACGATGGTGGCCACAATATTGCCGCCGAAAGCGGGACGTATCTGATAGAGCAGGTTTTCATAGGTCTTACCGCTCTTCTTATCCTCGTAGGGGCCGATCTCGAGCTGTGTGCAGTCGGCGGTGAGGCCGCTGGTGAGGCTCGAAGAGACACGCGGACCGAGGTCGCGGCCGATGACCGTGGCGCCCATCAGACAGATCCGAGGCTGCTCCTCTTTGAAGAGATTGACCACGATATCGGTATGGGGAGCCGACGTATAGGGGAACAGTCCCTCGCCGTCGAAGACGAAGAGCTTGTCGACACCGTAGGGAAGCACCTGCTCCTCAACCTTGCCCTTGATACCGGTGCCGATGGCCACGGCGTGGAGTTCCACACCCAGCTCGTTGGCCAGCTTGCGACCTTTGGTGAGTAATTCCTGCGACACCTCTCTGACTTCGGTGCCTTCTATCTCGATATATACAAATACGTTGTTCATGCTTAACCAATAATCTTTTCGTCCAACAACTCTTTGATCAGCCCTTCGATGTCACCGTCGGCGGCCGTGAGGCTCTTGCTCTCCTTGGCCTGGAAGGCGATGCTCTGCACCTCCTTCACCTTTGTGGGGCTACCACTCATACCGCACTGGCTGGGATCGCCATCCACATCGGCCACACTCCACTGTGTCAGCGTCAGATAGGGGCGCTCCTCACGCAACGCCTTGCGCGGGTCGTCCTCGGCCACCTCCAACGGACAGGCGGCATACTTGTACTTCATTACCAGCTTGGCATTGGCCGGACGGCACTCGGCAGCCGACCCGTTGACCGTCACCACCAGCGGCAGCGGCGCTTCGACCACCTCCACACCGCCGTCGATCATACGGCGGATGGTGGCCTTACCATTCTCAATCTTAAGTATTTCCTCGGCGTAGGTCACCTGGTTCAAACCCAGTTTCTGCGCCACTTGGGGGCCCACCTGGGCGGTGTCGCCGTCGATGGCCTGACGGCCGCCGATGACGAGATCCACATCACCAATCTTCTTGATGGCCGTAGCCAGCGCATACGAGGTAGCCAAAGTGTCGGCACCGGCAAACAAGCGATCCGTCAGCAGCCAACCCGTGTCGGCGCCACGATAGAGACCCTCGCGGATAATCTCGCCGGCACGCGGCGGACCCATCGTCAGCAAGCCCACCGTAGTGCCGGGGTTCTGCTCTTTTATGCGGAGCGCCTGTTCCAAGGCATTCAAATCTTCGGGGTTAAAAATAGCCGGCAGAGCGGCGCGGTTCACCGTACCCTCGGCCGTCATAGCATCCTTGCCAACATTCCTTGTGTCAGGAACTTGCTTCGCAAGAACAACAATCTTCAAACTCATAACATTAGTTTATATTAGTATATAATTAAAATGCAAAGATACGACTTATTCCTGACATAGAAACAAAAAAGTGCCCTTGTCAGGCACTTTTAACATTTCGAAACCGCAATGGCCGCAAAACAATGAGCTCGCCTGAGCCCCCTGTCCTCCACCCTGTTGTCGACCTATTTCTTGACGAATTCCACGCGGCGGTTCTTCGCGCGGCCCTCCTCGGTGGTGTTGGGGGCGACGGGCGAGTGCGATCCCTTGCCCACGGCCGTGAGGCGCCCCTTGTCGATGCCCTGCTTCACCAATGCCGCCACGATGGCTTCGGCGCGTTTCTGGCTCAGCGGGTCGTTCACGGCATCGGTGCCCGTATTGTCGCAGTGCCCCTGCACCTCGAAGTTCAGGTCGGCGTGCTCCTGCATCAGCTTGGCCACGCGGTTGATCTCAACGATTGATTCAGGCTTGAGGTCGGCCTTGCCGGTCTCGAAGGTGATGGCATAGGTCACTATCTTGCCGTCGGCAG
>JAEEGL014816926.1_pt1 | contig 11372 bp, 6 predicted proteins | sample 9134231 | NCBI WGS metagenome assembly JAEEGL01 (sample SAMN16246548, study PRJNA631951) | gut metagenome | biome: gut microbiome; feature: rumen; material: fiber-attached | host: Bos | place: Iran: Karaj | collected 2018-10
CTTCTTGACCCGCAAAACATGAGGAAGTAGCAATTTACGCAGTAAATTAGCGGATTCCGAATGTTTTAGAATTGCGATAGTTTCGAAGAAACGAAGCAATTCGTATCATCAGTAAGGGGCAAAATTTACTTTTGACCCTTATATCATAGTATATCACATTTAAACGTTGTATTGGTGCATATTGACGACAAATGTGGTAAAATAGTACGGCGATATTTAAGGTGACAATAAAATTTCAGATACGAAATCAGGTGCAAAATGACATCAAACGTGAAGATTTATAGCGAAAAGCCTTATCCTCTCGGGTGCTATATCGATTATGACAGGAGCCTTGTAGTCCGAAGTGTCTTTAAAGAGTGCAGACACTGCGGGATTACGCTTTATCCCTCAGCTGGTGATAAAGCGACAAAGCCTCTTACCATCGAGATACCGGACAACCTTAAGAGAGGCGCGATATATTCAGCAAGGATCAAGGGTATTGATAATATTGCTGCTTATACATCCTATAATTACTTTTGCGATAATGAATATTTTTGTGATCCTTATGCCAAGCAGTTCTTTGGTCTTGAGAAATTCGGCAAGGACGTTGCCGATTCCGAGATAAGGGCCAAACTTGACAATAAGGCGGATTTTACGACATCCCATGACACCTTTGACTGGACCGGAGATGAGCATAAGTTTACGCCCTATGAGGACAGTTTTGTATATCTGCTTCATGTCAGAGGATTTACAAAGAGCGCGAGCAGTAACATTCCTGTACAAAAGCGCGGAACTTTTTCCGGCATACTTGAGAAGATCCCGTATCTTAAGTCCCTCGGCGTAACAGCTGTTGAGCTGATGCCGGCATACGAGATGAATGAAATAGAAAATCCCTACAAAAAGTCCGACAGCAGAAGTATTGCTGCAGGTAGCGCCAAGAAGGAAAATCTCTTTTCCAAAGACGGGAGCATTTCAAAGCATCATCCGGTAAAGAGCAGACTCAACTACTGGGGCTACAAGAAGGGATACTATTTTGCTCCAAGGACAGCTTACTGTGAGAATCCACAGGATGCTGAGAATGAGTTTAAGCGCTTCGTCAAAACAATGCATGAGAACGGCATGGAAGTGATTATGCAGTTCTATTTTGAAGAGCATGAGAGCGGAACACTGATAATCGATGCCCTCAGGTTCTGGAGATGCACCTACCACGTGGACGGTTTCCACTTAAAGGGTGCTGTTATGCCGCTTCGGCTTATCACCAATGAACCGCTTTTCACGGATATCAAGATCTGGTACGAGTGGTTTGATTACGGCGAGATATATGAGGGCAGAACGCCAAAGACAAGGCTTTTGTCTGATTACAATAACGCATTCCTCTATCACAGCAGGAGATTTTTAAAGAGCGATGACAACACTGCCTCGGATTTTCTTAAGTGCATGCTCGCAAACAGCACGGATCACGGTATCATCAATTATCTTTGTGACTACGAGGGATTCAGACTCAGCGATCTTGTTGCCTATGAACACAAGCACAATGAGGAAAACGGTGAGAACAACAAGGATGGCAACGACAACAACTTAAGCTGGAACTGCGGAATAGAAGGCAGGACCAGAAAACATGATATATTGAGCCTTCGCCTTAAACAGATGAAGAACGCCGTGACAATGCTTTTCTTTTCCCAGGGCACGCCTATGATCTTCAGCGGAGACGAATTTGGCAACAGCCAGGGCGGCAACAACAACCCCTACTGCCAGGACAATGAGACAGGCTGGGTAGACTGGAAAGCGCTTGAGAGAAACAGGGATTTCTTTGAATATGTGAAGTTCCTTATTCAGCTTCGATTTGGAAACAGGATTCTTCATGAGAAGGAACCCTTCAGGCTCATGGACTATATATCCTGTGGCTATCCTGATTTTTCCTCACACGGAAGAGAGGCATGGAGACCTGATATGTCAGGACACTCGCACCTTCTTGGACTGCTCTTTTGCGGTCTGTACGAGAAGACCAAGGACTCACCGTTTGTCTACGTCGTGTTCAATATGAACTGGACACCCCAGGAACTGGCACTTCCGGGGCTCCCTGACGGACTTAAGTGGGAGATCCTCTCTGATACCGACGGCCGTACTCTTGTACCCGAGAAAAAGACCGACAAGGAAAAAGAGAGCGTATTTACTGAGCTGATCGCTGACAGATCGGTCAGGATCTATATCAGTACAAAGGACAAGAGCGTTAAAAAGAAAAGAGAGACAAAAAGGAAGAAAAAATGAGCAGTGTTGATGTTATTGAGAAGTTTTTGAAATATGTAAAGGTTGATACTCAGTCAGATGACACCACCGGAACATCGCCTTCGACCATGAAGCAGCATGACCTTGCTAAGATCCTTGCCGCAGAGCTTGAAGAGATCGGCGCGTCGGATGTCTATTATGACAGGGAGCACTGCTATGTGTACTCCAGGATCCCTTCGAACTGTGATAACCCGGATTCTCCGGCGCTTGGATTCATTTCACACATGGACACGTCCGACGAAGTGAGCGGCAAGGATGTGAATCCAAGAATTGTAGAGGGCTATGATGGAGGAGATATAATCCTCAACAAAGAGCTTGAGGTAGTTCTTTCACCTAAGGACTTCCCTGAACTTAAGAACCATATAGGCGAGGATCTGATCGTGACAGACGGAACGACGCTCCTTGGCGCCGATGACAAGGCGGGTGTCGCTGAGATCATGACAATGGCGCATACACTTCTTTCAAACCCTGAGATCAGGCACGGTGAGATCTGTATAGCTTTTACTCCGGATGAGGAGATCGGCGAGGGCACAGCCTTCTTTGATCTGGACAGATTCGGAGCAAGATACGCTTATACCGTTGACGGCGGCAAGCTTGGAGAACTCGAGTACGAGAACTTCAATGCGGCAGAGGGCGTGATAGAGGTAAAGGGACGCAGTGTTCATCCCGGCGATGCCAAGAACAAGATGATCAACGCATCGCTTATATGCTATGAGTTCCATTCACTTCTTCCTGTTTTTCAGAATCCGATGTATACGGAGAAGAGGGAAGGATTCTTCCACCTCACAGAAGTAAGCGGCAAGACCGAGTCAGCAAGGGCTTCCTATATCATAAGAGACCATGATAAGGATCTTTTTGACAAGAAAAAAGAGATCTTTGCTGCGGCTGCGCGCTTCCTCAATGACAAATACGGGGATGACACGGTCACTTTTTCGATAAGAGACCAGTATTACAACATGGTCGAGCTTATAAAGCCGCACATGCACCTTGTTGACAACGCAAAAAAGGCAATGGAAGATCTCGGCGTGACACCTATAGACAATCCGATCCGCGGAGGCACAGACGGCGCTATGCTATCATACAAGGGACTCCCATGTCCAAACCTGTGCACCGGAGGATACAACTATCACGGAAGGTATGAATATGCGTCAATACCTGAGATGAGGAAGGTAGTTGAGATCCTTCTTGGAATAGTAGAACTGTATAAATAATTTTAGAAATGAGTATCGAATGAGTATTAGTATTTTAAACAGCAACAAAGAAGACATAAAAGATGCCGAGAGCATCAGACAGTTAGAGTTTATCGATAAGGCAAGGGAGAAAGTAAGCGCTCTTTCAAAAGAGCTCGGCAGGACACCCACAGCATGCGTTGTGACCTTTGGATGTCAGATGAATGCCAGGGATTCGGAGAAACTTCTCGCAATCCTTAAGCTTGCGGGTTATGAGGAGACAGAATCAGAGGACGCTGATTTTGTTATTTACAATACCTGTACCGTTAGGGACAACGCAGATCAGAGAGTTTTCGGAAGGCTCGGTCAGGTCAGCAATTTCAAAAAGAGCAAACCGCACATGAAGATCGCTGTCTGCGGCTGCATGATGCAGGAGCAGATCGCAATCGAGAAGATCCAAAAGAGCTACAGATTCGTGGATCTGATCTTTGGCACCTACAATATTTACAAATTTGCCGAGCTCTTGAACACAGTCCTTGAGTCCGACAGAATGATAATCGATATCTGGAAGGAGACAGACAAGATAGTCGAAGACCTTCCTGTTATGAGGAAGTACCCCTTTAAGTCCGGCGTCAACATCATGTTCGGATGCAACAATTTCTGCACCTACTGTATAGTTCCTTATGTGCGCGGACGAGAGAGAAGCCGCTCTCCCAAGGATATCATAAGAGAGTGTGAGAAGCTTGCGGCAGACGGTGTAAAGGAAGTAATGCTCCTTGGTCAGAACGTCAATTCCTACGGGCTTGATTTTCAGGACGACGACCCGGCGAAGATCTCTTTTGCCAGGCTACTCGAGCTAGTCTGCGAGGTTGATGGGATAGAGAGGGTCAGATTCATGACTCCGCATCCCAAGGACTTCTCAGATGAACTTCTGGATGTTATCGCCAAAAACGAGAAGATAGCAAGGCACATTCATCTGCCGCTGCAGTCCGGGAACACCGAGATCCTGCGCCGTATGAACAGGAAGTACACCAAAGATGACTACCTAAACCTTGTAAACAAAATAAGAAAAGAACTACCCGATGTGGCGATCACCACAGACATTATCATTGGTTTTCCTGGAGAGGGCGACGATGCAGTCGATGACACTATTGATGTGTGCAACAAGGCTGCTTTTGATAACGCGTTTACTTTTATCTATTCAAAGAGAGTTGGCACGCCCGCTGCCTCTTTTGAGGATCAGGTACCCGAGGACAAGGTCAAATACAACTTTGACAGACTTCTCAAGGTGGTTCAGGAAAATGCCAGGAAACAGGCGGAAAAACTTGTGGGGAGAGTTGAATCCGTGCTTGTGGAGGGCGTGAACGACCATGATGGATCACTTGTGACCGGCAGGATGTCCAACAACACCCTGGTTCACTTTAAGGGAGAAAAAGAACTTGTAGGAAGCTTTGCAGATATTAAGCTTCTTGAATGTCATGGATTCTATTTCATGGGAGAACAGGTTAAGAATTAAGTTTTTAGAATAGGGGAAGATGCCGTGGAAAAGACCACGCTTATTGACAGTGTAGATTTAGACAAAGTTTCTCCAATGATGCAGCACTATATCCAGACCAAAAAGGAATATAGGGATTGCATCCTCTTTTACAGACTTGGAGATTTTTATGAGATATTTTTTGATGACGCTCTCGTTACTTCCAAGGAACTTGAGCTGACCCTGACAGGCAAGGCCTGCGGTCTTGAAGAGAAGGCTCCCATGTGCGGAGTCCCTTTTCATGCTGTGGAAACCTACCTCAACAAGCTCGTTTCAAGGGGATATAAGGTCGCCATCTGCGAGCAGATGGAAGATCCGAAATTTGCCAAGGGAATAGTAAAAAGAGAAGTCACAAGGATCGTTACTCCGGGTACCAATCTCAATATGCAGTCACTGGAAGAGACCAGGAATAACTATCTGATGAGCATCTTTTACGATCCAGACAGCATTGGCATATCTGTCGCAGATATCACTACCGGAGACTATTACCTGACTGAAGTAACATCCTTAAGACAGGTTATGGATGAGATTGGCAAGTATGCTCCTTCAGAGATCATCTGCAACAATGCCTTTGAGCTTAGCGGCGCGGACCTCGATGAACTTAGGGGCAGGATGCACATCTTTGTAAATCCTCTGGATTCACGCTATTTCGATGAGGACATCTGCAAAAAGACACTGATAAAACACTTCAAGGTGTCATCGCTCATAGGTCTTGGGATCGATGATTTCCCTAACGGTATTGTTGCATCGGGTTCTCTTCTTCAGTACCTGATCGACATGCAGAAATCTGATATAAGCAACATAACTCATATTTATCCGTATCTCACGGATAAGTATATGCTGCTCGACAGCTCCACCAGAAGGAACCTTGAGCTTGTTGAAACGATGAGGGATAAACAGAAGAGAGGAACGCTTTTATGGGTGCTCGACAGGACCAAAACCGCTATGGGAGCGAGAATGCTGCGCGGATTTATCGAGCAGCCTCTCAAGGACAAAGATGAGATAATACTGAGGCAGAATGCAGTAGAGAGGCTTGTCCAGAACGTGGTTGCCAGGGAGGAGATCAGAGAGTACTTAAATCCTGTGTACGATCTCGAGAGACTCATGTCCAAGATTGTTTTTAAGACAGCCAATCCCAGGGATCTTCTCGCGTTTCGCAATTCCATAAAGATGATCCCGGCTATCATCACCGCTGTTTCGGATATCACCGGCGATAAGGGGATAGATGCTGTTTCGGCATCGCTTGACCCTCTGAATGATATCTTTGAACTAATAGACAGATCAATTGTTGAGGAGCCGCCGCTTGCGATAAAGGAGAGCGGTATCATCAAACCCGGATTTGATGAGGATATAGACCACTTCAGGGAGGCAGGCACTAACGGCAAGACCTGGCTCGCCCAGCTCGAGGAGGAGGAGAAGGAAAAGACAGGGATCAAGAACCTGAGGATAAAGTACAGCAACGTCTTTGGATATTCCTTCGAGGTCACCAACTCCTTCAAGGACAAGGTTCCGGATTACTTTATCAGAAAGCAGACGCTCACAAACTGTGAGAGATATACGACACCCAAGCTCAAGGAACTTGAAGATACAATACTAAACGCGCAGGACAAGCTCAATAACCTTGAGTACGAGATGTTCTGCAAGATAAGGGATTCAATAGGACTAGAAATAGACAGGATTCAGACTACAGCCAAGGCGATAGCGACTCTTGATGTGTATGCTTCACTTGCGTATGTGGCTGAGAGAAACCACTATGTTAAGCCCAGTCTCAATGACAGCGGGATCATCAACATCAAGAACGGACGTCACCCTGTGGTCGAGAAGATGCTCGATGCATCGGACATGTTCATTTCAAACGATACCTATCTTGACAACAAAAAGCACTGCATCTCGATAATCACAGGACCCAATATGGCAGGTAAATCAACCTATATGAGGCAGAGCGCGCTGATAGTACTGATGTGTCAGATAGGAAGTTTTGTGCCAGCTGAAAAGGCGAATATCTGCGTTGTGGACAGAATATTTACAAGAGTCGGAGCCTCCGATGACCTTGGAAGCGGGCAGTCAACTTTCATGGTTGAGATGAACGAGGTTGCCAATATCCTAAGGAACGCCACCCCGGATTCTCTTCTGATACTAGATGAGATAGGCAGAGGAACCTCAACCTATGACGGACTTGCGATAGCATGGGCAGTCACCGAGCACATAAGCAACCGCAAGATCCTCGGCGCCAAGACACTGTTTGCTACTCACTATCACGAGCTTACAGAGCTCGAGGGCAAGATGGACAATGTCAACAATTACTGCATTGCGGTAAAAGAAAACGGCGATGACATTGTGTTCCTTAGAAAGATCGTAAAGGGCGGAGCAGACAAGAGCTACGGAATACAGGTGGCGAAACTCGCGGGTGTGCCCGATATGGTCATAGACAGGGCAAAAGAGATTGTCGCTGAGCTCACAGAGAATGACATTACCGAAAAGGTGCAGAGCATCGCAAGAGATAACAAAACCGACAAAAAGGTGAAGGTTCCCCACTACGACGAGGTCGACACTAACCAGATGTCGCTTTTTGACACTGTTTCCGACGAAGAAGTCCTCAGAAGGCTTCAGGAGATAGATATAACAACACTTACCCCTATGGACGCACTCAATACGCTCTATAAACTTCAGAGCGATCTTAAGAACAGGTGGAAGAGCTGATGGCTATTATCAATGAACTTGATAAAAACACTATAGATCAGATTGCAGCCGGTGAAGTGGTAGAGAGACCCGCGAGCGTCGTCAAGGAGCTTGTGGAGAATGCCATCGACAGCGGCGCCACAGCCGTGACAGTAGAAATAAAAGGCGGCGGCATTGATATGATAAGGGTCACCGACAACGGATCAGGTATAGAGAAGAGCCAGATAAGAAAGGCATTCAAAAGACACGCTACCAGTAAGCTAAGGACCATCGATGATCTCTTTTCCATACATTCACTGGGATTTAGAGGAGAGGCACTATCGAGCATCTCATCTGTCGCGCAGGTAGATATGATCACCAAGACCAAAGATGAGCTGGTCGGTTCAAGATACTGCATAAACGGCGGTGAAGAGGCTGCGTTTGAGGAGATAGGTGCACCGGAGGGCACGACGCTCATCATCAGAAATCTCTTTTACAATACTCCTGCGAGGAAAAAATTCCTTAAGACAGCACAGACGGAAGGAAGCTATGTCGGAGATGTAATGGAGCACATGGCAATGGATAATCCGACTGTCTCTTTTCATTATATCAACAACAAGGATGACAAATTTTCGACTTCAGGCAACGGAGATCTCAAGGAGGTCATCTACAGGATCTACGGAAGGGATATCTCTGTGAGCCTGATACCGATAAACATATCTGAAAAGGGAATGGTGCTCGAGGGATATCTCGGAGAGCCTTCAATAAACAGATCAAACAGGAATTTTGAGATATTTTTTGTGAACGGCAGATACGTCAAGGACAAGATCATGAGCAAGGCCCTTGAGGAGGGATACAAGCAGTACCTGATGATGCACAAGTTCCCTTTTGCGGTGCTCCATTTAAGACTTGATCCGTCCCTCGTTGATGTAAATGTACACCCTGCCAAGCTGGAAGTGAGATTTGGCAATCAGGCAGCGCTATATGAGTTTATAAGGCTCGGAGTTGAGAACACGCTTCGAAACCACGAGATGATACCCGATGCACTTCTTGGCGATGACAGGAAGGTGAAAGAAAAAGAAACTTCAAAGGATGATGCGGTGAAAGAGCAAAAGCCTTTGGAGAATGCAGTTGCGAGCGCTCTGAAAGCATCAGATACTCAGCCCGAGAAGCCAAAACCTGCACCGCAGCCCTTTGAGAGCCTGAGGTTTGAAAAACACCGCTCAGATGAGGATGCGCCGGTATTCGCTACAGGAGTCAAAGCTGAGCCGATCAGGATAGAAGACACCAATAAATCAGCCGTATGGACCAGAATATTCGGAGATAAGGACGGCTCCAAGGCTGACAAAAAGGACAGACCTTCGCCTATAATCAAGTCAGAGGACGCAGTTGTTGTAGAGAAGGTGGGCCAGCTCAATCTTTTTGATGAAAAAGTACTCACAAAGGACAATGTCAAAGAATATGAGATACTCGGTCAGATATTCGGAACTTATTGGATAATCGCCTTCAAGGACAAGATGTTCCTGGTGGATCAGCACGCTGCTCATGAGAAAGTCAATTATGAGCGGATGATAAAGAGGTATAAATCGGGCGACATATTATCCCAGATGGTCAATCCGCCTGTGATCGTAGCGCTGACAAGCGCCGAAGAAGAACTGTTTTTACAGTACAGGCAGTACTTTGAGAAGCTCGGATTCAACATTGAGAATTTCGGCGGCAGGGAATATGCGATGAGGGCAATACCAATCGATCTTTTTGGCTGCACCAGTGAAAAAGAAATGTTTATTCAGATACTGGACGAGCTGTCCCATGAGACAAACCTTGACAGAACGCCGGATGTAATCAATTATAAGATTGCCAGTATGGCGTGTAAGGCCTCTGTTAAAGGAAATACGAGGATGAGCTTTGCCGAGATGGAAGCTCTTTTGGATGAGCTTCTTACACTTGAAAATCCATATAACTGCCCGCATGGGAGACCGACCATAATCTCCATGAGCAAATATGAGATAGACAAGAAATTCAAGAGAGTTGTTGAATAATGGACAGACAGAAATTGGTTGTTATAACAGGACCTACTGCGGTCGGCAAGACGAAACTATCCATACAATTTGCCAGACTTATCGGCGGAGAGATAATCTCCGCTGATTCTATGCAGGTCTACAAATACATGAACATTGGTACTGACAAGATAAAGCCGGAGGCAATGGGCGGTGTGCGCCATCATCTGATCGACATAATCGATCCCCGTGAAGATTTTAATGTATTTGTCTTTCAGAAACTTGTAAAAGACGCGATCAAAGAGATTTCAGAAAGGGGTAATGTCCCTGTTATCGTAGGCGGCACAGGCTTTTATATTCAGGCAGTACTTAAGGATGTGGATTTCACGGAGACTGATGAAGATGATGCATACAGAAGGGAACTTGAGGAGAGAGCAAGGACAGGTGATTCTCACGCTCTCCACGAGGAACTTGCCTTAGTTGACAAGGCATCCGCGGAAGCAATCCATGAGAACAATGTTAAGAGAGTCATCAGGGCCCTTGAATACTATAAAAAAACAGGAAGACCTATTTCAGAACACAATATGGAGCAGAAAAGTTCTGACTCGCCATATGACTTCAGATATTTTGTATTAAATGATGAGCGCTCAAGGCTCTACGAGCGCATTGACAAAAGAGTTGATCAGATGATAGAAGAAGGTCTCGAAAACGAAGTGCGTGAGCTTCAAAAGATGAACATTCCAAGAAGCGCAACATCCATGCAGGGGCTTGGATACAGGGAGATGCTAGGATACCTGGACGGCGAATACGACCTTGAGAGAGCTGTTTATCTGATAAAGAGAAACACCAGGCATTTTGCTAAGAGGCAGCTTACCTGGTTTAGAAGAGAGAGTGACGTCATCTGGATAGACAAGGATAAATTTGGCTACAACGATGAACTTATATTGAAAGAGATGAAAAGCTATTATGACAGATAAGATTTATGAAGAACTGGGAATATCAAATGAGGTATACAGATTTGGCGAAGATATTCTCAAAGAGCTAAAACCCAGATTTGAAAAGATAGATGAGACAGCTGAATACAATCAGCTGAAAGTCCTGAAGGCGATGCAGGAGAACAAGGTATCGGAGGCCTGTCTTCTGGGAACTACGGGCTACGGCTACAACGATATAGGAAGAGAGAAGCTTGAGGCTGTATACGCATCTGTTTTCCATACCGAGGACGCTCTTGTAAGACCACAGATAACCTGTGGAACTCATGCGCTCGCACTTGCTCTTATGAGTAACCTCCGACCTGGTGATATACTTTTTTCACCGGTGGGCAAACCCTATGACACTCTTGAAGAAGTGATCGGGATAAGACCTTCTAAGGGATCGCTCTCCGAATACGGCATAAGCTACAGGCAGGTTGATCTTTTGCCTGATGGAAGTTTTGACTACGACGGCATAAAAAAGACGCTTCAGGATAACGACAAAATAAGGCTAGTCACGATACAGCGTTCAAAGGGCTATCAGACAAGACCCACACTTTCCGTAAAAAGGATAGGAGAGCTTATAGCTTTTATAAAGGAAATCAAACCTGATGTTATCTGCATGGTTGACAACTGCTACGGCGAATTTGTTGAAACTTACGAGCCCAGTGATGTCGGCGCGGATATGGTCGTAGGGTCTCTTATCAAAAACCCTGGCGGCGGTCTTGCTCCGATAGGGGGATATATCGCGGGGAAAAAAGAGTGTGTTGAAAATGCC
>JAEEGL015545689.1_pt1 | contig 11372 bp, 10 predicted proteins | sample 9134231 | NCBI WGS metagenome assembly JAEEGL01 (sample SAMN16246548, study PRJNA631951) | gut metagenome | biome: gut microbiome; feature: rumen; material: fiber-attached | host: Bos | place: Iran: Karaj | collected 2018-10
CAGGGATGCCGTAGCTGATGAACACCAGGCGCGGGGCGCAGAGCGCGATGAGTTCGTGGGAGTCCACGGGCAGCATGCCGGCATTCCAGGCACCTGTCTTCGACTCGACCGCATCATATTTGATGTAGTTGCCGGCCATCCAGTGGTACTCGCCGGCATTGGAGAGATTCTCCAGGCCCTCGCCGAAGATGCGGCGGTGCAGGGTCGCCCCGCCCTTGCCGGAAGAGCCGATCAGGCCCATGTAGAACCGGTCCTCGAATGCCAGCGTCACGAGGGCCGCCTTGCCGTAGCGCGAGACGCCCTCGATTCCGACGTGTTTCGCGTCCACGTCGGGATCGGTCTCGAGATAGTCCAGGCCGCGGGCCGCGCCCCAGGCCCAGGCCCGCAGGGAACCCCAGTCATCCGGCTTGCGCGGCTGGCCTTTGTTGACGAGACCGATGATGCCGCGCGTGAGTCCGGCCCCGTTGTCGGCCTGGATGCTGCCGGGGTCGATCATGGCATAGCCCCAGCCGGCAGCGAGCAACTGCTGGTTGGACGGCGGGTCCTGGCCCGGCGTCTGCTGGGCCGGGCGCATGAACGCCGCGAAAGGATTGGCCGGCTCGAAGGGCTGCCATGCCGGATATTTCTTCATCAGCTCCGCCGTCTCCGGATCATTCTCGAGGATCCGGCGCAAGGCCTTGTTGATGACGGCCATGTCGGCTCCGCCCGGCTTGACGGGGTTCGGGAGGTTCGCGCCGCCGAACATCATCAGCAGCGGGACCGGGCCCTTGGCGTTGGCGGGCGTCACGACGACCATCTTGATGTCCACACTGATCGAAGGACAGGCGGAATTGTCCACGTGTCCCCGGAGCTGTTTGGCCTTGGCCGGGATCATGCCGACCATCTCGACCTCTTCAGCCTCGACGATCCAGGTCACGGCGGGGACATGGTCCGGCACACGGCCGTAGACCTCGCGTTCGAAATCCTCGACGATCTCCGGCCGGCGGACCTCCCACCACTGTCTGGCGGTGGTCACCTTCCGGCCGGCCTTCGTCCGGAGGATTTCCGGAAGCACCGGGTAGGGATTGGCCTTGCTCTCGTCGTAGTTGGCCGCATAAGGGCTGTTCTGGTCGGAATCGAAACCGCGCCGGATGGACTGGATGCCCAGCTGGTCGAGCATGTTGCGGTGGTCCTGCTCGGCGGTGAATGTCACCGGTGTCTGCGCGAGGGATAGAGCGCCGAACAGACAGCCAGCAAGCAAAAGGAACAACTTTTTCATATCTAAAGGTCAGATTTCACGTTCTCAATAATACCACGGGCGGGTGGCGACGCTGCGGATGCCGCGGCCGTTGTCCACACTGCCCAGGATGCGGCGTACGCCGAGCGGGTTGGTGCGCTCGTAGTAATCCTCACCCTCCGGGACCAGGGAATTGATGCGCACCACCTGCGAGGAGTGGATGATCTTCTTTTCACCCATGTACATCGCCACATGAGCCACGACCATCGGCTTGTTCTTCGTGGCGGGGGTGCCGTAGAAGATCAGGTCGCCGGGCAACATCTTGTCGAAATCATAGGGAATCTCCTCTCCGGTGTGGATCTGCTAGCGGGCGTTGCGCGGCAGGACGATGCCGCACTGGCGGTAGACAAACTGTGTGAAGCCGCTGCAGTCGAAATGCTTGACGCTCGCCCCGCCCCACATGTAGGGCGTGCCGAGCAGGCGCTTCGCCGTGGCGATGAGCCTCTCGCGCGTGGCCTCGCGGGTGCGGACCCATTCATCGAAATCCGTCACGTCGTAGGCACGGGCCCAGCACGCCTTGCCGGAGGGCAGGTACACCTGCACCCAGCCCCGGCGGGTCTCCGTGCCCTTGCGCACCAGGTCACCCATGGTGAAGTCGCAGATGCGCTGCGCCGTCGCGGACGGCTCCTCGAAGAGGTGCGTATATTCGACGGAACAGATGTACTTGGGGGCGGCGATCCAGGCATCCTTGCCGGCTTCGTCCATGAAGGCGACGTTGAGCTGCGTGGTCCAGACATCTTTGTAGTCCGGCGCATCCACCAGCCGCCAATAACGGTCGGCGCCGTGCACGCGCAGGACCGTGCCCATCAGGCACTGGGTCTCGTTGCCGGACTCGTAGTCCGGCTTGATGCGCAGGAAGCACGAGGAGGAATTGACAACCGCCCACTGCGGGCCGTCCCAGGTCTGCGCCGCTGCGGAGAGAACTCCAAGGGCCAGCACTACCAGAAGAAGGATTCGTTTCATGTTCGCAAATAAGATGGAAAAACTACCGCTCCGCTGCTTCCAGCCGGACCCGGTGGAGCATCACACAATTGTTGGAAGCGGCATTATAAGCGTAGCCCGGCGTGCCGGAATTGTAGATCCGCAAGGCGCATCCGCCGGCCGGGTTGCTGCTGAGTGCACCGGTATGGTCGGTCCAGCTGAGCTCCAGCTTCGCGGGCAGTTGCTCCGAGACCTGCAGGGGCGTCTTCTCGGACTCCGTGGAGGCGACCAGGCGCAGGGTGTTCCCTTCGACGGAGAGTGTCAGAGTACTCTGCGGCATGAAGGTCGCAGCCAACACACCCTCCGACAGGACCGCCTTCTCCCCTTCCGCGAAGCGGTACAGCGTCCAGAGGGTGCCGTTGGTCGTCGCGGGCACGCGCTCGATGCGCACACCGAAGCCACTGCGGGTCGCAGGGTCATATTTGACCATCACGTCCATGTAGCAGCCACTGCCGCCGAAACCCTGGCCTTCCACCTTGCTGGAGGAGTAATCCACGGTCAGGGACATGTCGCCGTAGTCGCCTTCCTGGCCGAAGACCATCAGCGGCGGCTCAGGCTGGCGCATGTTGTTGCACAGGCCCCAGCGGCCGTCCGAGCCGTTGGATCCGATGCCCCAGACCCAAGGATCGGGCGTGCCGGTCTCGTTGTCGAAGAACCAGCGGCCGCGGGCGGTCGCACGCGGCTCCGTGGCGATGAAGACGTTCTTGAAATCCGTCTCCAGCACCCGGGCACGGACATCCTTGGCGCGGATGGCGCGGCGCGTCCAGACCGTCACGGTCTGGGGAGCATCGGCGCTGAAAGCATATTTCGGCGTGATGACGGCACGCAGCCAGCAGCCTACGTCATACTTGCTCAGGGGATATTCCAGGAAAGGATCGTCCACGAAGAGGCCGGCCACATCATTGCGGGAGGTCCCCACGTGCACACCGTCCGTACGGCCGGGGCCGGCCTCGCGGTACCACTCGATCCGCGACACGTCACGGAGATCGGGCTGGTCCAGCCGGTAGGAGAGCACGGCAAGGCCGTCCTGGACCCTGATCGCGGGTTTGGTGAGCACCGGTGCGGGCACGGGCACGGGCCGGATGCGGAGCGTCAGGCCCGCGCGTACGCCGTTGGGCAGCACGCAGGAGACCGGCGCCTCCACGATGGCGCCAGCGTGGTTGGGCCGCGCGCTCAGCGTCAGCGTGCCAGCTGCCGGATCGATCCTGCCATCCAGCAGGGCCGTGTCATATTCCCAGCGCACCTGGCGCAGGTCCACGGAGCCGGCGGGGGCCGGGGCGGCCGTCAGCACGACGCGGTTGGTCTCCCCTTCCGCGGCGGAGTCGAGCTCCTTGCCGCTGGAACCCACGAGGAAACGGTAGGGCAGGTTGGCGTAGGGCGCCCACTCGGGACGGTACTGCCCCTTGGGGTCCCAGCCGTCGTCGCCCTTGAGGAGGTTGTAGACATTGTATTCATTCCCGACCTTGAAAGCCTTGAGGGCCTCCGGGCCATACTCCACGGAGAGCTGCGGCGCGGCCGGGCTGATCACCAGCGGGCGGCCGTGCAGGGTGTTGCCGTGCACGGCGTAACGGGCGTCCTCCCTGACATGGTTCTCCCACTCCACGGCCTCGATGCGGCCGGAGAAATCGCAGTCGATGATGGCATAGATGGCCGAGGCCTGCGCACCGTTGCCGGGCGAAGCATTCTTCGCGAGGGACAGGGTGGTCTGGGTCATCTGCGGAACGCCGACCAGCCGGCAGCCCAGCAGGGCGTTGATTCCGCCCGCCGCGGCCCCGCTCCAGGTCGGATGGTTGCCGAAATGATGGAACGTGCAGTTCTCATACACATTGATCTGCCCGCCGAAAATGGAGTCGTCGGTGCACTGGAAGAAACAATCCTTGAAATAGGCCCGACGCGGGGAGAAACCGGCCATCATATTGAGATAGCCCACGAAGCGGACGTTGCGGAAGTACATCCGGTCGACGCCGCGGCCTGCTGCGGAGAGTACCTCGGCATGGTTCTTCGAATCGATGCGCTTGGAGATGTTCTGCGACGGGTCGCGCGGATAGACAAGGTCTTCCTGCGCATAGTTGGCGATGGTGATGTTCTCGGCGTGGAAGCCCGTGGACACGGCCAGGGTGTACCAGCTGCCGCCGGCACCCAGGCCCTGGGCGCCGCCCTCACCCCGGTTGCCGCAGATGCGCACGTCGTCGGCGTTGTCGGTCAGGCCGATGAAGGAGATATTGTCTCCGATGATGGTAAGGCCCACGTTGGGCGGGGCGATCACGAAGCCGCTGTCATCGAACGGGAAACCCTGGCGGTAGGTCTCATCGGTCCAGTACACACCCGGGGCGATATAGACCGTCGTACCGGCCGGCAGGGTCAGCGTGCGCCGGTTGGCGGACAGCTCGCCGAGAGTCTGGAGCGTCGCGGCGATGTAAGGGCTCTCCAGCTCCGCCGGCGTGGCGTAGGCATTGAGTAGGAGATGGGTCTCATCCAGTTTGAGCCCGGCATAATCCTGTGCGTAAGAAGCTACGGTCAGCAGGATTCCGAGCAGGGGAAGAAAGGATTTGGGTTTCATGCGGGTTATTGGTTTTGTATCCAAAGTTAACGAATGTCCGTTGCTTTTGCAAACCTGCCGCAAACTTGTTAACTTCGTCCCTATGAACAAGAGGATCCTACTTCTGACCATCCTGCTGCTGCCGGCCTTCTCCGCCGGGGCGCAGGGCCGCTTTGCGGAGTATCTGGGCCAGGTGGACGAGCCGCCCTTCGTGCTCGTGGACAAGCAGTCGCTCACGCTCTGGCTCGTGGACGGGCAGGGAGCGCCGCTCCGGGAGTATGGTATTTCGTGTGCCGTCAATTACGGCCCCAAGCAGCGCCGCGGCGACCACAGGACCCCGGAGGGCAATTTCAAAATCAACCAGCTCCTCAACGCCCGCGGTCTCCCGCACGACTTCGGCGACGGCAAGGGTCCCATCCCGGACGCCTACGGTCCCTGGTTCCTGCGCCTCGACGTGCCGGGCTTCCGCGACATCGGCATCCACGGCACGCCCTTCCCCGAATCCATCGGCACCCGCGCCACCGAGGGGTGCATCCGCCTGCGCAACGAAGACATCACCGACCTCAAGGGCCGCGTCCGGGTCGGCACGACCGTCATCATCCTACCCGATCCCCCCGCCCTGCCATAAGGCCGCGACCGGCAACGGATTTTTTTATTAACAAATCGCGGCGATCTCCGTCTTGTTATCGGAATTTGAAAAAAGTTGTGATATGAACCTGAGAAAAATCCTGTTGTTCCTCTGTCTCCTGCTGCCCCTGGCCGCCACCGGACTTCCCGCGAAGAAGACCGTCTCCAAGGCGAAGATTACCGCCGCGATCTCCGAATTCCGCCGCTACGACGGCGTGGAGGTCGTCCGGCTGGGTCGTGTCGGCACGGCCGCCATCAAGGGTCTGATGCACGCCGCGGCCCGGGAGGATCCCGACGCACGCGAGGCGCTGCGCCAGCTGCGCGGCGTGCGGAACCTCTCCGTCCTCGATTACGGAGACTGCACGCCCGACGTGCGTGAGCGCATCGTCAAGCGGCTGGACAAGGCCTTGGACGGGAGCGAACTCCTGATGGAGGCCAAGGACGGAGGCACGTCGATGCAAATGTTCGGAATCGTGGACGAAAAGTCGGACCAGGTCCGGGATTTCGTGATCCACGCCCCGTCGGAATGTGCCTTGATCTGTGTCTTCGGCAGCATCCCGATGGAGGCCGTCGGCAAAATGGTGGACGATGACTAGCGAAAGGTTCCAAGAGGATTACCTATCCCTGGCCGAAGTATTCTGGCAAGTGGCCTGGTACATCCTCGAGGACGATGCGGAGGCGGAAGACGCCGTGCAGGACCTGTATCTGCGGCTCTGGAAGAACCGCGATGTCCTGGACGGCATCCGCAACCCCAAAGGCTACGGGCTCACCCTGCTGCGCAACCTCTGCCTGGACCGCCTCCGGCAGCGCCGCAGGCTCACGGCCTGCGACGCGCCGCCGGAGCCCGCCGGGCCCGGCCTGCAAGACGAGCGGATCGACGCCCGCGAGCGGCTCGCCAAAGTGCTCGCCGCCATCAAGTCCCTGCCCGAACGGCAGCGCGAAGTGCTCACCCTCCGGACCCTCGAGGGCCTCTCCTATGAGGAGATCGCCCGCCGGACCGGGACCAACTACCTCACCCTGCGCGTCCTGCTCTCGCAGGCACGCAACAAACTGAAAAGAAAGATATGAAGACCCTCGAAGAAATCGAAAGACTCACCGGCGAAGAGCTGGAGCAGCGGGCAGCGGCCTCCGCCCCCGCCGCGCCAAAAGGCCTGCAGCGACGTCTCCGCACGGCTTTAGCCGCCCAGGAGATCGCCACGCAGCACGACGCCGCGCAGCCGCGCCCGGCCCGCTGGGCCGTCCCGGCCGCAGCCCTGGCCTGCGCCGCTGCGGCCGCCGTCCTGCTCACGCTGCCGGACCGCGGCCCGCGCGACACCTTCGACGACCCCTACCTCGCATATGCCGAGGTCGAGAAGGCCTTCCAGACCATCTCAGACAAAATGTCGGGCGGTCTCGACCTCGCCCGCGAGGCCCGGGTCCTCGCCGACAAACCCCAGAACATCCTTGATAATATCCAATCCAAATGAAACGCATATGCATCCTGGCGGCAGCCCTGCTGATCGCCGTCAGCGCGCTTGCCCAGAACGGCAAGGCCCTCTACCAGAAATACTCCGACGCGGAAGGCGTCAGCGCCGTCTATATCTCCCCCGCCATGTTCCGCATGATTGGGCGGATCCCCGACCTGGACACCGGCAACGGCGAGGTCAACCTGTCACCCATCATCCGCTCCCTCTCCGGGTTGTACATCATCAACAGCCAGAACCCTGACCTCAACGGCCGGCTGCGCGCAGAGGCCGAAAAGTTCATCCAATCCGGCCATTATGAGCTCCTGATGGAAGCCAAGGACAACGGTGAAACCGTCCGGATGTACACGGTCGGTACCGAACAACTGGTCAATGGTTTCGTGATGCTCGCCGCCGAACGCGACGAAGTCTCCTTCATCTGCCTGGACGGACAGATGCCCCGGGAACAGTTCGAGGAGCTGGTCGCGAAGCAGATGGCGGACTGAGAATTATTCTTTGACTGCCTCTTCGATCGGCTTCCGGATCGACTTGTCGTCGACGGTCTGTTCCGCGACGGGTACCGCTTCCCGACGGAGTTTGTCCTTGACCTCTTCCGAGAGGATCTGATCCGAATCGGGGAGGCCGGGCAGCGGGGCAGGACAGGACTGGAGGCACCGGGCCCCGTCGTCGGAGCCCGAAGGACGCGGGACGATCACGACCTTGGAAGGATTTTCTTTCTGTATTTTCGCCATAACTGGTAATAAAAGGTTTAGCGTTTGTGCCGGCGCCGGCCCTGCAGGTATCCGTCGATGGCGTCGATCGCCGCCTCCAGGTCCGAGATATCGGTCATGAGGTCCAGGTCTCCCTGGGTGGTCAGCCAACGGATGGCATACTGTCCGTAAGGCGTCTTGAGATAACGCTCGATATCGATGCTTCCGGATGTCGCGAACTGGCCGGCCGTTTTCTCATTGACAGATTCCTCGAAGCGGTCGTTGCGCTGGGAGACATGGCGGTTGAGGTTGGCGGCGATGTTGTCGCAGGTATCGTAGGCGCGGATGATCTTCATGGCGAGGTCGTTGTCCCCGATCTTCTGGAACAGGGAGGACATCTTCAGGAGCTCCAGGGCATCGTCGCAGAGCGTGATCGAGGCGTCGGCAAAGATGATCCCGCTATGGAAACTGACAGAATCCCGCGGACACTGATCCAGCGTCTTCAGGTTCGTCAGGAAATACTTTGCGGACAGTCGCTCCTGCCGGAGATAATCAGTCATTTCTGCCACATCCGCCGCATTGGTGGCCAGTTCTGTGCGGACCAGGCCCAACGCGGTCCGGACTTCATGCCGCTCGTGCGCACGGTCGATCATCCCCTGGACCGTGAAAGTGATCACGATACCCAGGATGACGGAGAGAACGTTGCTGATGAAATTCGAAACGGACTCCTTCATAGCTTTCTGACGAGGATTTACGTCAAATATAAGAATCTTTCGCGAAAAAGTTTTTGAAAAAAGACTTGCAGGTTCGGAATTTTTGCCTACCTTTGCAGTGTACTAATTCGGTAATACACCAGAAAAATGAAAACTGTACTGTCAAGAATCGCCCTTCTGCTGCTCTGCAGCCTGCCTTTCGCTCCTGATGCTTCCGCCGGCCGGCAGGGTGATACCACCCTCCGCGGCACCGTCATAGACACAGCCGGCGCACCCGCCGGCTTCGCCACTGTCTATCTCCGCGCCGCGGACGGCGCGGTAGCGGGCGGCGTCACCGCCGGCGAGGACGGCCGCTACGAACTTCGCGCCGCCGCCGGCACCTATACCCTCACCGTCTCGCTGGTCGGCTACCGCGACGCCGTGCAGACCGTCAAACTGACGGGCGGCGTGCTGGAGCTCCCGCCCGTCCGCCTCGAGGAGGACGCCCAGCTGCTCGGCGAGGCCGTCGTGCAGGCCGTGATGCCCAAGACCCGGCTCACGGGCGAGGGCCTGGCCACCTCTGTGCGCGGGTCCGTCCTGGAGAATGCGGGCACCGCACGCGATGTCCTCGGCAAGGTCCCGGGCCTGATCAAGGGCCAGGACGGGCTGGAAGTCATCGGCAAGGGCGCCCCCCAGGTCTACGTCAACGGCCGCAAGCTCACGGATTCCGCCGAACTGGACCGCATCCTCAGCCACGAGATCCAGAGCGTCGAGGTGATCAACAACCCCGGCGCCCAGTATGACGCGACGGTGCGCGCCGTAGTGCGCATCCGCACCGTCCGGCATCAGGGCGAGGGGTTCGGCTTCGATGTGAATCTGGCCGACGAGCAGTCGCTCCGCAAGCCGGAAGCCAACGACCCGAACGCATCCTTAAACGCCAACTACCGCAAGGGCAGCGTGGACGTATTCGGCGGCATAAGCGGCCGTCGTGCATCCAACCGCCAGACCAGTCAGGTCCTGCACCAGACCTATGGGGACCCGGTCTTTCGGCAGGAAGGTCCCATCCTGGGTGACGGGTTGGAGAAGACGTTCAACCTCAACGGCGGAGTCAACTGGCAGATCGCGGACAACCACTCCGCCGGTTTCAAGCTGGACTGGTCCGGAATCGAGGAATCCAGCCACATGGTCCTGGAAAGCGATGTGTTCCTGAACGGGGTCAAACTGGACCACCTGCTCTCCACGACCGATCAGACCAGCCGTCCCGGCCGGCCGGTCATCTGGAGCGGCAACGCCTATTACAACGGCCAGGCGGGCAAGCTCGGCATTGACTTCAATATGGATTACTTCGGCTCCCAGACGTCCAGCTATATGCATACGACCGAGAAAAGCACGCTGCAGGATGCCATCCTGGACGCCCGCACCGCGTCCGGCAACCGGCTCTACGCCGCCAAGCTCGTCTTCTCCTACCCGGTCTGGCGGGGCATGCTGCAGCTGGGAACGGAGGAAACGTTCTCACGCCGGAGAGACGATTATACCCTGACGGGGGCTGCCATCCCGGCCTCTTCTTCCCGGGTGCGGGAGGACAACTATGCCGCCTTTGTCAACTATGCGCTGGCCCTCGGGCAGGTCGGCCAGTTGAGTGCGGGACTCCGCTACGAGCATGTCGACTACGCCTACGACGACCTGCTGGGAAGTGACGACGCCACCCGCCGCTATGACAAACTGTTCCCTTCTGTCTCCTTCGCCGGCGTATTCGGCCCGGTCCAGACCATGCTCAGCTACAGCGCCCGTACCATCCGTCCCGACTTCTCGATGCTCTCCAGCGCCATCCAATACATCAACCGGTACACCTTGCAGAGCGGCAACGCCGCACTGCAGCCGCAGACTTACCAGTCTTTCTCCGCCACTTCACTCTGGAAATTCCTGACTTTCGTCGTCAACTACAACCGGGTGGACAACATGATCACCACCTGGTCGGAACTCTACAACGACGAGGGTGCCATCCTCGTGCAGCCCCGCAACCTCAAGGAGCCGATCCGGCTGTTGTCCGCCTACATCAGCGCCACGCCCACCATCGGCCGCTGGACACCCAGCTATACCGCAGGCGTGCAGCAGCAGTGGCTCGCAATCGATGCCAAGGATCCCAGCCAGCCTTCCGGCCACCGGGTGATCCCGTTCAACGACCGTCCCATCTGGATTGCCCAGCTGAACAACACCTTCTCCCTGAATCAAGGCTGGCAACTGGAACTGGGCGGTGAATACCACAGCCCGGGCTACTCCGGGAACGCCCTCATCACCAACCATCACTTCAACCTTACCGCCGCGGTCCAGAAGATCCTGCTCGCGGACGGCTCACTGGTCCTGCGCCTGGAAGGCCGGGACCTGGCCGGACTGGCCAACAACCATGTTTTCGCCGACTTCGGCGGCTACAGCGTCACGCAGAGCAACATCTTCGACACCCAGCGCATCGTGTTCTCAGTCCGCTACCGCTTCAACACGGCCACCAGCAAGTACAAGGGCACCGGCGCCGGCAAAGACGCCATCGACCGCATGAAATGACAGACCCTACTCGTAGCGGAAGGCCCGGTAGGAGTGAGCCGGCAGGCTCACGGCCGCCCGGGCCTTCGGCGTACGGACGAAGGGCCCCTGCGGCGCGCTGGCGGGCACGACCTCGCCGTTCTCCAGGTCCACAAAACGCGTGAGCGTCGGGTCGCCGACCAGCCGGACGTCGACCGGCGTGTCGTTGAAATTCTCCACGATCACGGTCTTGTTGTCGTACAGGAAGAGGCTGACCTTGGCGGGACCTTCCAGGTAGAGGTCCACATCGCGGCTCACGATGCGGCGCAGCTCATTGAGCACCCCTTCGGGCAGGTCATAGAGCTGGCCGGGGTCGTCCGGCACGGCCAGGACATAGAGATAACCGCCGGAATACAGGGCCTTGTGCAGCAGCGGGAAACCGGACACGCCGCCGCTCAGCGGACGTCCGGCGCTGATCACCTCCCAGCTGTCGTTGGTCATGTAGCGGATCTGCGGGATGAGGATCTCCCGGGCGCTCTTGCCATAGCGGCCGAAATCATCGACCAGGGCTTTGAGGTCCGTCACGCG
>JAEEGL016554914.1_pt1 | contig 11372 bp, 10 predicted proteins | sample 9134231 | NCBI WGS metagenome assembly JAEEGL01 (sample SAMN16246548, study PRJNA631951) | gut metagenome | biome: gut microbiome; feature: rumen; material: fiber-attached | host: Bos | place: Iran: Karaj | collected 2018-10
GAGAATTTCTGTAATGCAGCAGTAAGTGCATTCAGGGCGTTTACCAGTTCCATCATCGGATCCATTATGCTTGTCCTCCTTTGCCAGATTTTTTGCGAGTCGCTTTGACACCACAGAGATTGCCATCAGGGTGTCGATCAGCTCTTGGGTTTTCCTGTTCATGTGTCATTCACCTCCCTTCACAACCCACTACAGGATCGAGGGCGTTTTGGACGAAACTTTTCAGAAAAATTTTCCGAACTCGGATTCAAGCTGTCTCCGCACCTTTTCAAGCTGTGAACGATAGGTGCTGCGCTTCAGATTGAGCTGTTCCAGACACTTTCGCTCGGACATATCTTCATCAAGGCTCATCTGACCGACGGTGATGGCTTCGGGCATCAGTTCTTTCAGGCGTTCGAGAAGCTGACGCATCAGAATCTGGTCGGTGACGATTTCTTCGGTATCAGATGTATCTCCGAAGGTGTCGCCGTGCATTTCCGTCTCATAATCGAGGGAAAGGTTGTCCCCGGCAGCACGATACTCGCAGACGTCACAGTCTCCGTCACATTTCCAAAGGTACTGCTTCGGGCAGCAGCACTGTCCATGATACTGGCGGCGGCTGCGGATACGGTTTGTTTCCGGTGTAATATTGGTATAGACCTCCTCGGAAACGGGAATCAGGGTAACTTTGTGCGGATCATTGGCATCACGCATTGGCAGGTAAAACTGTTTTGACATAAAAATTCCTCCATTTGACTTGCGAATGGAGGAATCTCTTCCGGCAAATGGGCATGACGAATCAGACCGCATTCCAGATGGATTACTCCATTCAGGATTGCAGCCGTCAGCTCAAATGACAGCCGTTGTATTTATTTGTGCCACCGCAGACCGTTGAGCAGCCGTTGATCAAGCGGCTCAGTGTGCAGCAGCAGACAGTTTAACGTCATGTCTGGGACAAAAGGGCTTCTATAAAGGGGCTGAAAAGAGGAATCATACAACGGAAAACCATTGATTTTTGAAAAATGTTCACGGAAAGTTTACATCCGCCCTTCAGAGATACAGTCTAAGAAAGGTGTCGGATTATTAACCCCTGAACGATATTTTTCATAAAGTCCTCCATAAATAGCTCCTAAAAGCCTGAAAGTTGCACGTTTGTGTGCAACTTTTTTGATATTACAAAATAAAATCTCTGTTTCAGCTAATGTGAACGGATGTTCTGATTAGCTTTTTGTCCAAAACGCGGGCAACAAAAAAGCCGACACGGACATTCAGATTTTCATCTGAATGCTCGCATCGGCTGAACTCGCATTCGGCTCAACTCACTCGGAGCTTTTATTATCACGCTGCGCCTCCATGTATTTCTGCGCCTCGCTAAGTTGTGTTATAAGATAGGAAATCGGAACAGTTTCATACTCATCCCTTTTTCCGCGTTTGACGGATAATGCAGGCTCTTCATTACAGTCCCAGCACAGTTTTCCCATCTTGATATGCGCCTGCGGCGTTTCAATAAAATTTCCTTCGATCATGTAAGGCCTCCCTTTGTATTCTTGTTAGCTAAATAGCTAACACACAAGGTTAAAAGACAGCGGACGCCATGTCCGCTGCGTTAGATTAGTCTACCATTATATCGTCAAGGGATATTGTTGCAGTTTTTCTGATAAAGCCGAGATTTCTCAGTCTGTTCATAACTGCTTCATGCGATACATTAAAAATCGAAGCCATTGCGCTGATCGAATTAAAAATGCCAATGGACGATGTACCGTAATCATCAAGAACCGAAAGCACTGCAGTTTTCGGCATCAGAAAAGAACCGGAGAACTGATTTGCCTGCCACTCCATCCAGTCGTTGTCAGTTTTTAGCTCGCGCTTTTTTGATGACGGAAGATCCATGCGAAGGCACTGCAGCACCATTTCGTTTTTGACACCCCATAACTTGCGCAATAAAGCCATTCTTTCAAAGTACGGAGTGTGAAAAACTAAATGCCCGCATTCGTGTCCGGCTGTAAAACGATAGCGGTGTTCCTGATTCGCCTCCTCAACGAGTCGTGTGTCAAATATCACAGTGTTCGCCTTCGCGCTGAAGTACTCTGCGCGATTGGTACGGGGATCATAGACAGGAATACTATTCGTATCCTGAAACACCGTCATTCCGAGGTAGATCATATTATGCGACAAATATTGGTAGTCGGGTGTTGCTCCCAGATAGCGTTCGAGAAAGCCGTCAACGTCGACTTCCATCGGATTCCTTAGCGCCTCCGGCTGAAAGTCCATAAGGAATTGCTCGGCGATATCGTCAATCTCCTCGCGTTTCAGGATAGGAAGCTCATTCTGCTTGGTTCTGATAATGGGAGTATACATGGATTGTCGTTCATCCTTTCCGGTTTTTCAGCTCCTCCACGAAACGCTGCCATTCTGCCTCTCCTGCATCAAGGTCACGTGCTGTACGAAGTGCAGCAGACACGTAGTCTCTTTCCATAATGTATTCAGGAAGGTCGGGAGCTACCGTTTTTCTTTGTTTTCCTGCAAGATTCAGCATTGTCTCATATTCTTCATCAGATAGGTTTAGAATCTGCCTGAGCATAATTAACCTATCCATATCGAGAGAATTACGTCTGCCTTTCTCGACATCGCTCAAAAACGGAGCAGATAAATCCAGCTTTTCAGCCAGTTGGCGCAGAGTTATTTTCTGCTGTTCGCGTTTGGTCTGGAGGAACTCTCCAAAGTTTTGATCATTCATGTTCATGCGATTCACCTTAATTTCATTTTAATTCACGCTTGCAATTCATTTCTTATAGGCTTTTTTCATTTTCACTTTAATTTTCATAATGATTTTCTTTTTTGCCTTCATTTACATTTTACGCAAGACTTAATTCACTTTTCTTCATTGGTGAATGTGTATGCTTGTTAGCAGGTATGCTTACAAGCTCTATCGTTATCATATCACATTACATTTGAATTGTCAAGCCATTTCCTGCACTTCGTCACATTGCACAAAGCGCTCCTAGCTAAAGGCATCGTGAATCAACATATTGACCTTTTCATACCGTGCTGCGGTTAACCCTATTGCGTTTATTCTATAAAACATTAGGCAATAGGCCTTGATATTTCTAGCGTTTTATGCTATAATGAATTATGTATGCAAAGTCGCTTTTGAATCCGTATAGCGTAAATAATCATTTTCTTTTTCATGAATAGAATTTGTAAATCACTATATACTTTTCAATTGCTAAAAGTAGAATTCATCAACAATTTGTAACCGCTCTAACTTTATATCGACTTTTGTATATAATACATTTTATTTTAGTTGATTCAAAGCTGACAAGCTAAATCAATTAGGAAGGTACACTTATATGAATTTTTATGATTTGCCGGCTTTTTATGAGATACTCGATTCTAAATATAATGTCACTAATAACGAGTTAGACAGTGCTACTTACACTAATGTTGACTGTAATTTTGTTTTTAGCGCAAAATACGCCCGCCATCGTTGGTTTAACTATAAAGAAGGTTTTTCCCCTATATTGGTCGAGAAGACTTTTGATGAGTATGGATTAGATAAAAATAGTGTAGTTTGTGATCCGTTCTGCGGTGCAGGCACAACTCTTGCTGTTGCCAAAGTTAAAGGTATGAAATCAATTGGCTTTGAAGTCAATCCGTTTGCTGCATTTATTACTAAAGTCAAAACAGAAGATTATACTCAAAAGGACATTGCTTCTTTCAAAAAACTCTTAAGTGAATTAGAACAGATTGTCTTAAGAAATGATCTTCCTCTCCCTGAGAATGAATATCTAAAACGTATTTTTGAATCTGAAATGCTAACTATACAATTAAACATCCGCGATTTTATAAGAAATGCTCCAGAATCTAAAGCAAAATCACTCTTATTCTTCGCATGGATTTGTACATTAGAAGAATGTTCCCTTTATAGAAAAGCAGGAAATGGTTTAAAAATAAAAAGGAAGCCACCTGAATATCCTCAAGGATCTGCTTTTCAATTTGCTTATGACAGAATATTTAGCAAAGCACAGTCTATGATAGAGGATTATTCTGAAGAAGATAATGGGCCTGTACCAAAGTTATTTGTGGAGAGCGTAACAAATCTTGAAGCAAATGTGGAGCAGGAATCTATTGATTTAATTTTATTTTCCCCTCCCTATGCAAACTGCTTTGATTATACAAAAATCTATTATCTTGAATTATGGTTTGGAGAATTCGTAAATTCAACTGGAGACCAAAAAAAAATCCGAATGAATTCCTTACGTTCCCATTGCCACGCAACATGGCCAGATAGATATACAAATTTCAATTTGCCAGAATTAAATGACCAGATATTACCTTTGTTAAGAGAACAAAAACTATGGACAAATCGAATTCCCGATATGCTAAACGGTTACTTCGCTGATATGGAAGAAGCGCTACGACAGATGTATAAAACTTTAAAGATAGGCGGACATTGTTCTATAGTAGTAAGCAATTCCGCTTATGCTGGGATTATAATACCAACTGATGTATTTCTTGCAATGATTGCCGAAAAAATCGGGTTTAAAGTTAACGAGATCGCTGTAGAAAGACTTATTATTACTAGTTCTCAGCAGTATAAAAAAACTGAGCATATTAGGAAGTATCTCCGAGAAAGCATAGTTAAACTTGAGAAATGAGGATAGAGTAAATGGATGTAATCAAAATAGATGATTTCCCGATTAATCCGATACAAGATCAGATTTATGAAGTAATCCCTGACAAATCTAAAATTGTAGCTTCAACAAACAGGCTATTCAACAAATATCCCACAAGATATATTTCAGCCGTTCCACGTTTTGCAATAAACGCTTTCTCCCAAAGTGGAGACAATGTTTTAGATCCTTTCTGTGGCTCAGGAACAACTGCGATTGAAGCTATGCTTTTAGGAAGAAATGCTTTATCAATAGACATCGACCAATTTGCTCGTCTACTTATAAAAGTTAAAACTACAGTATATTCTGCAGATGACATCGCATTTCTCGATAGAGTAATAAACAAAATGAAGTCAATGCGTCCTGAAAGCGGAATTGAATATCCTATGCCGGATATTCCAAATATCGATAAATGGTTCTGTGAAAAGTCAAAAATAGGATTAGCTTTTTTCAAAAGTACAATTGATAAACTGGCGGATGAAAATAGTAAAATAAAGGATTACTTATATGTTGTCATTGCAGGAATTATACGCAAAGTTTCAAACGCAGATGAAGTTTCCCCAAAGCCATATGTGTCTACAAGATTTCCTAAAACTCCTGCCGATCCTTATGAGTTGTTTTATAAAACTGAGGAAATGTATAGGGAAGCTATTATTGAGTTCTCAAAAGATGTTTCTAAATATGATTGTAACAGCATCATTCTTGATAGTCGGGATGCACGTATTATTGATACAGACAAAGTAGTTGACTTAGCTGTAACATCCCCACCTTATATAAACGCATATGATTATGTCAGAAGTCTAAGGTTTGAGGACTTATGGTTAGGGTTGACTTCAGATGATGAATTACGGGAAAGTAGAAAATCATATATTGGAACTGAAAATGCCCAGTCATTTTATAATGATTATTCATATGTAGATCAATGCGATTTACTAAGACCAATTGTTGCGGAAATACAGAAAGTTGATGAAAAACGAGCTAGCATCGTTAAAACGTACTTCGAGGATATGGGTAAAAACATGGCTGCTGTTTATCAACGGCTTAAACATGGCGGAAAGTATGTCATAGTAGTTGGTGACAGTAATATTAGAGGTCAAAGCATACCCACAGCAAAAATATTAGCACAGATTTCTGAGAGAATCGGATATTCTTTCGAACTTAGTTTTAAATATGTCATTCGTGATCGTTATCTTCATCTTCCGAGATCTGGAAGAGGAGGTATTATCAAATATGATGAGGTATTAGTTATAAGTAAGAATTAGGATTGGGGGGATCATAATGCAACTCCGAGGATGGGATTATACAGGAAGAAACATAGGAACAGAATTACACAGACAATTTCGGATAATGATTGAGAATCTTTCAGATCCTGCATTTACTAACCATGCATCATGGGGAAATCCAATTCAAGATAAGTTGGCTTCCTCCATGCAAATTGGTTCTTCCGGTGCAGTAAGAACAGTTAAACGTGTTTGTGTTAATTTTGGTTTCTTGGTTGAAGAATCATTTAGCAGTAGAAATGAGATAGCAGTAAATAATCTACTTACTGAAAGAGGACAACTTGTTTTTCATGCTGCAAAACTAGAACAAGAGGTTAATGATTCATCAGAATATAATTTGGAGAAGAAAAAAAGAATACTTGCAGAGATCAAAAAACTATATGAAGAGGCTTATTGTAACGCTTTAAAAACATATTACTTCAAAAACGACGATAACTCCAGACTTCATCCATTACGAGCAACGCTGAAAGCTCTAGCCAAATATAAAAGGCTAGATAAATGGGAGTGGTATCTTCTTAACACTTACATTCGACATGATGATGATAGTGATGAAGAGCAAACCCTTGATAAGTATATCAAGATGTATAGAAACAGGGAGCTATCATTTTCTATGGCCGATGTAATTGAGAAGCCAAAGGGACACCAATATACGCCACAACACTTTGAGTTTGCTGGTTTATTACATGTTATACAACGTCCAGAGTGGTCCATCAGTGATTCGGGAAGGCACATGGATATTAAAAATGAAGTTCTTAAAGATGATTTTCTCGTTAAACTCTATAGGGGGGATTATAAATGAATGACAATATTCATAGCACTATGGATACTTTGAGCAATTTGCTTGGATACACCACCTCAGATAAAACACACGACAAGTCTGACAATGAAGGCTTGAATGAATATCAGCAAGCTGCCCAAGAATTAAAATCATATATCCTCGAAGCCGGATATCAAATTCCAACAGAAAAGGATTCGATAGAAGAGACATTAAAAGCATTTAAAGATAAGTTTTCGCCTGAAGCATTAGAAGCACTTACTGATGAGACAGTTTTGCAATCTATATTTTATACTCTCGGAGACAATACAAACTCATTATGCTGTTGGTTAGAAATGAACAAGGATTGTCGTGCCTATTTTGGAAGTATCGCAGGTGGATCGGCATTCAAATTTGGACTTTTTCAAAGAAAAGAGACCGGAATATGGACAACAGGTAGCGGCCAGAAAGTTCAAGAATTAACAGAAGAAGAAGCACTGGTTCATGGTAAAGAAATACGTGATGCACTTGTTAAAGGAGCGAGAATAATTCGATCTGCCTCGTTGACTTCACTTCAAGATTATGAAGCTCTTGACGATAAATTAAGAACTGAAATTGGCGAACCTTATTATAACTGGTCATGGTTTCACAAGTATTATTCTATTATATGCAATGATAAATTGAGTTGTTTTCATTCGACAGATTGGCAAGAACACGTGCTTCGTGCATTGAAGATTAAACCAAGCGATAAATACTATGCACGAAGTGGTCAAATATCTATGATTCAAAACTACGCTGGTTGGTATTACCGTCAACTTTTTGATGTGTTTTATGAACGTTTTGGTGAACCGCGGCAATTTGTACGTATCGGATCTTCCGATAATGAAAAGAATTATGTTCCAGAATGGGCAAAGCGCGGAGTAGTCGGAATCGGCTGGTCATCACTTGGAGAACTTACAGACTATATTAAAGGTGAAAGTATCGATCGAAAAGAAGTACAAGACAAACTCAAAGAACTCTATTTTCCAAACGATGATCGTTCTGCCTCTAGAAAAGCAGGAGAAATAGTTCGATTCTTCAAATGCAATAAGAACACAGTTTTCGTTATTATGGATGGACAAAAGCTTATCGCTCTTGCTGATGCTGTAGGCGATTACTTTTATGATGCTTCCACTAATATGGCCCATCAAAGGCCTGTTTCTTGGAAAAATGTTTTCGATTCTGAAGAAACATTACCAGAAAAATCAGAAGGAAAACTAACCACATGTTATCAATTAAGCAATGAAGAAAATCTTATGTTTCTGTATGAAAAGTATTACTATGCAGAAGAAAAAGAACTTGCTTTTGATAATCAATCTGTTCATCAAAACACCACCACTGATGTTCAGAAGCCAATTTCATTTAAAACAGGATATGTATCTGCATTTGGGCGAAATCGCATAGTATTTGGCGCTCCCGGTACTGGAAAGAGCTATACAATAAGAAAAGAAGCAATTGAGCTTATTGGAGAAGGAAACGACGATGACTATGAGCGTGTGACTTTTCACCCTGATTACTCATATGCTAATTTTGTTGGAACATATAAACCTGTTCCGTCTAAAGATAGTCACGGTAATGATACAATTACATACGCCTATGTTCCGGGGCCATTTATGCGTATACTCGTTAAAGCACTAAAAAATAGCAAAACTGATAATATAAAGCCTTTTCTACTGATCATCGAAGAAATTAATCGTGCAAATGTTGCTTCAGTGTTCGGTGATGTTTTTCAACTTTTAGATCGCGGATCTGATAATGTAAGTGAGTATCCTATTAATGTTTCTGAGGATATTAAGACATATCTTGTAAATGCATTGAAGGTTGCACCTGAACAAGTAGATAAAATCAGAATTCCTGACAACATGTTTATATGGGCCACAATGAATAGTGCTGATCAAGGTGTTTACCCAATGGATACAGCATTTAAAAGGCGTTGGGAGTTTAAATACCTTGGAATTGATTCTAGTGATGAAGAAATACAAGGAAAATTTGTTGTCGTCGGTAAGAAAGAAAAACAGCGCATTGAATGGAATGAACTTCGAAAAGCAATTAATGATTTCCTTTCAGCAGAAAAAATAAACGAAGATAAACAACTTGGACCATATTTTATTTCTAGAAATATCGTCGTTCCATCGGATGGTAGCTCTGAAATCAACAGTGAGATTTTTTGCGAAGTCTTTAAGAACAAAGTTTTAATGTATCTCTTTGATGATGCCGCAAAACAAAAACGTGTTAAACTTTTTGAAGGAAGTAACATGGGACAAACTCGATACTCTAAAATCTGTGAAGCATTTGATGATCAAGGTATCGGTATATTCCACTCCGATATTTTGAGGCGTGTAAAAATATATAATGCTGAAACCGAAAACGACACCTATACAATTAATTCAGAGTCAACCAACACAAATGATGGTGCAGACAATTGAGGAGGCTGATGATGAATGATCTCTAAATTTCTGAGAGAACAAAAGAGATATACACAAGAAGAACTATGTGATATCCTTGAATGTTCACAAGAAAAAATAATCTCCATCATCAGAAAACTCAAAGAGTATGGTATATTAAAAGCTGTAAAAGCATCTGATCTCCAGCGCGATATGACTGATCTTGTAGATGAAGATATAGAAGTTGCTGATGTTGAGTTTGGCGAAAACGAATACTTTTATGTTTTTACGTTTGTTGGAATAATCGTAGTCGCCGGATGTGTATTGAAATGTTACCCTAAATATTTGCTTAGCGTTCAAGAACCTAAGCAAGAGCTTCAACAAGTAATAAGGGTGTTAGAAAAATACAATTCAAAAGAGCAGATTATACGGATGTTCAACGACACTAGCGAAAGCAGCTCGTTCAATCTATTAGCCGTACTACTTTTCCTTATTCACGACTACTACGAAAACGATGTGTACAGCAATACAGAAGATATTATCGAGAGTAATGGATCAGGTGAAATTTTTTGGGATAAAACCATAAACGAAACTTTCACATTATTATCAAATAACAGGCCTTATTATATTGATATAAAAACAAAGAAAAGGGTTAATGACGATTTTGATTATTTTAAAAGGCTTCATGAATGTATACTCACCAAAGCATCAAATGAATTAAAAGAAGCAGATCTATTAGACTTCTTTGAAATAACTGAAATCGATTTGACCGATGAGGAGTTAACTGAATTCGGTGACAAAGAGTACATTCTATATAGAATTGAGAATGAATTAAGTACACAATATAACACAAGAAAACAGCTTGTACTCAAAACCATGTATGCTTATATAGACCGAAGCGGCAATATATATGATTTAGATTGCCTTTCCCTCTTCGGGACAAATAATTATAAGCATGTTTGGGAATGCATTTGTGCTGAAATACTTGATAATCAACTTGACAAAACACTTGGCACTCTTAAGTTGCCTATACCATTAAAACCTGAATATAAGAGTAATGCTAAGCTTATCGAATTGATAGAAAAGCCATTATGGACGTCTGCTGAGAGAACAGCAAATGACACTTTAATACCAGATTTAATAACCCTTACAAAAGAACAATTCATCATTTTTGACGCAAAATATTATAACGCCATGTTAATCAAAGGAAAAGTTCCAAAAGGTCAACCCGGAATTGAATCAATAACAAAGCAATATCTATATCAATTAGCATATCAGAAATTCATAGATGATCACGGCTTTCAAGTAAAAAACTGTTTTCTATTACCTACGGAAAAGAGTGAAGTGGAAAATAAAGGCGAAGTATCATTAGATATGCTTTCATCTCTTGGTCTAAAAAACATTAAAGTCAGGTTTATTCCAGCTACAATTGCGTATGAACACTTCATATCTGGAAGAAAACTTGACTTAAACCTACTTTGTTTATAGTAGGATTCATTTATACAAATTTTATAAACTGTATATTATTTTAAGAGGTAACGCTATGTCAGAACAAAAGATTATCGACCGGGACACTTACCGTGCGATAAAGAAAATGAGTCGTGAAGAACTGCAAGCCTTCCTGATGCGCTATGCCAATGGGCTGATGGAGAAAGACGGCAAGTCCATTGACCTCCGGGAAGTTGAAAAAGACCTCCGTCAAATCAAGGGCATCGGCGATAAGCGCGTCGAGGAAATCATGGCAGTATTTGAAAAGCATCTGGGCGTATGAACGCCGACCTTGGCACTATTTCAGCTATGTTTCCCCGTAGTGATAAGAGCATTGAACATATCCCCCGCTACTCGAAAGCACAGTATTTTGCAGGAAAACATCAAATCGAGTAAGTCGCGGCACGTTGAGTGCGTGGTTTTGATGTCAAAAAAAGACTTATAAAATCAAGAAAACTGCCGAATAATCGGCAGTTTTTGTTTTATGTTTATTTACTGTTATCCAAAGCCATCAATCAAATATCTGTTTTCGGTAACAAGTCCAGTGTATCCATGAGATACACTCTTAAAGAAATATAACAACGCAAACGCCTCTATTCAGTAAACGGAAACAAGTCAGCGAGCAATTAATTAAATAATTATTTCTATCATTTGATTAACCCATTTAATACAAACTTTTGCTTTTTATACTATTATAAAAGGAAATAATCTAAGTTCAAGTCCAGCTAACGCAACTGCCAAAGTACGCCAATTTTGATACAACCAGAAGGGCGTA
>JAEEGL011372501.1_pt1 | contig 11371 bp, 8 predicted proteins | sample 9134231 | NCBI WGS metagenome assembly JAEEGL01 (sample SAMN16246548, study PRJNA631951) | gut metagenome | biome: gut microbiome; feature: rumen; material: fiber-attached | host: Bos | place: Iran: Karaj | collected 2018-10
ATTGCCAAATGGACCCCTTGTTTTATCTCTATATTTTCATTTCGCAAATATTGCAGCAGTTCATCATAGCTGTTTGCAATTTTTAACATATCATCAATGGCGAATTGCAGACGACGGCGCAGGGATATTCTTATTGTTTTATCGGAATAAATGCGTTTTTTACCTCGTGGAACATCAATGCCCTGCAAACGCTGTTTTATGCCGATTGCGGAATACGCATCGCCCAGAGTATCGCTGCGCCTGAGGTTTTCTTCATCCTTGCCCCGAAAATGGAGATATTTATCAATCTTTACCACATAACCCGCAAGCTGCATATTTTCTATAAAATCATCAAAACTCGAAGATTTATCTATTGCTTCATCAATACTTGCTATAAGGCGTTTCCTGTGTGCTTTGGTTTCTTTTTCGATAACGGACAGCCCACGCTCTTTGCACATTTTATCACATATATCACGCATTTCCCGCAGGGATTGTTTATTGCTGTGTATCTTCTTATAGTTTACATAATCCACCGCATTGACAATGATGTGTGCGTGTAAATGCTCTCTGTCGTTGTGTATTGCCAGGACATACTGATTATCGGGGTATATTTTTTCCATAAGTTCTCGCCCCATATCGAGGGCTTGCTCAGGTGTGATTTTATCTTCCGGCGAAAAAGACAGGGTTATCTGATGTGCAACATTATTTCCTTTATGGATAGCCTTGTCATAAATCGCCTTGAAATCTTCTGCTGCCGTATCCTTATCACACATATAAGCTGATACATACAGCATTTCCTCGGTCTTGTCGGGGTTTATAATATAGTGTATCGCTTGTTCAAGGTGCGTTCCCGTTTTTATCGGTACGATTTTCGTGTATGCCATCTTCCGCCTCCTTTGTGAACGCCTTGTTGACTATCGCCCTCATTTCATCAATGCTTTTTTGAAGTGAGAGCAGCGTAGCATTATCCACGTTTCGAGTAGTATTTGCTATTTTTGCGATCTGATTTATATTGACACCGATTTTGTTCAGCTCGTTTTTGACAGTCAAAAGCGGCATAGTATTTATAACCACGGTCTTATGTTTGATAATGCACTCGATAAAAAAATCCGTTACATTGCGCAGCCCATTTTGTTGCATATTTTTTATAATAAAGTCACGCTCGGCTTCTGTAACACGGATGTTTAACCGCTTATCACGATGTCTTGGCATATAATCACCTCCAATAAAAAAGCCCACGAACAAAATCGTGAGCAGTATAGTAAATTGTATTTTTTATGATATTGACAAACACCTGAAATAGTGTTATTATTGATTATAGAAAGAGAAAGCACCGCTAATAGACGGTTTGTTCTCATTTAAGTTGATAAAATAATCGCCTTAGTTGTGAGAGACCGGGCGATTATTTTTTCGAGCCAAACATATAGCCAAGCGCAAATACGCCGACCAATAAGCTGGAAATGGTTATGTAATCCATTATGCTCATAGTTACCCCTCCCTTCAGTTTTAGATTGCCGTATTTCAGGCTCACTTCGACATCGGTTACAGGGAACAAACCGCCTACCGTTTATAAAATGCGATGCTTCCTCCAACTAAATATTATATCATAGCAAAATTGCTATGTAAAATTACATTTTTGTTACAGAACATTCGTGTTTTACAGCCATTCTCCGTTTTTGAGAATGGCTGTTTCATATCATATAGCTATATCGTCTTTCGCCTCCTTTTCGGGTTCGTCGGGCAGGACTTCCGACTCATCCTGCTTATCGAGTGACAATTCCTTATTCAGCTCATTAAGTCGCTTTTCCTTTGCTTTTAGTTCTTCCATCTTCGGGAAAGGCTTTTCAACTTCCTGCTTAGCGATTTTCAGCTGATTTTGAGCATCTGCCAATCGCTCTTTTACGGCAGCAAGTTTCTTTTCAAAGGAATTAAGCTCGTTATCAAGCCTTTGAATATTACCCAGGACATCACCGCCCAATTCTACACGATGAGAGAGTGCGCCTTTAAGGTTTATCTCAAAAGCACCCTTTGTCTTGTTAAAGTCCACAGCCATATCGAAGCCCTTGTATGAGCCGATAACCTTTCCGGTTTGCTGCAAGCCGACCGCCTTGATAGCATCCAAAAGCACTTTGCCTGCTTCTTTCTTATCATCAAAGAGTTTGCCGTTTATAGTCATACCGCTAAAGCCCTCACTTGCGTGTGCCTTATAGGTGGCAATATCCTTTTCAAAGCCTGCCGCAGCTTCGCTCCTTTGTGCTATCAGTTCGGGATATTTCTTCACAATATCCGATTTAAGATTACGGCGGTTATCAAGGAAGTTGGAGTATGCTGTTCGCAGGGATGTTACCTCAAGGTCCAAGTCCATTTTTTCCTTGATACGCTCATCGCCTGCCGCTAATGCTTTTATCTGTGCATAGTTAAGCACAGCCTCATCCACATCCTCGGCTATTCTTTGCGGTGACTTGCTTGTCATTATCTGCGAGATGAATTTCTGCTTATTCTCGACAAGCTGAAACAAAAACGCATCAAATGTGCCGGCGGTAACATAGTTATATATGTTTACCTCCTTATTTTCGTTGCCTTGACGGATGATACGACCGTTGCGCTGCTCCAAGTCAGCGGGTCGCCAGGGGCAATCAAGATGATGAACCGCTGTTAGGTGTTTTTGACAGTTCGTGCCTGCACCCATTTTGTTGGTGGAACCTAAAAGGATACGCACATCTCCCTTGTTGACCTTTGTGAAAAGCTCCTGCTTTTGTGCATCGGTCTTGGCATCGTGGATATATGCTATCTCGCTTTCGGGGACACCCTTTGCGATAAGTTTACCCTTGATGTCATCATAGACATTGAATTCATCGGGTTTAGGCGTGGACATATCACAGAATATCATTTGCGTGCCGTAGCTGTCCGCCGTTTTCTCCCATATATCAAGCACATTTTCTATGCACTTGTTGACCTTGCTGTTCGGGTCATCGGGAAGAGTGTCATTTATCAGCCTTTGGTCGAGTGCCAACTTCCTGCCTTCGTTTGTTATCTTGAGCATATTGTCAACACGAGGGTCGACGCAGCCGGTTCTTATACTTGAAGCACGTTCCGCAAGTCCGTCCACAAGCTCTTTTTGGTAGTCGCTCGCTTCGGTCTTTATTGCTTCATAGTGTGCTTCCGGTACGGGTAAATTCAGATCTTCCGGCATTTTTATGTCGGCACACAATCTAAACAGGTTCATAAGCTCCGGCAAGTTAAAGAACTTTGCAAATCTCGTTTTTGCCTGGTAGCCCTTGCCCTCGGGTGCAAGTTCCAAAGCTACCTGCGTTTCGCCAAAGTTTGCCGCCCACGCATCAAAGAGATGTAAACCACGCTTTTTAAGTAAGTCCGCCTGCAAATATGTCTGCATTATATACAGCTCCGACATACTGTTACTGATGGGCGTTCCCATAATTACACCCTATCTATGAAAACAAAAGTCGATTTTGTACTACATAGGGGGAATAAGATTATATGGGAAGATTTAGAAATGAAAGGATAAATGTCAGATTATCGGATTTTGAAAAAGAGATATTTTACAAGCAGATGAAACGAGCGGGGCATAAGAATGTGACGGACTTTATAATGACGGCGATATGCAGGCATCATTCAACGGTTATTGATACCTCGCCCATACTTGAAATAAAGGGCGAATTAAACAGGATCGGATGCAATGTAAATCAGCTTGCAAAGGTGGCGAACAGCACTCGAAGCATATATGCCGATGATGTTGAGGAACTTCGCGGCAATTTAACTGCGGTGCAGGACTTGGTAGAAAAAGCCTTTCAGATGTGTGTTGACGGAAGGAGGCTTGATTGTGGCGTACACGAAGATAATGCCGATACGGACAAGTTCACACCTGCAAAAAGCGTTTGATTACATCGAGAATCCCGACAAGACAACAGAAAAGGTGTATGTGTCAAGTTATTTGTGTGACAGCCGCACCGCCGTTGAGGACTTTCGAGAAATTCAGTGGCTTGCACGAAACGGCGGAAACAATTACGCCCAGCACATCATACAATCATTTTCAACGGAAGATAAGATAACTCCCGAAAAGGCACTTGAAATCGGGGAAGAACTTATCAGGCGTATGTTTCCCGAACATCAGTATGTTATTGCTGTTCACAGTGATACGGAGCATATTCACGTTCACACTATACTTAACTCCGTAAATTTCTATACGCACAAAAAATTGCGCAGCAATATAGGTACAGTTTACAAGCTGCGTCAAATAAGTGATGAATTATGTGCGGAAAACGGGCTTATATTAATTGACAAGAAATTCAAGGACAGCAGAGCAAAAATGAAAAATGCTATTGATAAGGCTATCAATGAATCGACCTCGTTTTATGAATTCCTCGGTCTTATGCAAAGAAAATTATATGAGATACGATATGATGAACACCTGTCATTCAAGCCTTATTGGTGCGACAAATATTTCCGTGTCGATACTCTCGGAACGGCTTATAAGGATATTGCGATACACCGCAGGTGTGCAAACCATACGGAAGTTGAAAACAAGCGTATTCAGCCTTATATGAAACATTTTACGCCGTCAACACACAAAAGCCGTTTAAAAGCAAAAATTGACTGGGGTATGCGTGAGTGCAAAAGTTTTGATGAATTATTGGAATACTTGCAAAAGCAAGGCATTGAGGTCAAGCAAGGCAAGCATTTGGCAATAAAGCCGAAAAACGGACAGCGTTTCAGACGTATTGAAAAGTTAGGCGAACAGTATACGGAAGAAATGCTGCACCTTTACTTTGAGGACAGGGAGAGATACAGTATCCGCAAGGCGAAAATAGACAGTCAATTCGGCAGACTTCTTCCTCCGCACGAAAAATACGGCAGCCGTTATATTGCTGTGGAAAACATAAATACTCAAATCAGAATGATGAATTTTATGAGTGAACACGGCATAAAAACTCAAGCGGACTTACTTGAAAAAATCGACAAGGCAAAGCACCGTATTGAAGTTTATGAAAGGGATATTCAAGACCTGCGGACACAGGGCGATAAATTAAACACCGTAATATCTGCGGAAGAAGACAGGGACAGAACACGGCGAATATACAGAGATTGGCAGAGTATGGAAGATAATTCCTCGCAAAAAGAGATATACCGCATAAGAAATTATAAGGAAATTTATAAATATCAGCGTGCGGAAGCTGTTCTCAACCATTACAAGCTGACCGACCCCGTTTTGCTTGATTTGCGTGAAAGAAATCAACGTGTTCGGCGGCATAATGAAAATATGGAAGAATATAAAAAGAAGCTGCAAGATGCACAAGACGATTTACGCCAATATGAAATATTGTACGAAAATCTGCGGTATATTGCGGGAGAAAAGTCCGAAATCGAGAAAGATACTCCCAAAATCGAGGAAGAAGAACGCACAACAAAGCGGTCATATAACTATTGGGACAGATAAAAAATCTCCCGAAATTTCCTTGCAATATTCAAATATATGGGGTATAATATAAATGGTAAGAGAATAAAAAACTTGTTTTTTAGGCTCGCCCCATTTAGTGCCGTAAAATCACAGATTTTGCGGCAGTGGTAAGAGAATAAAAACTTGTTTTTTAGGCTCGCCCCATTTAGTGCCGTAAAATCACAGATTTTGCGGCAGCAGAAAACTTGATGCGATTTAAGACAATTATACAGAGGAGAGAAAAATGGCAGTACAGACAATAAAAACCACACCTTTAAAACCACGTTCAAAAGCTGAAATGAGTGAAGAAGAATTTAATAAAATGTTGACTATAGGCTTGGCACAGGCAAAAGCGGGAATAGGCAGACCGCTTGACGAAGCTATGGCTATCTTGGAAGAAAGTATCGGTCAATGAAAAGTTATAAAATAAAAGTTACCGATTATGCCTTGCACCAAATGCAGGAAATCGTTGACTACATATCAATAGAATTGTTATCGCCCGATACCGCAAGAAGATGGCTGAAAAGATTAAACAAAGCCTTATCTTCCTTATCGCAAATGCCCGACATAACACCGCCTGTTGATGAAGAACCGTTTCATAGCGAAGGTGTGCGGAAACTTTTGCACGAGAATTATTATGTCTATTATTATATTAACGAAGATACCGACACCGTATGGATAATTGCTGTTGTCTATACAGGTATGGATCAGACGGAACAGTTAAAGCAAATACCGCACTATGAATGATACACTATCCCCTGCATAACAGATGTAATTCCGGTATGTGGGGGATTTTTGAGTTTTGACTCAAAATCTTGTTGTAAAAAAATCGTTAATAAAATATCAATAATTTGTCATTCACGACAAACCTATTGAAAACTTTAAATCAGATAGTCAGTAAGCTGATGCCGCCCGATATCGGAAATTTTTTAGAAAAAGTAAAAGCTGTTTCCGTGTGTGAATCAGTGCAGCATTTACTTGACTTTTTTTCGCATTTATTATAATATAAATACAATAAATATCAAGAAAGGCGGAGAGAATATGAAATTAAAAAAACTGATTTCGGGTGTGCTGGCTTTGCTGCTTGTTGTCAATACAACGGCATTTGCGGCAGAGAGCACCCAAAAAGAAACGGTAAAATTTATAGTAGAGCTTAAAGAGGACTCTGTTTTAGAGGAATTTAAAAGCGGGAAGCTGACGGCATATACTTCGGAAAAAGCTGTGGAAAAGAAAACCGAAAGAATGATGCGCACTCAATCAACAGTTCAGAACGCAATTAAGGAAAATATTGACAAAGACGTACAAAAAGGTTTTAACTATACACACGTTTTAAACGGCTTTTCAATGGAAGGCACTGCGGAAGATATGGCAAAAATAGCCGAACTGCCCGAGGTAAAGGCCGTTTATCCCGTACAGACTTACGAGGCACCGCCCGATGTCGAAAGTGACGATATAACAAACTGCTGTTCGGAAATGAATATAGAATATTTGCGCAATAACGGCATCAGCGGACAGGGGCAGGTCATTGCGGTAATAGACAGTGGCTTTGACACGCATCACGAGATGTTCTCGGGCGATATTGAGGGCGCAAAATATTCAAAAACCGATATAGCAAATCTGATCGCAAATAACGACCTGTCGTGCGAAAACGGCAGAAGTATCACCGCAAACAGAGTGTATGTAAGCGAAAAGATACCATTTGCCTTTAACTATGCAAATAAAAGTGCGGATGTTAATAACGGCAGCATTCACGGCACACACGTTGCGGGCATAGCGGCAGGAAATAACGGCAAGGATATTGACGGCACAAGACTTACGGGTGCGGCACCCGATGCACAGCTGCTGCTTATGGCACTTGAACCGGAAGATGCCGATACTATTGGCGATGAGGTTTTTTTTGCTGCTTTCGATGATGCGGCTAAACTTGGGGCAGATGTTGTTAACTGCAGTTTCGGTGATCCGTTTATTACCGAAAGCGAGCTGTATAGCAAAGCTGTTGAAAGCCTGCAAAAAGCAGGCATAAATTTGTCCGTGTCAGCAAACAATATGGGCAGAGGAATATGTAAGACACCCGGCGATTATAATAACTATTATTACGGCACAGATGCTGAAAATATAGATTACGGCTCTATCGGCACACCTAATTTTTCCACTGTCACAACAGTCGCATCTTCAGAGGCGGAAATATACAGAAATATTTATAACTGTATGTATGTTGATGGCAATGAGTTCTTTTTTTCAGAGCAAAACCCGAACTATCCGTTTTCGGAAAAATTTTGCGATAAGGAATATGAATTTGTATACTGTAACTACGGTACTGCGGAAGATACGGAAGATATTGACATAAACGGGAAAATAGCCGTTATCGACAGAGGCAAACCTTTTATCGAGACGGCAGCAAACCTTGCTTCAAAGGGTGCTGTCGGTGTTGTATTAATAAACTATGATAAGGAAATAAATATCTTTATCGCTTCAGACTATTTGAACGGACTTCCCTATGCTTGTATATCAAACAGTGACAGAGATAAATTGATCAATGCCCAAAACAAATATATCAGGACAGAAAAGGGTCAAAAAGCCGAGATGGTTTCTAACCCCCATAAGGGTATGAGCTTTTTCTCAAGCTGGGGCAATATGCGAAATATGGAATTAAAGCCCGAAATAACGGCTCCGGGCGGAAAGATATATTCAACCATACCCGATGATCAGTATAAAAATATGGACGGAACATCTATGTCTGCTCCGCACGCTGCGGGCTCATTTGCGCTTGTAAGACAGGCAATATTGAACGATAAGAACAAATACGGGATAACAGATGACACAAATATTGGTTCGCTTGCCGAAAAGCTGCTTATGTCCGGCGCAAGCATTATATACCGTGACGGAATACCCGCCTCTCCAAGGCAGCAGGGCGCAGGTATGGTAAACCTTGAAAGTGCGGTAAAGACCAATGTTATACTCTCTACCGACAGTGAACTTGACAATTTCAAACCCAAACTCAGTCTTGGGGAAACAGGGGAAAACTTTACACTTGCTTTCAATGCCGAAAATATAAGCGCAGAACCTGTGGAATACGATAACTGCCGCCTTGTCGTAATTACCGATGACGCAGATGAAAACGGCAAAATAACAGATATGCGCAGCCTTTCGTTTACATCGGATATGCCCGAAAAACTGACGGTAAACGGTAATTCCACGCAAAAAATAAGTGTGAATGTCACGCTTGACAAAAACGAGCTTAACGAAAACTTAAAAGTATTTAAAAACGGCTTTTATATTGACGGCTTTGTTATTTTATCTTCAAACAATGCCGATATACCCGAATTAAGCCTGCCGTTTATGGGATTTTACGGCGGTTGGGATACTCAAAGTCCTCTTGATAAAGGCTATTATAACGATCCTCTGTATAATGGAAATAAGCTGACAACATACTATACCGACAGCATAAACGCAAAAACAAATGCAGTCTTAGGCACCAACATTTTCTGGTCGAAGGATATCTACGGTGATACATACGATGAATTCAATTCGGAAGAATTTGCCGGCATATCTCCCAATAATGACAATTATTTTGATGCTTTCGGCATTGAATTTATGCCTGCAAGAAAAATAGGCAGCTACGGATTTACATTATATAACAGCAATTCCGAGGAGATTCTCGTTGAGGAAGGAAAGAAAGACTATTTATCTAAATGGTATGATGCCGTCCATAATTTCAAACTTACGGATATCGAAGACGGAGAATACACTCTCACAATAACGGCGACAAATTACGGCAGCGACAAAAAGTTTGAATCAGACCCGCTTAAATTTTATGTTGACACGCAGAAACCCGAAATAACCGAATGTGAACTGTATGAGGAGGACGGAAAAACACTTCTCAAACTCGGTGCAAAAGATGACCGTCATTTAATGGGCTTTACCGTGACGGGAGACCTTGACAGCGGTGAAGAGAACTTTTTGGCGATGGCAATAAACGGCACAAAAGAGGCCGAAACAACATTAGATGTTACGGGTATGAAGCCGGACAGTCTTAAAATAGCAGTGTACGATTATGCATTTAACTGCAAAACATACAATTTCGGCGAGTATATGTATGGCGATGTGGACTGCGATAACAAAATTACCGCAAACGATTCGGCAATTCTGCTGCAAAAAACATTGATAAGCACATTTGAAATGCCTATTGAGAAAAAAACGGACGAATGGCTTAAATATTCCGATGTGGACTGCGATAACGCCATTACCGCAAACGATGCCGTAATGGTACTGCAAAAAGCATTGGTAAGCACATTTGAAATGCCTGCCGAAAAAACCGACACAATATCGCAGGAAGAGACAAATATAAAAGAGCAACAAAATAATTAATTCGGAAACTTGTTCGCTGTATACCTGCTGCGTTTCGCTATATATAGCAATTTGAGCGAAATTATCATTTTTAGATGTGCCCATAAATAATTATTCAAGGAGAAGGTTATGAACATTGAGAGTTGAATAATAAAAACGGAGAAAGGCAGCATTTTTGACGATGTTGTCTTTTTCTTTTTTATTTTGTCCCAAAATCTCGGTGCAAAAAAGTTTTATGCCTTTTTATGTGTAACTGTATTGTAAAATGGATACGATATTAAAACATCCCGAAATATCGGGGCGAAAGGGGCTAAAAATATGAATGAACATTACATCGGCTATGCGAGAGTATCGACACAGTTACAAAACGAGGACAGGCAGATAATAGCCTTAACGGAATACGGTGTGCCAAAATCGGCTATTTACACGGATAAGCAAAGCGGCAGAGATTTTGAACGAACCAATTACAAACGTATGCTTAAAAAGCTGAAAAAGGGCGATGTTTTAGTTATCAAAAGCATTGACAGGCTCGGCAGGAGTTACAAGGATGTTATAAAGCAATGGCAGTATATAACGCAGGAAAAGGGTGCAGATATAATCGTGCTTGATATGCCGATTTTGAACACAAGTTTGAATAAGGACTTGATAGGAACGCTTATCTCGGACATCGTTCTCCAATTATTAAGCTATGTAGCGGAAAATGAGCGATTGAATATCCGCCAGCGACAGGCGGAGGGTATTGCGGCAGCAAAGGCAAGGGGCGTAAAATTCGGCAGACCTGTTATTTTCTCAACAGATGAATATATAGATGTGTTTATCAAATACAAAAACAAGGAGATCGGGCGTTTGGAAACTATGGAAGTTATCGGCTGTCAAAAGACCACATTTTACAGAATGATGCACGAATTGGAAGAAAGCGGCAAACTGCCCAAAAAGTCCGATATTGTATGCTTTAAAGGAAAAATTTTTATCTGTACATACCCCACAACTTTATATCTAACATTATAAGAAATTTTTGTGTAATAGTCAATAGAACAGAGTGAAGTTTTGCCCATAAAACCGCACTCCGAAATCCTATACAAAATAAAAACAGGGTTTCAAAGGAGGCTGTTATGCAAAATATGTTGGAAGTATATACGGTATCATTTTTTGGACATAGACGAGTGGAACACTTTTGTCTTGCGGAAAATATGGTAGACGATCTTATTTACAAGCTGATACACGAACACGAATTTGTGGAATTTATGGTCGGGCGTGACGGGGATTTTGACCAAATAGCCACATCGGCGGTCAAAAAAGCACAGCACAGCTACGCCGAGCATAGATGTGATATAACGTGGGTAATGCCGTATGAAAAGGCTGAATATACCAAAAATGCGGAAGATTTTGAGAAATACTACGATTATATTATTGTATGCCCCGAAAGTGACAAGGTACACCCAAAACAGGCTATACAAGTACGCAACAGGTGGATAGTTGACAAAAGCGATTTGACGGTGTTTTGGGTCGAGAATAATTCGGGCGGTGCGTATATGACTATGAAATATGCAGAAAGAGAAAAGGCGGGAATGGTAAATCTTGTTGATAAAG
>JAEEGL013081695.1_pt1 | contig 11371 bp, 7 predicted proteins | sample 9134231 | NCBI WGS metagenome assembly JAEEGL01 (sample SAMN16246548, study PRJNA631951) | gut metagenome | biome: gut microbiome; feature: rumen; material: fiber-attached | host: Bos | place: Iran: Karaj | collected 2018-10
ACAATGCTGCACTGTATCCACCGATGGAAGCGCTGCTCAGTGATCTGCAGATGATCGGTATCCAGAACCGCTGCTTCTCTCTGGCAGAGAACGGTTCCTGGGGACCTCTGGCTGCCAAACTGATGCGGACAAAGCTGGAAACCCTGAAAAACTGCCGCATCAATGATACCGTACTGACCATCAAAGGCGCACTGCATGAAGCAGACAAAGAAAAGCTAGACGGCTTCGTAGAAACCATCTCAGCCATGTAAACAGAAAGAAGGGGCACTCAGGTGCCCCTTCTGCATCAGATTTCGGAATCCTTAGCGTTTTCCGTATCTTCCGGCGCTCTTACTGCAGCCGTCAATGCTGCAAGCTGCGCCGCTTTTTCATGCCGCTTTTCCTTCAGTTCCTCAGCACGTCTGACGATCCTGTCGGTCGTCTCACGCTGGTAGCCCAGGCGTCCGGTTCCGGCAGGAATCAGCTTGCCGATGATGACATTTTCCTTCAGACCGTTCAGCCGGTCGATCTTGCCGTTGACCGCTGCTTCCGTCAGTACTCTCGTTGTCTCCTGGAAGGAAGCCGCAGAGAGGAAGGAATCCGTCTCGACCGCAGACTTGGAAATACCCAGCAGGATCGGATTGTAGACCATGGTCGCCTTATCGTCCATGAGGAGTTCTTCGTTGATCTCCTCCGCACGGCTCAGCGACAGGATCTGTCCGATGCTCAGCTCGGAATCACCGCTCTCCGTAACAACAACCTTACGGAGCATCTGCTTGATCATCACCTCAAGGTGCTTGTCGGAAATATCGATGGACTGCGCAGAGTATACACGCTTGACTTCCTTCAGGATGTATTCCTCCACCGCTCTCACACCGGCGTATTCCAGCAGCTCCTTCGGCGCGATCTGGCCTTCTGTAAGCATATCACCGGCCTTGACCGCAACACCGACCTTGATATCGGGACGCACGGTCTGCGTCAGGTCGCACTTGTGCTCGATCTGCTCAATATCGTTCGCAACCGTGATCACCATGCCTTCATGGTTCTCCTGTTCCGCGATACTGATGATCTCGCCGGCAATCTTCGCAATGACCGCTACACGCTTCGGTGTACGTGCTTCGAACAGTTCCTCGACACGCGGCAGACCCTGGGTAATGTCACCCGAGGTGTTCGCAACACCGCCGGTATGGAAGTTACGCATGGTCAGCTGGGTACCCGGCTCACCGATGGCCTGTGCAGCCATGACACCGATTGCCTCACCGGTTTCCACCGGCAGGCCTGTAGCCATGTTCAGACCATAGCACTTCGCACAGATTCCACGCTTGCACTTGCAGGTGAAGACATTGCGGATATACGCCTGCTTCACACCGGCCGCAACGACCTTCTCCGCGATCTCTTCCGTGATGAAGGTATCTTCCTCCACCAGGACTTCGCCAGTTTCCGGATCCGTGATCGGATCGGTCACCCAGCGGCCGGTAATCCGGTCGGCGAACCGTTCGATCATGGAGTTGTCCCTGGAGTCGATGATGTCTTCCACCAGGTAGCCTTCGCTTACACCGCAGTCGTCTTCCGTAATGATGACTTCCTGCGCAACGTCGACCAGACGTCTTGTCAGATAGCCTGATTCCGCTGTCTTCAGCGCAGTATCGGTCAGACCTTTGCGGACACCGTGTGTGGAGATAAAGAACTCGGACACGCTCATTCCTTCACGGAAGCACGAATAGATCGGAACCTCGATGATGGACGGCTGGTATTCCGCACGGGACTTCGACTGGGTCGGACGGGCCATCAGACCACGCATGCCGGCCAGCTGTGTGAAGTGGTTCTTGTTGCCGCGGGCACCGGAAACAGCCATCATATTGATCGGGTTCATCCGGGCCATGGACTCCATCAGTGTATCACCGACTTTGTTCTTGACACCGTCCCACAGATCGTAGAACGCACGTTCCCATTCCTGCGGTGTCAGCAGACCTCTGTCACGCAGATCGTTCAGGACATCCGCCTTTTCACGGCCTTCTTCCACCATTTCCTGCTTGCGCGGCGCAACGCTGATGTCGCTCAGCGCGACCGTCATGCCTGCCAGCATGGAGTACAGGTAGCCCATGTCCTTCAGGGAGTCCAGAATATCGCTCGTACCGTTCGTCTTGTACTTGTCGAATACAGCAGCGATCAGGTTTCCCAGGTCCTTCTTCTTGAATTCCTGAGCGACCTTGCGCTTCTGGATTTCTTCCTTGATGTTCGTACCGATCGGTACAAAGTAATCATCGGAAGTAACCTTCAGCTTATCGCCGTCGAATTCATTCATGTACGGGAAGTCTGCCGGGAAGACGTTGTTGAAGATGATCTTGCCGACAGAAGTCAGCAGATACTGCTCGTTCTGCTTCTCTGTGAAGCAGGTCTTCTTCATTGTCCATGCCGGTACAGCAATCCTGGTGTGCAGATGTACGACACCCATCTGATAGGCAATCAGCACCTCATCCGGGCTCTTGAAGATATGTCCTTCGTTGTCTCCGTACCTTCTCCACTTATCCGCTTCATTCGGCAGTCCCAGACGCTCCAGCGCATCTGCCTTGGCATAGAACTCCTGTGCTGTTTCTTCCATGTTCAGATAGAAGTTGCCCAGTACAAGGTCCTGTCCGGGAGTAACGATCGGCTTGCCGTCCTTCGGACCGAGAATGTTGTTCGCGCCCAGCATCAGCGTCTCCGTCTCCGCCCTGGCCATATCGCTCAGCGGGAGATGGACAGCCATCTGGTCACCGTCAAAGTCTGCGTTGAACGCCGGACATACCAGCGGATGGACACGGATTGCGTGACCGTCTACAAGCTTCGGGAAGAAGCTCTGGATGCCCAGACGGTGCAGTGTAGGCGCACGGTTCAGGAATACAGGATGGTGGGAGATTACCTTCTCCACAATGTCCCATACTCTCTCATCACCGCGGTCGATCATCTTCTCTGCGGTCCTCTGGTTGTTCGCAATCTGGTCATTGACCAGTTCATTGATGACGAACGGCTTGTAGAGCTCCAGCGCCATCTCCTTGGGGAGACCGCACTGCCACATCTTCAGATCCGGTCCGATGGCAATAACGGAACGGCCGGAGAAGTCAACACGCTTGCCCAGCAGGTTCTGACGGAAACGTCCCTGCTTGCCCTTCAGGGCATGGGACAGCGACTTCAGCGCTCTTCCGCCGGCACCGGTGATCGGCTTGGAACGGCGTCCATTGTCAATCAGCGCGTCCACGGATTCCTGCAGCATACGCTTTTCGTTCTGCACGATGATGGCCGGTGTACCCAGCTCCAGCAGCTTCTTCAGACGATTGTTGCGGGTGATGACACGACGATAGAGATCATTCAGATCACTCGTAGCGAAACGTCCGCCGTCCAGCTGCAGCATCGGACGCAGATCCGGCGGAATGACCGGCAGGACTGTGAGCACCATCCACTCCGGACGGTTTTCACTGTTGCGGAACGCGTCCACGGTCTCCAGGCGCTTGATCAGTTTCTTGCGCTTGTCGCCGTTTGCCTTTTCCAGTTCCTTGATGATGTCGTTGTGTTCCTTGTCCAGGTCCACACGCTCCAGCAGATCACGTACGGCTTCCGCACCGGTCTTCGCTACGAAGCTGCCCGGTCCGTAAATGGCCGTGTTTTCACGGAACTCACGCTCCGAAAGGATCTGCTTGTAGGTCATCTTGGTATCTCCCGGATCGATGACAATCCAGGAAACGAAGTAGACGACTTCTTCCAGCTGCTTCGGCGGAACGCCCAGCAGCAGGCTCATGCGGGACGGTGTGCCCCTCAGATACCAGATGTGCGCTACCGGTGCAGCCAGTTCAATATGGCCCATACGCTCACGGCGTACGCTGGACTTGGTGATTTCCACACCGCATCTGTCGCAGATTACACCCTGGTAGCGGATCTTCTTGTACTTTCCGCACGCACACTCCCAGTCCTTCTGCGGACCGAAGATCCGTTCACAGAACAGACCATCGCGCTCCGGCTTCTGGGACCGGTAATTGATCGTCTCAGGTTTCTTGACTTCACCGTAGGACCAGCTCTTGACTGTTTCCGGTGAAGCGAGGCCGACTTTGATTGCACTGAAATTGTTAATGTTCATTGCGCGTCCTCCTTAGTCCATGAAGTCAGCGTCGTCGAATCCGACCACGGCTGCCTCAGTCACGTCTTCTTCGTTTTCATCCATGATGGAAATGCCCGGCTGTGTTTCAATGTCATTGACATAGTTCTGGCGGTTCAGGTCCATGGTGGTCTCCTCGCGGAGCTCATCCTGTTCCATCGTCTTCAGATCCATCTCATTGCCTTCGTTGTCCAGCATCTTGACATTCAGCGCCAGCGCCTGCAGTTCATGCACCATGACACGGAAGGATTCAGGAATGCCCGGTTCAGGCATGTCCTTGCCCTTGACAATCGCTTCATACGTCTTTGTACGTCCGATGATATCGTCCGACTTCACCGTCAGGATCTCCTGCAGTGTATTCGCCGCACCATAGGCCTCCAGAGCCCATACTTCCATCTCACCGAAACGCTGTCCGCCGTTCTGCGCCTTGCCGCCCAGCGGCTGCTGGGTAACCAGGGAATACGGACCGGTTGCCCGGGCATGCAGCTTGTCGTCAACCATGTGCGCCAGCTTGATCATGTACATGACACCGACCGCAATCCGCTCATCGTACGGCTCACCTGTCTGACCGTCTGTCAGCAGATACTTGCCGTCCGCGGATGTGCCGGCTTCTTCCATGATCGCTCTGAGGTCTTCATTGGATACACCATCGAAGACCGGTGTAGCGAACTTGACACCCAGGCTTCTCGCAGCCATGCCCAGATGCAGTTCCAGCACCTGTCCGATATTCATACGGGAAGGAACACCGAACGGGTTCAGCATGATATCGATCGGAGTGCCGTCCTGCATGTAAGGCATATCCTCAACCGGCAGGATCTTGGAAATGACACCCTTGTTGCCGTGGCGGCCGGCCATCTTGTCGCCTTCAGAGATCTTTCTCTTCTGGACGATGTAGACCTTGACCACTTCATTGACTCCCGGAGGAAGCTCACGGTTGTCCTTGCGCTTGAATACGCGGATCGAATGCACGATGCCGGCACCGCCGTGCGGTACCTTCAGGGAATTGTCACGTACTTCGCGGCTCTTCTCGCCGAAGATCGCCAGCAGGAGCTTCTCTTCCGGAGTGACTTCACTCTGGCCTTTCGGTGTAACCTTGCCGACCAGGATGTCGCCTTCCTTCACTTCTGCACCGACCATAACGATGCCTCTGCTGTCCAGATGACGGCAGGCAGCCTCGGATACGTTCGGAATATCGCGGGTGATCTCTTCCGGACCGAGCTTGGTCTCACGGCACTCGAGCTCGTACTCTTCGATATGGATCGATGTATATACATCCTGAGCGACCATGCGCTCGGACATAATGATCGCATCCTCGTAGTTGTAGCCATGCCAGGTCATGAAGGCGATGAGTACATTCTGTCCCAGCGCCATCTCACCCTGCTCCATCGCAAAGCCGTCGGCCAGGATCATACCCCGTTCCACACGCTCGCCGTTCACAACGATCGGACGCTGGTTCAGACAGGTGGACGCATTGGACCTTGAGAACTTGATCAGGTTGTAGGTATGTACGTTTCCGTCATCTTCCTGTACAACGATCCTGTCCGCATCGGCGTAGGTCACCACACCGGGCGCAGTCGCAACACAGGCAGCGCCTGAGTCACGGGCAATCCGGTGCTCCATACCGGTGCCGACGAACGGGCTGTGCGGATTGAGCAGCGGAACAGCCTGTCTCTGCATGTTCGCACCCATCAGCGCACGTGTACAGTCATCGTTCTCCAGGAACGGTACGCAGGCCGTAGCGACAGATACAATCTGGCGAGGCGATACGTCCGCATAGTCTACGGTTTCCCTGTCTGCCATGACGGTTTCACCGGCGATCCTGGCAACGACACGGTCGCTGACCAGCTCACCGTTGACGATCTCGTTCGCCTGAGCGATGACGTGATCGTTCTCTTCGTCTGCCGGCATGTAGCGGATTTCATCCGTAACATGACCGTTCACAACCTTACGGTACGGTGTTTCGATGAAGCCGTATTCATTTACCTTTGCATAGGTTGTCAGGTAGGAGATCAGACCGATGTTCGGACCTTCCGGCGTCTCGATCGGACAGATTCTGCCGTAATGGCTGTTATGAATGTCACGCACTTCAAAGCCGGCCCGCTCACGTGTCAGACCGCCCGGACCCAGCGCGGAAATACGGCGCTTGTTGGACAGTTCGGACAGCGGGTTCTCCTCGTCCATGAACTGGGACAGCTGGGAACTGGAGAAGAACTCCTTGATGGCTGCCGTCAGCGGACGGATGTTCGTCAGCTGCTTCGGTGTCAGGCCGGAAGCTTCCGCAATGGACATTCTCTCCTTAACAACCCTCTCCATACGGGACAGACCGATCCGGAACTGGTTCTGGATCAGTTCACCGACCGTACGGATCCTACGGTTGCCCAGCATATCAATATCATCTACGGAACCGATTCCATCCAGCATTGTCAGCTCATAGCTGTACAGTGCGTACATATCCGGCATCGTGATTGTGTGCTTTGTGTTCAGCGGATCGCCGCCCAGCAGCTTGACCGGGTGACCGTCATCCGTCAGTACCGTGACTTCCTGTACACACGCACCGACCAGCCACAGTGTGAGCTCATCCTCTTTGTTGGCCAGAGCGACGATCTCTTCCATCTGCTCCGTTCTCAGTTCAGGCAGTTCTGCATCCGGCAGGTAGCCCTCAATGAAGAGCTCACCGTTCTGATCCACAACATCCTTGCCCTTCCTGGTCAGACGGCCCGGCATGTACATCCGGGAACCATAGTTCAGTACCGCGTTGACATTGTCGTTGGTCAGAACAGCCGGAGAAGCGATTACGCCGGCGTAGACCGTTACATTGGTACAGGCCTTCGCAATCTTCTTTGCGTCTTCCGGTGTAATGACGGTGCCCCTGCTCATCTTCAGCGTACCGGCATCGATATCCGTTGCCAGCACACGGCCGACAAGCGCATTCGTCCAGTCCGCGCCCATCACGGCTGTAACCGGATGGGAGAACACGTGGATGAACGGCAGTGCGCGGCAGTTGATGCCCTTGTTGATTTCATCACGCAGTTCATTGCGGGTGTTCTTGTCGATCAGTACGTTCTTCTTCAGGCAGACCTTGCCGTCCGCACCGATCAGATCATCCCTGAGCATATGGTTCTCCATACGGTCTAGAACACTCAGCTTCTTCAGCACCTTGTAGCGTCCGGCCTTTGTCAGGTCATAGCGCCTGTAGTCGAAGAACTTGGCATCCATCAGGTTGACAGCGCCTTCAAAGGTAGCGATTTCATCCGCACGCTGGTTTTCATAGACCTGCAGCAGTGCATCGTGCCTTGTCTTCGTTTTGTCTGCGTTGAGGGTGTTTTTGATTTCTTCGTAATTGCCGAATACACTCGTATACAGCAGCATATAGTCGTTCTGGAACTCGCGCTCCTCTTCAGGAACGATCACATCCGGATACGTCTCGAACTTCAGCGCTTTCAGGAATTTCTGCATTCCCTGAGTATCGTAGGCATCATCGTTCTTCATCAGTTCCAGCGACATTCCGATCGCTTTGAACAGAATCGTACTCAGAATCTTACGGCGCCTGTCGATGGAGACGTTCATAATGCGCCCGAGTGCAGCCTTTTTGTCATCCGACATGAATTCCAGCCAGGTGCCCCGGCTCGGAATCAGTTCACAGGTATAGGTATCGTGTCCGGTACGGTCTTCCGACACAATGTCGAAATACGCACCCGGTGAACGGACGATCTGGGAAACGATTACCCGTTCCGCACCATTGATGATGAACGTACCTGTCGGTGTCATCATCGGGAAGTCCCCGAGGAAGACATCCTCCCACTTGGTAAAGACCTCGCGGGTATCCGGGTCAACCATCTCCAGTTCCATCTTCGCCTTGAGCGGAGCACTGTAGTTGGTCTCTCTCTGCTTGCATTCCACAATGGAATACTTCGGCTCGCCGAATTCATAGTCAAGGAACTTCAGCCGGATATTCCCCGCATAGTTGTAGATCGGGTAAATATCGTTGAAGACCTCCTTGATCCCTTCTCTGACGAACCAGTCGAAAGACGCTGTCTGGATTTCCACCAGATCGGGCAGATCCAGACCGGCGCTGACCTTGGAATAGTCACGTCTCAATGATTTGGGACCATAATGCACAACGTGGTATGTCTCTCTATTTTCCATCTATGCCATCCTTTCGTCTGCATTATCCCGGACATCAAAGGTGCAGAAATCCTCTGATCTCCGGTTCATTTGCAATTGATAATCTGTCACTTCACGGCCCTGAGAATCCAGAAGCCCTTGTCTCTGTCGGTCACTGCACAGTTCCCGAAGAGCTCCGTGAGCTTCCGCACCGCGCTTTCCGCGCCGTGCTGACGGCGCATAACAGCCAGAAAAACCCCGCCGTCCTTCAGATGTGCGTACACATCGTCGAACAGCGCATAGACCTTCTGCTTTCCTGTCCGTACCGGCGGATTGGAAATGACCGCATCCACCGTATACGGAATCTGTGAAAAGCCATCGGAAAGCACCGCCTCCGCTGCTGTACCGTTGTTCCGGCAGTTCAGCAGCGTCAGCTCCAGCGCCCTTGAATTGACATCGCTTCCGACAACGCGGCATTCCGGGAACAGTGACGCAATGATCACCGAAATGACCCCGTATCCGCAGCCGAGATCCAGCACCGTTCCGGAGAGTTCCTCCTTCACTGCATTCTTCAGCAGCAGCTGTGTGCCGTAGTCGACACCTCTTTTGGCGAATACACCATCGTCGGTCGTAAAAACATAGGTACGGTCCAGGAACCGGAAAGAATGATCCTTCCGGTTTTCAGGAAGACTGCGGTTGTCGGTATAATAGTGCGTCTGTGCCGTAAAAACCACATCCTTTCCAAAGACCGAAAAGCCGAATATACACAATTCGGCTGAATTCGTGACTGCTGTGATCAGTAATTACTTGATCTCAACGGTAGCTCCTGCCTCAACCAGCTGAGCCTTGATCTGTTCTGCTTCTTCCGGTGTGATGTCCTTCTTGATCTCTGCAGGAACATTGTCAACCAGCTTCTTCGCATCAACCAGACCGAGGCCTGTCAGCTCACGGACAACCTTGATGACCTTGACCTTGGTCTCACCGAAGGCTGTCATTGTGACTGTAACGCTTGTCGGGCCCTGCTCTTCTGCTTCTGCCGGAGCAGCCGCAACAGCGACCGGTGCCGCAGCACTGACACCGTACTTCTCTTCAATTGCTTTGACGAGTCCGTTCAACTCGAGGATGGTAGCTTCATCAAGATATGCAAGAATCTCTTCGTAAGTCAACTTTGCCATGGATTCATTTCCTCCCTTTCCTTAGGCAGCTGCCTCAGCAGCTTCATTGTTTGTTTCTGCGTTTTCCGCAGGTGCACCGCCGCCTCTCTGCTCAGCAACCGCGTTGATTGCCCGCGCGAACTGAGATACAGGAGCCTGCAGTACGGACAGCAGCATCGACAGCAGACCTTCTCTGTTAGGCAGCGCTGCCAGTTCATTTACGGCGTCAGCGTCGATGACTTTTCCTTCAACGACTCCACCCTTCAGAACCAATGCTTTGTGCTTTTTGGCGAACTGTGCAAGAATGCGGCTCGCCGTTGTTTCGTCCGACCCGAACATCATCGCGTTCGGGCCTGTGAGATAGTCCTTGAGATCACCCAGACCTGCATCTTCCGCTGCTCTTGCGGCAAGCGTATTCTTGTAGACTTTCATCTCTACGCCTTCCGCACGCAGCGCTCTGCGAAGCTCGGTGATTTCCGCAACACTCAGACCACGATATTCTGCGACAACACTCGAGGACGCGTTTTTGAGCCTGTCACTGATCTCAGTCACAACGCTCTTTTTGGTTTCCAATACCGCCTGATTCATTGTTTCATCAACCTTTCCAGTTATCGCATACCTGTATAAAAGCCCTTACTGACAGTAAGGGCTTCGAGTTTAAAAACGTTAAACTGTCTACCTCGGTAACATAATTAAGGATATACCCGTTACTGTCTTTGGTAATTGATAACGGTAATATGATAGTCGGTTTCCGGCTGTGTGTCAACCATTGTTTTCGGCAGTGCATCGGTGCGCTCCGTCATATACAATGGAGTCATGAAGGAACGTATTGCTGCATTTGTACTCTCCTACTTCATCGGCTGTATTCTGACCGGTGAAATCGTATCCCGCGCAGTCGCGCACAAGCCGGCAGCGGAGCTCGGAGGATCCGGAAATCCGGGCATGGCCAATGTGATGACCTACCTGGGCTTCAAAGCCGGGATTGCCGTACTCTGCGGTGATCTTTCGAAGTGCCTGTTCGCCATGGGCTTTGCCTGGCACATGTTCAAAAACCAGGGAAGGATCATCCTGTACTATGCCGGGCTGGGTGCCTGCTTCGGGCATTCCCTGCCTTTCTGGCGCCGCTTCTCCGGCGGAAAGGCCGTTGCGACATCCTCGGCGCTTCTGCTGGTATACTCACCGCTGTGGGGCTTTGTATCCTGCTTCTGCGGTCTGCTTACCGCGCTGATCAGCGGCTATCTCTCCCTGGCAGGCGTTGCCATACCGTTTGTATTCCTCATTCCTGCCTGGACTGTATACGGCAGAGAATGCTTCATTCTGACGCTGGTGCTGTTCCTGCTGTGCTTCTTCCGTCACTATCCCTGGGGCAGAGGATTCCCTGCCGGAGCCGGGCACCGGATGCACCTGATGCAGACATTGAAGAATGCCCTGGGCAAAAAGAAAACAGCTTCCTGATCAGAGGAAGCTGTTTTTCCTTTCTCAGAACTCCGGATTCTTTCCGTTGATGAAGTCACGGATATCGGAGGTCAGTTCATGGATGTTGTCCTCACCGATGTAGATCATATGTCCGGAAGAATAGCCCTTCACGAATGTACGGTCCTTAGGCAGGCCTGCATGGGACATGGTGTGGAAGACATAGCCGAACTCCGTGCAGAGATCGAACCAGCCGTTGGCGAAGAAGGTCCGCATGCCCGGGCGTCTGGCCATCGCGTTGCGCAGCTGCTCGCCTGTCGTGCCTTTCTTCTCTTCCTTGTTCCAATGCATATAGTAATCGGATGTCGTAACGTAATTCCGGTCAAGCTCTACACCCAGCATCGGCATCAATACACCGGAAACGACAGCGTAGAAGTAGGAGCTCCAGCGGTCGTCTGTCGGATCATCCCAGAGACCGTTCTTCTCTTCTACGATCTGCGGCTCATACAGCGGGCGTGTGACGCGTCCGTCATAGCGTGACACGCTCTTTCCCTCTGCTTTGCAGATCTCGCTGCGTACGGTGTTGTCATCG
>JAEEGL013348405.1_pt1 | contig 11371 bp, 8 predicted proteins | sample 9134231 | NCBI WGS metagenome assembly JAEEGL01 (sample SAMN16246548, study PRJNA631951) | gut metagenome | biome: gut microbiome; feature: rumen; material: fiber-attached | host: Bos | place: Iran: Karaj | collected 2018-10
GGTATATACACGTACACACACACCGCGCTTCTGAGGACACGAATCCAATGCCGGAGACTTACTCTTTACCGTAATAGTCTTTCTACCTTTTCTAACTAACTGTTGAATTGTAGGCATTTGTGTTTAACTTAATTAATTAACGTAATTGAGATGCAAAATTATATTTTTTTTCTGGAATCTCAAACTATTTTGCAAATTATTTTTTCACTTTTTTCTCTATTATTTCGTGATGCAAAGGTAATAAATTATCAATCAACTTGTTAAGTGTAAATATTAATTTTTCGTAAAATTTTCACCGTCACGAACGAGACGGACACAAGCTCCGCCCCAACGGTCGTATGGATACAACGAAACTATATTATTGGAAGACATAGGGCCATCGGTAGGATAACCGAAATAGAAGCCGTTTTGCATGCCAGTCGGGTCGGCTGATTCTGACCAATATATGCCATAATCGCCCACGTAATATAATGCCGTGTTGACGCGGTAACCAGCAGCCGGCAAAAACATTGCCCCAGCAGATTCAGCTGCCAACCATTGCTCTGCATCGTAGGATTCTGCAACCGTCACCGAACTCATATCGGGCAAAATAACAATGCCGAGTACGCCACAAACATTAGCCATATAGCGTAGGCTGTCAGCATTGCTGCGCTTATTCTTATCACAGCCAGCGAGATACGACCATTCACCGATGCTTAGCGTCCTCCACTGGTCGCCAATGGCGGGAGGAGTGGTAAAACGCGTATAAGTTTCGTCGTATGCAGGAATGTATTCCATGCTGTTTTGGTTTGTCTTTACGGGAGTACCACCAACGAGCCACATACCGCAGCCGAAATGGTCAATCCAATCATTCTCGCCACACCATTCGGAATAATTTTCGCCTACGTTTCCATTGTTGCGACCGTCGCCACCACCCGCAAAGCAATCGAAATACTGATATGGAGCAAAACTCCAAGTGTCATTGTAAGGCTTGTACAAAAGATTTCCCTTGCTGAAAAACACCTGTCGATTGCCAGCTACAGAGAATACACCCGGCAAGCAGTCTTGTGGCAATGACCTCGAAATTGTGCAGACCGACTGTCCATCATCTTGAGCTGTCATCGTCTGCGAAACGTCCAAAACCTGACTCTCAACCAGAGTGCCATCGGGAACGGCAAACATCTCATTGCCTTTGAGGTATTTGCGGTAAACCTTTTTGTCAGCAGTGGTGAAGATAACTTTTGCGCCAGTAAACTCCAATTGGAACTTCACAATGGCGGTAGTTTGGGCAAGGGTTATAGAATTGGCGTCGGTGTTATAGACAAAATTTTTGCAAGCATGACAACCATACTTATCGAAACCTTCCTCCACGGATGTCACTTCCTTGACCTTGGTCATCAAACCATCGCCGGGTAATGATTTTTTTGCGTCTGTGAGGGCTGCAGCAAATGTGGTAACGCCTGAAGAAAGCGCAGTGCCGTTCTTAACCTTCATTTCACCAGCGAAAGTGGCGGTTGACTTACCGATGCCGTCTCTGATGGCGAGTGTGGCTGGTTCAGTGAGAATTTCGGAGTTGGAAACAATCAGCGCATCACCGTCGGCGAAGGTGTCCCCTGTTATTGTAGCTGATATTGAGATAGGCGCAGTGGTATAGGCAGGAATGGTGTCTTGGAGCTGAGTTCCAGTGTCAAGGGCGGCGGTGTCGTCATCCTTGACACAGGATATGGCGAGCAACATAGCCGCAAAAATGTATATGTAACAATTTCTGTTCATGGATGTTGGGTATTATTGGTTGTCGGATTGGAGATTGTGGAGATTGTCAGTGTGGAAGATGTGTATTCTACTAACGGGGATGCTCGGTGTGGTGCGATAGACGAACAAGTCGTAGCAACCGTCAGGAGCGGGCAGAATAAGCACTGGCATTATATAGTCGTCGTAGTGGAATTCGATGGTTTCCTTTACCGTGCCAGTGTTGTCGTCGATAATGAAAATTTGCCCAAATTCTGAGGTGTTGTTGTCGCCGTCGCCGAGAGAAGTACCTAACACTATCAACGTACCGTCCTGAGCTAAAACATTTGGCGAAAGTTCATTGACCGACAATGTCGCTGTGAAGATGACGTTGCCGTCAGGATCAATTTTTGAAAGTGAATGTGGACAATCTGCTAAATTGGATGAGGTGTTGATGAGATACACGTTGCCACCGGCGTATTTAAATTCCAAAGGGTCATAACTCTGCTCGCCCTCAGCAGATTCCAAGAGTCCAGATGCAACATACGTACCATCTGTTTTGTAAATGCGAAATGAGGTAGATCCATCTACGTAGTCATATTTTGAGACCATTATCCTATCGCCAAAGGAATTGAAATTATAGAACTCCATATACAACTCGTCGAAGAAACCGTCGTCAAGGTCGTCTTCAAGATATACCATATAGTCTTCGAGGCAACCATCGGTATTTATGATGCGCATTGCGATACGGCTGTCGTTATCTGCCTCTGAAAAATCACGGACAAAAATAGCGAACTCGCCGTTGTCAAGAGCCATTGCGGCGCAATCGGAAGCGATACCGCTGATGGTGTGGTAATATGCAAGGCGGCAATTGCTGTAAAACTTGGCGAGAGCAAACTGTCCTTTGTCATCTATGGGAAAGGTAATAAACAATTCGTCATGATTATTGTTATAAGTACAGCTGTTGGCAATCGCATATCCCTCATCGGTATAATAAAGTGAATCGGACTGCACGACAGAGCCGTCTTGCTTGATAACATAGTAAGACAGTGGACTTTGGCTCTGATTGAGACACATTACGCCGTCAGAAAAAGCGGAATTAAAACCTCCATCTTGGGAGGGTACTTTCACCGGTATGCAACTGGCGTCGAGATGTACGGTTTCTTTGTTGCAGGCGGCAATGGAGAATACCACGATTGCCACCAGGATGTATTTCGTTATGTTCATAATTCTGTGCGCATTAATATCCATATTTGTACTTTGCGATTGTCTTGTATTGGAGGTTGACCTTCACACCTACTTTAACCATATATTCCAAGAGATGGAATATGTCAGGTACGTATGACTTGTCAAACATCAGAGCTTGATTGTCGAATTTTTTGGATGGAGCGTTGTATGGGTGCAAATCATATACCACGCCGAAGTCGCCAAAATATGTGATTCGTCCACGCCCATTGATGTATAGCCTAACGCCGCCAAGGATTGATGTGTTGAGACGGTTTTTGAGGTTGAGGTTGTCCTTGCTGTCTGGGATTTTGGTATATGAGCCAACGGCCTCCTCGTATGCCTTGTATTGGGAACGCAAAATGTATCTAACCTGTGCACCAGCGTAGATGGAAGGCTCTACGACACTGCGTCCTGCGAATAGTGTTGCATCCAAATATAACGGCAGGGCAATGGCTTGACAATCTTCCTTGTAATAAAACGTGGCGATGTCGGAGCGTTGGGAGGTACGGTCTATCTTGTATGTGCTGAACGATGGCGCAAGGCTAACGGTTAAAATTCTCAGCGGGCGATACTCCAAACCAATCTGCACCACGTATCCTTCCGCATCGTATGTGGGAGTACGTTGCTCCGAGGCGAGGATATTATGCACTGTGTCAAGCTGTGGTTTGATGAACGTCTTGCCAGCCGCCAACCACAACGAAAATTTTGGCATTGTGTAATAGTTGTTCAAGACCTCCTGAAACGACAGTGGGTCGCTATCTTCTGACACTTTGTAAAATGGATCGCGCCGCCAAAACAGCTTTGCCGCACTATCTGCCTCGCGGTTACATTCTAAATCCTTGTAGGCTGCTATGGTGTATTTGAGGCGGAGAATATTTTGGGCTTTGGAAAGGTCGTGCTGCTCTTGGATTTGGCGCGACAGTGTAAGCACCTGATTGTATTTGCCAGCGGAATATAAAGACTCCAAAATGCGGATTTTTTCGTCTACAGAATCCGTTGCTTGTGCGGAAGTATGATTTGCTGCTACATTATCGCCTATCGAGTCGCTGGTGGCGGCTTTCTGAAATAGACGTAGGTCGCTAAGAGTGTCGCTCTGCGCTGTGGCATTTGGGAGCGCGAGGGCGAGGAGCGACAGAAGCGTGAGTAATATGAATGGGATGCGTTTCATCGTTTTTAAGGGTTATGCGAAAAATCCGCTTGATTGATATAGCTATATTTTCGACGATTATTTGATGCGGTAGCCACCGATAAGAACATCGTCCATCTGCTTGTAGCTGCCACGCCATTGGTCGAAGGTGTCGCTGAGGATTTTAGCTTGCTCGGCGGCTACCTTGGTCTTGGCATTGATATCGACGAAGAGGTTTCGAAAGCGTCTGAGGGTGAATTTCTGGCTTTTGCTGCTGAATTGGTCGGCGTACCCATCTGAAAACATATAAATGTAATCACCTGACTGGATGTCAACATCGTTGTCTTCAAATTGTCTGACTTTTGGATACAGGCCGATTGGGTTGCGGACAGGCGCGTATTCGGTGAGTACAGAGCCGCGCACGTGATACATTCCGTTGTTGGCACCAGAAAACTGCATTTTCATCGTGGCGAGATTGAAGATACAAAGGCTTATATCCATACCATCTTTGTGTACTGCGCCATCATCTTTCTGTTTTAAAGTAGTTATCACCTTGTGGCGAAGTTGTTCGAGAATTTGAGCCGGGTGGGTTTCGGGGTTGAAATCGACGCAGATTTCATTTAAGAAAGCTACACCAAGCATACTCATAAACGCGCCCGGCACACCATGTCCAGTACAATCTGCGACAGTAAATATCACGGTATCGCCAATGCGTTTCATCCAATAGAAATCGCCCGACACGATGTCTCTCGGCCGCCAAAAGAGGAATCCATCTTGGAATGATTCTCTAAGGATTTCCAATGAGGGAAGCACAGCGTCTTGGATTAGTTTGGCATATTGGATGGAGGATGTAACCTCGCGGTGCTTGCCTTCAATTTCATTTTTGAGTATTTGAATGTGCTGACGTTCCTTCTCAATACTGACGCTTATGTCCCAAAGTTGGCGGTTGCGGTTGGAGAGTTCCTCCTGCTCGGCTTCAAGTTTTTTCTGCTCGGCGGAGAGGCGTTCGATATCTATTATTTGGGCGACGTTGGATGTGGCAGCAGCTTGTGATGCGGAGGTGCGGCTACGGAGTTCGTCGTAGAGGGCGGTGATGCGGCGGACTTCACTGTTGGATTTTTCCAATTGTTCGGTGTAGCGGGTGTCCATACGGTGAACGGCTCGCATAACGAGACGTTTGTTGTTGGTTTTCATTACCACAACCAACACCAGCAATGCCACCGCAATTACAATCAGGATTATGTCGAGTATTGTCATATCTTTTTTTGCTGTTTAAGATGTTATTTTTCTGAAAATTCGCGCCCGACAATCAAGTTCCATTCGGTGTCGGAAAGCGGCGAAAGGTTCATGGACGAAAGCGCATCTGTATAAGTGGTCGGGTCTGTATCCCAAAACCTTAACTTATTGTCGTCGGTGAGCGCGAAAAGGATGCCGCTGGAATTGAATCCCATTCCTTTCACCTTATGATTGTCGAGGCTGTGTTCCTCAATTACGAGCGGCTTTTCATCGAAATTGTTGGTATTGATTAGCGAGATGCGCTTGTCGGCTGATGACAGCGCGAGTATGCCCGTATTGGGGTCGTACAGCAAGTTTTCAAGTTTAGAGTGTCCGGCTGGCATAGTCCTGGCATTATTGTCGTTTGTCAAGTCCACGAACTGGATGTAGCCATCGCTGTAACATACCGCGAGAAGTTTTTTGTCCGGTATTGCCGCCATCTTGAATGCAATATGGCGAGAGTCTGGTGCGAGGACTGTCTTTAAGGCGTTGGTGTTGACATTCCACTTCAACAGGCTGCCATCGTGACAGAGGACGTATATATTGTCACCTGAATGGTAATATATGTCGGAGACAGTGGTACGGAAGTCGTGGGTGGCTATTGGCTCTATAGTACCGCTGGCAATTGCGGACGGCGTCACAATAACATTGCCGTAGAAGTATGCAACGGCACATTTTTGATGGTCAGGCGAAATGGCGGCTGACTTTATGTAGTCTTGAATGTTAGGCAGCTTTGTCTGATGGTTGGCGGCAATGTCGATGAGATAGGCGGCGCGGTCTTTGGTGGAACACGCTATCAAGTTAGGCGTGATGAATAAAGCCGATTCTACGGGAGCTTTGCCAGCCAATAGATTGTCAATCGACTTCACTTGCTCCACCTTGCCGCCAGCGGTGACGCGGTGGCGGGCAATGTCACCATCAGCAGCGACTGTTACAATGTGTCCATCCGGCGAGACGGCAAACGACTTGAATGGTCCACCCTGAACATCGAGCGGTTTTATGATATTGTTTTCCTCCATCGCAAAAAGCATAGCATCGTACAGGTCGGCATTTTTCAAGGTGTCGCCGCCACCTTTTTGGTTCATCTGACATGCAGTTTTGGCAAGACGGAGATTGAGGGTCTTGTCCTCGTACTGGTTTTTAGCCTTCATAGCGAGGGTGTTGCAGAGGGCAACGTAATAGAGTTGTGCCGCCTTATTGTCGGCAGCCTTGGTAAGTTCCATCTGGGTGATTACATTCTGACGCTCACGCTCGGCAGCCTGGCTTTGTCTTTTGGCTTCATTGGCGTTGTCCAGTGCGCGTTGCTCGCTTAGCTCCGCCGCCCGTTGCGACTCTTCCGCCTGACGTCGGGCGCGGTCAGATTCCAGTTTGGCAGCCATCACCTGTTCGTACATCTGCTTCATAGTATCACGTTGCTGTATGATATATTCGTTTGCGGCTTCGGCGGCAAGCTGCTGTGCCTCTGCATTCTTTCGCTGCTGTTCGGCAAATTCAGTGCGCTCCTCGGCAATGTGCTGTTGTTCCTCGGCGTTGTTTCTTGCAATGTCGGCCTCTTTCTTCTCGCTCATAGCCCACCAAGAGAATATCGACAACCCCGCGATGAACACCAACAGGGCGCATATAGCAGTGATAACCTTGCGGCGGTGCGATTTTTCTTTGGCAACAATGGCATCGTTGCTCTGCGACATAAAAGAATCGCACTGATCCATACGACCTTCGGCGGCGCGGAGTTTTTCACGCTCGGTGCGCTGCGAATTGTCATATTTGAGAAGCCAATATTTGTTGGGGCGGCAACGGTCGTACCACTGACTGAAAATGGCGTAGTTGCCTGATGACAACAAAAATTCGGGGCTGCGTCCATTGTCTATCCAACGCTGCATCTGCGAGGAGAAATCGTTGTATTCCTTTTGGTTTTCTAATTCCTCCAAATCCCACTGCGTGAGAAGTTTCCAATTTCGGATAAGTGCCTCGTGTGTAACGTCGAGGACGGTGTCGCCGCTGAGATATTGGGTGTCGAGCCTACCATCGATGGCAAACGGACGCAAGAGCGTATTTTCTTCGGCACGGAAAATATTGAGGACGCCGCACACCGTTGCCTCGGTGATGTTGGGCTTATTGATGATACCCTTGATTTCGTGGATGGTGCAACGGTTGCGCACTTGGCGGTTGTTGTCTATCTTGGTAAGGCTCTTGAAAGCAATTTCGATAATCTGCTTGCTCTCGTCGGGTGAGATGGACTTCTCCGCCCAATTGGCGTGATGCATAAAGTAGTCGTAGGCAGATTCGTAGAGCGTACCAGCGTGAGCGTTTAGCACGTTGTTGAGGTCGGGATGCTCGTAATATTTTTTTTGATAATACGGCAATGTGGCGTACCAACTGTCGTATTCCTTGCGCTCATCGCTGCCAAGCATTTCGCGGGAGATGCCAGCAATTTTGGCAAGATGCAGAAGGTCAAGGGTTTGACTACCATTGTCGGCGGTACGCCAAAGAAGGTTCAAGGCATGCTGCAAGACGGGAAGTTGGTCGAAACCCGAGTTCAAATTGTTGATTAACACCTCAGTAAGCCTCGTGGAGACTGTTCCTCCGGCAAGGATGGCGGGCTGTTCGATTACTTGGCGGATTTCAGTACGTTTCAACTGAGGCACAAAAAATTGACTATACGCGATAAATTCGGGCAAGTCCTTGAATACGGTGCATTGCGAGATATAGTCGCTACGCATCGTAAATATCACGTATATAGGCAGTTGCTCCGTTATCGAAAGGCGGACAGTTTCAAGAAGGATATTGACGCAGGTATAAGCCTCTTTGCTCGGCGTTCCGTTATTGAAGTTTTCGTTCATAGTGAATACTTCCTCGAATTGGTCGGCAATGATGAGGAGGTTTTTGCCCCGATTTTTGGCGTCTGGCGAACCGTCTTTGACATAATACGGCGACTCTTTATACAATTTGACAAGAGCCGAAAAGCCACAGCGCATACGTCTGTAAGCGTCGTCGTAGGAAATTTGCATTTCGTCGGCGGCACTTTGGCAGAGGCTCGCGAGCGGATTGCGCTGCGGCTTGAAGTCAAAAACAAGCCAGCTATTGAACTCCGCCTTGGAAAAACCTGCGCGAATATACGGCAAGACACCGGCATATACCATCGACGACTTTCCGTCGCCCGACGCTCCCGTAATAAAAGCCATCTTGTTCAGTTCCAACAATTTGACAATCTGACGGATATGCAAATCGCGCCCCTTGAAGAAGATGCTCTCTTCCTCAGTAAATGGCCTTAGGCCCGGATATGGACAGATGCCGGTTTTCATTTTTTCAATTGCTTGTCTAAGAATACTTTAATATCCAATGGTATGCGCAGTTGCTCGTTGACAGAGGACTGCATAATGTCCTTGAGCACAGCGAGATCCTCGATTTTAGCATGGTTGCTGTTGCCCACGATGAGAATTGGGGTCTGCGAACTGTTGCCTCCCGAATCCTTCCAAATCTGACGAGCAAACGACACCGCCCAATCGCCCGCAAAATTATAATAGACGACGCCAATTTTGCTGTCGGCAAGTTGCTCGGTAATGTAGGTATTGTAATCCACGTCGCTCGACATACTGATGCCAAGCCGCTGAACTTTGAGGAAGTCGCGGAGCATATTGTAGATGCCTGTGGCAGTATCGCTGTCGAGTTCGTTGTAGAGGAAAAAAATGTCGGTGGGTTCGTGGCGGCGGCTTTCGGTCTGCTTGACGTTCATTATATTGCGGATGTCCTCCACAAAAACTATCGACGACGGCTTGTCTGAATAGATGGTGTTTTCCACAATATCGCGTCGGATGTCGGTAATGTATTGGAAATTGGCGATTTCAGATGGATTCCAAACAAACATTTTGAACCGCTCGCCACACAACCTTTGGGCACAGCGAAACTGCTCGCCCGCCGGAGTATCGTAACCATCCGCGCCAGACGTATAAATATCCGATTCGCCAAGTATATGTATGCTACAATCAGTGGATTGTAAGGCTATCAAATAATCGTTGAGGCGAGAGTCGTTCCCCCCCGAGGTTAGCCCGCCCTCCGCGTCAACAATGGCTATACCAGCGTTGTCAAGAACTTCCGCCAACTCCTGCCTTGCATCCTCCATATCGGCGGATGTAGAGGCAAGGTACACGGTGAACTTTCTACTATATAAATTGATGAACATAATTCAAATAGCCAGTCGTCTAATTTGATGCAAAGATATGCATATTTTCATAAATAAAAACAAAAATTTTGCCATTATTTTTCGGCAACTTAGAGGAAATGAAACACACTCGGAAGCAACAGCATTTTTTTTGGAATAGATATTGCGATTGTAACACCAAGCAACGTATTTTTCATCACAAAAGAACAAGAACCATGACAAGAATAATACTTTTGATTGCCGCGATGCTCCTATGCGGCGGCATTAGCGCACAGCACATAAAATTCATGGGCGTTCCCATCGACGGCACTATGGAGCAACTCGCCGTAACGCTCGAGGCAAAGGGATTCAAGAAGATCACCAAAAACGAGCTGCGAGGCACTTTTGCGGGTTATGACTGCAACATCATCCTCAACACCACCGGCACCTCGTCGCGCAAGTCGGACAACGTCGCCAACATCACCGTCCGCTTCAACGAGTACGAGATTGGCAGTATGGACATCTTCCACAACCTCAGCAAATGGCTCACTGTCAAGTACGGCGCATACGACGAGTGCCAGGATTACTACGTCAAGGATTCCAACGGGCACTACAAGATAAGCATCAACCGAGTCTGGTGCAACGAATACGGCACCATCGTCCTCAACGACGGCGGCAAGGGCGGCAAGTGCATCGAGCTCACATACATCGACCGCGAAAACACCACCGGCAACAACGGCGGCAAGTTGCTCGAAGACCTCTGATAATCAACAGCTAAGAAAAAATTTTGTCATTCCCTTGCATCCGATGTTGGGGGAATGACTTTTTTTTGTTATCTTTGCGCCGACACTTTTTGTATTATTAATCTAAAACGTATAAGGATATGAAAATTATGATAACAGCCTTCCTATGTGTGATGGGAGGCGCAATTGCAGTAGGATTGCTCACACTTGCATACAGGCTAATCCTAAAAATCCACGATAAAATGGAAGACCGCGAAAAGAAAGCGAAAACCGTTCTCGACGATCGTGACTTCTACCTCAAGAAACAAATGTTTGAGGAACTCTCATACATCAAGAAGTACCTCAAGGAACTCGAACAGGGCAAATGGCCCAGCGAAATGGAAGAAAAGTTTGAATACAACGAGCCCGAATCCAACGTGTACGTCCTCGAAGAAACTGAAGAGGGATTATTCGCAAAGCCCAAGAAACGCTGGTTGAGACTCAAAGACAGTTTCAAGCACAAGAAAGGCGACAATAAGAAAGACAAAAACAAACAATGATTTATCCACACAACTTTGAACAGAAGACAGGCTTCAACAAACTTCGCGCAGCATTGCACAGCAAATGTCTCGGCACACTCGGCGAGAGCCGTGTGGATCAGATGCAGTTCACTACCGACATCGCACTCATCAGAACGCAGCTGAGCCGGGCAAAGGAGTTCATGGAAATCTGCCTTCTGTCCAAAGATTTTCCACAAGACAACTACTACGACACCCGTCAGGGGCTCAAGCGCATTGCTATTGGCAATACATACCTCTCGCAACAGGAGCTCTACGACCTCAAAAGGAGCTGCGACACCATCAAAAACATCAACCACTTCTTCCGGCGCACACCCGACGACATGTACCCCGCGCTCAGGGAGTTGTGTTCTGGCATTGCCGTACAACACCCTCTATTGCAGCACATAGGGCGCATTATGGATGACAACGGCGAAATCCGCGACGACGCCACGCCCGAACTGCGACACATCCGCAGCGAAATCCGCGCCAAAAGGGCGTCAATCTCCTCAGTAGCAAACCGTCTGCTCCGCGCAGCCAAGGCGCAAGGATGGTGCGACGCCGATGCAGAGGTCAACATCCGCGACGGCAAGCCGCTCATCCCAATCCAAGCCGCCAA
>JAEEGL013598813.1_pt1 | contig 11371 bp, 10 predicted proteins | sample 9134231 | NCBI WGS metagenome assembly JAEEGL01 (sample SAMN16246548, study PRJNA631951) | gut metagenome | biome: gut microbiome; feature: rumen; material: fiber-attached | host: Bos | place: Iran: Karaj | collected 2018-10
GAAAGGATGGTGGACCCGGCCGGATTTGAACCGGCGACCTCCGCCGTGTGAAGGCGACGTCATAACCCCTAGACCACGAGTCCGCAGGACGGTCTAAACATCTGATGTATTTATTACTTTACGACGGCACGATGAGCTGTCTCAGCGAGAGTCCAGAGTTGTATCTTTCAGTGTATTCCGCTCTGCATCTGCGGAATTTATCGAATAGCGTCTCAGCTCTCTTCACCGAACCGTACACCTTCCAGCACCCCATGCATTTGGGACATCTGCCCTTGTTGATCATGAATCCGATCACGTCCGCATACGGGTAACCGAGGAAGATCCCGATCTCATGCGGTACGCATCCTACGGCCTCCACATTCCTCTTCAGATCACGAACGAGGCTCTCGGTGCTGCCGGTATCATAACCCAATTCTTCCAGAAGCTTCAGCGACCTCCCGCTGGATTCTCTGATGCGTGACAAAAGGTCCTTCCGGTATACGTATACCAGGGTACCGCAACCGGAAGGTCTGAACGTGGCTATCATGACACCGAACGGGTTCAGCTGTCTGTTCAGGTTATCTATTTCGGAGGCAAATCCGGCGTTGTCACTAGTCGTTCTGAAGAGACTTCCGCACTTGACTCCCGCCAATGTCGGGGCACATTGTTCCACGATGCGTCCTTCAACCATGTTCAAATTTAGGAATAACTAAAAAGTATATAAGATTTAGGATAGACTAAAAATCATCTGTATAAGAACGAACCTTTTAGATACTAGTCATCATACGCATCAGTATGGCAGACGAGCTCAAGTTCACGGATAAGACGGCAGAGGATGAGGAGACCCGCTTCTTCAATTCGGCCATCGATTCGGTTTTGACCAACGGAAAGAAGGACTATCCCAGCTACGTGGGCGGTTTCAAGATCGCTTCGGGCAACCAGTTCCAGGTCTGCAGTCCGGTGGACAAGAGCATCATTTTCGGTACATTCCAGGAGCCCGAGGACGGACTCATGGACAGGGCAGTGGTCGTCGCCAAGGACGCATTCGCCAAATGGTCCAAGACATCCGCCGCGGAGAGGACGGAGATCTTCGACAAGGCCCTCGAGACCATCGAACTGCAGAGATACAGGCTCGCGGCCATCGTCTCCCTCAGTGTCGGAATGAAGAGAGAGGATGCGCTGGAAGAGGTGGACAGGCTCATCGAGGTCATCGCGAAGGCATGCGACGACATCGAGGAGAAGAAGGGAAAGCCTACGGGAATCTGGGCCGTACTGACCTCGCACAACTCGCCTCTCGCCGCTCCCATGGGGTATGCCTGTGCGGCAATGATCGCAGGAAACACGGTCATCATGATCCCGTCCGTGCGTGCACCCGTTCCCGTCTATGCGGTGTATGAGATCCTGGAGGCTGCAGGTCTCCCCGGCGGCGTACTGAACGTGGTCGTCGACAGGAGCATGAAGTACAAATGCACCACCGAACTCGCCAACAACCCCGACGTTTCGGGAATCGTGGCGGCAGGTTCCGGTCAGAGGATGGAGGACCTGATGTTCCTTCAGATGGATGACGAGCTCAGATTCATCAACGAGATCAAGGGAATGAATCCCATCCTGGTCTACAAGCCCTCAAGCATGAAGGAGGCAGCCAAGACAGTGATCAACTCGGCATTCTCGTTCATGGGACAGCGTCTCGATTCATGTTCGAAGGTCGTCGTACTCGAGAGCGAGCAGAAGGCATTCATCGATGCGCTTGTCGCCGAAGCCAAGAACATCAAGGTCACGGATCCCAATGAGCCAGATGCATTTGCGGGACCCATCATCAGTGAGAGGAAGGTCAAGGCATTCGAGGAGCTTGTGGACGAGCTGAAAGGCAACATCATCTACGGCGGAAAGAAGGTCAGGGACATCCTCACCGAGAACGGTTACTATGTCACACCCGCTATAGTCATGGGTCTTGACGAGGAGCACGATCTCAACAACATGGACAGTGCCCTCCCGATCCTTTCGATACAGGTCGCAGAGGACGTCGATCAGGCGATCGACATCATCAACTGTACCGAATACGGGATGTGTGCCGGAGTCATAACGAAGGATCAGACATTCGCGGAGAGATTCGTAAAGGAGATCAATGCCGATGAGGTGTTCATAAACGACCACAGCAAGATCATCGGCGTGGCTTCCAGAGCGCTCGTCGCGAACTTCATGGAATGATCAGAGTCCTCTGACCCTGACATTCTTGGCGTATTTCTTCGCGGTCTCGGCCATCTGCAGGATGGTGGATTCGGGATACGGGTCGATATGCTCCAGCCTGTCATCCAGACAGATCTTGGGCCTGAACTGCTGAAGGTTGTAGTTCTTGGCGCCTTTGATGACCTTTCCTATCTCGTCGATATCCTCGGGTTTTATGAGGATGGGTGAGCAGGTGGTCCTGAATTCGTAATCGATGCCGGATTCCATGATGATCCTGATGCTCCTCTTCAGGAGTTCCGGATCCACCTCCGTACCGGCAACTGCGGAATATCTTTCCTTGGTGAGGGGTGCCTTGATGTCCATTGCGACCTTGTCGATGTAACCCGCACCTATGAGGTCCTCCAGGACATCGGGGTGATAGCCGTTGGTGTCCAGCTTAATCTTCATGCCAAGGCTCCTGAGCTTCTTGATGAGGTCGGGGAGGTCCTTGTTCAGCGTGGGTTCTCCTCCGGAGATGACCGCGCCGTCGAGGAAGTCCGAATTCTCCTTGATGAAATTGAAGATCTTCTCATCATCCAGTTCGTCGGCTTCCTCAGGGTTCAGGACGATCTCCTTGTTGTGACAGTAAGGGCATCTGAAATCGCATTCCGCGAGATAGATTGTGCATGCTACCTTACCGTCCCAATCGAGCATTGTTGTCCTGATGAAGCCGACGATCTTCATGGCGGGTCAATGGCAGATTCCCGATTAATATCTAACTCATAACACCGCTTAACGCACATCAGAGGAGCAATGAAAGGAAAGCATCCCTGGCGCAGAGGCTGCTCAGCAAGGCGGGGATGATGAGACATCCTGTGAGATAGACCCTGCTTATGCCTGTCTTTACGGGGAGGAACCCCAGCAGCGAGGAAGCGAACAACACTGCCAGTCCCCATGGACCGGTCATGACGGCAACGAGGGTGATGACAGCCGCAATGCAGATCCTGTTGAGAACCAGGGTATCGATGCGGTTGATGATCTTCGACATGATCCTCCCGCATACTATGGTGGAATGGTAGCCCAGGAACGCCGAGACGGATGCCGTAAGGAGAAGCAGGAGGAATGCCGTGTTCAGGGGACCGATGACAGAATCCTCGAGGATATCCCCTATGATCATCATAGTGCCAGATCTTCCTTTTCCTGTTATCGACATGGTCACGAGCATGACGATCGCGGCGGCGGTCCCGATGGAAGCGGTCATGGAGATGAAACCTTCAGGTCTTCTCTCCGGAGTGATGCTGTTCGACAATATCGCACCGGTGGTCGATGTGATCCCGGGGAACCATCCCGTCAGTATGCCTGTCAGGACGCCCTTGATTCCCGGAAGAGGGCCCACGGGGTATCTTTCCTCATCCTTCTGTTCGGCGATCACCGGGTTGCGCAGCGACTGGAGCATTGCAGGCATGCCGAACAGGCCGGTCAGCATAGGGAACATCAGGGTGCTTCCGGGAAGGATGCCGCTGCATGGTATGTCGAGGTCCATGCAGATAAGCCCCAGCATTCCGGAGATCAGGATGAGAAGTGCGCCCCAGAACATCCCGGCAGGTTCCCTTTCGCTGAGGATCATCATCAGGATGACTGCGATGAGCACGACCGCCGTGATGCTGTCAAGGTAATCGGAGAGTCCTGTAAGGAGGATCAGCTGGAAAGGTATCGCGATAACCACCGATGCGCAGGCACCGACACAGCTCCCGATGGCGGCGGAACGTATCGCTGCCATGCCTCTCCCCTCGAGGAGGAGTCTGTGTCCTGGCAGTGCGGATACGACATCGTCTGGATCGGGGGCACCGATGAATACCGACGGTACATAATCGACGAAGGAATGCACTATGGATGCGGACATGATGCATGATGCGATGCAGACCGGCAGCAGTTCCTCCGGGATGAATGATGACAGTGCATCGGTAAGAAGAGGGTATCCGGCGAGCATGATCGCTGCCAGTGTGTTGACGTGTATCCCCGGGACCAGTCCGGAGAACGTACCTATGCATGCCCCCAGCAGGGACATGTAGAGGATGAAGAGAACGATATCGATGCCCACACGGGTCATTCGGTTTGTATCTGTTATTAAGAGGACAATTACAGTTAACGGTTAATCTCGACCCTGCCGTCGACGACCCTGGCATCTATGAGTCTCTTGATCCTGACCCCGAATTCCCTGTAGATCTTCTCATCTTCTTCGCTCTTCCCGAATATGACCGCGGCGTCCACTATCTCGCACCCGATGACGTTCTTCAGAGCATCGATTATCGCCCTCATCGTTCCGCCGGTGCTGAGGACGTCATCGATTATCACAACCCTGTCCCCCTTCTTCAGGCCGTTGATGTACATCGAATTCCTGGAATAGCCGGTGGACTGAGAGATGTCCACTTCCCCGGGGAGATTGTACCTTCTCTTCCTGATCACGGTGAACGGGATGTCCAGAATGAGTGAGATGGCCGTCGTCACGGGGATGCCCATGGTCTCGGCGGTGACGATGCAGTCGCAGTCGAAATTGCACATGGAGATGATCTTCTCAGCGGCCTCGCTGAGGATCTTCGGATCGACCGACGGTATGCCGTCGGAGAGCGGATTGATGAAGTACTGGTAGCCGTTGATGTCCATCACGGGGCTGTCCTCCAGGCTCTTCTTCAGCAGATCGGTCATCGGGGTCTCCGTACGTGAATGGACCTTTTGCTTTTTAGCGGTTCTCATTCGTTATGTTTTTAATAGGGTGCGATATAACCGTGGTGATTGATATGGACGTAGAACAGAGATATCAGTTAGTAGCCAGGAACGCCGAGGAACTAGTCAACGAGGAGGAGCTCAGAGCACTCCTTGCATCCAAGGAGCACCCTGTCGCCTATATCGGGTTCGAGCCGTCCGGACTTGTCCACCTGGGCTGGGCACTCGTCGCATCGAAGATATGCGATCTCTGTGCCGCAGGATTCAAGGTCATCATCTTCTGGGCGGACTGGCATGCATCGATCAACGACAAGCTGGGAGGGGACCTCGAAAACATCCGCGCATGTGCCAGATACATGGAGGATTGTTTCATCGCACTCGGTGTCCCGAAGGAAAGCGTCGAGTTCAGATACGCGAACGACCTCGTCACCAGTCCCGACTACTGGGCCAACGTCATCAACATCGGCAAGTCGTGCACGATGGCGAGGATCAGGAAATCCATGACCATCATGGGACGTTCCGAGGACGAGAGCGAGATGGATTCATCAAAGGTGCTGTACCCGATGATGCAGGCCGCGGACATATTCAGCATGGGCGTGGACCTCGCATACGCAGGTATGGACCAGAGACGCATCCACATGCTGGCGAGGGATGTCGCAGAGAAGCGCGGATGGAGAAAGCCCATCGCACTTCACACACCTCTCCTTCCCGGACTGGACGGAGGCAATAGGATGGATCCTGCGGCATCGAAGATGTCCAAGAGCAACCCCAACAGCAGCGTCAAGATCCACGACGCGGCAGACGACATCAGGAAGAAGATGAACAAGGCATTCTGCCCCATGGAGAAGGAAGAGGAGGACGTCAACCCTGTCCTCATGATCTGCAAGAGCATCATCTTCCCCAAGGTAGGAAAGCTCGACATCGACCGTCCCGAGAAGTTCGGCGGACCCGTGTCATACTCAAGCTACGAGGAACTCACCGAGGCCTACTTCGGAGGCAAGCTCCACCCGATGGACCTGAAGAAGGGTACCGCGGAAGGCATCATCAAATGCTTCGAGCCGGTGCAGGAGTACTTCGCCAAGAAGCCCGAGAACCTCGACAGGATGATCGAGATCCTGAAGAAGCTCGGAAAACTATGATTATTCATCAGGGATGTCCGTCAAGGACTCCCTGCTTTTCTTTATCTTTCTGAATTCTTCCATCGTCCTCTGCATGCAGATGTGGAGCATGGCCTCGATATCCCCGACACCGGAGAGTCCGGCGGCACCGTCATGGCCTCCGCCGTCGGTGACGGTTTCGGAACCTATGTCCTTCACGATTTCCCCGAGATTGAATCCTCTGCGGACCATCTCCTGCGTGGCCCTGGCACTGAGGCGGAAGTTCTCCTCCCTCTGCGATGCGACGAATACGACATCCGCTCCGGCAGCGAGGAGTGCCCTGCATCCGGCCGCTTCGAAGCTGCCTCCGTAGGATGTCGCCACTATCATGTCTCCCACACGGTCGAACTTGCTCCTTTCGATGCATTTCATGACGGAAATGCGTTCGGACATGCTGGGTGTGTTCTTCGTGAACGACATGGCCTCATCCATGTAGATCCCGGTGGCCTTCATGATGTAGGAGAAATCATCTAACAGGCAGGTGTCCGCGAACTGGAAGTGGCCGCTGTCGGTGAGCATCCCGCCCAGAAGCATGAATCCCATGTCCCTGGTAAGTGCGAAATCGTTCTCTCTGACGATCTGGAGGATTATCTGTGCGCATGCGACCTTGGTGCTGTCGATGTAGCAGTCATACCCTTCCCATTTGCCGGTGGGCTGATGGTGGTCTATGACGACGGTCTTTCCGATAGGGAGATCGATCTCCTGCTGCAGGTGGTCCGGCGACGATGTGTCGACGGTGACGATAAGATCATAATCATTCTCATCGAAACTTTCCAGGATGTTCAGTCCCATCTTCTCGGCGACCAGAGTGGCCAGACGGTCGGTGCCGTTGAGTGCGCAGATGTCCGCCGTCGGGAAGCACTGCGACAGCACGTAAGCGGAACTGATGGCATCCATGTCCGCATTCCCGTGGACGAGGATGACCTTCTTCTTGTCCTTCAGTTTGTCTGTGATATCCTTGAGCATCATGTCATCACGGACGTCATGGATCATTTCCTGGCAATCGCCAAAATCGCGAGCAGTGAGATCAACGATGTGATCACACCGATGGTCAGGAGCAGGTTGCTGACTCCCGGGATGGTCTCATCGCTGAGGAATTTCGCCGCTCTGTCCGCAAAGGAATCGATCTTGGCGCCGATCGAGTTCTGATCCTCCCAGACCGCATAGAGCGTGCAGTCGTCGACGAGGGTGACCTCGATATCGGTGCCGTCGGGGTTGTACATCATGCCGTCCTTGTTCTTGGACGTGCTCCAGCCGAGGAACTTGAATCCGTCTCTGACCGGGACCGATTTGGTGATCTTGGCATCGACGGGTACCCTTACGCCGTCGGAGATCTCTGTTTCGACGATCGTGTTCTGGATCGATGATCCGCCCTGTGTATCGTACGTCAGAACGAATACGGGCTTGTCGGTACCTACCGCCACGAGCGTGAGGTTGCTCGTCACTGCCTTGGTGAAGTCGTATGCCTCATCGGAACCTTCGGCCGTCCATTTCATGAATCTCCATCCGACCTTCGTGGGTTCGGCCGGAAGGACGGCAAGTCCTCCCTCCGCAACGTACTGGGTCTTGTAGACCGAATCCATGAATTTGAAGGTGACAGTGTACTGTGTTCCGCCCTCGATGGTTCCTGTGTTCTTGTCGATCGACAGTGCGGAGATGACAGGGAATTCCAGTCCGCATGCATTCGCCGGGCTGTCGGGTATGTGGGAATTTCCGACCTTGATTCCGTTGAATCCGGTCTTGTTCGCACCTGCGAGGAAATACTCGTATCTGATCTCTCCGCTCTGGTCGTCCCATGTGCAGTCCACAAGGAACCAGTATCCGCCGAGGTAGACGTTGTTCCACATGTGCGCCTCAAGCGAACCGGTGGTCCCTGCGTTGCCCGAGATGATGATGCACGGGATGTCATAAGCGTCGCAGAGGACCTTGAACATCTTCGCATATCCCTCGCATACGACCAGGTGGTCGCCGCAGAGCGAGGTGTACACAGAACGGATGTTTCCTGAGATCTGGGGGTCGGTGCTGTTCATGTTCGCAGTGTCATATTCCAATGTGTTCGCAACGTAATCGTGGATGCTCTTGATCTTGGTGAAATCCGAGGTCTTGTCCACGCTGCCGTCCGCGGCCGCGATGGCCGCTGTCATGGCGGTGTCATATGTGTTCCTGGCACCCGAGTATGCTTCCAGAACGCCGGGCGTGACCTTGATGGGGTCGGAGCCGTAGGAATAGGTGTAGCTTCTGAAGTAGTAGTTCACCAGAGGGTTATCGTATCCTGCGGCTGTGATCGCCTTGGCAAGTCCGTCGCTGACGCTGCTGCTGTCGCTGGGGGCACCGGCGAGGTCGATATCGAACGGGCCGAACGTTGTCGCGTTGGCTATCGCATCGTATGCATTCCTCTCGAATTCAGTGGTCAGCTGACCCCTGTAGTACTTCTTGTAATCAGTAGTATCTGCGCTGGAGTCCTGTGCATCGGCGAATATCACCACTGCGGCGGACGCGACCATGACCGTAACTGCGAATACGGCCATCAATCTCTTGGCACTGCCGTTCATAGAGTCTTTAACGTTTCACTTATTTAATAAATATAGGAAAAAAGGAACGGGGCTTGCGCCCCATTTGTAGTTTCATTCTGCTTTTTCGACCGGAACGGACTCGATTATCTCCTCGTCCTGATCTTCACCCGGTCTCTTACCCCTGCTCTTCCTCTTCAGACCTGTGATCAGTATGTCCGAGTTGTAGATCTTGACGGTGACGAAGAAGGTCACCGCTGTGAAGAGGACCAGATAGACAGCTCCGCCGACGATCCAGGCCGTGTTCCCGAACATCAGGTTCTGCATTATGACCATCGGGTGCGTGAACGGGATGGCGAACAGCAGGACCTGTACGGCCATGGGCAGCGAATCGATGCTGGAGAACATGGTCACGAACATCGGTATCACAGCAAGGATGCTGATGGGCATGATGTAGGTCTGTGCGGCCTTGTAGTTCTTGGCCATGGCACCGAGGATCATGCAGAGCCCCAGTGCGCATATGATGGCGAGGAACATGAATGCGATGACGACCACCCAGTCGGTTATGGACAGCGCCAGACCGAGAGAATCCAGAGTGACCTTGGAGGTGCTTCCGCCCGACATTCCGGTGACGTAGAAGTACATTCCGACCATGTACAGCGCACCCATGACCAGCCCGGCTATGGTGGAACCGATGAGCTTCCCTGCGACGATGGTGGTCCTGTTCACGGGCAGCGTGAGCAGAGTCTCCAGGGTCTTGTTCTCCTTCTCGTTGCCCATGGAAGAGATGACGATGCTTCCGATCATCACTATGATCAGCATGATGATTATGGGCACGAACATGTTCTGCTGGCTCATTGCGTTGTACACCTCATCGGGCGACACTCCGTCATGCAGGGTCCCCTTGAGGAATGTCGCCTGTCCGCTGAAGTAGCAGGGGTACAGCGCAACGTTCGCATGATCCTCGGGAACGCCCATGGTGTTCTTCAGGATGTCCTCGCTGATGGACGCGCTGATCTTCTGCAAGGCGACCTGCGACGTCGTGGCGCTGATGGCACTGAAGAGTCCGAGACTGGTCTGGTTCCAGTAGACGCCGATCGTACCGTACTCCCAGCTGTTCAGATTCTTGTTGAAATCCGGCAGTATCACCAGGACGGTATCTACCCCTTCGCTGACCATCTTGTTGTACATCTCCGAGTAGAAGGCATCGGTCCCGTACTGTGAGGTCATATCGAACTTCTTCACGTAATCCGCCGACGGGTGTCCTCCGTATTGATCATAATAGGCCTTCAGGCCGTCGATGCCTATCTGGGTGTAATCCTTTGCATAACCTTTCTCTGACAGGTCCACGTAACCTATCGGCTTCAGATCTGCCATGTCCTTGGTCTCCCCGCCCATGAACGATCCCAGCGCTATGAACAGCACCGTCACGACGATGACGGACAGCAGGGCCGCAGGCGTGAGCAGTTCCTTCAGTTCCTTCCTTACAAGGTTCCACAGATGGCTCATTCCTTCACCGCCTTCATGAACACCTCTTCGAGGTTGTCCGCATTGTATCTTTCCTTCAGTTCCTGGGGCGTTCCCTCGAGGACTATGGCCCCTTTGTTGATCATGGCGACCCTCTCGCACAGCAGTTCGACCTCGAACATGTTGTGCGACGAGATTATCACGGAGGTACCGTTCTTGGCGACGTTCCTGATGATCTCCCTGACCTCGAATGCGTTGGCCACATCGAGTCCTGATGTAACTTCATCCATGATCGCCAGTTTGGGGCTGAACATGATCGCCCTGGCGATGAGGAGACGTCTCTTCATCCCCTTGCTGTAGGTATCGATCTTGGAATCGATCCTCTCTCCGAGCTTGGCGATCTCCATCCCCTTCTCGATCATCCTCTTCTTCTCTTCACCCTGAGCGAAGAACTCGGCCATGAAGTCGAGATATGCCCTTCCCGTGAGGTCCTTGTAGGCCCCCGCATCCTCGGGGAGATAACTGATCATCTTCCTGACATCCTCCGACTGGGTCATAACGTTCTTTCCGTAGACCGTGATCTCACCGGAGGAGATGGTCAGAAGGGTGGAGATCATCCTGAGTGTGGTGGTCTTCCCCGCGCCGTTCGGGCCGATAAGACCGAAGATCTCCCCTTCCTTCACGCTGAAGGAGATGCCTTTGACGGCCTCCACTTCACCGAACGTCTTGCGGACGTCTTTCACAACCAATGCATCCATGATATCGCCTTTTCCTATTCTTTGTAATGGAATATCTCTTCTATGGACATCCCGAAATAATTCGCCAGTCTGAATGCCAGTTCCAGTGACGGGTCGTACTTGCCCTTCTCGATGGAGATTATGGTCTGTCTGGATACACCTACGGCATCCGCAAGATCCCCCTGCGTGATATCCTTCCTTGCACGGCATACGCGCAATTCGTTGTCCATCCCATCCCCTCGAGTGTGTGTATCGGCCCCCGGTGAGGGCCGGGGGCTTATAGAACGAAGAACAGGGGGCATCCATCACCCTGTGGTCTGATCCCTATCATCAGAGGCCCGCGGTGTGCGCATCGTGCCGTGCAAGGTCGGTCGTTGATGCGCCGAGAGAAACTACACGGAGGCGGGTTTCTCACCGGACTTCATTCTGTAAAGCTACATTGACTTTTTGTTAATAAAACTTTACATACAGATCCATAAGCAAATGCATGCTGAGACGTGCTGAACCGTTGAAAGAACGAAATAATGAGTTTGAAGGGAAGGGGTTTACTGCGACTGTTTGCCCATTGCCGCGTTGATGGTGTTCTGCATCTCGGTGTATTTCTCGCGCAGGTTCTTCTCCTGGCGCTCCA
>JAEEGL013626121.1_pt1 | contig 11371 bp, 11 predicted proteins | sample 9134231 | NCBI WGS metagenome assembly JAEEGL01 (sample SAMN16246548, study PRJNA631951) | gut metagenome | biome: gut microbiome; feature: rumen; material: fiber-attached | host: Bos | place: Iran: Karaj | collected 2018-10
CAGATGGCAAGGGAAATCGCCTATGCCGACTGTATTTCCGCACTTGCAGAAGCAGCGGTTAAAAATGCCTGGGTTTGTCCTGAGCTGGATGACAGCCTTGTGTTCGAGGTCCGTGAGGGACGGCATCCTGTTGTTGAAAGACATCTGCCGTCAGGGGAGTTTGTGCCCAACGATCTTGAGCTCTGCGGTGACATGGACGTTGTCGCGGACGTTGTCCCGGGGCGCGAGAGCGGTACCGCGAGCGTTGCTCCGGGTGACGGCCCGAATAGGGGTTCAATCGACGGTTTACATGGAGATGGAAACTGCCGTACGACCTTTGCCCTTATTACCGGACCGAATATGGCGGGAAAAAGCACCTTCCTGCGGCAGAATGCCTTGATAGCCTTGCTGGCGCAGATCGGCAGTTTTGTTCCTGCAGCTCATGCCCGCCTGGGAACAGTTGACCGGATTTTCTGCCGGGTTGGTGCAAGTGATAACCTGGCACGGGGGGAATCAACTTTTCTTGTTGAAATGTCAGAAACGGCCCGTATCCTGCGTTCTGCGACAGACCGCTCGCTTGTCATCATGGATGAGGTCGGGCGGGGAACCAGCACCGAAGACGGGCTTTCCATCGCATGGGCTGTCAGTGAATACCTGCTGAACAGCATCAGGTGCAAAACCCTCTTTGCCACCCATTACCATGAGTTGACCCGTCTTGAGCATCCTGCCGTGTGCAAATTGTGTATGGCGGTCAGTGAGAACGGGAGTGAAATCATATTCCTCCGCAAGGTCGTTGCCGGCTCAAGCGCGAACAGTTATGGCATCCACGTCGCCCGTCTTGCGGGCATTCCTTCATCGGTCATTGCGCGTGCAGAAGAAATCCTTGCTCATATTCAGTCCGAAGCGGAGGACCGGCCCCTGCTGGCAGGCTCTTCCGGCTGCCGGGAGGAATTTGCCTGTGGGAAAGGGGAATCGACCGCTGCGCAGGCAGACGCTCCTGCAGGGGCATTCCCTGCCTCAGCTGGCAGTACTGCCGCTGCACGGGTCTGCCCGCCTCCTGCTCCGGTCGGCCTTTTCAGCGATGAGGAGCTGGTGATGGACGAGATTCTGTCGGTGGATCCGGACAACCTCACGCCTCTTAAGGCCCTGGAGCTCGTTGCCCGCTGGAAGCATACCCTGTTGCCCCAATAGACGGCGAGAGCAAAACACGAGAAACAGAAAATAAGAGAAACAAGAAATAAGAGAAATGAAAAAGCCGCTATTTTTACGCAAACAGCGGCTTTTTTGTGGCTCAAAACTTAGAGCGAGCTTTGTATTGCTGCAAAGCGTGCAGTCCGCTTTTCCTCATTGTATGAAAGCGTTCCGTTTGCTTCATTCCTTATGAGTCCGCGTATATGACTGCGTACCTGCAGGAGGCGGGTGGATGCGCTCGGATGGGTTTTTACCATACCTTCCGTCTCCGACTTTTCCCGTTTCTGCAAGGCTTCAAGCATCGTACGGAGCGCCTCCGGGTTGTATCCAGCATCGGCCATAAGGTCTGCAGCTTTTGCATCCGCTTCGTATTCAAGCGTTTTGGAGTATCCGGTCGTATTCAGTGTTGTCATCAGCTCACTGGCTGCACTACCGATTCCTTCCTGATAACTTCCTCCGGTGAATAGAGAGCCGACCGCACCGAATAAGCTGAGGGTCGCTTCATTTCCGCGGCTCGTTTTAATTGCTTTTACCGCATGCTTCAGCTGGATATGGCCGACTTCATGCGCAATAACCGCAGCAAGCTCATCCTCGGAAGATGCACATTCCAGAAGCCCCCGTGTTACTAATATGTGTCCTCCGGGGGTTGAAATAGCATTTATTTCCTTGGTGTCCAGAATACCGACATGGTAACCGTTGTAGATGTCCGGCATATCGGAAGCGCTTGTCAGTGCCGTACATATCTCATTGACATATTCTGTTGCCTTCTGGTTTTGGTAGAGCTTGTAGCTGCTTAAAACCTTTGCCGCAACTTCCCTTCCGATATAATACTCCTGTTCCGGGGTAATCTCTTCTTTTGCCTTCGCATTCGCCTCACGGCTTTCGTCTATCTTGGCCCTGTTCTTGTCGGATATTGACTGGCCTTTTTCCGTCAACTTGTCGGATGCCTTCTGCACCCCGGCAGACATCTTCTCCGTCGTCTTGCATGATGCGAGCGTCAGGAGGAGGATTATGCCGGCTGCAAGCGGCATGAGCCGGAACAGGCGTTTACTGCGGTTCCCTTTCATTACTCGCTTACCTTGAGTCCGCCTTTCGTCTTGAACGAAGCGTTCTCACTTTCACTGACCGCATTCCTTTCAACGGAATTGACGGCTGTGTAATTGGTGTTTTCTGAATCAGTTTCGAGTCCTTCTGAAAATCCCTTGCCGGCAAGGGCAATTTCCTTTGCGTCCGTCGAAACTTTACCGGTATTGACGATTTTGCGCTTGGTAATGGCGTTTGTGCTTATCCAGCCTTCCGTTTTTCCTGTGGAAACGAGCGTCCAGGCCCCGTCCGTTTTTACCCATGTGACGGGATCACCGTACTTAACGCTTGCAAGATTTTTTGATGCTCCGGAGGGCTTTGCCTTCAGGTTTGAATTCTTTACGGAAACATAGTAGGTCTCGGCAAAAGCCATTACGGAAAGCAGCAGTACTGCTACGGCCGACAATAATTTCTTCGTGAAGTTCATAAAAACCTCCTTAAAATAAGATAAAGACTTATGTCTGCATGTAAATCCTAGCTGATTTTACAGTGTCTGTCAAGAAAACAGCAGCTGTGACTCTATCCTGAAACAATAAACAAGTAACGCAGGGAGAAATTACAGCGTCAAGGCAAAAGAAGCTGCAATTCCTTTGCCTTGACCCCTTTGCGTTTACCGGAAGGCGAATTTTTTTTCGGTGCCCCGGCACAGGCGTCTGATGTTTTCCTTGTGCCGGAAAATCAGCAGGAGGACAGATGCCGTACAGATGACGGGAACCCAGACGCTTGCAAAACCGAAGATGAAGAAGAGGGGCGGGCAGGCCGCCGCTGCCAGCATCGTTGCAAGCGACATGTATTTTATCGTGAAAAGGACCGCACAGAGGACCCCGGCGGCTATGAGCCCGATCCGCCAGTCCATCAGGAAAATCGCTGCGACGGCAACGAGGAAGCCCTTGCCGCCCTTGAAACGGTACCAGACGGGGTAACAGTGGCCCAGCATGGCGAAAAAACCTGCGTAGGAAGCCCCCAGCTGGAAGGGCAGCCCCCGGCGGGAAAAGAGGAGTGCTCCCGCAAGGCATATCGCAAGTCCCTTACTGACGTCCAGGATGAATACAATCCAGGCTGTTTTGCCGTATACCCGGTTAAAATTCGTAAAGCCGGGGTTGCCGCTGCCCTTATCCCGTATGTCCTCATGATACAGGGCATGGGAAAGCACGATTGCAGGGTTTAGCCCTGAAATGAGATAGGCACAGAGCGCAACGGCGGCACACATGACACACATGAGTAGTAGGGAAATCATTTTATTGCAGTATCAAAAGGTAATCGTAGACTTCCTGCCCGCCGTCAATTTCGTAGAGCTCCAGTTTGGGATAGCTTTCCTGCATTGCCTTGTGGAAGTCCTGCCTTTCTTCTCCTCCGGTTGCAGCACCGTATATGATGATCATGAATTCATGCTCACCGGCATGAAGCGATTGCGCCAGTTTTTTTGCCGCCTCTATCCGTTTTTTATCGCAGGCAAGCATATCTTTTGCGCAGAAACCGATGTAGTCGCCGGTGTGGATTTCAATGCCGTTCAGTTTTGCATCCCTGACGGCAATGGAGACCTCTCCGGTCTTTACGCCTTCCATGGCTTCGGTAAAATTCCGGGTTATTTCGTCACTGTCGTTGCTGTCGTATGAGAGCATCGTCAGTGCCGCATAGCCGTCGCCGATCGTCCTGCTGTCTATGACGCGGATGTCTGCCTTTTTGTAGAGCTCTGCCGCCTGCTTTGCGGCGAGTATGATGTTTGCATTGTTCGGCAGGACGAAAATCGTCTCTGCGTTCACTTCATCAAAGGCCTTGATGAAGTCTTCAGCCGAAGGGTTTTTGGTCTGTCCGCCGTCGATGACGCAGTCAGCTCCCAGATCCTGGAAGGTTTTCTTTATGCCCTCACCGTTTGCGACGGCGACGGTTGCAAACTGCTTCCGCTTTGCCTTTTTTTCGGCCTTGACGATTTCTTCATGCGCCTTAAAATTGTTTATAACGGATGACTCGTTATGCTCAAGCGTCATGTTTTCAATTTTAATCGTGAGGAACTCGCCGTATTTCTGGCAGTAGTCAAGGACAATGCCCGGCGTCAGCGTGTGGACGTGAATCTTTACGATTGTTCCGTTCTGGAAGGCAACGATTGAATCTCCGATTGTCTTGAGGAAGTCGATCAGATGATCAATCTTAAAGCTGGAAAGCTCGATTTTTGAAGTCTGCAGGCGCAGGAGGCATTCCGTACAGTAGCCGTACTTCATCACGTCAAACTCGGTGAACTTACTGAAGTCAAGCTTTTTCTGGGCAGGTGCAGCTCCCGCCGGGGCTGCGGAGAAGGGGACATCCCGTTCACCCGGCAGGTCCTCGCCGCTCAGTGTCCTGCAGATTCCTTCGACGATATAGTAGAGGCCGGCTCCGCCGGAGTCTACCACGCCGGCTTCCTTGAGTACGGAAAGCAGTTGCGGGGTCCGGTCAAGCGAATCCCGCATTTCCCTGAGCGTGTCGGTCATCAAAGACTCGGTGCTGCCCTCGGTGTTGACCCGGGAAGAGACAAACTCGCTCGTTTCCCGTGCGACTGTCAGGATGGTACCCTCGGTCGGGTTTACGACCGCCTTGTAGGCCCGGTCCACCCCCATTTTCAGGGCATTTGCCAGGTCAGTGACGCTTGCCGTCTTCTTGTCTTTCAGGCTGTCGGCAATGCCGGCAAAGAGCTGGGACAGGATGACTCCGGAATTTCCCCGGGCGTTCATCAGCATGCCGGAAGCAATCTTTGAGGAGGTTTCCCCGATGGAACTGTCATTACAGTCGTCAAAGGCTCCGATTCCTCCGTCGATCGTCATGCTCATGTTCACGCCCGTGTCGCCGTCAGGAATGGGGAACACGTTGAGGTCATTGACGACCTGGGCATGTTCCCGTAAGTTAGCCGCCCCCGCCGTGATGAATTTTATAAGATCTCTTCCGTCGAGCACGTTGCTGGCCATGTTCATATCCCTCGCTGGTTACCCTTCAAACGTAATTTCTTTTCCGATGGCCCAGATGCCGATTGCATCAGGACCAATGGATGCTCCGATAATAGGCCCGATGTAGTTTACGTGTACGTCCTTGCAGTGTATTTCGTCTTTTACCAGCTGTACCAGCGAATCCACTTCCTCTGCTGAACAGTCGGCGTGGCTTAGGTAGACGGTCTGATTTTCCCCGTCAATGATGGAATCCTTGAGCATGGAGACAATCTCATGAAAGGAATTCTGCCTGCCCTTTACTTTTTTGAAGGCAACCTGGGATCCTTTTGCGTCCGAAATGAGAATGGGTTTTACGCCAAGCAGGTTGCCGAAGAAGGCTGCCGACGCTTTGACGCGTCCTGCCCGTCTCATGGAGTCAAGCGAGTGGACGGTTACATACTGGTTTATGGTCTTCCGCTCCGCGATCAGTTTGTCGTAGATTTCTTTTGCGCCCAGGCCCTGATCCCGGTAGACGGCGCCCCTGATGGCAAGGAGGCTTATTCCCATGCTCGCGTTCATTGAGTCAACGCAGAAGATGTTTGCATCGGGATGTGATTCCAGCAGGGTCCGGGCAACAACGACGCCGGTATTGACAGATCCGGACTGCTTGAGCGAGCAGCCGATGTAGACGATGTCAAAGCCCTTGTCCAGGTATTCGGTGAAAATCCTCGTGAACTCATCCGGCGGAACCTGGGTTGTCAGGACCCTGTCCCCGTTCCGCATGATGTCGTAGAGCTGCTTGGGCGTATAATACTCAAAATCCAGGCTTGCCCACTGTTCCTGGCCGTTATAGACGGTCTTCATCCGGGCATAGTCGATGTCATATTTTTCCCGCAAGTCTTTGCTCATGTCTGAGCAGGAATCCGTCAGAATTTTCACTGGTCTCATAGCCTACCTCTTGTACGAGAGCATAGCCTTTTATGGCAGGAGAGAGAATAGTCTTTTTGCTGTTTGTGTCTAAAAATTAGGCATATTTTGTTATTTGACTAAAAAAGCTGCTCTGCTAGAATGGACGCTATGGAAAACCTGACGAGACGGGAGATACAGAAGACCTTTCTTGCATTGCTTGCAGAAAAAGATGCGGAAAAGGTGACGGTCAATGAATTGGCAGCAAAGTGCGGTATAAACCGGAATACCTTCTACTATCACTTTCATGATATTCCTTCCCTGCTGGAATCTATTTTTCTGGAAATGGTGGAAGCCTTTTTTACCGGTATGCCGGAGGTTATATCCCTGTCCGATGCCCTGCAGCTGTTTTATGCGTATCTGGAAGAAAACCGGCAGCTGATGACGAGTGTTTTTTCCTCGTCGAGCAGGAAGCTGTACCGGGGCTATATAGGCAGTATATGCGGGCGGGTTGCTGCCTGGCTGGTGGGCATCATCGGGGGGGAGCAGCGGCTTTCGAAAGTCCAGGCGGACGCGGTCGTCGAAATCCTCAAGTGCGAGTTCATCGGGCAGATCGTCCTGTGGGCGGATTCCGGTTTTTCATATAATATGAAGGAATATGGCCTCAAGATATGCCGGGAGATCAAGACCTTCATCTAGGACCGCTGCTGTTCACCAGTGATACAGGTGTTGTATCAACAGTGAACACAGTGGATGTTTACCAGTGATACAGGTGTTGTATCAACAGTAAACACGCCGGGTGATCAATCAGCTCGGTGCATTTTTTCACGAAAATCGTCGAAATCCTTGAAAACCCTTGAAAAGCTCTTGACGCCTGTCGATTTATGGTTCAATATAGAGTATTATGGTAGAAGTCACGCGGTTGGATGGGAAAAGATACTGGCTGAACCCGCATCAGATTGAATACATGGAGCAGACGCCGGACTTGACCCTCACCATGCTTTCAGGCAAAAAAGTTGTTGTCCGGGAAAGTCCGGAAGAAGTCATAGACCGGATCGTCGCCTACCGGCGGCGGATCGGCATAAATCAGGAATTATAGCCTTGAAACGCATAACTTTGATTTAAAATTTACGCAGAATATACCGACAATAAAAAAAACGGAATAGTGGGAGGCTCCTTCTTTTTATGGATATAGCTACGTTAATAGGTATTCTTGGCGGTGCGGCTGCCATCTTCCTTGGAGTTTTGTCTGGCGGAAGCTCCGTCATGAACATCATCGATATTCCTTCGGTCTTCGTTACGGTGGGAGGTTCGTACTTCTCCCTGTGGATTTGTGCCCCGATGGCGGATATCCTCCAGCTGTTCAAGATAGTCGGTCGTACCTTCAAGGTCTACGACTATGGCGAGGCCGCTATAGTCGAGAATATGGTCTCCCTCAGTGAAAAGGCCCGTCGCGAGGGTATTCTTGCCCTTGAAGAGGGACTTGACGATCTGGACGACCCCTTCCTGAAGGAAGGCCTCCGCCTGATGGTTGACGGTTCTGACGGAAACGTCATCCGTGCAATTCTTGAAAGTGAGATGGCGCAGACTGAAGCCCGCCACATGAAGTATATAAACCTGGTTATCCAGTGGGCTGGATTCGGACCGGGATTCGGAATGATGGGTACCGTTATCGGTCTGATCGGAATGTTGCGGAACCTTGAGGACAAGAGCTCCCTTGGTCCCAACATGGCTACGGCTCTTATTACGACCCTGTACGGTGCATGGCTTGCCAACTGGTTGTTCGGACCTATGGCTCAGAAACTGATTCTTCAGAATTCCTATGAGATGAACGCGAAGGAGATGGTTATAGAAGGAATCCTTTCCATCCAGGGTGGAGACAACCCCCGCGTTCTTGCACAGAAGCTGCTGACCTTCCTTGATCCGAAGACCCGCAAGACGGTCGAGGCGAACGTCCTGAAAGACTAAAGCGGGAGCGAAGCATGGCCAAGAAAGAGAAAAAGGAACCGGAAAAGCCGTCAACCGCCTGGCAGGGAACTTACGGCGACATGATTACGCTCATGCTCTGCTTCTTCGTCATGTTGTACGATCCGAGCGAGACGGATGCCGTACAGATGGCGGCACTTTCCGCGTCCATACAGAACAACAATGCCGGCGGCGGCATTTCCCTGAGTCAGGGACGCCTGTCGGACATGGGAAACGTGGTGTCTTCCCTTCCTTCTATAGAAAAAGGAGCGCACCTTGGTCCGACGATGAAGAAGGCTGTCAGTATCTTCCAGCCCGACATCAAGTCTACGAAGGTTACGGTCACGAGTGATGAGCGGGGCATTGTTATTTCCCTGGTTTCCGATGCGTTTTTTGAGCAGGGCAGTGCCGAGCTGAATATAGATGAGACCCGGGAAACCCTGATCCGTCTTTCTCAGTTCTTTAACGACGAGAAAGTAAAGGAAATGAAGTACCGGATTGAGGGGCATACCGATAATACGCCTGTCCCTCATGACGGCGAGTTCCCGAGCAACTGGGAGCTTTCCGCAATGCGGGCAGCGAATGTCCTGCACTACCTGTCTGATTTCGGGGTGGATGAAGGAAAGTTTTCTATAGCGGGCTATGCCGACACGCGGCCGAAGTTTACGAACGACACGGAAGAAGGTCGGGCCTACAACCGGCGGGTTGACATCATAATCCTGGACGAAGGGCATTTCTGATGCCTTTTGCTGAAGCAATTTTGATGCTTGCCGCTATAGATTGAAAATTGATTTGCCGATAAGGTAAATATAGAAGATTAGAAGTTATTCTTTTGGAGGATGATATGGCAGATGATGCAGCAGCAGACTTGGGCGATGGACTCGATGCTGGCGGTGAAACCCCGGCGAAAAAGGGTGGACTCAAGGGTGCGTTCCCGGCCCTCTTGAAGTGGATTTTAATTGCGCTCGCAGCCGTCATCTTTATCATTACGGTGGTGTTCATCGCCGTTAAGCTGATGACGAAGGGAGGCAGTTCAAACACTGCCATTCCGATCAGCGAGGAATATACGACCCAGCGTGAAGAGCTGGAATGGTATACGTCGTTGGATCAGGTACGGACCCAGACGTCTGATCCGATTTCTTCAAGCGTTTCCGTTCAGATTGCGCTTGGCTATAAGAAAGACGATAAGCAGGCTTCTTCGGAAATTACGGCACGGAGAATCGAGATCATCGACTATTTGCGCCGCTATTTCTCTTCAAAGACCTTTGATGAATTGCGGCCTGAGCGGGAAGATGAGATTAAGATTGAAATTCGGGATGGCATCAATGACAATATATTGAGCAATTCCAAGATTCGGTCAGTCATGTTTACCGCAAAGGATGTTGTTTCACAGTAAGCTGAGCTTATAAAGTTATTGGGATAAAAATAGGGTGGAATAAGACATGAATGAAGTTCTGTCACAGGATGAAATAGACCAGCTTCTCCAGGCCATCAGCTCAGGCGAGAGCGAATCGGACGACTTTAAGCCGGTCAGCGATACTCGTCGTATAAAGATATACGATTTCCGCCGTCCGGACAAGTTCTCCAAGGAGCAGATTCGTACTGTCTCCAATATGCACGAGACTTTTGCCCGTCTTACGACGACGAGTCTTTCTGCGCAGCTTCGTACGTTGGTTCATGTACATGTTGCCTCGGTTGACCAGCTCACGTATGAGGAGTTCATTCGTTCTATACCGACGCCGACAACGCTCGCCGTCATCAACATGGATCCGCTGAAGGGTAATGCGGTATTAGAGATTGCTCCGGAAATCACCTTTATCATGATTGACCGCCTGTTCGGCGGTTCCGGTGATACGGGCGGCAAGGTGAACCGCGACCTCACGGACATTGAGCAGTCCGTTATGGAAGGCATCATTGTCCGCATCCTGGCGAACATGCGCGAGTCATGGACCCAGGTTATTGACCTGAGGCCGCGCCTGCAGCAGATTGAAACGAATCCTCAGTTCGCCCAGATTGTTCCCCCGACCGAAATGGTTATCCTGGTGACGCTTGAGATAAAAATCGGTGATGAGGCGGGTATGATGAATATCTGTATTCCTTACCTGACGATAGAACCGATTGTTTCAAAGCTTTCGTCACAGTTCTGGTTCAGCTCTGTGCGCCGCAGTTCCACCACCCAGTACCTCGGCACCTTGAAAGAGAAGATTTCTGATGTGGAGATGGCGCTTGTCGCAGAGATTGGTTCCTTGAATGTACCTATCCGGGATGTTGTCGGGCTCAGGGTCGGCGATGTCGTGCGGCTCGTAAATACAAAGATAACGGATCCTTTGACCCTTGCGATAGGCAATAAGAAGAAGTTCTACTGTCAGCCCGGCGTGGTCGGCAAGAAGATGGCCATTCAGGTGATAAGCAAGATAGAGGAAGAAGATAAGGAAGACTTTGAAGAGTTATCAACCGCCAATGAAGGAGAAGAATCTATATGAGTGAAGGATCTATATCACAGGCAGAAATCGATGCTCTGCTTTCAGGTGTTGATACGGGCGGCCTGAGCGCAAGCGGTTCTACGAAAGCGGATCCTCAGATTGCAATAGATGAACCGACGCTGAAGAAATTCGCGGGAGACATAAAGGATAAGCTCGCTGCCAATTTGGGCACGATGACGGGCAGTGAAGTACAGGGCGGAGAGCCGACGCTTGAGACGGTTGGCCGCGATCAGCTGCTTGCCAAGATACCGGAGACGGTTGTTGCCGTCATGCTCGACTTTTCGACGGGCCTTTCCGGTGACCACCTTTTCCTGATGGCCCCCGAGTTTGCCCAGAAGCTTGTTTCCCTGATAAATAAGGAAGACAGTGCTGAGCTGGACGATATGGCACTTTCCGTCATATCGGAAGTGGTGTCCAATCATTCAGGGGCGGAAATTACGGCCCTGAGTGCCGGCGGCAACCTGCCCGGGCTTGCAACGAATCCTCCGGAGGCGGTGAACCAGCCGAAAGCGATGGTTCGGATGCCGCAGAACCAGTTTGTTTTGTTCACATATCCTGTCACGATTGACGGAACAACATATGATATGTGGGAAGCTGTAAGTACATCCGTCGCTGACGGTATGGCGAAGGCTCTGGGTGGAGGCGTTGCGCCTGCTCCCGAGGCAGCTCCGGCAATGGCTATGCCTACAGCTGGGCAGGCGATGGGTTCGCCTGCTATGAATCCAAATATAATGATGGGGCAGCCGATGATGCAGCAGCCCCTTATGGGAGTGAATATGGCTGGAATGCAACCGCTGTCAACACCGCCGAACGTTCAGTCCCTTGCTTTCCCGAACCTGCAGCAAGCTGGAGGCAGTACGGAGCAGG
>JAEEGL014213306.1_pt1 | contig 11371 bp, 2 predicted proteins | sample 9134231 | NCBI WGS metagenome assembly JAEEGL01 (sample SAMN16246548, study PRJNA631951) | gut metagenome | biome: gut microbiome; feature: rumen; material: fiber-attached | host: Bos | place: Iran: Karaj | collected 2018-10
AGCATTGGCCCTCGTGCGCCATCGACTTCGCCTACGTCAACGGCAAGGAATATGAGGCTCTGCTGACTGACGGCACCATCATCCAGTTCGACTCCAAGGGCATCTGGAAAGAGATGAAATGCACCGACGGCCTGCCCGTCACCCTGGTGCCCGGCTACATCACCCGCTACATCGTCGGACGTTTCCCCAAACAGCTTATCATCGACTGCGAAAAGCTGAAGGGCGGCTACGAAGTAACCCTCTCCAACGGGCTTGAAATCCAATTCGACCTCCGCGGCAATGTCACCCACGTGGACGAATAACAGTCTCCCCTCCTTTCTTAAATTGGAGCTAAAAGGGACAATAAATTTGTTGACAACGTTGTCACAAAACGTATTGTCCCTTTTAACTCCAATTAAACAATACAGCTCATCTAACTATCAGTTTCTTGACTATGTTGGCATTTTCACCTGTGACGCGGACGAAGTAGGTACCGTGTGAAAGATTTTCGACACATAGGGTCTTGGGGCACTCGTTCGAGCAGTAGAGTATCTTACTGACTATTTCACGACCATTTATATCGACAACCGCTAATTGTACCCGACCGCTGATGCCGCTCACAATGACGGTGGTCGAGCCGTTGGTCGGATTTGGATAGATGGTGCAAGCAGGCTCTTCCCCGCGGTCAATGCCGACTGACCCAGTGGTGAAACTGACGACATCGCTCCAGTCGCTGTAGATGTTTTGGTCGCAGACAGCGTGGATGTAGACATCGTACTCGGTTTCATAACTGAGGTTGGACAGCCTGAAAGGAGAAGCACCCACGGGGAAAATGGCACTGCTGCCGTGGGTGAAGCCGTGCCTGCCGTACTCAATTTCGAAACTATTGTTGCCCTCGCCTGCGGTCCAACTGATAGTGGCCGTGTTGCCGGAGACCGCGACGCCGACATCTGTAGGAGCATCGCAAACAACAACGTAAGGCAGTGTGGTGGCCGTGGTGGAGGACCAGCCCTCGCTTTGCCAGTCGGAGCCGCAGACAGCGCGCACACGGAAGTCGTATTCCATGTCGTCATCCAAGTCGGTGACTACATAGAAATTGGTGGAGCAACTGACAGTGGTGCCCGTGCCCAAATCGAAGCCGTGGTAGCCGTATTCGAGTATCCAGGTTTGTGCCATCGGGTCGGGAGACCAGTAGACTTCTACGGTATTGTAGGTAATGTTGCGCGTTCCTAGGCCAACGACGTCGGGACAGGCGGCAGTGGTGAATTCAATCGGGTAGGTCTCGTCGCTGAAGATGTTGTGAGCCGAGCCGCAGAGCGCATGGATAGAGGCTTGATAGGTGGTGTTGGCGGTAAATCCGCCAATGGTGACGGGATGGCTGCTAACGGTGTAGACGCTGTCGAGCCCACCGGAGAACCATACGTGAAGTTGCCACATTGTTTCTTCACCGACTGGCACCCAGTCGAAGGTGGCGGTGGAGTTGGTGATGTTTGAAGCGGTCAAATCATAGGGTGCGGAACACTGTAGGTAGTCGGTGGTGAAGATACTGGAGGTCCACTCGCTGTAGCCGAGGCTGTCGGCGGTGCAGTCCTGACGTATGCGGAAAGTGTAGTTGGTGGATGGCTGAAGGCCGGTAAAGGCGTATGTGTTGCCCGTGACGGAGATATTGGCGGTGGGCCAGACGGATGCCGTACTTTCTTTGACGTTCACTTGGTAACTGCTGCCTTCGCCTGTCCAAGTGATTGTGGCGCTCTCGAAGGTGTGCGACACGCCAGTGATAATAGTCATACGGCAATTGGCAGGGCCGCAAGTCATGAACTTAAGGTCGCCGACATTGTGGCTGGCCGAACCACCCATGACGGTGGAGGGGTTATAGGCAGTGTTCGACTGATTGATAAATCGGGTTCGGACGTTCGAAGTGGTGTGCGTGTTGAAGCTGGCAGCGTATCCGTTGGAAGACATCCCGTGGCGGCGGTTGACCGCAAAGAGCACATTGCTGTGGCCGTCCCAGATGAAAGGGGTGTCAAACCGATGGGTCTGCCAACCGACGGTGTTGTAACGCAAGTCGCCATCCGTAATCACGGGTACGAACAGGTGGTTAGAGTCGGGATGGATGAAACCGCCCGCGAGGTCGATTTCTGGCACGTTGGCCATGTACACGTCGATGTGGTTGTAGTAATAGCCGTTAGAGGTGGTGGAGGGGTTGAAGGCAAAGGCGTTCAAGGGGTCGGTCAGACCTGCCATCTGCGCACTGTCAATCAGCGTCTGCACATAGCTGTAGCCATAGATGCTCACACCCAGAGGAACATAGTTGTCGGTGGTACTTGTTGTGCTGCCGTAGCTATAGTGCTGGCTGACATAGTCGCATAGGGTGGTTTGGAGTGTGGCACGGGTCCATGAACCCGTGTCCAGTCCGCCTGAGCAGATGCTGCGGACGCATACGTCGTAGCTGGTGAGTGGGGTGAGTCCTGTGATGGTGACGCGGTTGGTGTAGGTGGTGGTCATGGCGGCGGTGGGCGCAAAACCGAGGGGTCCCCACGCCACCTCATAGAGGTCGGCCCCGTTGGTGTCCCAAGTGACTGCCAATTGCGTGTCGGAAGCCGCTTCGCTGCTGTCGGGTCGCACATTCGAAACACGGCAAGTCCTACTGACACAGTTCACATTAATGGCAAAGCCTTCGCTGGAACTAGAGCCGTCAGCGTAGAAGTAAATGGTGATGGGTCCGCTAGATGAGACGATGGGTCCGAATGACCTGTTGTTGCTGTAACCGAAGAAATTCGACAGTTCGGTACCCATTCTTCCCACTCCGTCGTAGATGGTCAGGCAGTCGGATACGCTCGAGGTGGAGACTGTGCCGCTAACGGTCACCAGATTGTTGGCAGCATCGGGGTAGATGACAATAAGCGAGGTTTGGTTGTTGCTGTAGGAGCCTGTAGCACCGCCATCGTCGTAGATGACACCACCACACATACGGATGGTGTCGATTTGGTTGGCACGCATGTCCCAACTGCCAGGGACGCACACTAGGACATCGGACCATGGCGAGGTGTCGGCCTCACCGCAAATGCTGCGCACATAGAAGTAGTATTCGGTTCCGGCAACAAGATCGGTGATGGTGATGGGATGAGAGGCGACCAATGTGTCGGGGATTGGTGGTGCCAAAAGGGATGTTTCGACAGCCACCTGCCATTGTGTGGCAGTGCCTCGCTCGTTCCAGTTGAGCGCGATGGTGCTAGCAGTATTGCCTATGCTGCGGAAACGGTTGGGGGCGGAACAGGGTGCTGTTTCGAGGACGAAGTCGTCGAGATAGGCCTCCCACTGCGCGGTGGGTCGCACCGCCATGATTGCGGGATGGCAGCCCCTGCCTTCAAACGAGGAGAAGTAGCACTCCACCTGACGCCAATCACGATTGCTGCCCAAGGTAACCGTGTCCACGCACTGGAAAGTGGTGATATCGTATGGGTCGCCCATGATACCTAGGAAAAGGGTGGGAGAGCCGCTAAAGGGCATTGCCCAAAATCGTAGTCGTATACTGTTGATAGGAATGATGGAAGTATCAATACCAGGGAGCACCACGCACTGGTAGTCGCCGTAGGTGCCAGGGGTGGTATTGTTGTACCAATACAACGATTTCGATCCACCCGAAGTATGGTTGTACAGCTGCCGCACCGACGGAATGCCACCATAGTTTGTGCCATTGTTGAGGCGGTTCCAGCATGGGATGAAGTCAGAACCCGTGGTGTTGTCGCCACTGAAGTAGCTCTCCAAATTGTCCGACCAAGGCAGATTGTCAATCAGGTCGCAAGAGGGACGGAAAGTGTAAACAAACGACCACTGGCTGGTATCGGGCGTGCAGATGCCGCGGACATAGACATCGTATGGAATACTAATGGTGAGGCCCGTGAGGACGACACTGTTGCCAGTGGTGGTAAGCAGTGTGCCCGTACCATGGATGAATCCAGTTGGTCCATACTCGATTTCAAAGTTATTAGTCAAGGTGTCGCTCCAATGAAGTGTAACGGTGGTGGGCGTGAGGTTGTCGGCATACACCTCGCGAGGTCGTGGGCAAGGGGAGATATAGGAGACCTCGATGTCGTCGATATAGGGGTCGCTACGGATAGCGGTAGGCGAGAAGATGGCAATGCGTCCACCGATGCCCGTATAGTTGTTCAGTGCTATTTCAAAGGGTTCCCATACTAGCTCGAAGGTGCAACTGACAGTGTCCAGAGGTTGGAAGGTGGATATGTCGGTGGGGTCGGTGATTATACCGACAGTTATCTCGTGTGTGTGGTAGGAGTTGGGCTTTCTCATCCAAAAAGAAAGTTGCAGCGAATCGACGGGTGCTGCCGTGAGGGGTAGTACTATGTAGCCATTGGAATACATGTAAAGTACATTGTTGCCGCTGTGGGCGGAAGTGGTGGCCGTGACAATCGGAAAACTGGAACCTCTGTGCCAGCAGTAGGGAATGGGGCTGTTGGGTGTCCAAGTTTCAAAGTCTACGCTGAAGGGTATGCTCTGTGGGTCGCAGTCGGTATGGCCCCAGACAAAAGATGCCAATGGTGCGCTGCAGTCGGCAGCGACACGGAAGACATATTGGGTGTTGGCATCGAGACTTGTGACAGTGTATGTGGTATTGTGCCAGCCGACGGTGTCGGTTGTCCATACGGTATCGTCCACGGTACGGTGGGCGATGTGCCACGATGTCTCATTGAGACCGGGAGTCCAACTGAGGGTGGCTTCGTGCGCGGTGATACGTCGTACAATGGGGTTGGGCGGCAGGCAGACAAGGGCGGTGTCGCATGCCATGATAAAACGGATGTCGTTCTGTTGGATGCTGGTGCCGACGGCAAGACCGGGGGCGGCGGGGTTAATGTCCATGCTACTACGCCAGTGTATTGACTGCCCATTCTCGGAGGCGTAGAAGGTGGCAGGCATGCTGCCAACACCCGTGTTGTCGTCAAGGGCAACCACCATATTGCCCATTCCGCTATAATGGAACAGGCTGTCGAGATGAATGGCGACCCAAGAATTGGCCGAACCACCCAATGTGCCCGTATAGACCAAATGCAACTGCGACAGGGGGATGTGGTCAAGAGGTGATGCAAACGTGCTACGGTCCACTTCACCCATGTAGAGGCACACATTACGCGGGGGACAGCTGTCGGCGGTGCGGTAGGCGATGGCGGCTATCGTACCACCTCTACCTACCTGCGTAGAGGGGTATAGCGTCTGAGTGTACGAGTATTCCGACTGTGTGTAGGTGGGAAAGGTGTTGGTGGTGATGCTGCCACCGGTTATTTCAGAGGTGTCGCCGCCCATACAGCGGGTTGAAAACGTCACACTATCCCATGGTGTACGGTCGCCAGCCCCACAGACACTGCGCACCGCCAGGCTGTAATTGTGCAGTGGCGAGAGTCCCGAAACCCAGTAGGGATGGGTCGACGTGGTGTCAACACGGACGAGGGCATCACCCTCCGTCAGTCTCACCTCGTAGCGTGCGGGCTGAATGTCTAATGGGAATGTGTTCACGTCCCAGTCTGCCAATGCCGAGATGGCGGTAATGTTGGAGACCCTGGGGTTGTTCACATAGCTACAGGTGGGAGGCGTAATGCAGTTGACATGCAGCTCGAAGCCGTCGTAAGCCTCAACGAAATAGGGGGAATGCCATAGCAGCGTGATGGCATTGGACGAAGACAGGATGGTGGGAATGACCTCACCTGCCCCCGAAAGAGTAGAATACCGTGTGCTGTTCTGCCATAAGAGCGTTCCCGTAGTGTCCACCCCATCGTATATCAGCAGGTAGCCTCTGTAGCTGCCACCAGTGAAGTAAGAACCATGCATTGCGATTGTCGAGTCTGGGTCTAAAGCATGTATGGTGAGACGGTATTCTGTATTTCCACTGGAAGGGCGCATGGGGCCACCATCGTCATAGACTGTCAATGAACACGCCGTAATCTCAGCACTGCCACTAGTACCCACAAAAAAGGTTCCGGGAATCACGGTAATGGGACCCACCCACCAACTCTGCTCGTTACCACAGTCGGAACGGACATAGATGTCGTAGGCACTGTCGCGTACCAAGTTGGTAAAGGCGTATGCGGTGTCTTCTACCGAAATAATATGGTCCGCCATCATGTAGGGGTCTGCACCCACAGGCACATGACATAGTTGGTAGCTGCCGATATAGGCAGTATCGTGCCATGTTACCCGCACGGTGTCGGTATAACTGCTCACGAGGGTGAAGTCGATGGGGCGTGGGCAGTCCGTACGTTGCAGGCAGCACACGTTGAGTGCAAATCCGTCTCTACCTCCTCCCTCATCACTGTGCCACACCAGCGTGATAGGTCCCCTCCTTGATATGGTGTTGGGGATGGTCTCGTCGACATAGCTATTGTATGCGGGAGGACTCCAAAGCAGGTTGCCGTCGGTGCCGATGCCCTCGTACACCAACAGGTAGTCGAAGGCGTCGGTACGGATGGTGCCCCAAAACGATAGCACCGAGTCAGGACTGCCCGGATAGACATATAGCGTTGCGTGGTCGTTGCTGCCGTATGAGCCGTCCGCTCCACCTGGGTCACAAATCAGCGAGCGACAGGTGAAGAGTGTGGCACTACCCAGCGTGTCCATGTCGACATGCTGGCTCGTCAGCAGGTGAAAGGGACTGCTCCACTCGCTGGTGTCACCCTCTTGACAGATGGAACGGACATAGACGTCGTAGGCGGTGTCGGCATCGGGCTGGAGCGGCACTTCGTTGTTGTAGACGGTCACGCTTGTGGTGCAGGTGTCGGGGCTTTCGCCTCTTCCCACTATGACCATTTGCCATGCGGTGGCGGCATTGGTCTCTGTCCAACTGACAACGACATTGCCCGAACTGCTGTCAGACAATGCAGTCAGTTCCTCAGGCGGGTGGCAGGTGGGATTGAGCTCAAGGGTAAAGTCGTCGAGGTAGGTATGTCTGGCATTGGATCGGATGGCGACGCGCCCATGGGCACCACTGTACGATGCCAACGATACGACATATTCCTGCCATCGGGCAGTACGGGTGTCCACATCGACAGTATCTATAGGCTGGAAAGTGCTGGAGTCGGAACTGTTGGTTATAATCCCCACTTGAAATGAAGGGTTGTTCAAGTAGGTTGAACTTGGTTTGGCCCAAAACCTAAGTCGCAAAGAGTTGATGGAATAGCGGTCAGAGTCTACGCTCGGTAGTATGACGAGGTGGTAGCTGTCAAGATATTCCCAACGAAGCACCTTGTTGCCATCAGGCGTATGGTTGCAGCCGTAGCAGTAAGACACGTAGGGGCCGGTCCCCACTCCAAGACGTGACCAGCAGGTGCCTACTGCGCCTCCTCCCGTCGGTGAGTCCTCAAAGTTGTAGAAATAGGGCAGCGTGTCGAGGGGTGTGCACTGGGTGCGCAGGGTGATGGCTCTCCACAAGCCTGTATCATGCAGACAACGAGCTGCCACCCTGACGGTGTATTGTGTATTGGCGGTGAGTCCGGCGAAACTGACATGGGTGTCGTTCACCGTCTGGGTGAGGATGGTAGTACCCCCACTGACCAGTTCCACCAGCCACGACGAGGCTCCCCCTATCTCCGTCCAATGAATAGCAATAGTGCTGTCGGTAACATCCGATGCGGTCAGCTCGACCACCTCGCGACAGTCTGGAGCCTCATATAGGGTGAAGTCGTCGAGATATGCCTGCCACGACGAATTGGAAACAACCGAACGCAACGCCACATAGATGCCTCTGCCCGTGTAGCCCGACAGGGGGACGGTGTATTCTGCCCACACCGCGGAGTCACCCACATCTATCACGTCCACCGGTTGGAAGGTGGTGGAGTCGTCGGGGTCGGTCATCACACCCACCTGTATTCGAGGTGGGGAATCATAAAAACCAGGGTAGGAGACCCTTGCCCAAAAGCTAAGGTAGAGGTCTCTGAGCACATGCGTGGTGGTGTCGATGCCAGGCAGCACCACAAGATGGCTACGCAGGTCCATCGTGTTCCAATCCAAGCCGCGCGAGCCTGTACGTGCCGCCGCCCCCTCCTCCACAAATGGGATGCCCACATACGCGCCACCGCGATTCAATCGGTGCCAGCAGTCCACAAAAGCATTGCTCGATATACCGCCCGTGCCTGCCACACCGTCCGCCACTTCGAACCCCATCGTATAGGGCAGCACCGTGATGTATTCGCATGCGGTATGCACCACCATGGTGCGAAAGACACTAGTGTCAACGTTCGGGCATAGGCTTGCGACACTGACCGTATAGTCAGTATTGGGCTCCAGTCCAGTAATAGAAACAGGATTGGCAGTTACATCATTATAATAGACAACCGAGTCAGTAGCCATTTCCACCACCCTCACCAACCAACTGCTAGCACCAGAAGTGTCGACCCACGAAATGTCGAAACCATTGTTACGCACATCGCTCGCAGCAATCGAGATAGGGCGTGGACAGGCTGCTGGCGGAGGGGTAAGTGTATACCGCAACCCATGGGCAGGGAGGTCGCTGGTAGGACGGAAAGCAAACGTCGACGACGAGAAGACTGGACTCGCCCATGTGTCGGTAATATATACGCGGTCGCCATGAGGACCATCGGTCATAAACGTCGCCATGAAGCACGTAGTTTCACCTCCCAAATCGACTGTATCGTACACCAGCTCGATAGTGCTATTGTCGTGAAACACTATCTGGTAAGAAAAGGCACCGTAAGGCGAGGCATACCTCCCCAGCAGATGGTATTCGATGGTGAAGGTGCCGGCGGTGGCATCATACTCGTAGTAGGCACCTGCACCGTCATAGCGGTTGAGATGTCCGTCCTCCCTTAGGATGGCGTTGATATAGCAGTTGGTTTCGTTGATATGGATTGCCGTCAATCCCGAAGTTGAGGAAGCGCCTAACTGGAGAAAACCGTTAGCCGAGCAGGCAATGGGAGTACCCGCAAGAAACGACGACTCACCGAAACCGATGGCAAACGGCAGCGTCACCACAGCATAGCCGTCGTCGATATTGGTGAACGACATAGCAGTACCTGTCGACACAATCGTATTGAACACAGTTGTGTCGACCGTCAGCGCGTAGGTCGACAGCCGTTGTCCCTGCGCCGCCCATGCAACGGCCATCATTGCCAATGCGAGAACTAGTTTCCCTAACCGTTTTCTCATAAGGGGACTTCCATAAAAGTGAACAGCGACCTGTGACACGAAAGCGTTCGTTTCACTGGTCACTGTTCACGGGTCACTAAAATATTACTTTTCCAAGCGGATGCGGGCATCCACGGCGGTGACGTAGCGCGGGTTGCCGAGCAGCGGGTTGAGGTCCATCTCGACAATTTCGGGAGCGGCCTGGACGAGTGCACTGACGCGAGCCACTTGTTCGGCATAGAGGTCGATGTTGACGGGTTCCTGCCCGCGCACGCCTTGGAGTATCTTGTAGCCGCGCAGGTGGGTGAGCATTTCCTTGGCTTCGGCGGCGGTGATGGGTGCGAGTGCGCTCTGCACGTCCTTGAGCACTTCGATGAAGATGCCGCCGAGACCGAAGAATATCTGGTGGCCGAACTTGGGGTCCTTGATGGCTCCGATGTAGACATCGGTGCCGTCGAGCATGGGGTACATTTCCACAGCGTAGGTTTCGGGGATGACGATAAGGCGGTTGAACTCCTTCTCGACCGTCTCGAGGTCTTTGACGCCGAGGGTGACGCCGCCCACGTCGCTCTTATGCAGGGGGCCGACGACTTTCATGACCAGCGGCACGTCTTTGCTGCAGCCGACTTCCTTGGCGAAGGCGATGGCATCTTCGACCTTGTCGACCTCGACGCTCTTCTTGCGGCTGATGCCGGCAGCGTCGAGCAGCTCATTGTAGTCGGCTATCTCCATGTAGCCGCTCTTGCAGCGGTCGACGGTCTTGCGGATACGCTCCACGTCGATGGCGGGCTGCTCCACATGCTCGGGCTGAGGCTTGGGCGTATTGTACACCTTGCACAGGGCATTACCTAGCACACATTCCTCGGGGAAGTTGATGCGGCCACGGTCGATGAATTCCTGTATTTCCTCCTTCACATTGATGATGGAAGGCAGCACGGGGAAGATGGGCTTCTTGCAGGTGCGCATCTTCTCGTCGAGGAGACGGTATACCTCGCGGTTGGAGAAGAGTCCGGGGCTGCCGAAGATGACTACCGAGAAGTCGATGTCCTCGTAGTCGTTCTCCACAGCGTCGAGGATATAGCCCAGTTGCTCGGCGGTACCAGTGGCGAGGAAGTCGATGGGGTTGCCCACCGATGAGCCGCCAAACAGTTTCTCCAACAGCGCAGGGCTGGCGGGATGGTCTTTGAGGCTAGGAATCTCCATACCTCCGTTGCTGAGCACGTCGGTCAGCATCACGGCAGGACCGCCAGCGTGGGTCACCACGGCGCAGCGGTTGCCTTTCAGTTCGGGATACATGAACACGCCGCACACGGTGGTCAGTTCCTGACGGTTCTGGCAACGCACGATGCCTGCCTTGCGGAACAGGGCGTCCACAGCGGCGTCGTTGGTAGCCAACGCACCCGTGTGGCTCGAGGCGGCACGGCTGCCTGCCGCACTGCCGCCGCTCTTGATGGCGGCAATGTGGCAACCCTTGTTGATAAGGCTGCGGCTATGCTTGAGCAGACGTTGCGGATCGCCCACCTTCTCCATGTACAGCATGATGACGCGGCTCGACTTCACTGGGTCGAAGGTCTCGTCGAGATGTTCCAGAACATCTTCGATACCCAACTGTGCGCTGTTACCCACTGCCCACACGCTGTTGAAGGTCAAACCGTTCGTGATGCCGTACTCCTTGATGAACACTGCCGTCGCACCCGAACCTGTGATGAAGTCCACACCGTGGGGGTCGAGGGTCGGGATAGGCGTGTCGAAGCAGCCAGCATAGTTGGTGTTCAGGAAGCCCGTGCAGTTGGGGCCTATCAAAGAGCCGCCCACGGCATTAATGCTGTCGACGATATGCTTCTCAATGGCGGCACCCTCTTCGTTCTCTTCCGAGAAACCGGCACTGATGATGATGAAGCCCTTGGTACCCTTCTGCTGGGTGAGCACATCCACCGTCTGCGAGCAGAACTTGGCAGCAATGCAAAGGATGGCGCAGTCAACCTGCGGCAGGTCGTCAACTTTGGTGAAGCACTTGATTCCTTGCACCTCGGTTTCTTTAGGATTGACGGCATAAATCAAACCCTTGAAATTGCTTTCCAGCAGGTTCTTTAACGCCTTGCCGCCAGGTTTATGAATATCGGACGATGCACCGCAGATGACGATGCTCTTAGGATTTAAAAGTTCTTTTGCTATCATATTTTCGGATTATTCGGATTATTTAGACAATTCTGATAATTCTGAAAATTATTTGTTTTCGGGC
>JAEEGL015475558.1_pt1 | contig 11371 bp, 7 predicted proteins | sample 9134231 | NCBI WGS metagenome assembly JAEEGL01 (sample SAMN16246548, study PRJNA631951) | gut metagenome | biome: gut microbiome; feature: rumen; material: fiber-attached | host: Bos | place: Iran: Karaj | collected 2018-10
CCTCATCTTTAACGAAGCCACGGATATGGACGCTACCGTCCGTTTCCTTGATGGTCAGTTGCCCTCCCGGCGGATAAGGACCATTCTCTGCGCAAAGGACATCTCTAACCTGACGGAGGAGACGCTGGCCCGCCTTTATGATGTGTGGCTGACACCGCTGACCCCTGCCTCTGTGGGCTTTTACTTCCGTCGTCTGCAAAAGCAGTTAAAGGAGGAAAAGGACTTCTGGCTCTCCCGGACCTGGCTGGACCAGACCATCGACCCCCTGCCCGACATCATCTGGTTCAAAGATATGAAGGGAGCGCACCTGAAGGTCAACGACGCCTTCTGCAAAATGGTGAACAAGACGAAGGAGGACATTCAGGGGCGCGGGCACTACTACATCTGGGGGCTGACGAAGGAGGAGTACGAGAAGGGCGAATTTGTCTGTCTTGAAACGGAGCGAGAGGTCCAGCGCCTGGGGAGGACCTGCGTGTTCGACGAACAGGTCAAGAGCTCAGACGGTATGCACCAGCTCAAGACATACAAGACGCCCGTTTTCGACGAGGAGGGCCGGATCATCGGCACCGTGGGTGTGGCGCGTGACGTGACGCTGGAGCGGGCCTATGAGCAGCAGATATTAGAGATGGCTCGCCAGGATTGCCTCACTGGTCTGGCCACACGCTGGTACCTCCAGGAGTACGTTGAACAGAATAAGGACGAAAAGCACATCACGTGTATTTACTTTGACCTTGACCACTTCAAGGAGGTCAACGATACTTACGGGCACCAGGTGGGCGACGAGGCCCTGGCGGCCACAGCTGAGTTGTTGCAGCAGGAGTTCTCCGACGGGTTCATCGCCCGGCTGGGCGGCGATGAGTTCATGGTGGTGTTGCTGGGGAAGAGGGGCATCGGAAACACCGAGGCAAGGGTCAACGCCTTCCTTGCCCGACTGATGGACTACTACTGGCAGAAAGCGACCATGAGGCACCTCTCCATCAGCGCGGGCATCGCGCAGACGGACCCCGCCGCAGCGAAGTCCATCGACCAGCTTATCCACGAAAGCGACCGGGCCCTCTACCGCGCCAAGAACGCCGGCCGGGCCTGCTGCCGCGTCTATGATCCTTCCATGGAGACCACGGGAAGAGGAAAGCGTTGAAAGACCTGGGGATGATCGTCAACCTCCGCAAGCCGGAGGCTGTGGAGATGGCCCGGCGGCTCCTTCAGTGGGGGCTGGACAACGGCTGTCCCTTTCTTCTGCCCTATCAGGAGGCGTCCGCGCTGACCACCGCGGGCCTCAGCGACGAGGAATGGCTGAGGACCGTTAAGCTGGCTGTCGTCGTTGGAGGGGACGGGACCTTTCTGCGCGCCGCGCGCTACGTCCTCGACGCAGGGATCATCCTTCACGGGATCAACATGGGGCACCTGGGGTTCCTCGCCTCCAGCCACCCTGAGGAGGCAGAGCAAAACCTCAGGGACATCCTTGACGACCATTTTGATGTTTTAAAGCGACGGCTTCTGCGCTGCGTGCTGTACCGGGACGGAGCGCCCCTGCACACCCTCTACGCGCTCAACGACGTCGTGCTCAGCAAGAACGCCATCGCCCGCCTGCTCCGCATAGAGGTCCGCTTTGACGGGCGGTTCTTCGGCGTGCTCCCGGCGGACGGGGTCATCGTCTCCTCCCCGACGGGGTCCACTGCCTACGCGCTCTCCGCAGGCGGCCCCATCATCCCTCCTCACCTGGACAGCATGCTGCTGGCGCCGCTGTGCGCCCACACGCTTTACTCCCGTCCGCTGATGGCAGCGGACACGGACCGGATATCCCTCATCCCGCGGGGCAGCTCCCGCGACATCACCCTTACGCAGGACGGACAGTTGGCCTACGAAGTCTTCCCCGGCGACCGCATTGACGTGGAACTGTCGCAGGACAAGGTCATCCAGACCGTCGTGCTGCCCGGACACAGCTTCCTTGATCTGGTCCGCGAGAAGCTGGGCTGGGGGCAGAGCACGGGGCAGGAGTAATTTTCCGTGTTGCGGGACCTCACCCTCTGGAACGTGGGGGGCATCCGCCGCGCGGAGCTCTCCTTCGGCCCCGGCCTCACCGTCATCACCGGCGAGAGCGGCGCGGGCAAGAGTAGCGTCGTCCGCGCACTGGAGCTCGTGGCAGGCAAGAGGGGAGCGGGGCAGCTCCTCAGGGCCGGGGAAGAAGAGGGAGGCACCGAGGCACGCTTCCTCATTGCGGAGGGACACCGCTCCCTGTTCCGTGAGCTGGACGACAATCTCCGGCCAGACGGAGAGGGAGAACTGCTCGTCCGGCGCGTCCTTCGCGAGAACCGTTCCCGGGTCTCCCTTCAGGGGGTCCAGATTCCCCTGGCTACCTACGTCCTGGCTGCGGGGCGTCTCCTTCACATCCAGAGCCAGTTTGCCCAGATGGAACTTTTGGACGAGGGGCGTCAACTCGCCATGATCGACTCCTGCACTGCCGCCTCCGTTCAGGAGACCGCCGCGGAGCTGCGCCGCATCTTTGAACAGGCACAGACCTGCGACCGGGAGCTGAGGGCCATGACTGCTCGCCGGGCGGAGGTCGAGAGGCGCTACGCCAACGCCAACGAGGTCCTGAGCCTTGTCCGCCGCGTGGCCCCGGAGCCGGGCCTGGAGGCCCGGCTGGAGGGGGAGCTCTCGGCCCTCAACCGTCGCATTTCCCAGCGGGAGAAAGCACAGATGAACCTCGACCGGCTCGACGGCGGGCTCTCCGAACAGGGGCTCCTGAGCCACGTGCGGGGGGCTTTTGACTCTCTTTTAGATATCCTTCCTGAGGAGCAGCGCCGGGACACGCAGCGCGCCGCCAGCGAGGCCCTTCGTGTCCTGGAGGAAGCTGTGGAGACGGCCCGCGAGTCCGTTGAGACGGGAGACGAGGACGTTCAGGAGCGCGACCGCGTCGAGGCACACCTTGGGGCGCTGCGCCGTCTGAGGCGTTTGTCCGGCACAGCGGACGAGGAGGGATTGCTGGCCTGGTGCCACGACGCCGGGGAGAGCCTGGAGTGGCTGGAGAAAAGTTATCCCCAGCTTGAGGAGCTGTCGCGGGAATCCCGTGAGTTGAGGAGGCAGGCCAGCGCCCTGGCGATGGAGCTGAGGCGCGGGAGGCGGGAGGCCGCCCTCGCTCTGGAGGGCCGGGTCAACGCGCTCCTGAAGGACCTGGCCATGGGGGAAAATACCTTTGAGGTCCATTTCAGAGAGCTGGACAAGCTCCGCCGGGGCGGGGCGGACGAGGTGGAGTTCACCCTCCGTTCCGGTCAGAGGGCAGGCCGTGTGGACAAGGTCGCCTCCGGAGGGGAGTTGAGCCGGCTGCTTTTGGCGCTCCAGCTCTCCCTCTCCGACGAGTGGCTGCCCCCCACGCTGGTCTTTGACGAGGTGGAGGCGGGGCTGGGGGGACGGGCTGCCGTCCTTGCCGGGATGAAGCTCAAGGAGCTCTCCCGCCGCTGCCAGGTGCTGCTGGTAACGCACGAGGCGTCCATTGCCGCCCTGGGCGACGCCCATATCCTCATTCAGCGCTCCGCACAGGGCGAGTCCCAGGTCCGCTTTATTGACGGCGAGGAGCGCGTGAGGGAGATCGCGCGCATGCTGTCGGGCTCCCCCGACCTGGAGGAGGCCCAGGAACACGCGCGGACGCTGCTGGGGGCGATTTGACAAGCTCACGAACTTCGATATAATAAAAAACCGTTGGAGACGTGGCCGAGTGGTCGAAGGCGGTTGACTCGAAATCAACTGAGCGGCTTGCCGTTCCTAGAGTTCGAATCTCTACGTCTCCGCCATTTTCGAAAAATTAGGGGTTTCAGGGGGTCAGTTCCCCCTGAGCTTCAATATTTTAAGAGCCCGCCAAAAGGCGGGCTCTTTTTTTATTCCTCCGGCTTGACCTCGTTGTCTGTCTGGAGGCCTTTGGGGGCGGGCTCGTCCGCAATGAGGCGGCCGTCCCGGAAGCGCAGCACCCGCTGGCTCCATGTGGCGATGTCCGGCTCGTGGGTGACGAGGATGATGGTGATGCCCTCCTTGTGCAGCGCCGTAAAGATGTTCATGATCTCGACGGTGGTCCTGGTGTCCAGGTTGCCCGTGGGCTCGTCCGCCAGGATGATGGGGGCGCGCCCCACGATGGCCCGCGCGATGGCCACGCGCTGCTGCTGGCCGCCGCTCATCTGGGCGGGACGGTGGTGGAGCCTCTGGCCCAGCCCCACGCGCTCCAGCGCCTCGGTAGCTGCCTTGCGCCGGAGGTTGGCCGCGACCCCGCGGTAGAGCAGGGGCAGCTCGACATTCTCCACGGCGTCCACCTTAGGCAGCAGGTTGAACCCCTGAAAAACAAAACCCAGCTTTTGGTTGCGCACGTCGGCCAGCTGCGCCTTGTTCTGGTCCTTCACGTCGATGCCGTCCAGCGCATAGGTGCCGGAGGTCGCCACGTCCAGACAGCCCAGGATGTTCATCATCGTTGATTTGCCGGAGCCTGACGGCCCCATCACGCAGACGAACTCCCCCCGCTCCACGGAGAACGACACCTCGTCCAGCGCGCGAAGCTCGACATCGCCCGTCTTGTATATCTTTACGAGGTCCTTCACCTCAATGATCGGCATAGCCTCTCCCCCCGCTACCGCCGCCGCCCGCCGCCGGGTCCCGGTCCGCCGAACAGCCCGCCGCCCGCCGAGGGGGCCACGCCCATCTGCGCATTGATGACGAGGGTGTCCCCTTCCTCAAGCGTTGTCCTGGGGGCGGGACGCTCTCCGTCCCTGGGCTTCCTTGGCGGTTTGCGGCCGTCGCCGGGAAGGACAGGGCTGCTCTCCCGGACGCCGGTGAGCTGCACCCAGCGGTTGTCCGATATCCCGATGTTGACGGGCACGGCCCGCCGGAGCCGAGCGTTGTCCCCCACCCACACCAGGCCTTCATGCAGCGTCTGACGCTGCTCAAGGACGCGCCGGTCCACGGACACCGTCTGGAGCAAAGCCTCCGGCGGCGTGAAGCGCAGGGCCGCCACGGGGATGCGCAGCGCGTTCTCACAGCGCGCCGTCTCGATGGAGACGTTGGCGGTCATGCCGGGCTTCAGCTTCAGCTCGGGGTTGTCCACATGAATGATCACCGTGTAGGTGACGACGTTGTCCGTCGTGGAGGGGGCAATGCGGACCTGCACGACCTTTCCGGAAAAGGACTCATCCGGGAAGGCGTCCACGCGGAACGTCACTTTTTGGCCCTCCGCCACGGTGCCGATATCCGCCTCGTCCACCTTGGTCTCGATCTGCATCTTGGTGAGGTCCTCGGCGATCTTGAAGAGGGTGGGGGTCTGGTAGCTGGCCGCCACCGTCTGCCCTGCGTCCACCTGCCGGTCGATGACCACACCGTTCACCGGGGAGACGATGCGCGTGTAGCCCAGGTTCGTCTTTGCCCGCTCCACCGCCGCCTTGCCCTGCTCCACGCGGGACCGCGCCTCCTGGAGGGCCGCCCGCCGGACGGAGACGTTCGTCTCGCTGGTGTCCACCTCGCTGCGGGCGATGAGCTTGCGGTCAAACAGCTCCTTGTTGCGCTTGTACTGCCGCTCCGCGTCCGCCAGGGAGGCCTGGGCGCTCTGGACATTGGCCTTGTAGACGGCGAGGCTGGCCTCCGCCTCCCCCATGGTGAGCCTCAGGACGGAGGGGTCCACCAGGGCCAGGAGCTGCCCCTTCGTGACCGGGGAGTTGTAGTCCACATAGAGCTCCTCGATCGTGCCGGAGATCTGCGTACCCACCGCCACGACGCTGATGGCGTTCAGCTCCCCCGTCGCTGTCACCGTGGAGACGATGTCCCCCCGTGTGATGGGCGAGGTGGTGAGCGCGTACTGCACGGGCTCCACGCGGAAGAACATGTACCAAACGCCCCAGCCGATGCCCGCCAGAACAGCCAGAATGAGAAGTTTCTTAATGCCTGCCATCGTCCGTTCCCTCCTGTTTTGCCGCCTCTGAGCTCGTTGTCAGCTCCGGCGGCAGGTGCCCCATCGCCTCGTCCAGGTCCGCCCGGGCGGTCTGCGCGTCGTAAAGCGCCTGATAGTACGTGAAACGCGCGTTGGCCAGCGAGATCACGGCGTCGCTGAGCTCCAGCGGGTCCCCTACTCCGACCTCATAGCGTCCCCGAGCAAGCTCAAGGTTCTCCTCCGCATAGCGGACGCTGGCTTCGGCCGAGCGGGCCCGTTCGGCCGCGTTGGACAGGGACAGGGCGGCGCTCCTCACGCCATAGGCCACCTGCTGGCGCAGCTTGTCTCTCTCCGCGGTGGCCTGGTCCCACTGAGCGCGGGCAGCCTCCAGCGCGGCGGCCTTCGCCCCGCCGTCCACGATGGGGATGTTCAGGGAAAGCCCCACGGCGTAGTTCTCCGACGACGAGGAGCTCTCGCGGTCGGAGAAGGAGCTGGAGAGCTGCCCGGTGATGGTGGGCGAACTGGTGCGGGCCGCGTTGGTGATGCCCAGCTCCCGCGCCCGGACGGTGTGCAGGACCTGGCGGTAGTCGGGCCGGTCCTCCAGCGCGGTGGTCAAAAGGCTTTCCATCCCCGTCTCCACCTGGGGCAGAAGGAGGCGCGTGGAGAGGGCGAGGGTGACCGGGCCGGACTCCTCCACGCCCATCGCGACCCACAGGGCCTCCTGGCTGATCTGGATGTCGTTCTCAGCCTTCAGCAGCGACGTCCGCGCGCTGGCGACGTCCGCCTCGGCCTTGGTGACGTCGATGAAGGGGCTGTTCCCCACCTCGTAGAGCCCCCGGGCCGTCTTGAGGTGCTCCTCCAGGTTGTTCACTTTCTCCCGCTCCACGTCGCGGTTCAGTATCTTCAGGACCAGTGTGTAGTAGGCCCGCTTGGCGTCTGCCGCGACGCTGACGCGGGTTTTGCGCTCGTTCTCGCGGTTCCCCTTCACCGTCTCGGCCTGCATCTCCTTCTGAATGCGGTTACGCCCCGTGTCATAGAGCAGCTTTGACGCCGTGACGCGGGCGCTCTCGGAATGGTAGCGGTCGTCCCAATCTTCGTAATCCCCGTCGTAATTCACTCCGCCCGTGGCGGTGACGGTGAGGCGGTTGTTCACTTTGACCTGCTCCAGCGCCGCCTCCGCCGCGCGCGTGGCGCCCTTCGCGCCCCGCAGTGAGGGGTGGTTCTCCAGCGCCAGGGTCAGACACTCCTCCAGCGAGAGGGCGGTGTTCTCTTCCTTGTTTTCTGCGGCACATGCCCCCGCGCACAAAAGCAGGGCAAGCAGGAGCGCGCACACCAGCCACACGGTGCGGGCGATTAAACCCGACGGCATCCTCATCCTCTATCCCTCCCTATGGGGGTTAAGAATCCCCGTGACCTCAACTTCATCACGGGGATAAGTATACTTCATCCTTATGAAAGATTTGTGAAGGGGAAGGCTGTCTAAATCTCCCTTACGTTGGGGCTGTAGTCGATGCTGGAGCCCATCTCGGAGAGCTTCTTCTGGGAGTGGATGGCGTTGATGTAGCGGATCGTCCCCGTCTTGCCCCTCATGCAGAGGGAATGGGTCTCGATGTGGGTCCCGTGGTAAGAGACGCCCTTCAGCAGGTCGCCGTCCGAGCCGCCCGTGGCCGCAAAGCAGACGTTGTCGCCCTTCACCAGGTCGTCGAGGGTCAGGACCGTCTCGCGGGTCAGGCCGCGGGCCCTGGCTTTCTCCTCATCCTCAGCGTTGCGGAAGTACGGCCGGCACTGCATGGCGCCCCCCAGACACTTGATGGCGCAGGCGGTGATGACGGCCTCCGGGGAGCCGCCGCTGCCCAGCAGCAGGTCGGCCTTCTCGTGGCCCGGCAGACAGGTCATCAGCGCGCCGAGGACGTCGCCGTCCCCGATCAGGCGGATACGGGCCCCCAGTTTGCGAACCTCATCCCGGAGCTTTTCATTGCGCGGACGGTCCAGCATGACGACGGTGGTATCCTGGATCGACTTGCCCTTGGCCTTGGCCACGATGTTGACGTTGTACTTGATGGGGGCCTGAATGTCGATAGCGTCCGCCGCCTCGGGGCCGGTGACGATCTTATCCAGATAGAACAGGTCCTGGGGGCTGAACATGGCCCCGCGCTCGGCGGCCGCGATGACCGCGATGGCCCCGCCCTGCCCGTTGGCCATCAGGCGCGTGCCGTCGATAGGGTCCACCGCGATGTCCATCTCCGGACCGTCGCCGCTGCCCACCGGCTCGCCGTTGTAGAGCATGGGGGCCTCGTCCTTCTCGCCCTCGCCAATGACGATGACTCCCTTCATGGCCACGCCGTGGAGCATATACCGCATGGCTTCAACGGCGGCGCGGTCCACTTCGTTCTTGTTCCCGCCGCCGAACTTGCGTCCGCTGGCCATGACGGCCGCTTCCGTTGCACGGACCAACTCCAGCGCAAGGTTCTTGTCCTGAGCGAAAAGTGCCATTCAAACGACCTCCTCAGTTGTATAAAATCAGGCCTCTCGCAAGCGGGCGCATCCTGCGCCGCTCGCGGCACTAAGGCATCCTTGCCTGTCGGAGGAAGCGCGCGCTCCCCTCCTGTAGTCCTGTTATTCTGCGCCGCCCATCATCATGAGCGCGAAGACCTTGGCGTTGTTGACGACGTAAGCGATCTCTGTGAACTCGTCCGGCTGGTGAGCCACGCCCTCGTTCTCCTGGGACCACACCACCGCGGGGATGCCCTTCCGGCGGAAGAACGCGGCGAAGGTGCCGCCGCCGATGCCGCCCATCTTTGGGTCTATCTTCAGCACGCTGCGGATGGAGCCCACCAAAAGCCGGGCGATGTCGCTGTCCTCCCTTGTGGGCTGGGCCGCGTCAGACCGGTCCACATTCAGCTCGATCTTCGCCCCCGTGCGCCGTTCCACGTCCTTCCGCACCTTCTCCACCACGTCGAACGCCGCGTCCAGGGACACGGAGGGCAGCACGCGGCAGTCGAACTCAAAGCGCTCGCGCCCCGGCACGGTGTTGGTGTTGGGCACGTTGGCAAAGCGCCGCGTGGGCTCGAAGGTGGAGACGGGCGGGTCGAAGCGGGCGTCCTCGTCGGGGAACGCCTTGTGCAGCGCTTCGTCCACTTCCAGGGCCAGGAGGTTCGCCACACGGCAGGCGTTCAGCCCCACGTTGGGCGTGCTGGCGTGGGACTGTTTGCCCAGCACGGTGAACTCCAGCTTCCACATGGCCTTCTCGGCGATCTCGATGAAGTCCCCCGCGTCGTTGCCATGGTCGGGGGTCAGGACCAGGTCATCCGAGCGGAAGATGTTCCGGTCCATCAGGGGCTCCAGACCAAAGTGGCTGCCCAGCTCCTCGTCCGCCAGGAAGCCCAGGAGCACCGTGTACTCCGGCTTCTCCCCGGCGTTGAGCAGCGCCTTCAGGGCATAGAGGGAGGAGATGAGGGGTCCGCTGTCGTCGCTGACGCCGCGGCCGTAGAGCCGCGTGCCCTTCACCACGGGGTCGAAGGGGTCCACGGTCCAGAGGGAACGGTCCCCGTCCGGCACGACGTCCATGTGGGTGAGGATACAGAGGCGGCGCTTCTGTTTCCCCGGGAACTCCATGAAGAGCGAGGGGCGATTGCCCGTGGGGGACCTGGCATCATCCACGCGCTCCCACCTGACGCTGCCCAGGCCCAGCTCCGCCACCAGCTTCTCGATCTCGCGGGCCTTCTCCTCCTCGCCGGTCCCGCCGTTGTGCGGCGAGATGGCGGGGACGGCGCAAATGCGGCTCAGCGCCGCGACCATGTCGTCCCGAAGACGCTCCACTTCAGCAAGTACGCTGTCGTGATCCATAATCTTTGCTCCTTCCTTTTACGCCTTGTTGTGTATCTGCCGGTGCAGCAGCTCGTGCTCCCGGCCGCGGATGATCGTCTCGTAGACGGACAGGGCCAGCGGGTTCTCGTTGGACTTCTTGATCTGCGTGGAGATGTCGGAGTCGTAGAGCCCCTTGGCACGGGCCAGCTTGGTGCGCGGCCCCGCGTGGGTGGGCTGTCCGCCGCCCATGATGCAGCCCCGGCGGCAGGCCATGATCTCGACGATGTGATACATCGCCTCGCCGGACTTGACGCGCTTCAGCAGCTCGTTGGCCTCGGCCAGGCCGCTGACCACGGCGGCCTTGATCTCGTGCCCGTGGTAGTTGAACGTGAACTCCCTCAGGGTCTCCGCCCCGTCGCCACGGACGCCGCTGTTGCGGACCTGCTCCAGTGCGATGCGGTCGTGCCCGTCGGAGAGCCAGCGCAGCACAGCCTCCATCACGCCGCCGGAGTTTCCGAAGATGACCCCCGCGCCGGAGCCGATGCCGAAGGGCATATCTGCGGACTCGATCTCCACGTTCTCAAAGCGGATACCCGCGCGCTTGATCATGGTGATGAGCTCCTCGGTGGTGAGGATGTAATCGACGTTGGCCTTGCCGTGGAACTTCGTGTCCTCGCGCAGTATCTCCGCCTTTTTGGCCGTGCAGGGCATGATGCCCACGGACAGGATCTTCTTGCCGCAGTTCTTCTGCGGGTCGCGGAAGTACTCCTGCGCCACGGAGGCCAGCATCTGGAGCGGCGAGTACGTCGTGGAGAGGTTCGGCACGTACTCCGGCCAGCGCTTTTCACAGAAGCTCACCCACGCCGGGCAGCAGGACGTGAACAGCGGGAAGGGCCCGCCATCCGCCAGACGGTTCAGGAACTCCTTGCTCTCCTCGATGACGGTCAGATCCGCGCCGAAGGTCGTGTCGTACACCTCGTCAAAGCCCAGGCGGTGCATCACGCCGACCAACTTGCCGATGACGTTCTCCCCGCGCTCTCCGCCAAAGGAATGCGCCACCGCCACACGGACGGCCGGGGCGATCTGGGCAAAGACCTTGACGTTGGGGTCCGCCAGAGCATCCCACACGGCACGGACGTTGGTGTTGATGCTGATGGCACCCGTGGGGCAGACGACGCGGCACTGGCCGCAGTTCACACAATCCGTCTCCGCGATGGGTTTGTCAAAGGCCGGGATGACCATGGCCTTGGCCCCGCGGCCGGCGAAGTCGATGGCGTTGACGCCCTGCACGTTGTCGCACACGCGCACGCAGTCTCCGCAGAGGATGCACTTGTTGGGGTTGCGGATGATGGACGGCGAGCTCATGTCCAGAGGATGGTGCCCCGTGTGACTCTCGTAGGGCACGGAGCCGACGCCCAGCCGGTGCGCCAGGGTCTGAAGGTCGCACTCGCCGCTGCGGACGCAGGTGGTGCAGTCCCGGTCATGGGCAGCCAGCAGCAGCTCCAGGATCATCCGGCGGTATTTCACCAACCGCGGCGTGCTGGTGCGGATATTCATTCCGTCCCGGGGGCGCTCAGAACAGGAGGCCCACATGCGGCCCTTGTCCTCCTCCACCGTGCAGAGGCGACAGGCACCGTACACCGAGAGGTCGGAGTGATAGCA
>JAEEGL015999408.1_pt1 | contig 11371 bp, 8 predicted proteins | sample 9134231 | NCBI WGS metagenome assembly JAEEGL01 (sample SAMN16246548, study PRJNA631951) | gut metagenome | biome: gut microbiome; feature: rumen; material: fiber-attached | host: Bos | place: Iran: Karaj | collected 2018-10
AGGCGATATTACAGGATTTGCCGCAGCTTCTTATCTCAGGGGCGTAGAGTTTGTGCAGATACCTACGACACTTCTTGCACAGGTGGATTCTTCTGTAGGCGGAAAGACTGCAATAAACATTGCAGGGGGCAAAAATCTTGTAGGTGCATTCAAGCAGCCTGCACTTGTTATATGCGACAGTGACATACTTAAAACTCTCCCAGAAGAGACTCTTGCAGAGGGCATGGGTGAGTGCATAAAATACGGTATGATACGCGATGAAAAGCTCTTTGAGCTAATAGAGTCCCACGATCTCGGTACAGTTGACGAGATAATGGACGAAATGGTATATGCCTGCGTTGATATAAAGCGCGTCATAGTTGAACACGATGAATGTGACAGGGGAGAGCGTATGGTACTGAATTTCGGTCATACTCTCGGCCATGCCATAGAGGGCTGGCACAACTATAAAGACATTTTCCACGGTGAGGGAGTTGCAGCAGGAATGTGCATGATAACAGACCGTCTTGCACCTCAGCTTTCCGAAAGGCTGAAAAAGGTATGCGCAGCTTATAAGCTGCCGACAGGAAGTGATATCCCCATGAAGGAGCTTCTTCCTTTCTGTTCCAAGGACAAGAAGAATGAAGCAAAGGATATCAACTATATCATCTGCAAAGAGATAGGCAAGGGCGAGATAGTGAAGGTTCCTTTCACTGAATTCTGCCGACTTATGGAGGGCTGAGAATGGATATACGCATAACTCCCTCAAAGCTGAAAGGCAGCCTCAGTGTTCCTGCTTCAAAGAGCTGTGCTCACCGTTCGATAATATGCGCTTCTCTTGCTGACGGAGTTTCGCATCTAAGCGGAGTTACCATGTCAAAGGATATCGAAGCTACCATAGGAGCTATGACTGCTCTGGGGGCTGAGTTTGAAGTGAACGGCGAGGATATCACCGTTAAGGGAAACGGCGGCAGACCTGCTGATAGATGCATCGTTGACTGCAACGAGAGCGGTTCCACACTTCGCTTTATTATACCGATTGCTGCAGCTGTAGGTAAAGAGACTGAATTTCACGGCAGAGGCAGACTTCCTCAGCGTCCAATTGATATCTTCACAAGAGAGCTCGGAAAAAACGGCGTGAAATTCGATTATCACAACACTATGCCCTTTACCGTATCAGGCGGGCTTAAAAGCGGCAGGTTTGAGATAGAGGGCGATGTTTCTTCACAGTTCATCACGGGACTCCTATTTGCACTCCCACTTCTTGACGGGGATTCGGAGATAATCCTCACATCGCATCTTGAATCCCGTCCCTATGTTGACATAACCATAGATACTCTGCGCCGTTTCGGTGTAACAATTGAGGAAACAGCCGACGGCTTCCGTGTAAAAGGCGGACAGACATACAAGCCTCATGACGAGAAGATAGAGGGAGATTACTCTCAGGCAGCATTTTTCTGCGTTGCAAACGCTCTCGGTTCACAGGTTGAGCTTCATAACCTCAATGAAAACAGTGTTCAGGGCGATAAGAAAATTCTTGAAATTATACATGATATATGTTATAATAATACTATTGGCAATTATAACGCCGATTGTTCCGATATTCCCGACCTTGTTCCCATACTGGCGGTGCTTGGAGCTTTCGGCAGCGGAAGATCAGTAATATACAACGCTAAACGACTTAAAATAAAAGAAAGCGACCGCCTTGAAACTACTGCGGCTCTCATAAATTCTCTGGGGGGCAGAGTTACAGTTACCGATGACGGACTCATCATCGAACCTACGGGAGCAATGCACGGAGGTACTGTTGACAGCTTCGGCGACCACAGAATAGTCATGGCGGCAGCCATAGCAGCTACACGTACCGACGGAGAAGTGATCATCAGGGGCGCTGAGGCTGCTGAAAAGTCCTATCCTGCTTTCTTTGACGACTACAAAATGCTCGGAGGTAAAGCTAATGTCATCATTCTGGAATAATCGGATATCTGTCTCCATGTTCGGTGAAGCTCACGGACCTGCAATAGGCGTTACCGTGGATAACCTTCCATCGGGAGAATATATAAATGCTGAGGAGCTTGCACGGTTCATGGCGAGAAGATATTCCTGCGGCGGTCAGACTGCCGTAAATTCCATGCCTCATATAATGTCGGGTATTTTCAATGAGCGTACAACGGGTACTCCGCTTTGTGCATTCCTGCAAAATACCGATACATCTGCACCTCAGCATGAAGAGACAGACAATCTTGTTCGTCCGGGTCATGCGGATTATACAGGTGCTGTGAGATACAGAGGCTTCAATGATGTCAGAGGCGGCGGACATTTCTCGGACAGGCTCACAGCTCCGCTGTGCTTTGCGGGAGCAGTCTGCGCTCAGATACTTGAAAGACGCGGCATCTATACAGGTGCTCATATATTACAGATACACAATGTAAAGGATAATCCCTATGATCCCGTTAATATCACAAGGGACGGCGTTCTCAGCGTAAGAATGAAGGATTTTCCTGTTATCAATGACCGTAAGGGCTGGCAGATGATAGAGGATATCAATAAGGCTTATGAGGGCGGAGAGTCTCTCGGCGGCGTTATCGAATGTGCTTCTGTGAATGTTCCTGCGGGAATAGGCTCACCTATATTCGACGGTCTGGAGAATACTATCGCCCAGCTCATATTCGGTATCCCAAACGTTACGGGACTTGAGTTCGGAGCAGGCTTCCTTTCGGCAAAAATGGTGGGAAGTCAGAACAATGACGAGTTTTATGTCAACGACCACGGTCATGTGCTCACAAAGACCAATAATCACGGCGGCATCATCGGCGGTATATCTTCGGGTATGCCTGTTACTCTGAGAGTGGCGTTCAAGCCTTCGGAGTATATCCCACAGACTCAGAATGCCGTTAATTACCGTGATATGACCAGTGAGACAGCTGAAAGCGAAAAGCATATCCCGTGCGCTGTACCTTCGGCTGTTCCATGTGTTGAAGCAGCTGTGAATATCGCGCTTCTTTCACATATGATGGATTATCCAAATTTCTGTTAAGGTGACTTTTATGCAGGACGAAAACATAATGAAAATGGCAGAACGCGCCGATATCGAGATAAAAGACGTACCGACGCTGAATATTCTGCTGTGTTATCTGCTTTATAAAATAGACAGACCAGTAAGTCCCGACCAGCTTTATGATATAGCTATTGGTACGGGCGTGGTTAATTACTTCTATTATCAGGACTCTATCGGCTATCTGCTGAAAAACGGACATATAACCTCCGAAAAGGACAACAGCGGCAATGAGTGCTATATTTTGCAGCCAAAAGGCAGAGAATGCGCAAAACAGCTGAAAAATTATGCTCCAAAGTCCTACAGGGACAAGCTTGTGCTTGCGGCCCTGAGGTATTTTGCACGTGTTCAGTACGAAAAGGAACTGAAAATAGAGTATGAGCCTGTTGGAAACGGCTATTATACCCATGTAAGATGCGTAGATGTGAATTTCGACCTTATGGACTTGAAGCTCTATGCTCCCGATCTTGCTCAGGCAAAGCTCATAGGCGAGAAGATAATGCTCAATCCTGCGGGTTTTTACGGAAAAGTTATAGAAGTTGCGCTCTCAAATGAAGAACCGCCATACGACCTGAGCGACAATTGACGACATAAGGAGCTGTTTTGGCAGCTCCTTTCTTAATAAGCTATTAGTTAACAGTGACCACAGAATATGGAGAAATAAATGAAATACTGCATAAGACCTTTATCCGAAACAGAATATTCGGTACTGGCTGATTTTCTCTATGAAGCGATTTTTATCCCTGAGGGAGCAGCTCCGCCGCCGAGAGATATAATATCCAAGCCCGAATTGCAGGTCTATATCATGGATTTCGGACAAAGAAAAGGCGATATTGCTCTTGCTGCGGAAGCAGAAGGAAAGATCATCGGAGCTGTCTGGGGACGTATAATGAACGATTACGGTCATATAGACGATGATACTCCTTCACTTGCCATATCCCTGTATAAGGACTACAGAGGCAAAGGCATCGGTACTGCACTTATGTGTGCGATCATAGATACTTATGCTGAAAAAGGCTATAAAAGGCTTTCACTGGCAGTTCAGAAAGCAAATTATGCAGTGAAGATGTATGAAAAGGTCGGATTCAAGACAGTTTCTGAAAATGACGAAGAATACATAATGATGTTGGATAGCGATTAATTATAAATGCATCGAGTTTGAGATATAGAACGATGATTTATCATGTAAATGATCACTATGCACTAACCACTTATCAACTAAACAAGGAGAAATATATGAAATACGGACTTGTTCTTGAGGGGGGAGCTATGCGCGGACTTTTTACCGCAGGAGTTCTTGATATCCTCATGGAAAACGATATAAAAACAGACGCTGCTGTTGGAGTTTCCGCAGGTGCAGCATTCGGCTGCAACTATAAGTCGGGGCAGATACGCAGGGCTATACGCTATAATACAAGATTCTGCAAGGATAAACGCTATTGCAGTATGCTTTCATATGTAAAGACAGGCGACCTTTTCGGTTCTGAATTCTGCTATCACGAGATTCCAGACAAGCTTGATATATTCGATACCGAAGCCTTCAATGCATCTCCTATGGATTTCTGGGTGGTATGCACTGACATAACCACAGGCAGGGCAGTTTATCATAAATGCGGAAATATCGACTATACCGAGCTTGAATGGATACGCGCATCAGCCTCTATGCCCATAGCTGCAAGGATAGTTGAAATAGGGGAGCATAAGCTGCTTGACGGAGGCATTTCCGACTCTATACCGCTTAAATTTATGGAGAGTCGCGGCTGTGAAAAAAATATTGTCGTACTTACTCAGCCCCGTGACTATGTCAAAAAGCCGGCAGGCGGAATGAGAATGATGAAGTTGAAATACCACAAATATCCCGAGCTTGTGAAGGCAGCTGCAAATCGTCATAAGATGTACAACAGTGAGCTGAAATATATCCGCAGTGCGGAAGAAGAGGGAAGAGCCTTTGTTATTGCTCCTCCCGAAAAACTGCCTGTAGGTCATGTGGAGCATGACCCCGATGTGATGCGTGAGGTCTACCGCATAGGCAGGCGTACTGCAAGCAGATGCCTTGATGAGCTGAAAGCCTTTCTTGAAAAATAAATGACCTGTCCTATATCGGACAGGTCACTCGGTATTATATAAGATGAAGCTTTTTTACACGGTCTGTTATGATAAGAGCAATTACAAGCTTGATGATATCAAATGGTATGAATGGCGTTACGCAGAGCTTCAAAGCCTTTGAAAGCGGCATTGAATTTCCGTCTTTTGAGAACACGTATACGAACCATGCTGTGCCGAATGCGTAGCATACTGCGAGACCTGCAAGCATGAGCAGCACTTGTATGACAAGCTTTTTGCCGAAGAGCTTTTCGCCTGCCATATAGATAAGTGCCATGAAAACAAATCCCAGTATATAGCCTCCCGTTGGACCTGTAAGAACGCCTAAGCCGCCTTTGAAGCCTGAAAATACAGGAAGTCCCACAGCTCCGAGAAATATGAATACCAATATGGAGAAAAGTCCGTTTCTGCCGCCGAGAATACTGAGTGCACAGAAAATTGCGAATGTCTGCAGTGTAATAGCGATAGTGCCTATTGGAATGGATATCCATGAGCATACAACTATTATAGCTGCGAACATAGCTGTAAGCACCATTTCCTTTGTAGAAAAGCTGAGCTTTTTCCCATTTGCTGTATTATTGACCATTGAATATAACTCCTTACGTGATATAAACGCGCATTTCGTCTGTGACGAACCTTGCATATTTTTGCTTTTATAAGATCTTACATATGAATTATAGCACAGTTGTCACTCTTTGTCAACCCTAATTTGAAATTTGGTTGACAATAAAAATTTGAATAATGATTGAAATTGTTAAAGAAATGTGTTACAATTAAAATAGTATTTATTTGCGAGGTGTTTATTAACATAATGAAAATTAGCGAATTTAATGATGTAATAGTCCCCGACAGAGTAAAGGCGGATTTCAACGAAGGACTTACCTCTGCACAGGTAAAGGAGAGGGCGGAGGCAGGACAGGACAACAAGCCTGTTGAGTCGCCGTCAAAAACAGTCAGAGAGATAGTTGCCGATAACGTACTGACATACTTCAACCTTATATTTGTGATACTCTCCATACTGCTTGTAGTTGTAGGTTCTTACCGTGACCTTACGTTTATGCCTATAATCATAGCCAATGCCCTTATCGGTATCATACAGGAGATGCGTTCAAAGTCAGTTCTTGACAAGATAAAAGTGCTTAACGCCCCTGTTACAACGGTAGTCCGTGACGGTGAGATAAAGACAGTTCCCTCAAAGGATCTTGTAATTGATGATATAGTAATATTCAAGGCAGGAAATCAGATAAGTGCGGACGCTATAGTTGTTGACGGAAACGTTTCCGTAAACGAATCCCTCCTGACAGGCGAATCCGATGAAATAAGCAAAAAGCCCGGAGATACTCTCATGTCGGGAAGCTATATAGTTTCAGGCACCTGCCGTGCAAGACTTGAAAGGGTAGGAAGAGAATCCTATATCTCAAAGCTTACTATACAGGCAAAGAAGTCACGCAAGGGTGAGCAGTCCGAGATGATACGCTCACTCAACAGGATAGTAAAGTTTGCAGGCGTTGCTATTATACCGATTGGAAGCATACTTTTCTATCAGGCGTACTATATAAACCATGACACTATACGTGCAAGTGTACAGTCAATGGTCGCTGCCGTAATAGGAATGATACCTGAGGGACTTTTCCTTCTTGCCAGCGTTACGCTCGTTATCAGTGCCATGAGGCTTGCTCTCAGCAAGGTACTTGTTCACGACATGAAATGTATCGAGACACTCGCGCGAGTTGATGTGCTCTGCGTTGACAAAACAGGTACTATCACAGAGAATGAGATGTCGGTAACAGCAGTTGTTCCTGCTTCCGATGAATATGATATAGACTCCATACAGGGACTTATCAGCGATTTTGCAGCTGCTCAGGATTCGGACAACCAGACAATGGAAGCTATAAAGAACCACTTTCACCGTCCTGCTGGCAGAGCGGCTGTGTCTATAACAGGCTTCTCATCTGAATTCAAGTACAGCAGTGTTACATTTGAACGTGAGTCATATGTGCTTGGTGCTCCTGAATTTGTTCTCAAGGAAAAGATAGAAGAATATAAGGAGAAGATAGAGGAATACAACCGCAAGGGCTACAGAGTTCTTGTTTTCGGAAAGTACAGAGGTGTTCCCGACGGAAAGGCGCTTACAGCTTCGGTAGAGCCCATGTGCTTTATAATGATGTCAAATCCCATACGTGAAAATGCTCCCGAAACATTCAGATATTTTGCTGAACAGGGCGTAGAGATAAAGGTCATTTCGGGAGATAATCCTGTTACTGTATCCGAAGTCGCAAAGCAGGCAGGCATAAAACACGCCTCAGACTATGTTGACGCTACTACTCTTACTACAGAAAGTGCTATCAGGGACGCTGTTACACGTTATACCGTATTCGGACGAGTTACTCCCGAACAGAAGCGCAAGTTTGTAAGAGCACTTAAAAAAGCAGGCAAGACAGTTGCCATGACAGGTGACGGTGTAAACGACGTTCTTGCACTTAAAGATGCTGACTGTTCCGTTGCTATGGCTTCGGGAAGTGACGCAGCTGCACAGGCTTCACAGCTTGTTCTGCTTGAGTCGGACTTCTCAAAGATGCCTGACGTTGTTGCTGAGGGCAGAAAGGTCGTAAACAACCTTGAACGCTCGGGAAGTCTCTTTATCGTAAAGAATATATTCTCGCTGATAATATCCATACTGTTCATTTTCTTCGGACTTGCTTATCCGATGAAGCCTGCACAGATATCCCTTATAAGTATATTCACCATAGGTTTACCTGCTTTCTTCCTGTCGCAGATGCCGAACCGCGATCTTATCAAGGGTAAGTTCATAACTAATATCCTTTTGAAAGCTCTTCCAGCGGCACTTACAGATGTACTTGTAGTATGTGCTATGGTATATTTCGGAAATATCTTCAATGTTGCACCTACGGATATTGCTACGGCTTCAACGATACTCATGAGCATCGTCGGAATGATGATCGTATTCCAGATATGCAAACCTATGGATATGTACAAGATGTGGATGTGGATACTTTGCGGTGTGGGACTTGCCTGCTGTATGATATTCATCAGCAAGATGTTCGACATAACAAATATGTCTAACCGCTGTATCCTTCTCTGCGTAAACTTCTCAATAATCGCAGAACCATGTCTGCGGTATATGACACTGGTAACAAAGAAAATACAGTCATTCTTTATAAATGACGACAATAACTAAAAACAAACAGGCAGATACTTTAAGTATCTGCCTGTTTTATGTATAAGAGAGGTATTCGGATCATCTTTTGAATTTTATTGCAACTCCCAGACCAAGCAGGAGAACAAGTGCAGATACGCCAAGCATTACATATGCTGTGGTATTGCTGCTTTCGCTGCCGCCGTTCATGGGTGAAAAACTTCCCATATCAGGCCTTTCACTGCTTCTTGATCTTCCTTCGTTTTCGGGAGCATTGCCCTTATCGTTGTTTGGCACAGCTGCTTCAGATTCTCCATCGGAAGTTATTTCAGTTCCTGAAGTTTTTTCTGAAGCTTTCTTGTCATCATCAGTCTCTTCTGCATCTTCCTTTGAATTATCGGAAGGCTTGAAGCCGCCCTGCATACCGTCTGGCATATTGCTCGGGTCGAAGCCGTCTGGCATATCACCGCCGAAATCGGGCATATTGCTCGGATCAAAGCCCTCGGGAATATCACCGCCGAAATCAGGCATATTGCTTGGATCAAAGTCATCAGGTATCTCGCCGCCGAATCCCTGAGGTGGCTGACCGCCGCCAAAGCTTGGCTTTCCGCCCTTTGAACCCTTTGAAGAATCGCTGCTGCTGTCAGAGTTGCTGCCGCTGCTTGGAGCCTGCATATTGCTGAGGTTTACAACAGAGAGGGAAGATGTATTTGGCATACTCTTTCTTGAAACATTTTCAGTTTTTTCTGTCTTGGAAGTTTTTTCGGACTTATCTGAGGTTTCGTTCTTGTCGGTTGACTTGTTATTCCTGCTGCCGCCAAAACCGCCGAAGCCGCCTTTTCCGCCGCCCATAGAGCCCATGTCAGATGTGTTCAGACCTGTGGTATCAATAAGAGCTGAGCTGTCAGCTTTCTGACCGTCAGAAGTGGAGGGGATAGTGCCGTCAAGCTGACCGCGAACGCTTTCTGCACGGAGCGTACAGAATTGAGTGATAGCCTCAACGCCTGTTTTGAACTCGTCATATGTACAGAACTTAGTTGGATCCTTTTCAACGTATTTGTCGATGAGAGCAGCTGTATCGGAGATAAGCTTCTCGAAGTCAACGCTGTCAAGAAATTCACTTATAAGCTGGTGATACTGTTCTGTGTATTCCTCGTTATCGAATATCCACGAAACCATCGGACGGTCGCTCATATCGCCTGATACAGGAGTATCAATGGGATCATTTACGGAAGATGAAGCATTTCCGCCCATGAATGAGCCGTAAGCGAGATTGTAGTCCAACGGTATCATTGAAAGCTGTCCGTCCTCTTCATAGAGGTAGTAGTTGTGTATCATCTGACCTGTATAGCTGTCGCCGTTAACAAGGAAATTATGTACTGTAAAATAGCGGATAACTTCCTCAACGTCAACTGTATTCTCAAGATCAGACTGCTCCTGAAGAGCTTTCAGCGAGCTTATAAGGCGCTTCTTGTCTGTTTTTGTAACAGCAGTTTTGGCATTGTTGAAGATATTTGAATAGCTGTCGGTATCGTCATCGGTATATTTAAGCTTTACATCGTCGCTTCCCATACCGAAGCCGCCGCCTCCGAAGCCGTCCTTTCCGCCGCCGAAGTCAGGTGCTTCACCGTTCTCTCCGCCGAACATCTTTGAAGGATCGAAGTTTTCAAAATCGAAGTCCTCAGGCATATTATCGGGATCGAACTGAGGCATATCTCCTCCGAAATCGGGCATACCGCCGCCGAAATTACCCGGATCAAACTGGTTTTTATCGCTGTCGGAGCTGTTTTTATCTTCGCTCTTGCTATCGTTAAAATTCCCCATACTAAAGTCTTTGCCGTTTCCTCTGCCGCCGCCGAAGCTCATTGCATCGGGCTTGTAGAGGTCGCCGTAGTTGCTGCCGTAGTTTCTTTCAAGGAAAGATTCTTCGATAGCTTCCACAGCAAGGTACAGTCCCCAGTCCTCACCGTTGACTGTGATGTAAGTATAGCTGCAAAGAGGAGCATCAACGCCGAAATCATGCATAAGCGTATAAGCAAGATAATCCTTCATATAGGTATTATCCTGAATGATATTGTTGAGACAGAGCTTGTCAAGTCCGTGATAGGTCTTTCCGTTTTCGTACTGATCGAACTCTATCTTGAAGCTGTAGCGGCTGCTGTCCATATTCTTTACGGAGCTGAGGGAAGTGTTGCCCTTAGCTCTGATGCCGACGTTTTTTACAGCTTCACCGTCAATGACCAGATTGCAGGCTGTGTATTCCTCGTTTTCGCAGGTCTCGATAAAGCCGTCCCAGTCGTTGATCACGATGTCAAGAGTATGTACCTTTGACTGATCGAAGAGGCGGTTTTCATAGCCTATGGCATGAGCGGTCTTTTCTATGCCAAGTGCCTGACCGTTGCAAAATATGACAGATATAATAAGTGTGACCGCAATAACGACCATACATATTTTATCAATGTTCTTATGTGCTGACATTCTATCACACCCTTATCCCATGTAATCGCCGTTGTAGCTTACGAGAACAGCACTGCTGACACCTTCCATATCAGCAAGGGTATTTACGAAATCTGTATTGTCGTCCTTGAGTCTGATCTCCATATTGAGCTCAACATAGCCCTTCTGAGCAGTCTTGCTCTTGACAACGCATCTCTCTGTCTTTCCGTCAAGGAAAGCCTTAGCCTTTGTCTCGCTGTCGTGACCGTCGCAGCGAACTACAACGATGTATGGATTTTTGCAAGCCTTGCGGTTAACGAATATAAGGAGGATAACGCCGATGATAACGCTGCCGACAACTGCAAGAGGGATCATACCTGCTGCAAGAACGATACCTACTGCGATGGACCAGAACAGGAAGGCGATATCCAGCGGTTCTTTGATGGCTGTACGGAAACGGACGATAGAAAGTGCGCCGACCATACCGAGTGAAAGAACGACATTGCTTGTGACTGCTAAAATAACGACTGTAGTTATCATTGTGAGCGCAACGAGAGTAGTGCCGAAGCTTGCGGAGTACATAACTCCCGAGTAGGTCTTTTTGTAAACGAGGAATATGAACATTCCCAGACCGAATGCAA
>JAEEGL016921423.1_pt1 | contig 11371 bp, 12 predicted proteins | sample 9134231 | NCBI WGS metagenome assembly JAEEGL01 (sample SAMN16246548, study PRJNA631951) | gut metagenome | biome: gut microbiome; feature: rumen; material: fiber-attached | host: Bos | place: Iran: Karaj | collected 2018-10
AGAGGTGTTCCTCAGATCGAGGTTACCTTCGATATCGATGCAAACGGTATCGTTAACGTATCAGCTAAGGATCTTGGCACAGGCAAGGAGCAGCATATCACCATCACAGCAGGCTCCAACATGTCTGATGATGATATCGAGAAGGCCGTTAAGGAGGCTCAGGAATACGAGGCTCAGGATAAGAAGCGTAAGGAAGGCATCGACGCAAGGAACGATGCAGACTCCTTCGTATTCCAGACTGAGAAGGCTCTCCAGGAAGTAGGCGACAAGATCGATGCTTCTCAGAAGCAGGTTGTTGAGGACGATATCAAGGCCCTCAAGGAGACTCTTGAGCAGACCAAGGATAAGGAGCTTTCAGATTCTGAGATCGATTCACTTAAGAGCCAGAAAGAAAAGCTCATGAACGATGCACAGGCTCTGTTCGCTAAGATGTATGAGAACGTTCAGGGTGCAGCCGGTGCCCAGAGCGCAGGCCCTGACATGGGAGCAAGTGCAGGTCCTGAGATGAATACAGATGCATCATCTAATGATGACAATGTAGTTGACGGAGACTACAGAGAGGTCTAAATTGAGTGATATACTGGATTCAAGGTCGAATGGTGCTGTGCTCGCACAGAGCACCATTCGACTTTGAAGACTGCACAGACATGAGGAAAAAAGATATGCGAGGAATGAGCATATCGATTTCCGAATGGATGTAGAATTGCGAGAGCGCACCCCGGCGGAGCAATTCGTATATCACGGGGTAACATACATCATACATGAGGAATACTATAGATGGCAGAACAGAAACGTGATTATTACGAAGTCCTTGGTGTTGGCAAGAACGCCTCGGAAGATGAGATTAAAAAAGCATACAGAGTTCTGGCCAAGAAGTATCACCCCGACATGAATCCGGGTGATGCGGCTGCCGCGGACAAATTCAAGGAGGCATCGGAGGCCTATGCGGTCCTCTCCGATCCCGAGAAGAAGCGCCAGTATGACCAGTTTGGACACGCTGCCTTTGAAAACGGCGGCAATCCCTTCAGCGGCGGCTTTGATTTTTCCGGCGCTGATTTTGGCGATATTTTTGGCGATATCTTCAGCGATTTCTTTGGCGGCGGAAGATCCAGGGGAGCCACGAGGAACGGCCCTTCAAAGGGGGCAAACCTTCGCGCCAGCGTTCGCATAACCTTCATTGAGGCTGTATTCGGTTGCGAAAAAGAGCTTGAGCTCACCATCAAAGATCCCTGCACGACCTGTCACGGCACAGGCGCCAAGCCCGGAACATCACCCCAGACCTGCACCAAGTGCGGAGGAAAGGGTCAGATCGTCTATACCCAGCAGTCCTTCTTTGGCACTGTAAGAAACGTCCAGACCTGTCCCGAGTGCGGAGGCACCGGCAAGGTGATCAAGGACAAGTGCGGCGACTGTAACGGAACCGGATACATCGCAAGCCGCAAGAAGATCAAGGTTTCCATACCTGCAGGTATCGACAACGGACAGAGCGTGAGGATAAGAGAAAAGGGCGAGCCCGGTGTGAACGGCGGACCCAGAGGAGATCTTCTGGTGGAAGTTATCGTATCCGATCATCCTATTTTCCGGAGGGATGGATACAACATCTACTCCATGGTTCCTGTTTCCTTTGCTATTGCAGCCCTTGGTGGAACAGTTCTTATTGACACTGTTGACGGCAAAGTGGCTTATGACGTCAAGGCAGGAACTCAGACCGACACGAGAGTGCGCCTGCGTGGCAAGGGCGTTCCTACCCTTAGAGATAAGGATCAGAGGGGCGACCACTATGTGACTCTTGTGGTACAGGTTCCTGAGAAGCTTTCCAAGGAAGCCAAAGAGCTTCTTAAGCAGTTTGATGAGAAGACAGGCGATTCCCTGACGGCGGCTGATAGAATGATGGGGGCGGATGACAAAGGCCCCGGCGGCTCAGGCGGCAAAAAGAAGAAAAAGTTTTGGGAATAATAACCTTTTGTGATATACTTCCGTAGTTAGATTACATATAATAACTACGGAAGTTTTTTATTTGACGAAATTTTGAAGAGGGATAAACTATGAAATGGATGCGCTTTCGCGTAAGGACCAATGAGGATTCAGAGGATATAATCGTTTCTTACCTTCAGGACATAGGCCTTGAGGGAGCTCAGATTGAGGACAATGCGCCTCTGTCTGCGGCAGACAAGGAGCAGATGTTCATTGATGCCCCGGAGCTTGAGCCGGATGAGACAGAGACAGGAATCGAATCAGGCGTGGCTTATCTGAGCTTTTTTGTGGAGATAGATGATGAAAACCAGCTGACAGTGGAGCTCCCCGGCGACGACGGCGAGTATGTGAAGGTAAAAAAGACTCCCGAAGAGATGCAGGAAGCCATTAAGGATAAGCTGGATGAACTTCGGAGCTTTTCCGATATCGGAGACGGCACCATTTCCGTTGACGTAACTGAGGACATCGACTGGATAAACAACTGGAAGCAGTACTTCCATAAGTTCTACATAGATGATATACTGATTATTCCTTCCTGGGAAAAAGAGACGAAGGAGGACCTTGAAAGGGCTGAGATGGTTCTTCACATCGACCCGGGAACAGCTTTTGGAACCGGAATGCACGAGACAACCCAGCTCTGCATCAGGATGCTCAAAAAGTATGTGTCTGATGGCACTGAGCTTCTGGACGTAGGAACAGGCAGCGGAGTCTTATCAATCCTGTCCCTGATGTTTGGTGCAAAGCACGCTGTGGGCACCGACCTAGACAAGTGCGCAGTTCCCGCAGTTGCCGAGAACATGGCCAACAACGGCATTTCAGAAGACAAGTTTGAGATGATGATCGGAAACATCATAGACGACAAGGCAGTGCAGGACAAAGTGGGCTACGACAAATATGACATTGTTGTGGCCAATATCCTTGCCAACGTCCTTGTACCGCTGACTCCCGTCATCATTGATAACCTCAAGACCGGCGGCATCTACATCACCTCCGGCATAATAAATACCAAGGAAGAAGAGGTCAAAAAGGCACATCTGGACGCTGGCCTTGAGATCCTGGAGATCCACCACCAGGGTGACTGGGTTTCCATCACTTCGAGGAAAAACTGATGTATCACTTTTTTGTTGAAAACGCCCAGGTTTCAGGGGATCTCAGGGAGGTCCTCATAACCGGCAGCGATTACAACCACATAAGAAACGTCCTCAGGATGAAGAAGGGGGAGCAGTTCTCCGTCAGCATTCTGGAAGATGACAGCGGAAAAGAGATCTTTTACGAGATAGAATCCTTCACGGATGACGCGGTAGTTGGAAAGCTCTGCTTTGTTGAGGAGAGCGGTCACGAGCTGCCCTCGAAGATATATCTTTTCCAGGGACTTCCAAAGGTGGACAAGATGGAACTTATTATCCAGAAAGCGGTGGAGCTTGGCGCTTACCGCATTGTTCCCATGTCTACGAAGAGATGCATTGTCAAACTTGATGACAGGAAGGCTGAGTCCAAGATAAAGAGGTGGCAGGCTATAGCGGAAGCTGCCGCCAAACAGAGTAAGCGCGGCATTATACCTGAAGTTGCCATGCCGCTTACAATGAAACAGGCGATTGAGTACTGTAATAAAGAGAACATAGATGTTAAGCTGATTCCGTACGAGAATGCAAAAGACATCTCTTTTACCAAAAATATAATTGAGAAAATTGAGCCCGGACAGAGCATTGCTGTGTTCATCGGTCCCGAGGGAGGTTTCTCTGAGGAGGAGGTTTCGATGTGTCTTGAAAACGGCATCGAGCCCATCACTCTTGGAAAGCGGATCCTAAGGACTGAGACTGCAGGATTTACAGCCATCTCCTGGCTTATGTATCACCTTGAAAGCTGAGATAGAAATGATAGCATATTTGGATAATTCCGCCACAACGAGGGCCTTTCCGGAGGTTGCAGGTCTTGTGGCAAAACTTATGACAGAAGAATATGGAAATCCCTCGAGTGTTCACCACATGGGGACACTTTCGGCAAACCGCCTGTTTTCAGCAAGGGAGACCATCGCATCCACATTGAAGGTTGACCCTGCAGAGATTGTTTTTACTTCAGGAGGAACGGAGTCGGACAACCTGGCTATAATAGGCGGCGCAAGGGCAAATGCCTGGAGAGGGAAACACATCATCACCACTGAGATTGAGCATCCTGCAGTTCTGGAGACCTTCGAGTCCCTAAGGAGAGAAGGTTTTGACATCACTTATCTTCCTGTGGACGAGCGGGGAGTTGTAAGGCTCACTGATCTCAAGGAGGCCATAAGACCTGAAACAGTGCTGGTTTCAATGATGATGGTGAACAATGAGATAGGTGCCATAGAGCCGGTGGAAGAAGCGGGTAAGCTGATCAAGGATATTGATCCGCAGATTCTTTTCCATGTGGACGCAGTCCAGGCCTATGGCAAGCTCAGGATAAGACCGAGGTCAATGAACATCGACCTGCTGTCGGTGAGTGCACATAAGATACACGGGCCCAAGGGCGTCGGATTTTTGTACATAAAGAAGGGATCCAAGATCACCAACATCTGCTACGGCGGAGGCCAGCAGAAGGGGATGAGGTCCGGCACAGAGAATGTTCCGGGAATAGCGGGAATGGCGCTGGCAGCCGAGATGTGCTACAGGGATTTCGACAGCAAGATCGAGGAGATGTACAAGCTTAAGGAATACCTGGTTGATTCATTGAAGGATGGAATTTCTGATATTCGCATAAATGGACCGGAAGTCAGGGACGGAGCACCTCATATCGTGAGCGTATCCATAAAGGGACTTGCGGCTGAGACTATCCTGAATATGCTAAGCAGCAAGGAGATTTATGTTTCAGCGGGTTCTGCCTGCACTTCAAATAATCCCCATGTCTCCGATACGCTGAAGTCCATTGGGCTTCCAAAGGAACTTCTGGAGTCCACGATCCGGATCAGCATGTCGCAGGAGACCACTAAGGAAGAGATAGATTACCTGCTGGATACATTGAAATCCCAGGTTGAAACAATGAGAAAGTTTTACAGACATTAAGGAGTTAAAAATGCAGTATCACGCTTTTGTAATAAAGTACGCAGAGATCGGAGTAAAGGGCAAGAACAGATATATCTTTGAGGATGCCCTGGTTAAGCAGATCAAGAGAGTTCTGGCTAAGTGCGACGGCTCTTTTTCCATATCCAAAGTTGCAGGAAGGGTATATGTTGAGGCTGACGGGTTTGACTTTGATGAGACCGTGTCTGCTCTTCAGACTGTGTTTGGAATAACAGGAATTTGCCCCGCAGTGTCAATCGCCAGGGATGGGGAGAACAATCTGCCTGATAAGGACGGTGTATCAAAGGCCGTCATCGACTTCATAGAGGGAGTATATCCCGAGAAGAACAAGACCTTTAAGATCAAGTGCCGCAGGGTGGACAAGAGCTATCCGCTTGATTCCATGGAGCTGGCTGCTGAGATCGGAGCACAGGTTCTGGATGCCTTTGATACCATGAAGGTTGACGTCCACAATCCCCAGGTGCTTATTAACGTTGAGATAAGGGAGAAACTGAATATCTTTTCAGAGATCATTCCGGGCCCTGGTGGAATGCCCATCGGAACTGCAGGAAAGGCCATGCTGCTTTTATCAGGCGGAATTGATTCCCCTGTTGCAGGATATATGATCGCGAAGAGAGGCGTAGAGATGGAGGCTGTGTACTTCAATGCGCCGCCCTACACCAGTGAGAAGGCTAAACAGAAGGTTGTTGATCTGGCTGGAGTCATTGCAAAGTACACTGGCAGCATCAGGCTCCACGTCATCAACTTTACTGACATTCAGATGTACATATATGAGAAGTGCCCTCATGATGAGCTTACAATCATTATGAGAAGATACATGATGAAGATTGCTGATATCATAGCAGGACAGACCGGATGTCTTGGACTTGTGACCGGAGAGAGCATCGGACAGGTGGCTTCTCAGACCATGCAGAGTATGCAGTGTACCGGTGAAGTTGTCAGGGATATGCCTGTTTACAGACCGCTGGTTGCTTTTGACAAGCAGGATATTGTTGATATTTCAGAGAAGATCGGGGCATATGAGACTTCGATACTGCCGTATGAGGATTGCTGCACAATTTTCGTCGCCAAGCACCCTGTAACCAAGCCGAGGCTGGATGTTATTGTGAGACATGAGGAGAATCTGGCTGAAAGAATAGATGAGATGGTACAGACTGCGCTGGATACGGATGAAGTGATTGAGATAAAGAAGTAAAGAAATAAGAAATAAAGAGGAGGCTTCCGCTGCACTAAACTCGAAAGGACCTCGTTAAGTGCACGGAAGGGGCTCGCACTAGGCTCGAAAGAACCTCACCAAGTGCTCTGCACCAAAAAAGACCACCTTAGGATAGCTCCTAAGATGGTCTATAATAAACTTTTTTTCAGAAGATCTGATCTAAGAGATCAGACCATGTAAGGCTTGAGAATCTCAAGAACCTCTTCTGCGCCGTCTTCTGCGTGGATATTAAGGTCGATAGGCTTTGAAAGATCGAGTGAGAAAATACCCATGATAGACTTAGCGTCGATAACGTATCTTCCTGAAACGAGGTCGAAGTCATAATCAAACTTCGTAATATCGTTAACAAAAGATTTAACCTTATCGATAGAATTTAAAGAAATTTTTACGGTTTTCATTGCGTAATTACCTCCTTTTCTCCTTTAATATATACGCATGATTGTAAAAAGTCAATGAGGATTTATTTTATGCAAGATTACATCAAGGGTCTCAAGGTTGCAATGCATAACCTGGGCTGTAAAGTGAACAGCTATGAGATGGACGTCATGGCCCAGAAGATTACTGACGCGGGCTGCGAAATAGTGCCCTTTCACGAGAAGGCCGACGTCTATATAATCAACACCTGCACTGTCACCAATATTGCTGATAGAAAATCAAGACAAATGCTGCACAGATCCAAAAAAGAAAACCCTGAGGCAGTAGTAGTGGCTGTTGGATGCTACGTCGAGACGGGGCTTGAGGGAGTCAAAAAGGACGACTGCATCGACCTGGCCGTTGGCAACAACAAAAAGGCTGAGATCGCTGACATACTTAATGAGTTTTTCCGCGTGAGGCAGGATCCCCACGACAAGCTTCTGGGCGGGAGATCGATAACAGACATCAACTCCGAGAAAACCTACGAGTGCATGCGGCTTAAGGAGCTCCCGGAGCACACCAGGGCCTACATCAAAGTCCAGGATGGCTGTAACCAGTTCTGCAGTTACTGTGTCATTCCTTATGCGAGAGGAAGAGTAAGAAGTCGTGACATGGAGGACATTCTTGAGGAGATCAGGGATCTGTCGGAAAAAGGCTGCCGTGAAGTAGTGATAACCGGAATTCACGTGGGATCCTATGGCGTGGACAAGGGAGAGCCAATGCTGGTGAGCCTTCTTGAGAAGATAGATGAGATCTCCGGCATAGAGAGGATAAGACTGGGTTCTGTTGAGCCAAGACTGATCAATGAGGAGAATGTTACAAGGCTTGCGAATATCAAAAAGCTCTGTCCCCACTTCCACTTATCGCTGCAGAGCGGCTGCGATTCAGTACTTAAGAGGATGAACCGTCACTACAGCGCCGATGAGTACAGGGCCAGTGTAGCTCTTTTGCGCAGTGCCTTTGACAGGCCGGCCATAACGACAGATGTCATAGTGGGATTTCCCGGAGAGACACAGGAGGAATTTGAGGAGTGCAGGCGTTTCTGCGAGGACATAAGCTTCTATGAGATGCATGTTTTTAAATATTCGCCGAGAAAAGGTACTGTGGCAGCAGGCATGCCCGATCAGCTGACCGACAGACAAAAGAGTGAGAGAAGCGATGTGCTTATCGACCTGACAGAGAAAGATTCCGTGGCCTATCGAAAGCTCTTTTTACAGGAAGAGCTCTCAGTCCTGTGGGAGGATGAGGAAACTCACGCAAAAGAGACTTACATGATCGGACACACAGACAGATACGTGAGAGTTGCGGCAAAGAAAGGCTCTGTGGCCTATGAAACAGCCCTTTCAGGAGCCATAACAAAGGTAACGCCCACAGCTTTTCTAGACGATGAAACGCTTTTGGTGTAGAATTAAGCGTAGATGTATTTTGTTTTGCGTTGAGCTATGGAGGGCAGGACCCTCAAAAAAATATATTGAATGGAGAACAACATGGCAGATCAGGATTTAGGAAACACCCAATTTTTCAAGGTTGAGGTAGAACCTGAGACAGGTGTGAAGAAGGTACTTTCTGTTGTTTACGACGCTCTTCTTGAGAAGGGATACAACCCTGTAAACCAGATCGTAGGCTACATCATGTCGGGAGACCCAACCTACATCACAAGCCACAAGGGCGCAAGAAGCCTTATCATGAAGGTTGAGAGAGACGAGCTTGTGGAGGAGATGCTCACTGAGTACATTAAGAGCAACAACTGGGAGTCCAAGTAATCTTCCGTACATCGCGGAGAATGAATATGCGTATTATGGGACTTGATTACGGGTCCAAGACAGTCGGGGTGGCCATAAGCGACGAGCTTTTGCTGACCGCCCAGGGCAAAGAAATAATCCGTAGGAACGAAGAGAATAAGCTTAGAAGAACTCTTGCGCGCATTGAAGAGCTCATTCAGGAGTACGGGGTGGAGCAGATCGTACTGGGGCTTCCCCTGAACATGGATGAGACGGCCAGTGAGCGCTCGAAGCTATGCCTTGAATTCAAGGACAAGATCGAGAGGCGGACCGGAATCCCTGTGGAGATGCTGGACGAGCGCCTCACAACAGTGGCGGCTGACGAGATAATGGATGAAGCCGGCATAAAGGGCAAGAAGAGAAAAGAGTACGTTGACATGATTGCTGCCCAGATCATTCTTCAGGATTATCTGGACAACAGAGTAAAAAGGTGATTTATTTTGGAAAAGATTTTGTTTAGTCCCGATGGGGAAGAAGCAGTTGAATTTTATTGCCTTGAGCAGACAGTGATAGGTGCAAAGACCTATCTGCTGGTCACAGATGAGGAAGACGGAGATGCGGAAGCGCTGATACTGCGCGACGACTCCGATATTAAAGATGAGGAGGCGGTTTACTCTATAGTGGACGATGACCGGGAGCTGGAAGCGGTTGCCGGTGTATTTCGTAAGCTGCTCTCCGAGGATGGCATAGATCTGGATATCTGACGATCAGACATACTGAATCTTTCAGACAGATAGAATAATGCCTCCGCCAACATAAATGGAGGAAAATAATTGGCTAAAAAGCAAACTGAAAACACGTCCAAGCTGCAGGTCATCCCGCTGGGAGGCCTTGAGCAGATTGGAATGAACATCACTGCCTTCAGATATGAGGACAGTATTATTGTGGTGGACTGCGGTCTGTCTTTTCCCGACGACGACATGCTGGGAATCGACCTTGTAATCCCGGACATCACATATCTGCAGGAGAACATCGACAAGGTAAAGGGCTTTGTCATCACCCACGGTCACGAGGACCACATCGGTGCGCTGCCCTATGTTCTTCATGAGCTGAATATTCCGGTGTATGCGACCCGCCTTACTATGGGCATCATCGAGCACAAGCTTGAGGAACACAACCTTCTGAAAAAGACAAGAAGGAAGGTCGTAAAGTTTGGCCAGTCCATTAACCTTGGACAGTTCAGGGTTGAATTCATAAGGACAAACCATTCTATAGTAGATGCGGCAGCGCTGGCTATCTATTCGCCGGCCGGAACCGTAGTCCACACCGGAGATTTCAAAGTGGATTATACACCTGTATTCGGTGATCCCATCGACCTTCAGCGCTTCGCTGAGATTGGAAAAAAGGGAGTCCTGGCGTTGATGTGCGACTCCACCAACGCAGAGAGACCCGGCTTTACCGCGTCCGAGAAGACTGTGGGAAGAGCGCTGGATGTTCTTTTTGAGGAGCATTCTAATTCGAGGATCATCGTTGCAACTTTCGCGTCAAACGTTGACAGAGTGCAGCAGATCATCAACACAGCTCACAAGTGCGGAAGGAAAGTTGTGGTGGAAGGCCGCAGCATGGTCAGCATCATCGACATCGCCCAGAAACTGGAGTGCATCCAGATTCCTGACAACACCCTTGTGGACATAGATTCCATCAAGAACTACCCTGACAACCAGACGGTCATCATCACCACAGGAAGCCAGGGCGAGAGTATGGCGGCCCTGAGCAGAATGGCCAGCGGCCAGCACAGGAAGATATCCATTGGTGTCGGCGATACAGTCATCTTCTCATCCCATCCGATCCCTGGAAATGAGAAGGCCGTGACCAACATAATAAACGAGCTTCAGATGAAGGGTGCTGATGTAATCTTCCAGGATGTTCATGTTTCGGGACACGCCTGCAGAGAGGACATCAAGCTCATCTATACACTTGTTAAGCCCAGGTACTCGATACCTGTGCATGGTGAGTACAGACATCTCATCGCTCAGGCAAACATCGCCAGGGAGCTGGGCATACAGAAAGAAAATATCTTCATCCTCCACTCCGGAGAGATCCTTGAGATGGATGACAACGGCGCAAAAGTTGCAGGCAAGGTTCCCGTTGGAGCGATCCTCGTGGACGGCCTTGGCGTGGGCGACGTCGGAAACGTGGTCCTCAGGGACAGACAGCACCTTGCAGAGGATGGAATTGTAATTGTAGTATTCGGTATCGACAGGGCCAGCGGACAGCTTGTTTCCGGCCCCAGCATCGTATCCAGAGGCTTTGTTTACGTTAGAGAATCCGACAAGCTTATTGACGATGCCACCGACCTTGTATATGATGATGTGACAGAGGCACTTGAGAGAGGCGTCACGGACTGGAGCAAGCTCAAGAACATCGTTAAGGACGCCCTCAGTGATTACATCTGGAAAAAGACCAAGAGAAGGCCCATGATAATGCCTATCATCATGGACACCAACTTCTAAAGTCTTTGGGGAGAATTTATTATGAACCTTAAAAGCTTTGCATTGGGGCTCCTTGACACCATAGTCAAGGCCGTCTTCGTCATAGCTGTGGCGATGCTGATCTCCAAGTATGCAAAAGTGGCCTACGACTACGGCTACCACATTTTCAATCAGAGCGCAGTGTCCTCCGGTACGGGAAGGGAAGTTACCTTCACGGTTAAGCGGGGGGATTCCGTCGACACCATAGCAGAGAACCTCTCAGGGGTGGGGCTTATAACAGACAAGACCCTGTTTAAACTCCAGGAGAGATTTTCCGAGTACCACGGCAAGGAGCAGCCCGGGACCTACGAGCTCAGCACGGCCATGACTCCCGAGGAGATGCTCACCATAATGTCGGGCGGAGCTGACGACGCCGACGGAGAATCAGGCGAGGAGAGCACAGGTGGCTGATCAGGACAGGATTACAACGTTTATCAATTCCCTGGATCCGGGGAATGCCCCCTA
>JAEEGL017436267.1_pt1 | contig 11371 bp, 12 predicted proteins | sample 9134231 | NCBI WGS metagenome assembly JAEEGL01 (sample SAMN16246548, study PRJNA631951) | gut metagenome | biome: gut microbiome; feature: rumen; material: fiber-attached | host: Bos | place: Iran: Karaj | collected 2018-10
ACTTAATTTATTTTCAAAGAAATCAGAAAATCTGATTTGTTTGCCATGTTTCTTCCAATCTTCTATTTTAGCTGGGTTCAGCCAATTGCTTTCCTCGATGTACATACGTGAACGGACATATTCTTTCAATTCGTCGGCTGAATAATCAGCATTGTCATAAATCGCCATTGTCGGTCCCTGGTCTGCGCAGTTTATCACCTCTACGCATCCAAATATTTTTGCCCTGTCGTATACCCGCATACGATATTCCTGTAGATATTCTCTACATTCATCAGGTTCCTCAAATTCTCTAGCCCAGTTGAACCATCTTTCATCCACATATACATCTAAAATCACATTTTCTTTAAAGATAGTTATCCACATTTTCTCAACTTTATCTTCAAGTTTGTAACTTGGGCTTGCCTCTTCTAAATCATCCAGAATCATTTCTGCCGTTTCGTTGGTTTTTGATAATTCCCTTATTTTTTCTATACCCAGGCTATCCCTTATTAGTTGTGCATGGTAATTCGATATTGTCAGATATATGAAATCATCAGATTCGTTCACTTTGAATTTCTCTAACTCAACTAAATCATAATGATCTGCCCAATCTAATTCCTCCGTCTCGTTATTATAATCGTATACCATTCTATAAGCCAGACAGACATTGAGGTTTATCCTTTCAGCTATTACTTTAGCCGTTTCTATAGGACTTTCCACTGGCAAGTTGTGCCTTAATCCTATTTGAACTACATCCCATCCCATATTAAAATGTAATTTATTGTTGAGGTATTATTTGTTTTCTCCCTTCTTAGGATATTTCTCTTTTTGTGGTTTTTCCATAATAATATCAGAGAAATCATCATGATAATAACTATATACGGAATTTCCGGCTAAGACATCCAGGTTGAGTTCTGCTACCAGATGGCTTTTCTCGATTCTTAATGTTTCTATCCATTGAGCAAATGAAAAATACGCATCAGCCATATAATCTGTTATTAATTCCTCTACATACCATACCTCATTGGCACCTATAGCCTTTGCGATTTCATAAATACCGGCTCTAATCCAATTATATCCGTCTTTGCACCCCGTAAAAGCCGATTGCCTGTAGCAGGTGTTGACCATCAGAAAGTCTTCAAACAAAATCAGACGGTCTTCTTCTGTGAACTCATTGGAGACATTTTTCAATTCAGAGATGAATGGATTCCACCATCCCTGTTCTTTATCCTCTTTTGAGAAATGGATTCCACTTTTATATGGTATAATTGCATAAATATAAGCTGACATTTCTGTTATGTTTAGAACCGTTTATAATATTCTTTACCCAGTAACCAAAGGTATTGGTCCAACTGTTTGATGTTGAAATCGCTTAATCTATAATGTCGCTTGAAATCATGAATGGCTTTCATGTATATGGCATAGTTTTTAAGTTCCTCTCTCTTGAATGTGCTGAAATTGTCTTTTTTCTGGAAATGCCAAAGCACTTTCTCCACATAGTTGTCATAAATTGCAAACTTCATCGGCTGATGATGACTGCAATATTTTGTAGCAAAGGAGTAGAACACACGATCATCTTTCTTCGCTCCGACTCTAACGTGAGATATTTCGTGAACCAGTGAGATGTCTCCACTCCTCAAACGTTCGTCAATGTTGAGCGATAATATATGTTTTGCAACCGAATGGACATCAAAAATGTTGGTGCTGTAGAAATCGTTCAGTGATGAACATTTCAACAGTATGTCCTCAATACATACGTTTTGAGGACAAAGATTAAAGAATAGCTTATCAAGAGCGTACTCCTGATTAACATAGTTTTCCAGACCGTTCCATATGGAAATGTACCTTTCAATTTCCTCTGGTGACGGCTTGTAAGTTGACGGTATTCCTTTCATGACTATTTATATTTTTATACTCGATATAATATCAATATGTCTTATTACGTTGTTCATGCTGATTGAGTAAGAAACACCTTGATTAATATAACAATCAAAAGCTTCAGAGAAAAGTTCTTGATTCAAAACTGTACAATTTGAAATTATTTCATCCTTGTGTTCTTTTATATTCTCTATCTCGTACAAATTATCATTAATATTATAACATATAATGAAATGAACAAGAGCGAACATCATTTCCCTAATGCTATATTTATTATTTGCTGATGTCCTTTCAAGCAATGTTTTTGGAATTTTTGATTCGAAAGTTCTTATTAATTCTTTAATGGAATATTTATGGTGCTTTATATTATCGTATAAATCAATATCTGTAATTTTCCAAAATACAAGTAAAGTCAATATATCCGGAATTATATTTTCCGATGCCTCAAATGTACATAGCACAAGTCTTAAGTATGAGAATATCTTATCTGTCAATCTTAAATTACAGTTATTGTAAGAAATAAGAGATTTAATAATTTGAATGAAAGACTCTTCATTGTCTCTAAGTGCTTGGTTCCTGTTTCTATCACTGTTACGGAAGAATGCAGAAAAATTGTATTGCTGTAACAGGTAATTAATAAATTTTTCCATATCCGGATTAGGTAAACTACACTCTACGTCAATAAATCTTCTTAGATATTCATTCGCATCCATTTTCGAGGATCCATAATATCCCTGAATTGCACATTCTAGCTGCTTTTTATTGATTGATAGGATAAATACTATGTTTGGAATTTCAAATAAGTGTTTTATTTGTTCTAATGTTTTAACAGCAAATAACGGATTACACCTGTCAAGTTCATCTATAAAGAATACTATTGGCTTTTCATTGTCTTTGTTTGCAACAAATTCGATTAAAGATTTCTTGAAATCATCTATAGCTGCTTTTTGTCTTTGGTATTCTTTTATTGACTCTTCACATAATTTAGAAAAACCATCAACAGTATCATTAATTACTTCATTATTTATGCCAGTATATTTTTTAAATAGATGTTTACCAAATGCTTTTCCAAAGGTTGTAATTATACGTCCTGCATTAGCTGTCAATTTTTTATTGTCATTAATGCTTATTCCTTCTATTTCTGATAATAAGGCTATCATTGGATTATCCACGAAATCCGATTCCCATGAATTGTAATAAATTGTTCTATACCCTTTATTTGTCAGTTTTTGTTGCCACATTTTGACAAAGGTGGTTTTTCCAACCCCCCATTCACCATTTAATGCAATTACACAACCTGTATCGCTATATAAATTATAACATCGGTAATGATGTTTGCAAAGTATTCTCTACCTAAAACACAATTATTAAACGGATTATCAGCAGGTATTTCTATATCCTGTAGATGATTTCTTAATTGATTTTTCATATTATACGATTCGGCTTACAATATATTATCTATTTTATTATCCCTTCCTTATTCAATATATTATATCCTTTAAACAAAGCTTCTTCCTCGTCGCCATACTCTTCGAACCAATCTTCATCTAAATTGTGGTCTACACCCCATTCGTTGAGATATCCTCTCATTTCATCCTGGGTGGAGTTTCCAACCATATAGAGAGGACAGCGGTTCTCGTCCATGATGCTGAAGGCATGATACATCTCATCATGGTTAATTTTGCTTACAGCATATCTGGCAGCCTCCTCAAACGGTGAGAGACCAACTGCGCGAATCTCAAATTCTGTGTAGCCTTTTCGGTTGAGTACGTCCTTTTCTGCATTCAGTTCCTCGCAGATCCTTTGAGCGGTGGAGCAATCAAATTCTTTTGCCTCAGATATATCCATGGCAACTTCTGAGCTAAGAGCATCCACTGCTGCCTCATTACCTTTGTAGTAGAAAACCACATTTGGGTTTTCTATCAGTTTCGTTAGTAAAACAAATTTTTCCATGTCGTTTTAATTTTATGTTTAACGATGCAAAGGTAATGTTATATAGATTTTTGGTCAACCGACTAAAAATAGCATTATATGAAACTCAATATAAATCACCGATTACATCGCCTTCATTTTCATAATATTTATACATAGTTTCCATTGTTGTTAGGGTAAATGTATGCCAAATATTAAGATGAACTGGAATATAATCACGAAAAAATTGCTTTAAGAATTTTATTTCAAAAATGATTCGTAAACTATCGTCCTTTGATGTTTTATGAAGTTCTTGTTTAGTTCCAAACCTAATTTTATTTATGACATATAAATCTTTTATGCCTTTCCCTTTAATGTATGGAAAGAATAATAATACATTATGAAAATCTAAATTTGTTGGTATAGATTTCCCTGTATAATAAATAGAAGCTTTTTGTTTAGTAAAATATGATACTGTGTCTGATTTTACAAGTGATATAAGCACTGGATTGTCATTGTCCAGTAATTTGTTATTTTGCTTAATGTTATATAATTTATTATCATTGTCTATTAAAAAATATTTGTTTTGTTTTGCTATCGATACTATTGATATATGTGAGTTTTTTAACAAATCATTTTTATTTAATTTGTTATCTTCATTGTCTTTAAATGCATCTTTTATTTGAATTGCCAAAAACCTAGCTAAACGTGGAGGTACTGCATTTCCAACCATTTTATATCCATTCTCTATTTTTGAATACAAGAATTTGAAATCATCTGGAAATGATTGGATTCTGGCACATTCGCGTACACTTAACCTTCTATATAATCTTTCATACCCTTTTACAAATATTCTTCTATTTGATGATATGAACGTCATTTTGGGGGCTTGAGGATGAATCGGTGTATTACGAGCTTGTGCTTGTATCGTATAAGACACTTCATCCCATGAACGCACTCTATTACGAGCCATATATTTTTCATCATAAGGACCATAATATACGTCATGATTAAGACGTGTAGGATTATCGCTAACAATTAATTCGTCTTTAAAAAGTCTCGGCTCTTCGACTATATCACCTATTGCCATTTTAAGTGTCACTATAGAATTATTACATGCATTTGGAAATTCAAAGTTTACATTTAGGTCATTCCTTATACCTACAAAAAAAACTCTAAATCTATCTTGGGGTATTTTGTAATCTGCAGCATTTAATAATTCATATGAGACCTTATATCCTGCATTTTCCAGTAATTTAAGAAACAACAAAAATGAATTTTTATGACGTTCTTCTAGGATTCCTTTTACGTTTTCTATAAGAAAGAATTTTGGCTGTTTTTCTTTTACGATTCGAATATATTCTAAGAATAATTTACCTCTAGGATCGTCAAGCCCCATTCTTTTTCCACCTTCACTCCACGATTGGCAAGGGGGACCTCCGATTATACCATCGCATTCTGGAATATCAGAACCTTTTATTGTTCTGACATCTGATGTGTTTAGATAGGTTTTTGGGTGATTTATCTTATAGGTGTCATGGATTGTCTTGTCAAATTCATTTGCCCATATGATATTAAATCCAGCTTTTTCAAATCCCAAATCAAGTCCCCCACATCCAGAAAATAGTGATACTATATTCATTAATAACTAAATACAATGAGTTTTGAATCAATTAAATTTGCAGGATTTTGAGGGTCCGGGACCTCCTCGTCACTGATTTCAACTCCATTAAGTTTACAAAAACTTTCAAATTCATTTACATTGTTAAAGCTATTATACTTATCTTTTGGTATTAAAGCAACTAGTTTGAATGTATAATCTGTTATTTCTTCTGTAAGATAGGAGAACTGTTGAAAAGGTGTCTTAATTAACCACATACCTCTTACACGAAGATCAGATATTTCCAAATGGTCAACTTTGTTAACTCTTCCCAACTCATTAGTCTCTGCTAATTCAACAGCATCTAAGGATTCTAGACCTTCTTTGATAGCGTTTTCAACATTTTCGTAAACCTCATGTGTGTCACAATATAAATCACCATAAATAAAAAAAATGTTCTGCAATTCAGTACCAGATACTTGTCCTATTATATAAAGCATGTCCTTCTCTGACCATTCTTCACAATCCCTACAAGCCTTACAAATCTTAGGGTTGTTAGATAATAGCTTATTCTTTGGATAGCTACTATTTAACTGTAGCTGCGATGTGCCTATTGTGGCTAATTTCTTAATCTCAATAGCATCGCCATTCCAGAGCATAGCGTCTGGTGGATTTGTACTATTACCTAGGTAGGAAAATGTTGTTTTCCTTTTTTGATTTATTGTTCTTCTATCTGATGCATTCAAACAACCTGAAAAAGCGTTTTTAACGAAGTCCTCCAAAGCCTCTCCCATTTGATTTGCTCGGTTTTGTACTCCATTTTGATTTGCAATAACTGAAGAACTGTGTATATTTTCAATAATTGCTTTTATAGCAGATAATATATTTGGCATATTGTTCATATTATAATAGTATGATATCAACCGCAGCTATAGTATTGTTAAAATGGATTAGTCTTTATAGCTTATATTATGCTTATCCAAAGCACGACATATACTCATGGCTACATGGTAAGCAAGATTGACTGGTACAGCATTACCAATCATTTTATATCCATAATCAACTTCATCATAAATAAAAATGAAATCATCGGGAAAGCTTTGAACTCGAGCAACTTCACGTACAGTCATTCTTCTATATAAATGTTCTTTACCTTCTACAAATTTTTGAAGATTCTTTTCAACTTTAATCATTTTAGGAGCTTGTGGATGTAATTGACATTGCCTTCCACTAGCTTGAACAGTAAAACCTGGCTCATCCCAAGAACGAACACGATTCCGTGACATAAATATTGGTGAAAATGCTCCGACGAAGTATTCGTTATTTGGTACTTTACAAGCATCTCCGTTTGTATGGTTTTTTTCGCGTGCAGGAATCGCTGTATCCTGTAAATCCCAAATAGCTTCACGAAGTGTTGGCTTATGATCAAGGGAAGTTGGATATTCGTAATCATCGATATGTAAATCTTTTCGAAATCCTATATAGAACACTCTGTCCCGATCTTCCGGAACATCAAAGTCATTAGCGTTAAGCATTTTTAGATTGACATCATATCCAGCCTCATCAAACAATCTCATAAAACCAGATACAGCAGTAGAATGGCGTTTCGCTAACATTCCAGAGACATTTTCAGCCACAAAAAAAAGAGGCTGAGCTTCCTTTAGAATCCTAATATACTCATAGAATAATTGTCCACGTGCATCTTCAATTCCTCTTAATGAACCTGCTTCGCTCCAAGATTGACATGGGGGGCCTCCTATTATACCGGTTACATTTTTAGGGAAAATATCTGATGGTATATCTCTAATATCTCCTTCTATTAATTTAGTATCCGGAAAATTTGCTTTAAAAGTCGGACATATTTTCTTATCATATTCATTTGCTATAACAGTATGAAAACCTGCATTATGAAAACCACGGTCTAATCCGCCTGCACCTGAAAATAAACTAATTAATCTCATATTTTTACCATTTACAATTGTAAGTAATATTAACATCAGCAGGCATTCCTGCGATTTGTACATCAAATTTTAAGGATGATTCTATAATATCTTTTGCATTATGAATTCGGAATGAGAACTGCCATCCGTTATCGAAGCTCATTATAACTGTCGTTTTACTTCCTGGTTTAAATCCAATATGCAATAGGCATGTTGGCAATTCGATTTGAGGTATATTTATTGTGGGCTCAGAAACTTTACTTGGCAAGTTAAGAGTACCATACATGTTAAAGGATTGTATAGTAGTGATTTTTTTTGCGTCTATACTAATTACTTTATAGAAATCATATTTGCTTAATAAGTATTGAACCATTCTTTTGGGTATATCATTCTTTTTATTCACCTGAAATTGTATTTCTTTCATAAAAGCATTTAGCAATGGAACATATACATCATCTTCTTTGGATCGTAAATCTCTAAAAAAGGTTCCTTTGGCTTTCTCATCTTCTAGAAAATCAAAAATGGGTTTAACTTCTTCCCAATATGATTCTGAACATTCAACATCATACCATTTCTTTCCGAAATCAAGGTTCTTAGATAGCCTACTATGTTTAACCGCCATATGATTGTGCTTTACACTTAATCCTATTTCCCATATAATATCTTTTCTTTCAATTATAATATCTCTTACATCTGCTTCTTCACCATGTTGGTCATTCTGTATATACAAACTCAGTTTGTCAGTATCTAGCTCAATCATATTAGGCTCTAGCGCAAATATTGTTTGAATAATAGATTGAGCACTTAATTTATACAATGTCCTTTCAGCACCAGTTAATGTTTCCCAAGCTCTTTCTGCTGCAGCATAACTGCTATTTTTTATTATATCAGAGGGACGTATATTGACTAATGCCTGATATAATGTATGTAGACAAGCATATTCATACGCTCTTCCTTGATCATTACTTTTACTACTCATAAACTATAACATGGAAGCCCCCAACAGTGCCTCTACGGGTGACCAAACCCTTTTCTCACTGCGGGGAGCTTCGAATATATTATTTTGCCTAATGGCATTATTTAGCTGGTCATAGTAGAGGATTGTGCGGTATGAGAACCACATATATTTAATATCTCGCAAATTTAGTAAAATTTGTCAATAATTCAATCTTTTGTCCGAAAATTCGCAATAATTTTCATATAGATTGTTTAAATTTATATCAAATTGTCATTTATTATAGCGATTGCAAAATTATTTCAAAGATGTCTCAATTCGTGGGACATCCTTGAAAAAAAATAAATAATCTTTTTTTTGATTGGCAAATTTGCCAATTTAAAAAGGAATGCATATATTTGCATCAGATTTCATACATGTGGCGACAACACATATAAATTCGGCTGAGAAATTATCTTTTTGTTTAATTTTAAAGAACAAATGTTATGAAGACAATTGTTACTTGGATTGACCATAAACGTGTTTTGGTTGAGACTCCTCTGGGAGATGATTTTATTGTGGGATTCCATGGTGATTCCAATTATTGGGCAGAGAGGAATTCATATTTTAAAATCACTCATGATTTAGGTTTACTTTTTGACAAGTTCTACAAAGGTGATAGTAGTGTAATAATGGGCGATATTTATCGCGAGCTATTACACTTATGCTATGCTCCAGTGTTTTTCTTCCAAAGATGCGAGAAAACAGAAAAGGATGATGAGCGAATCCGGATTGGGAAACGTATTAAAGAAATCCGTCAAGAAAAAGGACTTGATGCAAAAACACTTGCTGCCATAGCTGGAATTGATGCAGCCAATCTCTGCAGGATGGAAGCTGGCAAGTATTCTGTCGGTTTTGACATACTTGTAAAGATTGCTAAAGTTTGTGGAAAGAAAGTAGATTTTATTAATAATGAGGAGGAAGGTCATGAGTGCGTTATTAACCTATGCGAAGAATGAACATGGTCAGTTAGTGCATGTTGATTCAGTTTTGAAAGGAAGTGCTTGTAAATGCACTTGTCCTAATTGCAACAAACCCTTGGATGCAAAGAATGGTGGTTCTATTCGTGAGCATCATTTTGCACATTCTCATGGAAACATTTGTGAAGGTGCTTACGAAACAACTTTACATCTTCTTGCTAAAGAGGTTTTGCTGAGCACAGGAAAACTCATGCTGCCAATATCCGAAGACAGAGACATGCCTTCCGGATTGGTCGTATTACATGACTTGAAAAAAGAAGAATGGGATACTCAATATGGCTTCAAACCAGATGTCGAGGGATTTATGGATAATGGGGAACGTATTATGATTGAGTTTTTTGTATCACATAAAATTCCTAAAAAGAAGAGAGATGTCATCATTGAAAACAATTTAAAATGTGTCGAAATCGATTTAAACTATGTGGAACTTGACAACAATAAGATACAAGATTTCTTGGTTAACGATAACGACTGTAGGAAGTGGGTTACGAAGTTGGAAGAGAAGAAAAAAGGTGATGGGGAAGGTGGAATATATTATAAACGAAACGAGTGGCAACTGAAAGCAATAGAAGAGTTAAAGAAACGATTTGAAGAAAATAAATTAACCATCGGATTCTGGTATGGCGATTTTAATCTTCAAGAAAAGGGATATGATGTTTGTGAAGCAAATTCTTCCATTTATCGGGGTTTCAAATCAGATTTAATATTATTTCGTAGTTTAAAAGAGGATAAGGGACATATTGCTATAAGTGTACGTGGACGAAGGCGCAATGAAGGACATAAAACTCCTAAGAATCTTAGAGTTATTGACATTATTGTCCGTGACAACTTAAGTTATGATAATTTTATGAACGAAAGTGTGTTACGCCATGATAACATGAGGGTTATATTTGAGGGATTCAATGAAAAACCGAAGGAAAATACATACGGACAATATAAGACTGACGAAACTATAGAAGATGATGATTCTTGGCAATATCATCAACCTAATAGAGGATATAACGATCACTCATCTGATAATAGAATTAATTCTTACAATACTTGGGATGATGACTGGGAACGTTTTAATAAGATTTTCAATAACCTATAAGAGAAATGAGCGGTAGTTTTTCTATCGCTCATTTGCTATAGGTGAGAATTAACCTATGATTTTTATATCACACCTGACACATTAAATGTGTTTGGGGTGATATTATTTTGTGGAAATTTTTCACATCCAATGTACAAAGTATCAAAGGCATCCGTGCCGTCGGTGCGATGTTCAAGCAAATCCTCCTCCGTTTCGGCCAGTTTCTCACCCAGTTCCACGGCAAGAGCCTGACTGCGCTTCTTCGCCTGGTCCAGCTGAGCCTGAAACGTGTTGTTCACGATGTTGTACTCGTTCGTACAGGATGTCGCCTCCTCGAACGCCTGATTAGCCGCCTTGATTTGTTTCTTGACAAAATCAACCTTGTTGGCGAGAGCGGCGAAGGTGCCTGTCGCCCTCGCTCCGTTCTCGCCCATCTCCTTGAGCAGCGGAGCCAGCTTGTCAATGCCCCCCGTCTTCTTCATAGTCTCAAACATCCACACCAATCCCTCCGTGGTGTTCGACATCTTCTCCTTGAAGGTGTCGAGCGACACCCCCATCGCCGTGGCGAACTTCTCCGGCTCCTTGAACACATCCGTAATCAGCTTGGAGAGAGCCGTGGCAGAAGATGCAGGAATACCACCAGTTCTTTGAGGAGAAGTTGTTCAACGATCCATTGAGTATTACCTACGCTGATGAGCAGAACCCCTTTGAACTTTACCGTATTGTATCTCAGATGATACGTGAACATAAGAAGACATTAAAGCCCATCAGTGAGAACGTGTGTTTTGGTATCGCCCTGCTCACTAGCAAGCTCCTGTCGTTGGGCGGTTTGTTGATTGGCTTAGAGTTCAACGACTGTGTCGCCATCTATAATGTCAGTTCCCGTGATTACACCATAGAGGATGCGAATGCCTTAAAGGAACTAAACAAGTCAAGTGAGCCTTTTCTACTTTGGATTACTGGGGAAGCGTACAATGAGAATTGATATTGGTCAATAAAAAACTCAAAAATACAATAATA
>JAEEGL010932594.1_pt1 | contig 11370 bp, 8 predicted proteins | sample 9134231 | NCBI WGS metagenome assembly JAEEGL01 (sample SAMN16246548, study PRJNA631951) | gut metagenome | biome: gut microbiome; feature: rumen; material: fiber-attached | host: Bos | place: Iran: Karaj | collected 2018-10
AGAGATTCGAACTCTCGAACCCGTTTCCGGGTTACGCGATTTCCAGTCGCGCGCGCTCGACCAACTACGCGACTTCTCCGTGCGCAGTCTCTACAACGGCGCTATTTTACCACTTTCCGGCCGGCTTGTCAAGTGCGGCGCAAAAAAAGTTATTTATTCCGGTCATCCCGGGACTTTTTCATTTCCTCGATTAGGTCCCTGATATACGCCGCGCGCTCGAACTCAAGCCGCTTTGCCGCGGCCTTCATCTGAGCCGTGAGCTCCTCGATCGTGAAGCTCTCAGGCGCGCGGGTCTGAGGCGCGCCCCGGCGGCCTTTGTCGCCTCCGCGCCCTTTGCCTCCCTTTTTCGGCAGACCGGTGTCGATGAGATCGCGGACGTCCTTTATTATCGTCTCGGGCACTATTCCGTGCTCTTTGTTGAAGGCAAGCTGCTTTTCACGGCGGCGGTTCGTCTCGGTCAGGGCGTTTTTCATGGAGTTCGTCATTTCGTCGGCGTAGAGAATGACCTTTCCTCCCGCGTTGCGCGACGCCCGCCCTATCGTCTGAATGAGCGACGTCTCCGATCGGAAAAGCCCCTCCTTGTCGGCGTCGAGGATGGCGACGAGCGAGACCTCGGGGATATCGAGCCCTTCTCTCAGCAGATTTATCCCGACGAGGACGTCGAACAGCCCGAGACGGAGGTCTCTTATTATCTGCATCCTTTCGATCGTCTCGACGTTATGATGGAGATATCTGACTCTTATGAGATTGTTTTCGAGATACTCGGTGAGGTCCTCCGCCATCTTCGTCGTAAGCGTGGTGACGAGCGTGCGCTCTCCCCGCTCTGCGCGGACACGGATCTCCCCCATGACGTCGTCGACCTGTCCTTTTATCGGTCTGATCTCCACTTCCGGGTCGACAAGCCCCGTCGGACGGATGATCTGCTCCACCAGCTGCGAAGCTCTCTTTTTTTCGTATTCCGCCGGAGTGGCCGACACGTATATGACCTGGTTAAGCTTTGAATTGAATTCGTCGAAGAACAGCGGTCGGTTGTCGAACGCCGACGGGAGCCGGAAGCCGTATTCCACGAGACTCTCTTTTCTCGCCCTGTCCCCTCCGCTCATGCCCCTTACCTGCGGGATGGTCACGTGCGATTCGTCGACGAAAAGCAGAAAGTCGTCGGGGAAATAATCAAGCAGTGTATAGGGAGTGCTGCCCTCCGGCCTTCCCGAGAAGACCCGGGAATAGTTCTCGACTCCCGAGCAGTACCCTATCTCGCGGATCATTTCCATATCGTAGCGGGTGCGCTCCGAGATCCTCTGCGCCTCGATGAGGCGGTTCTGCGATTTATAGTATTCGACCCGTTCCTCGAGCTCGCGTTCTATCTCGGCGAGGGCTTTCTCGCGTTTTTCGTCGGTCGTGGCGTAATGGGTCGCCGGGAAAATCGGAGCGTAGCTGAGTTCCCGGATGATCTCTCCTGTCAGCCGGTCGATTTCGCTGAGGCGGTCGATCTCATCTCCGAAAAACTCGACGCGGATTATCTTTCCGTCGGAGCCGGACGGGTACACGTCGACGGTATCGCCCATCACCCTGAAACAGTTGCGCTCAAATCCGATGTCGTTCCGGCTGTATTTGATAGAGACCAGTTTTCTCAGCAGGGCGTCGCGCTCCATCGTCATTCCCGGACGGAGGGAAATCATAAGATTGACGTAGTCCTCGGGGGAGCCGAGACTGTAAATGCAGGATACGGAGGAAACGATTATCACGTCGCGGCGCTCAAAAAGAGCCGAGGTCGCCGAATGGCGGAGCTTGTCGATCTCGTCGTTGATGAGGGCGTCCTTCTCTATGTACATGTCCTTGCCGGGGATGTACGCCTCCGGCTGATAGTAGTCGTAGTAGGACACGAAATATTCGACCGCGTTTTCCGGGAAAAACTCCCGGAACTCCGAGCAGAGCTGCGCCGCGAGGGTCTTGTTGTGGGCGAGCACGAGGGTCGGGCGGTTCACGTTTGCTATGACGTTTGCCATCGTGAACGTCTTTCCAGAGCCGGTGACCCCGAGGAGCACCTGTTCCTTCATTCCGCCAAGCACTCCGCGGGTGAGCTTTTCTATCGCCTGCGGCTGATCGCCGGAGGGCTTGTACGGCGCTTTCAGTAAGAATCTGTCCATTTGCCTGTTCTGTTCTCTTGTTTTTCTTTTTCAGTTCTATTTTATCCGAAACGGGACGCGTTGTCAACAAGCGCCCCGAAAAAAAGGTCCCGGGCGGCGCGCCCGGGACCGGTATGAATTATCCTGCTGACCTGCGCTCATCGGGCGGCGCCTGACTCGACAAGGTCGAACAGGGCGTTTTTGGTCTGCTCGAGTACCTCGGGGTCGGAGGTGAACTCCGAGTGCCCCGTCGTGACTTTGCTAACGTATTCCATCACGGCGTCGCGGCCGGCGATTTTCTCCGCCATCTTCATAAGCTGGAAATCCTCGATGCCGTCGCGCACGGCTTCGAGCGAGAGGGAACTCTTGGGGTCTCCCGTGACGGGATCCCAGTACATGAGCACCCCGAGTCCCTCGTAGGTGTCTATCCCGCCGGGCCGCGCCATCGGATGATCGGCGTCTTCGTAGCCCTCCGCCCAGAAATCGAGGTATCTGTTCCACTTTGCGGTGTGGTAGTAAAGAAATCCGTCGATATCGAGCATATACTGTTGCCAGAAAATTATGCGCTTTTCGAGCCCCGACTGGCAGGTGAGGATGTGGGGCTTGTTCACGTAGTCGCCGTAGGCGGGGCCGGCGTCGTACCAGAAAAGCGTATCGCCGCGCTCTTCCCTCATTTTGTGCATAAAATCGAGGGTCGGCCGGTGACCGAACGCCGTGTAGACGTCGGGACAGTAGAAGGTGGAGAATTCGCTCATTCTCTCGACGAGCATGGGCTGCATTTCAAGTATATCGCTGACGAACATCAGCCCGAAGGCGCAGGTCAGCTTCGTCGTGTTGGCCTTTTTGCTGAGTTCGAGCGCCCTTGCCTTTATCGCCTGAAACGTCGCGTCGTCGGTCGGTTCGTCCCCGTACGAAACGCTTATCTTATCGAGCCAGCCGTTTTCCTCGGCGACTTTGCTCTGCGCCTCCAGAGTGCTTTCGTTTGTCAGGTTCACAAGCGTGAGCCGGGGATTGTCCATATATTTCCTGACAAGTTCAATGTCGTCGAGAAGCCCGTCTTTCAGGGGGAGGGCGGCCGGACCGAGACGGTTTTCGAGCATGAAATCGACGTATTTGCGTCTTATCTCATATGCCTTGTCCGGGTCGTTTTCCACTCCGTGAAACTTGCTGTAATGTCCGTCGTCCATGTCTGGCGCGGAGTCCGGGCCCGGCCCGCCGAAGCCGTCGTCATATTTGCAGTAAGTGTACCCGAACATAGAGGAACAGCTGGTCTTTTCGTCGTAGTAAACGTCGCGGACGGTGACCGAGACGTCCCCCGAGAGGAGCGTCTGCCCGCCGCGCTTTATTTCAAGCACGCCGGTATAAGTTCCGGGCGCGGTATTTATATCCGTGGCGTACTGAACGTAAAGAGTCTTTGCTCTGCCGCTTTTCAGATCGAAACTTCCGCCCTGATACGGGTTGTCCTGCTCGAGCAGCGGCTCGGGAGTGTAGCCCTTTTTGTGCGACAGATCGGCCGTCCTTACGTATATCTGCCACGCGACGTAAACCGTCCCGTTCAGGGTGTGACCGTTCCCGTCCGAGAGCGGAGAGACCTCGCAGCGGAGTCCGTCGACGTCCCCGTCGGAGACGACGACGTATTCAAAGCCCTCTTTTTCGTTTTTCGCCATCTGGAAGGATATTTTCTGTTTTGTTCCCGGCGTGAATTTGTCTCGCAGATAAAGCGCCGTGCCGTAATCGAACCATCCCGTGACGGTCGCGGGGGCGTCATCCTCCGCCCGGCTCGCCGCGGCGGAGGTCTCCCCGCCCTGACCGGCATCGCCGCCGGATCTGCACGAAGCGGTCGCGAGCACGGCAAGAAGCGCGGCCGCCGCGAAAATAATCGCAGCGAACTTTGTTTTTTTCATATCGTCACATCTCCGTTTGTATTGAGATTCCCTGAGCAAGTTTAAGAAACCGTGATCTCCGGCACCGGAAGACCGTACCGGCAGCCCTGTCATTTTCTCCTGTTTTTACAGATTGCTGCGACGGAGGCGGGGACGTCAGCGCCGATTTCATAAACGGCTTTCTCAAACGTTTTTCCGGCTTTTTTCATCCGGTTGTGCCCCTGCAGCGTCGTAAAAACGGCTTTATCCGATTATAGCAGATACGGGGGTTTTTTTCAAGTCCGGCGGCTCCCGGAATCGGGAGGGGGATATATTTTTAGCAACGGTTGATTTTTACTCCCGTTAGTGCTATAATATACTGATTTATCATGGGGACAGATACTGAAATGGGAGAAAACGAACAACCTATATCCCGCCGGAGGACCTTCGCGATCATATCTCATCCCGACGCCGGCAAGACGACCCTGACCGAAAAGCTCCTGCTTTACGGCGGGGCGATACAGACGGCCGGCTCGGTCAAAGGCAAGGCCTCCGACAGACACGCGGTCTCCGACTGGATGGAGATGGAGAAGAAGAGAGGGATCTCGATAACCTCTTCGGTCATGCAGTTCGAATACGAGGGATACTGCGTGAACATACTCGACACTCCGGGGCATCAGGATTTCTCGGAGGATACGTACCGCACGCTGATGGCGGCGGATTCGGCAGTTATGGTGATCGACGCCGCGAAGGGCATCGAGCCGCAGACGAGAAAGCTCTTCCGCGTCTGCGCCATGCGGCACATACCGATATTCACTTTCATAAACAAACTCGATCACGACGCCCGCGACCCCTTTGATCTCGTCGACGAGCTCGAGCGGGAATTCGGGATAGGCACTTACTGTATGAACTGGCCAATCGGCTCGGGAGTGAGTTTCAAGGGAGTCTACGACAGGGACAGACGCCGTATCCTCACCTACGCCGACGCCCATCGCGGAAGGGACCGGCTGGCGGCTACGGAGTGCGAGCTTACCGACACCGGGACGCTCGACCGGCTCATAGGACCTGAGGAGCGAGAGACCCTCACGGCGCAGATCGAGCTGCTTGACGGCGCTTCCTTCGATTTCGACGAAAAGAAGGTCGCCGAAGGGAAGCTCTCTCCGGTATTTTTCGGCTCGGCTCTCAACAACTTCGGCGTCGAGACCTTCCTCGAAAGTTTTCTCAGGCTTTCGTCTCCTCCCCGCGGGAGAAAAACAAAAGACGGCGGGGAGGTGTCTCCCGACGATCCGGGCTTCTCGGCTTTCGTTTTCAAGATCCAGGCGAACATGAACAAAGCGCACCGCGACAGGATCGCGTTCATGCGCATTGTTTCGGGAAGGTTCGAGCGCGGACGGGATTACTATCACGTTCAGGGCGGAAGGGAAGTGAAGCTCTCGCGTCCCCAGCAGATGATGGCCCAGGAGAGGTCGATCGTCGACGTCGCGTACGCCGGCGACATAATCGGCGTTTTCGATCCCGGAATCTACGGCATAGGCGACACAGTCTGCGAGGCGGGCATGAGCGCAGAGTTCGAGGACATACCGACCTTCTCTCCCGAGTGCTTCGCTCTCGTTGAGCAGATCGACAGCATGAAGCGAAAGCAGTTTGCGAAGGGCATCACGCAGATATCCCAGGAGGGCGCGATAAGGATCTTTTTCGAACCGGAATCGGGGATGGAAAAGGTCTACGTCGGGGTCGTGGGACAGCTTCAGTTCGACGTGCTCGAGTCGAGGATGAAAAGCGAGTACGGCGTTGAATATCTTATGAGACCGCTCGATTTCACGCTCATCAAAAAGGTTCCTCAGGAAATCGATCCCTCAAAGCTCTATCTGTACGAGGTCAAGTGGGTCCAGGACGTAAAGAAGGACAACTATCTCCTGTTCTCGTCCGAATGGAGTCTCAGGTACACCATTGAACACAACGAGGGGCTCGAGCTCCTTCCGTACGGAAACGGCGGGAATATGTGACGGGCGCCTCATGGTCGGACTTCACATAAAAAACATACGCATGACGGAGGGCCCCGTCTGGAGCTCTGTCATACGGTATTCGCTTCCGATCGCGTTCGGAAGCATACTTCAGATTCTTTTCAACTCGGCGGATCTCGCCGTGGTAGGCAACTTTTCGGAGCACAGGACGGCGGCCGCGGCCGCGGTCTCGGCGGCCGCCGCGTTCATCAGTCTGATAGTCAATCTCTTTATGGGATTGTCCGTCGGCGTTAACGTCGTTCTGGCACGCTCGATCGGCTCGGGAAAACGTGACAGATCGTTCCGCATCGTCCATTCGGCGATCGCGCTCGCCATCCTCGCGGGAGGCCTTGTCGGCATCGTCGGCATTTCGCTCTCAAAGCTCGCGATAGGGTGGATGAACTGTCCCGAAGAGGCCTACGACATGGCGGTCCAGTATATGATAATATACTTTGCCGGCGCGCCGGGGATGCTTATATACAATTTCGGGGCGGCGATCCTCCGCACAAAAGGGGACACGCAGAGGCCGCTGAACTTTCTCATCGTGGCCGGCGTGCTGAACGTCCTGCTTAATCTCCTTTTCGTTATCGTGTTCCGCATGAACGCGGCGGGGGTCGCTCTCGCGACGACGCTCACGCAGTACCTCGCGGCGGCGCTGACCGTCAGGTGTCTGGTTCTGCAGACGGACGAGACCCGCCTCTTTATAAAAGACATACGTCTCCACTGGCAGGAAACGTATCACATAATAAAATACGGTCTGCCCGCGGGAATGACGAGCGCCATGTTCTCGATAGCAAATATCCAGATCTCGGCGCAGATCAACACCTTCGGCTCCGCCGCGATAAACGGCAGCGGGGCGGTCGGGAATCTTGAGGGATACGTGTCGTCGTTCACTAACGCCCTCAACGCGGCGGTGGTCGCGTTTGCCGGACAGAACATCGGAGCCGGCAGGCCCGACAGGGTGAAAAAGAGTTTTATCGCCTGCCTCGTCGTTTCGGTCGCCGTCTCGTTTGCGCTCGGCAACCTCATGTATCTTTTCGGGGCGGAGCTTATAAGACTGTTTAACGCATCCGACCCCGCCGTGGTCACCTACGGTCTCATACGGGGGAAGGTGATGCTGAGACTGTATTTCGTGTACGGGTTCTCGGCGGTCTTCAACGGAGTGCTGCAGGCATTCGGGTATTCGAGCGCCGTAATGATCAACTCGGTCGTGAGCATTTTCGGGTTCAGAACGATATGGATGAGCTTTCTGTATCCCGCGAACCAGACGTTTGAGATGCTTTTCTGGTGCTATCCGATATCGATGCTCCTCATCGTCGCGGCAGACGCCGTGATTCTCGCGCTTGTCTGGGCAAAATACAAAAAAACCGGTACGGTAAGGTAACGAAGGCGGGATATGTACGAGAAGGTTATAAAAAGATCGTTCGATATCGTCATATCATCCCTGTCGCTGATACTGCTTTCATGGCTTTTTCTTCTGATAATGCTGGTTATCGCCGCAGACGATCCGGGACCGGTGTTTTTCAGGCAGAAACGCGTCGGGAAAAACGGGAAGTATTTCAGCCTTTTCAAGTTCAGGACGATGAGGACCGACGCGCCGCACGACACACCGACGCATCTCCTCACGGATCCCGAAAAGCATATCACGCGCGTCGGAAGGTTTCTCAGAAAGAGCAGTCTGGACGAGCTTCCCCAGCTTATCAACATCTTCACGGGCAAAATGAGTCTTATCGGCCCCCGCCCGGCTCTGTGGAATCAGTACGATCTGCTCGAAGAGCGCGAAAAATACGGGGCGAACTCGCTCCGCCCCGGGCTCACCGGATGGGCGCAGATCAACGGACGCGACGAGATCTCGAACGTTGAAAAGGCGAAACTTGACGGAGAATACGCCGAAAAGATCAGAAAAGGCGGCTTCACGGCTTTCGGATTTGACGTAAAGTGTTTCATCGGCACGATCTTCTCCGTCGCGAAGGCGGAGGGGGTTCGGGAAGGAAAGCGTGACTCTCGCCCCGAAGAGGCGGACAGGAGGGAGAACGAGTAATGAAAAATACCGAATCGGCAATCGAATACAGGCGACAGGTCGGGATATCGGCAATCATATTTCTGCATTTCTCGGTTTCCATTGCGCTGTTCGTGATTTTCTGGCTCCTCTTCAGATACGGCGGATTTGTTCCGCAGACCATGGTTGGGTTCAGATACAACTATTTCATAATCCTGGGATATGGCGCCGCGCTGTTTTTCTTCAACAAAGTTTATAACTCATATCTGCTCGGATTCGGCAGAGTCAGGGATCTCGTGATTTCAGAGTTCATGTCCCAGCTGTTTTCCGTGGCGGCGATCTATGTCCTCGTCTCACTCGGATGGAATCACTGGAACAACCCCCTGTGGTTCGCGGCGCTTCTTGCCGCTCAGGGAGTTGTCAACGTTGTTTGGGCGTGCCTCGGGAACGCGTTGTATTTCAAAATATTTCCGCCAAAAAAGACGCTTCTTGTTTTCAGGAATGAACTTGACAAGCGCAGGTTCGGCAACGTAAGCGGAAAACCGACCGGACGCATATACAGGATCGAAAGCGAGATCATGTATGACGGCGATTTTGAAGGCATCAGAGAAAAGCTCGAAGAATTTGACGCTGTTTTTGTCGCCGGACTTAACAGCAACTGCCGCAACGGGATACTGAAATACTGCAAGGAAAACAACAAGCCGATGTTTTTCCTGCCTCATGTTGGGGACGTTATCGTTCAGGGGTCAACACACATACAGTCGTTCGATTCACCGGTGCTTTATGTGACGAGATCTGCTCCAAAGCCGGAATACAGGATCGCAAAACGCGTGTTTGATATAATCAGCAGCTTGACCGGGATCATTGTTTTAAGTCCTTTAATGCTTGTGACAGCGATTGCTATAAAACTGTACGACGGCGGCCCGGTGATTTATAAGCAGACAAGACTGACCCGTGACGAAAAAGAGTTCAGAATACTTAAATTCCGTTCCATGAGGGTTGACGCTGAAAAGGACGGAGTAGCCAGGCTCAGCAAGGGTGATCGCGACGAAAGAATAACGCCTATCGGCAGGATCGTCAGAAAATGTCGCCTTGATGAGATTCCTCAGCTTTTCAACATCCTGAAGGGCGATATGAGCGTCGTCGGGCCGAGACCGGAACGGCCGGAGATCGCCGAACAGTATTATTCCTCTGTTCCGGATTTCAGACTTCGCCTTCAGGTTAAGGCCGGGCTGACCGGATACGCTCAGATATACGGAAAGTACAATACGGATCCCTATGAAAAACTGGAGTTTGACCTTCTCTACATAAACAACATGTCGGTTCTCACGGATATCAAACTGATATTCGCAACAATAAGGGTGCTGTTCTCAAGCGAATCGACAAAAGGAGTTGAGGGCGTCACCGCCATGGACCCTCCGTCTGAATCGGAAGAAAGCTGAACAGATGATAAGCGTTATCGTGCCGGTGTACAATGTTGAAGCATATATCCGTCAGTGTATAGACAGTCTGATTTCGCAGACGTTCAGGGATCTTGAAATTCTGCTTGTTGACGACGGCTCGACCGACGGATGCGGCGGGATATGCGATAAATACGCCGCGGCTGATTCCCGCGTCCGTGTCATACACAAGCTGAACGGTGGCATCTCATCGGCGCGTAACGCCGGGCTCGACGCCGCCACCGGGGAGTATATCGGTTTTGTCGATTCGGATGACTGGATCGAGCCGAGGATGTTCGAAGTGCTTCATGACAATATCATATCTTATGACGCTGATATAAGCGTGTGCGCGTTCTGGAACGAATACACTTCCAAAACAATGCCTGATTGCGGTATCGGTGAATCCGTTTTACGCGGAGATAAAATGTCACAGATCCGTTTGAGTCGGGGATTCGGGAACACCGTGTGGAACAAACTGTTTCGCAGGCGTTGTTGGGAAAAAATCAGATTCCCTCTTTCCAGAAACTACGAGGATGTAGCGACCGTCTACAAGATATTCATGCAGTCCGGAACCATTGTCGGATCTTCCGAGCGGCTTTATCATTACAGGAGAAGAGCCGGGAGCATCACGACGACACCGTCAATGAAAAATCTTAACGATCACTGGCTTGCACATCTTGAAAAGTTCGAATGCATTAACGCTTTTGTTCTCGGATCGGGAGAAGAGATGAACGGGGAAAACTGGCTGCGACGAGAGGCTGCTGTCGCCGCTGTCAGACCGTTCAGATGGCTTTACGGCATTCCGAAAAAAGAGAGAGATTACGGGATTCCCGAGGCTGCTTCGAAGTTTCTCAGAGAAAATTTCAGGGCGTTCGGAGAAAAAGGATGGGAAATCCACCTGATAATCTCGGCTTTCCTCGCGCGAAGAGCCAGGTCTTTAAATTATGTGGCGATTTACTACCTTAACCGACTTTTCAAAATCAGCGAACGCATGGTCGGAAAAAAAGAATTATATCCTTGATCGCGAAAAAAATGAATGGAAGGGTCGTTACTAAAAATGAAAAGGGTAATAACTTACGGGACGTTCGATCTGCTTCACTACGGGCACATCAATCTGCTTCGGAGGGCAAAGGCGCTCGGAGATTATCTGATCGTCGTTATCTCGTCCGATGAGTTCAACTGGAATGAAAAGCACAAGAAATGCTATTTCAGTTACGAGCAGAGAAAAGCGCTCGTCGAGGCGATCCGCTACGTGGATCTTGTGATCCCCGAGGAAAGCTGGGCGCAGAAGCGCTCCGACATGCACGAGTATCACATCGACACCTTCGTCATGGGAGACGACTGGAAGGGAAAGTTCGATTTTCTCAAAGAGGAGGGCGTAGAGGTCGTCTATCTGCCCCGCACGCCCGAAATCAGCAGCAGCAAGATTAAAAAAGACGTTTACGACGCCAACTCCGTCGACGGAGAGAGCAGAGTAAACCACGACGAGATCAACACGGATCCCGGGAAGGCTTAAAACGCGGAGGGACAATGAAAACCCTCAGTGTGATCATGCCGGTTTATAACGCCGCGCCGTTTATCGAGACGACGATAGGCGATCTTCTTTCACAGACGCTGAAGGACCTGGAAATCATTGCCGTGGACGACGGCTCGACGGACGGAACGGGAGAACTGCTCGACGGGCTCGCCCGTAAAGACGGACGGATCAGGGTAATACACAGGCAGAACGGCGGTGCGCCGTCTGCAAGAAACGCGGGTCTCGATCACGCAGAAGGCCGGTACGTAGGTTTTACGGACAGCGATGATCGCGTTGATCCCGAAATGTATGAGCGGATGGTCGCCGCCGCGGAAAAAACAGGCGCAGACGTCGTTGCCTGCGGCTTTGTGCAGGAATATTCCGATAAAATCGGGATCGTCCCGCATCATGAAGAAAACGTCGAA
>JAEEGL011345195.1_pt1 | contig 11370 bp, 6 predicted proteins | sample 9134231 | NCBI WGS metagenome assembly JAEEGL01 (sample SAMN16246548, study PRJNA631951) | gut metagenome | biome: gut microbiome; feature: rumen; material: fiber-attached | host: Bos | place: Iran: Karaj | collected 2018-10
CGACATCTGCCTTTTGCGCGCTTCAAGATGGACTTGAACCAACGACCCCCTGATTAACAGTCAGGTGCTCTAACCAACTGAGCTATTGAAGCAAAACAATTAAAAACTTAACATTATGAAAGCGCTTCAAGATGGACTTGAACCAACGACCCCCTGATTAACAGTCAGGTGCTCTAACCAACTGAGCTATTGAAGCAAAATATGCAATGTATTTCCCGACGTTTCGAGAATTGCGGTGCAAAATTACACTCAAATTTTGAATTGTGCAACACTTTTAGTCAAAATATTTAAAAAAAACATCGTTTAAAATATTTTTAAGCACTTTTTCGGTCGTTATTTCAACTATATGTAGTACTTTAGCAGTCCAAATTGAAAGAACTAGAAAATGAATAAGAAACTACTGAATATTGTCGCCTGCGCTCTTGTTGCGACACTGATGCCACTAATAGCTCAAGTACAGGACAACACTAGCAGCCGCGACGCGCGCATAGCTCGTAACCTCGATATTTTCAATAGCCTTTTCAAAGAGTTGAACGCCTACTATGTCGACACCCTCGATGTAGACAAGACGATGGAGACTGCCATCAACTCAATGCTCGATGATATCGATCCATATACCGAGTATATACCTGCCACGTCACGCGAAGATTTCATGGTAATCTCGACAGGCGAATATGGCGGAATAGGCTCTTACATATATGAACGTAACGGCAACGTCTTCATTAGTGAACCCTACGAAAACAGTCCTGCCGCTAGGTCTGGACTTAAACCTGGAGACCGCATTGTGTCGATTGACGGCGAGAATGTAGAAGGTTGGGGAAGTAGCAAGGTGAGTGAGCGCCTCAAGGGACAAGCCAGCACCGTCATGGAACTGGTGGTGTGCCGCCCCTATGATCAGGACAGCATCAAGACCTTCAAAATCACGCGCGAGAAAATAAAGGTTGACCCCGTGAGCTACTACGGCGTGACACACGGCAACATAGGCTACATTGCTCTTGACACATTCAATGAGCACTCGGCAGCCAACGTCAAGGACGCACTGCTTAAACTCAAAGCCAACCCCGAAGTGAAGTACATTGTACTTGACCTCAGAGGAAATGGCGGCGGTCTGCTCGAGAGTGCAGTGCAACTGGTAGGGCTGTTCGTGCCTAAAGGTACACAAGTTCTGCAAACTCGCGGCAAAACCAAACAGCAGGAGCGCACCTACAAGACAGTTGACGAGCCCATCGACACCCAGATTCCGCTGGCAGTACTTGTTGACGGAGGCAGCGCAAGTGCCGCCGAAATTACCGCCGGCGCCCTGCAAGACTTGGACCGTGCAGTTGTGCTCGGCAGTCGTTCATTCGGCAAGGGTCTGGTACAAGCCACACGACAACTGCCGTATGACGCTCTCTTCAAGGTCACAGTTTCGAAATATTATATTCCAAGCGGACGACTGATACAGGAAATTGACTACTCCAACAAAGACGAGAACGGCAAACCGAAACACACCGTCGACAGCACCGCAAACCAATATCACACAGCTAATGGGCGTCTGGTAAAAGGCGGAGGTGGCATCACCCCCGACATCACTATTGAGCCAGGCACCCCAAGCCGTCTGGTTTACAATATCGTGCGCGACGGATGGGCATTTGACTACGCTGTGAAATATGCTTCTGAGCACCCTACTATTCCAGCTCCTGAGGATTTCAAGATTACCGATGAGATATATGACGACTTCAAGGCATTCATCGATCCCGCAAAGTTTGAATATGACAAAGTGTGTGAGACCAGTTTCTCCAACCTGAAAAAGACTGCCGAAGCCGAAGGATACCTCAACGATGAGACTCGTGACGAATTTGACCGTCTTGAGAAACTGCTCAAGCACGACCTCAACAAAGACCTTGATATTCACCGCAGTGACATTGAAAAACTACTTTCCAAAGAGATTTTAAAGAGCTATTACTATCAGCGTGGACAGATGATCTACGCCCTTGGACAAGACAAAGTCACAGCTCGCGCCAGCGAGATGTTCAATAAGCCGGGAGAATATGAGAAAATTCTGAATATTACCCTGCCAAAGACCGCTTCAGGCACAAAACAACAACCCAAGAAGAAATCCAAGAAGTGATGCCAGAGCCTTTAGAACTCAACGCATTAATACCCCTGCTGAACACACAGCCCCGCACTGCCGCCATCAAGAAAATGCTGGCCGGCAAGCGCAACAGGGTAATGATAGTCGATGGACTGGCAGGCTCGGCAGCAGCAGTAATGTTCACCGCATTGCCACGTCACGACAACCCATATCTGATTATCGCCAACGACCTTGACGAGGCCGGATACATCTACAACGACCTGTGCCAGCTCACCAGCGAGGAACAGGTATTGATGTTCCCTTCGGGATATAAACGCGACATTAAATACGGACAGGTTGATCCTCCACAGGAAATCCTGCGCACCGAAGTTCTGAACCGTTGGCACACCGACAACCGTTTGAACTGGGTGGTAACCTATCCCGAAGCACTCGCCGAGAAAGTGGCATCAAGGGCAACAATCAAGAGCGACACCATCACACTCGAAGTAGGCAAGGAGATGGATCTGACACTCGTGGCTGTGAGACTTCGTGAACTGGGTTTTCAGGAAGTGGACTATGTTTACGAACCCGGGCAGTTCTCGGTGCGCGGTTCAATCCTCGACGTGTTTTCCTACAGCAACGAGTATCCTTACCGCATCGACTTCTTTGGTGATGAAATCGACAGTGTGCGCTCTTTCAATGTGGAGACACAGCTCTCACTGGAAAAACTGGCGAGCGTGAGCATCATCAACGACACGTCGTCGAGTGCTGTTACCTCTGGTGTGTCGCTGCTCGACTACGTTGGCAATGAGACTATACTGATAATTCGTGACGTCAGCTGGCTGCTACAGCGCATCAAAGCCATCGCCGGGGAAACCATGAGCAAGAGTGCGCTCGAGGCACAGGAATGCGACAGCGACGCCATGCTCAAGGTTGTTGATGCCGAGGCTTTTGCCAAGTCGTTTGCCGCCATGCGCCATCTAGAGTTTCATAATGGCGAGAGTTCTGCCACTGGCGATGCCAAACTGTCGCTCCACTGCTCCCCACAAGGAATCTATCACAAGAATTTCGACCTTATCAGCCAGTCGTTCACCCAGTTCCTGGAACAGGGCTACACCTTATATATACTAAGCGACAGCGAAAAGCAAATTCAGCGATTGCGTGTCATCTTTGAAGACCGCCATGACAACATAAAGTTCACGCCAGTGACAAAGACACTGCATGAGGGATTCGTCGATGATGACCGCAAGATGTGTGTCTTCACCGACCATCAGATTTTTGACCGTTTCCATAAGTACAACCTCAAGAGTGAGCGTGCCCGTTCAGGAAAACTTGCACTCTCGCTTAAAGAACTTAAGCAGATTGAAGCGGGCGACTTCATTGTTCATGAAGACCACGGTATAGGGCGGTTTGACGGTTTGGTACGAACCACCATCAACGGCACCATGCAGGAGATGATAAAGCTGTCATACATGAACGGCGATGTGATTTTCGTTTCTATCCATGCCTTGCACAAACTCTCGAAATACAGAGGTAAAGAAGGTCTGGAGCCAAAGCTCAGCAAACTGGGAACAGGCAAATGGGAACGCATCAAGAGCCGCACTAAAGGACGGCTGAAAGACATTGCACGCGACCTGATAAAACTCTATGCACAACGTCGAGAAGAAAAGGGATTTGCCTTTGCACCCGACGGCTACATGCAGCAAGAGCTTGAGGCGTCATTCATCTATGAGGACACCCCCGACCAGCTCAAGGCTTCACAGGCAGTAAAGGCCGACATGGAGCGGGACAAACCAATGGATCGACTAGTTTGCGGTGATGTGGGATTTGGCAAGACTGAAATTGCCATCCGCGCAGCCTTCAAGGCTGCCACCGATGGCAAACAGACAGCAGTACTTGTACCCACCACAGTTCTCGCATTCCAGCATTACAACACATTCAGCGACCGCCTCAAGGACTTCCCCGTGCGAGTCGAATATCTGAGCCGTGCCCGCAAGCCCAAGGATGTAAAGCAGATTCTCGCCGACCTCGCCGAGGGTAAAATTGATATCATAATCGGCACCCACAAACTAATTGGGAAGACAGTAAAATTCAAAGACTTAGGCCTGCTTGTAGTGGATGAGGAGCAGAAATTTGGTGTTGCGGTGAAAGACAAGCTCAAACAACTCAAGGTAAATGTTGATACTCTAACCATGAGTGCTACACCCATTCCGCGAACACTCCAGTTCTCACTGATGGGTGCACGCGACCTGAGCACGATCAACACTCCACCAGCCAACCGCTACCCCATCCTCACATCAATCAACACCCTTGAGGACGACGTAGTGAAGGAAGCCATCGGTTTTGAACTCTCACGTAATGGACAAGTGTTCTTCGTTAACAACCGCATTGAACCGTTGCTGAACCTCAAGGCTATGATTAACAGACTTGTGCCCGATGCAAGAGTTGTGATGGCACACGGCCAAATGCCACCCGAGCAACTGGAGCAACGCATCATCGACTTCACCAACCATGATTATGACGTGTTGCTGTCGACCACAATCATTGAGAGCGGTATCGACATGCCAAACGTGAATACCATCATCATCAACAATGCACAGAACTACGGCCTTAGCGACCTGCACCAGCTCAGAGGAAGGGTGGGACGAAGCAACCGCAAGGCATTCTGCTACCTGCTTGTGCCGCCAGGTGTGGCACTGACCTCGGTAGCGCGTCGGCGCCTGCAGGCCATAGAGAGCTTCACCGACCTTGGTTCAGGCATCCACATAGCCATGCAAGACCTTGACATACGCGGTGCCGGCAACCTGTTGGGGGCTGAACAGAGCGGTTTTATTGCTGACTTAGGCTTTGAAACCTACCAGAAGATTCTTAAAGAGGCTGTATTGGAGCTAAAGACCGAGGAGTTTGCCGACACCTTTATGGAACAGGCGCAAGAAGAAATGGAAAGTGGTGGCGATGGAGAAGTGGAATTTGCTGCTGATTGCGTCATCGATACCGATCTCACACTCATGTTTCCTGCCGACTATGTGCCACAGGAGAGCGAGCGCATCACATTGTACCGCGAACTCGACAACATGGAGAACCAGCGCGACGTTGACAACTTTGAGCAACGCCTGCATGACCGCTTTGGCGAGATTCCAGATGTTGGAAAAGAATTGATACGCATCGTTCCACTGCGACGCACGGCCCGCCGCCTGGGCATCGAGAAGATTGCCTTGATGAAGGGACAGATGTACACTTATTTCGTGGGTGATGAGAACAAAGCCTACTACCAGTCGCGCGCTTTTGGACGCATGCTGAACTACTTGCAGCAGAATCCTGTGCGCTGCAAATTGCGTGAGAAGAATGGCAAGCGTTCAATGATTATTGCCGATGTAACCACCGTGTTGCAAGCCCTTGATATCCTGCGCACCATCACCCAACTTCCAGCCCTGTAATAGTTCTATTTTTTTCTTAGTTAAGAGTTTAGAAAATCAGTTTTTCTTGCTTGAAAACGGATTACTTTACCTGCACCTTGTTGCCGTTGTGAATATAAATGCCTGGTATTTCTGGTTTTGTGTTGTAGATAATGCCGGTTATTGAATACCAGACATTAGGATTTTCCTGTGACAGGACTATCAGTTCTTCCAATCCCTGATTAGCCTTAAGTTGTGCATATTCCAATTTGGCTTGAGCCAGCAGATTTTTGAACGAAAGGTCATTGTGCATTTTAGTCAATGCGCATGAAGCCATAATGCGTCCTGCCTGCACATCGCTCGCATAGTGATAGCCAGTGATGACACGGCTCCAACCAATGTCATAGCCACGCTTGAGAAGCGCATTCTGGCAATCAGGCATCACCTCTGCAAGCACCAGAGCTATGCCCCACCCTATCATGGCATGCCCTGAAGGATAAGACGAATCCTTACGATATTCACGCTCCTCGCCTGGGATGGATGTTTGCTCTGAAAAGTGTACATATGGACGATCCCTAAACCAAGTGTCCTTCATTCCTAAGGCATTGAGACTTAGACTAAGCTTTGTCAACTTCAGCAACATGATGATAGCAGGAGCTTCGTTTGGTGAAAAATCAATATCAACACACGATGCAAAAGAACTGATTACCTGATCGTCGCCAAGGTCAGCATCGGCTATCGCCTGCACACCCCGCTCACCATCGCGCTCACCCTTTGCATCCCAGTATTGCGCCACATCGCCAAAGAACTGAATATCATCGTTGGTAAATGGGGCATCAAGAATACGGCCCATAATGGGATAACCAGCTGAAATCTCGGTGTTTGTAAGGCCGGTTTTATTCAGATACTCGGCCCGTGCCGCAGCAAGGTCGGCAATATACTGCTCACTGTCATGTGCCCTCGAAATGGCTGCCGATGCACACAATCGTGCCGCATCAACGTCGCTCTGCCAATGTGCGCCTGTAATCACACGGCTTTGTCCATATTCATATCCGCGCCGCAATATAGTGTCCTGCAAGTGAGGTGCCATTTCAGCAAGAGCCAATGCGACGCCCCATCCAAGAGCCGTGTGCGACGACGGATAGGAACTGCTTGGACGCAACTCTCCGTCACGGTCAAACTGTCCCCACACCTTTTCGTTCATCACCACAAACGGGCGGCGACGATGATAACCGGTTTTCATATGAATCACACCACGGCTTGCCGTAGCACCTGCACACACTATCAGTTTGTAAATGGCTGGTGTCTCTTCCTCGCTGAGAGTGATACCCATAGCCTCGCCGAAGACGTCACACATGCGTTCAGGTCCATATCGGGTCTCCCAACTTGCCTGTTCACCGCGCGGTGTGTTGCGTACACTCTTGCCCCACATCCATTGGGCATAATCGCCGGCAAAGACTGCACTCGTCGTGTCGGGTGGCAGGGGCAGATAGGCCAACGAATTGGGCAATTCTTCAAGAGAAAAATATGCATCATAGTCATCGGCATGCGCCATCAAAGCCGTGCATGTCAACAGTAATGCTGCAATCAATCGGCACCTGAAACTAAACTTTATCATGTCGAGTTCTTTTTAATTCAATAAAAATCAAGCTTTTAGCATGACTCAAACTGGTTATCTTCTTTCATTCACAATTTGGATGGGCTCGCCAACGCATGCATTGGGCATCTGAATGTGTAGCATTGAGCACACCGTCGGAGCGATGTCTACCATGCGGGTAGGCACTGTGGTTTCACCATGAGGAATACGCCACCCCATGAACACCAGTGGAATGTGACTGTCGTAGGGGTTCCATGCACTGTGCGAAGTACCCTTGTAATCGGGTTTCACCTTGTAGGACAGATATCCTGCCTTAGTCATCACAAAGATGTCACCGCTACGTCCGCGGCAATAACCATTGATAATGCGTTCTCTGAGGAACTCAGGGATGCTCGCCTGTTGCACCTTTTCATAGTCAACGGCAAGAATCAGGTCCTTGTCTTCCTTGAGCACATCGATAGCCACTTGCTTTATTCTATCAATATCGGCTCCCACGCTATCAATTTTGTCATAATCGAGATAGATGCGGTAGTCATAGATGGCCTTTATAGCATTGGGCACACCGCACTCATTAAAGATTTCGGAATTCATTGCACGTCGTGCCGCAGCCGAATCCCAACCTCCGGCAGGTTGCTTGTGCTCCTTCATGAAATTGGGATTGTGGGCACCGCCATGGTCGGCTGTAAGGAACAGCAAGTAATTTCCACGCCCCACGTGCTTGTCAAGTTCCTGAAAGAAGTGAGCGAGCTCCTTGTCAAGCTGCATATACACTTCATAGTTCTCGCGGCCACGAGTGCTGTAGGTGTGACCGATGGCATCGGTCGACGACACACTCACGGCAAGCAGGTCGGGATATTTACCCTGTCCCAACTTTTCGTTCTCAAGAATGGCTTCTGCCATACGGAAAGTGTAAGTCACTCCCTGATTGCTGGTGTTAAGGTCAACTTTGGGTTCGGTATTGTACTTGCGGTTGAATTTCTCGACCCAACGTGGCAATTCATCCATATAATATGTGCTAGTCACGAAGTGCCCTACCTCGCTGTCCCACCAGTAGGCGGCATCGGCACTGTGTCCAGCTGGCAGAATCGAAGCACGGTCCTTGATGGCAACTCCAAACACTTTGTTCTTAAAGTCGAATGCTTGCTTAAGTTCATCGCCAATGGTTGTTGCAAGCATGTTGCGTGGTGAGCGTTTCCCAGCCTTAGAATCAGTGCCCACGCCACGCACTGTCTCGTCGGTGCAGCTCGACACTGCCTTGCCGTCAATCATGAATCCATTGCCGGCTATACCAGTAAAATAAGGTACCGAACCAGTGTATACACTCGAGTGACCGATGGCGGTAACCGTCGGCAGATGGGTTATCATTGTATTCTCACAGCTGTAGCCCTCGTTGAGCAGACGACGTATGCCATCCTTGCCGTAGTCCTCATAGTAATAATAGAGGTAGTCCCAACGCATCTGGTCAACAACAACTCCCACCACAAGTTTTGGACGTGGAATCTGCGCTGTTGCCGCTATTGCAGCAAGGCATAATGTAAGTATTAAAAGGAAACGTTTCATAGCTATATGTAATTTTAAATTATTTTCAACCTCCAAAGTTAGCAAGAAAATGGCACATTACCAAAATCTCAGGTGATTAGAGGGGAAGAGCCAGCGAAAGGTCGGGTGTTGATGACTGCTCATCGGTAGCGACCTTATTTATATCTTCGAGTGCGCTGCGCAGCACCGTCTCAACACGAGGCATCAGGTTATCCATCAGGAATTCGGCAATCTCGTCCTGACCAGGCATCACTTCATCGAGCATGCCACGCACACCCTGTCTGACGGCATCGATGATGGCAGCACCCTGACTGGGATCTTCACCACCGTGTGAAACGAGCAAAAGACTTTGTGTGAGAGGCACACGCAAATGCTTCAGCAACAATACACTGAGTTGTTGTGCCGACTGTGGCATCTTTGATTCATCAATACCCAGAGTTGCAAACATATCCCTGCTTCCTTTCATCTTTTCAACTCGCTGCCACAGCTTACCTGAAATCATTGCCGCAATGCCGTCGACACTTCTTTCAACTTGCCGGCGCCCCTGCTCCAGCAACTGGGAATCCAATTTGTCGAAAAAGCGCGTGTTAATATTCATCGAACTTAATGAGCCATCTATAGTCACTGCGCGCATTGGCAACGGATAGGTAGATGCCGATCCGGTCGCCACATCAGTGATGCCGCCCATGGTTGCCGCATCGGTAATGTGCAGATGGCCTGTGAAAACGACTTTCACACCACCCTGAACCAGTGCTTCAGCCACCTGCTCATGATTGGAAACAATGTAGTTCGACAGAACGAGTGCCTCGCCGTCAATATGCTCCACCAAGTGATGGTGCATCAGTGCCACCACACGTTTGCCATTGGTCCGTGCCTGCTCCAGCTGACGGCTCATCCACTTCATTGTGGCCTCTTTCAAGCGTCCGTCATTATGGTAGGAATTAACCGAGTCGCCACGCAACTTTAGCCTGTTCTCCTCATCACGGTTGGTATCAAGACACAGTAGCATCAGACCTGAAACCGGTTCACAAACGTAACTCAGAGAATTCGGGTCGCGGTCTGACCCTTCTCCGTAGCCAAAATCACGATAAAGAGCGGCAAACTCCTCGCGATTGATGGTAGATGTATCTTGAGGCTTAACGCCCTTGTAGCTTCGTGCATTAGGATTGTTGATATCATGATTGCCGGGAATCACCAGCACCTTTATTCCTGCCTTTACAAGCTTCTGCAAGTGATAAATGAGTCGCTCATGACTTGCGCGCTCACCATTGAACGTGAGGTCTCCGGTAATGAGCAACAATTGCGGTTTCTGAGCTATAATCTCGTCTGTCATCTGCGACATTATCTGGTCACTCTGCAGCACCAGTTTCATGTCACTGCTGGCGAGGTGCTGAGCCGCCTCTCCAGCATCATGCAACTCTGGTGCCAACAGATGAATATCGCTGATAACCATCATATTAATATTTGTGTCTTTCATAGTTGATTTTTTCTGTGCAGGTGCAGACTTCACAGCCACAGCCATTGCGGCCATCAAGCAACACACAATTAATGCAAATCTTTTCATAGACATATCATAAAATTTTACTGCACAAAGTTAATATATAGCTATAGGATGAAACACATGCCATTGCATGATTTTTCTTGTTTTTAAACATTTTTATCTAAAAAATAGCAGTCATAACACTAAATGTCTTTAACTTTGCAGTTTGAATTAAGCTAATACATATTAAAATACTATTTAATGGATAAATTAAGCTATGCACTGGGCTTGAGTATGGCCCAGAATTTCAAGGGCTCAGGTATTCAGAGCATCAATGCCGATGACTTTGCCGATGCCCTGAGAGCAGTCTATGAAGACAAAGAAAAGAAAATGAGTTATGACGAGGCTAAGCAGGTTGTACAAGACTTCTTCACCGAACTTGAGGCCAACGCAGGAGCTTTAAATGAAGAACTTGGAAAGAAATTCCTGGAGCAGAACGCTCAGCAAGAGGGCGTAAAAGTAACCGAAAGCGGATTGCAATACCTTGTGCTCAAAGAGGGTAATGGAGTGAAACCCGGTCCAAATGATGCAGTAACCGTGCATTACACCGGACGACTTATCGACGGAACAGTATTTGACAGCTCGGTAGAGCGTGGCGAGCCTGCCACCTTTGCTGTGGGGCAGGTTATCCCCGGCTGGGTTGAGGGATTGCAACTCATGAGCGAGGGAGCAGCTTGGCGTCTGTTCATTCCTTCGAACCTTGCCTACGGTCCTCATGGCACTGGTCCCATCCAGCCTAACAGCACTCTGATTTTCGACGTTCAGCTCATTAAGGTTAACCCCAAGCAATAACGTCACTATATTAGCGAAAATAAATAAACAATATAATCACAAAACACAGAAAACGTAATTATGAAAAAAGTATTTTCATTTATCATGGTTGCCCTTCTTGTGGGCGCAATGACAAGCTGCAACGGCAATGGTGGTAGCAGCAAGAGTTCAAAACTTAATGACTCTATTTCCAATGCATTTGGCGAACTGCTGGGTGCAAACCTTAAGCAAATGATGAATGATCCACGCGCTGCTGAGCAAAACCTCGACCGCGACCAGATTATCAGAGGTATCCAGACAATCCTCGATTGCGACACCTCGGCAAAGGATCAAAGCTTCATGCAAGGTATCATGATTGGTATGCAGATGGTTTACCCCGCTATCGCACAAAGTGAGGGTCAAGGCGTTACTATCGACCGTCGCAAACTCATGTCGGTATTCAAGAAATCCTTCAAGAGCAAAGACAGTGTTAAAA
>JAEEGL013390882.1_pt1 | contig 11370 bp, 4 predicted proteins | sample 9134231 | NCBI WGS metagenome assembly JAEEGL01 (sample SAMN16246548, study PRJNA631951) | gut metagenome | biome: gut microbiome; feature: rumen; material: fiber-attached | host: Bos | place: Iran: Karaj | collected 2018-10
GCGTCCTTCAGCACGGTGATGCTGGCAATATCCTCGACGTTCACCGACAGCAGCGAGGCATACTGCTCCTCGTTGGCATTGGCGAAGTCGAAGTTCTCGTCGGGGTTATCAAAAATCTTGTCGTCGACGACGATGAGGGGGTTGGCATCGCCGGTGATGGAGGTGACACCACGCAGGCGCATGGTGGTGCCTGCACCGAGGTTACCTGAGTTGCTGACGATGTCCAGACCGGCAATCTCACCCTGCAGGGCCTCGTCGGCTGAGGTGAACGACAGACCCTCGACGGTTGACATGTCGAAGACCTGCTGTGAGGTTGAAATCTCCTTCTTCTGCAGCATCAGGCCGCCGGCGTTGTTACGCTTTGAGGTCACCACGACCTCCTTAATCTGGTTGCTCTCTGGATCGAGGTGCACCTTGAACACGGTGCGGCTGCCAATCTCGAGTACCTTTGTCTTGTCGCCCACGTAGGAGAACACCAGCTTGTTGCGTGTGTTCTTAATCTGCATGGAGAAGTTACCATCGAAGTCGGTCTGAGCGGCCGAGACGATACGGTTGTTGGCATCGCGCTCCACCACATTACCCATCATGATGGGGCCGTCGTTGTCGGTCACCGTTCCCGAGATGCGCACGCCCTGTGCCATCAACGTCTGTGCCATGACGGCCAGCAGCGCTGTAAACAATATCTTCTTGAATCTCATAGTCTTTACATTCCTAAGTGTTGTTGTTCATGTTCGCTTTCTCAGCACACTATTTGGCATAGAGCGGCTCTGTCAGCTCGTGCACCACGCAGAACGACGAGGTGTAGATGCTGGTGGCATCGCGGCGGGTCTTGTCAAACCAGTAGTCGCGGGCCATGAGGTTGCTCTTGTGCGTCGCGTCATTAGCGTCGATGACGTGCACATTGCCACGGCCGTCCTTCACATAGAGCTTGCCGCTGCCACTGTCGGCAGTCACCTCAATCTCTATGGCCAAGCCCATGTCATCAGTGCTCAGACTATTATACTTGCGGTTCTCCACCACGTTGTCGGCATAGACGGAGACCGTCTGGAAATGGTAGCGCACGAAGTCACGCATCTGCCTGATCATGTCCTTCACACGGGCTGCGGCGGCCTGTGCCTCATCGCTGGTGGGCAGGCCCGTCTTGGTGTCAATGTCATCCTGATATTCATTAAAAATGGCGATGACATCGTCCCAGCTGGGCAGTCCGGCGGCGTAGGCAGCCTTCATGGCGTCGTTGTTGGGTGCGTAGAGCGTATAGTTATAGGTGTTGAACATCTTCACGTTCTTGTCCAGACAGCTGTTGGCAGCCACGGTCTTGTCGTCGATACGGCGGTTGGCATCGAAGATGACGTAGCTGTCCTGCTCGGTGATGCCAAAGGCGTTCTGGGTGGCGCTGATGCCGGCCCATGTGAGCAGCTGCTGGTTGGAGAACTTGTCGCACATGTCATAGAACTCGCTGAACTGCGGGAAGGTCTCCAAGGTCTTGCTCACGCTGTTCACAGGAGCCTGGATGACCTGGTTGACGCGGAAGGCGGTACCATTCTTCTCGTTATAGACGGTCTCTATGACGGCAGCGTCAACACCGTTGTCTATCTGCTGGCCGCTCATCACCTTGGCGCCCGGCTGAGTGCCGCTGATGTAAATCTCGCCGCCATGCTTCGTCTTATAATAATGGTTGCGGCCCATCTGCTCGCCCCTCTCCAGCACCACGGTGTGGTAGTTCAGGATGTCGACGAACAGCGACTTCCACTGTGACAGGGGCACCACGCTCAGGCTGTCGCCCACGGTGTTCGTCGCGGGGTCGTAGGCGTAGGCCACGCACTTGATGCGGGTGGTGGTGGTCAGGCTGGGGTCATAGCTGAAGCGCAGGACACGCTTCTGGTCCTTGCCCAGCGAGATGGGGTCGACATAGTACTGCTGGAAGGCCTCGTCATCGGGGATGAAGAAGGCGAAGTTAGCCTTCATGGCCTTCAGATAGTATTCGAACGAAAGGCCAAGGTCGGCTTCCTGTCCCTTGTCGTACTCAATGGCACGGTTGAACACGGTCATGTCAGGGAACACGGTGGTGGGTGCCATCACGCTCTGGTACTTATCGGGAGCCAGCAGGGTGTTCATCTTGTAGATGACGCCGTTGTTGGCCACGCGGATGTCATACTTGCCGTCTGCGGTCTTGTTCACCAGGTCGAGCGTCACGCCCATGTACTCCTCCACGTCGTTGGTGACTGAGATGAACTTGCTCGGAACTGACTTAGTGAACTCCTCCTGCATCAGCATGTTGACGAAGTCTGTCAGAATCTGCGGCCGCTTCTGGTACAGGGTGTCGAGGTTGGCAATGAGGTGCTCCTCGGTATTGGCATCGCCAGGATAGCAGCCATAGAGGTCGATGAGGTAGGCACCGTCGCCACCCTTGGTGAAGAACTCGGCCATGGCCTGGTCAGTGGGTGCGAAGATGGTGCCCACATCGTTCAGGCTGAGTTCAGAGGCACCGTTATCCTGCAAGGGGCTGTACTTGTTCCACCCCAGGTCATACTTCAGCAGGTAGTCCTGTCGGATGCCGTTGGGGTCCTGCACCTGACGGTGCTTGGCGTCGTTGTTCAGGTAGCGCACCTCATAAATCTTGTCGATGGTAGGCATGCCATGCTCCTCGGCCCATGAGTTATACTTATCGGTGACCTGCTGGTTGACATAGGGAGCGCTGAAATAGTCGACGATGTGGCTGAAATAGTTCATGTGGCCATCGTCGCGCATCTCCTGTGCCATGTTGCCCGGGGGCACGATGACCTCACCCATCTGGTGGATGTAGCCATTCTGGCAGATGACGTCGCTCTTCACTATCTGGTTGCCGAAGACGTAGGCCATGCCGTCAGTGTAGGGCGTGCCGGTGATGATGGCGAAGTCGCTCTCGTCACCCAGCGTGGTGATGCCGTTGGTCAGCATGTGCTCGCGGGTGAAGTGCAGCATCATGCGGTCGCTGGCGTCGCTGACGACGTACAGACCGTCCTTCTCGCCACGGAAGGCATCCCAGTACTTGTTGTTCTGGGGCATCTGGGCAGGATAGATGTGCTGGATGGTGTCAATAATCTCCATGCTTGTGGGGTGCTTCATCGAGGCGCCCGGCGTGGTGGTACTGTTACTTCCGGCGGCATTGCTCAGCATGCGCACCAGGAGCGAGTTGCCCAGCATGGAGTTCATCAGCAACAGTTTCTTCTGGGCGGTCGACAGCTGCTCATAGCTGCGCACACCCCAACGGTTAGAGGCGAAGAAGCGCTGGAAGGCCTCGTCGTTGGCCGGGAACACCGTCACCGAGCCGGTGCGGTCGAACATCTCCGCATAGCCCAGATCGTCCACCAGCCGTAGGTAGTTGCCGAAGGTGCCCGTCAACTGTCGGGGGTTCTTCAGCTCCTGATAGATGCTTCCACCAAGCCACGACGGCTTGTTGTCCTCATCCACTAACTCATTCTTATCCACGCAGCCAGTGAGCAGGCCTGCAAGGACAAGAGAGACGCAGAAAACGATTTTCTTCATAAGTTGTTTATTAGCTAATAAGTTTTGTTTTTTCTTCTTAACGATTTGCCAGTAGTCTGCTTTGAATGTGCAAAATAAATAAAAAAAAATGAAACGACAAAAAAAACGCCCCACTTTTCTTGCTCTTAGTCAAAAAAAATAGGCGTTAGGCAGATTTATAGGCTAAGGCTCCCTATTTGGGCAGAAAAGAAAATGTGGGGCAGCCCTCTTGGCTGCTCCACATTATTATATATATGCGAGAGTCTGCTCTCACTTCATTACGACCTTGAACTGCGTTCTTAGTCGTTCTCGTTCGGAAGTGAGAACGAATTCTCACTTCGCTCACTTAATCACGACCTTTTTGCCGTTCTTGATGTAGATGCCCTTGGTGGCGTTCTTCACAGCCTGGCCAGCCAGGTTGTAGAGGATGCCATTCTGCTGGGCAGCCTGCACGTTGGTAATAGAGGTAACAGTGGGGTCATAGTCACCAGTCTTGATGATGGTGATATCGTCAAGCGAAATCAGACCACCTTCGGTATTGGTGTTCATGATAACCAGTTTGCCACCAGCAGGAATAGGCACATCATTGATTGTGTAAGAGCCAGTCAGTGCACTTGTCCATGAAGGAATTTCAATGTTGTAAGGTATAACCGTCTCATCATCTTTCAAGAGACCAAGAGCATAAGGATTAGCCTCATCTCTACCGGAGCCACCCTGATACCAGTCGTTACGACCATAGATCCTCACCTGATAGTTAGCAGCCTCTGCGATGGGTTCAGTCCACACGTAGGAACCCTCATCAAGACGGATGCCACGGCCCTGTGAGAAACGACCGAACACCTTACCCTTGCCTTCATAGCCCCATGTGCTATTGGTGGTACCAGAAATCTGACCTAGACCAACGCCGTCGCCCTCGTCAACTGTAGGCAATGCAAGACGCTCGAAGTCGCTGTAGTAAGCGGGTGAAACATGCACTGTCTCCTTCACATCATTACCCTCATCATCCTTACCTGTAACGACTTCCTCATCGAAACCCTCACTATAGTCAACCTGACCAATATAGGTCTTTACACCACCAATAGTTCTAGTGTTAAAGCTACCGGGGAAGGTGACAGAAACACAGTTATAAGTAGTAGGGGCTGTGAAATAATACTTGCCGTCCTTTCCATAGCCACGAGCAGGATATACATACAGATTATCACCCTCAAAGAAAGTGTAACCCATCAACTGATCCAGGATGCTGGCCTGGCCTGTAACGCCAGAAATAACACAGTTCACCATAGCGCCATAAACTTCAGCCTCACGGAAGGTCACGGTAATAACAGCAGTTCCGTCAGCTTTAATGGCCACAGTCTCGCTGTCATCACTTTCATAGATATACTTCTTATCATTGGCATAGATGGGATTCTTGTCTGAAGCAAGAAGGTTCACCAACGTGGTCTCACGACCGTTGCCAGTACGCCCCTCCTTCAACTGCTCTCCATTGGGACCAACATACTGAATGGTGTAGTCAGCAAACACAACCTCGGTGTCAACGATGGTAGTTACGGACAGGTTGTCAATCGTTGTCTCTGTAGATTTATTTATCCATCCGAAAACGTCAATCTGGGTGCACTCATTGGCATCAGCCTGCCAGAAATCGACCTTACCCGGAGTGAACACGGCCTCGTCGCCCTCGCCCTCGGTGGTACCGCTCTGAAGCACGACATCATCATTTTTAGAAATGGCCCATTCCACCTTACCCTCGAAATTATAGACTGTAGCTGTAACATGAAGCCACTGTTGGGCATAGTCAGCACGAGCATATGTTGTACCATTAACCAAGAAATTATCCCTGTTGGTACCAATTCTGAGGATAGCACCAATACTACCATAGGTATTTTTACCACATCCACCGTTGTCACCACGTACCAAGCCATCGCCGATAGTCAGGCTACCACGATCTGTTGCATAGTAATCGAACTCAATCTTAACTTGAGCAGCTTTCTGAGCCTGCTCAGAGAAATTGAAGTTAGCAAAGCCATAGCCATTCTGGCAGTTACCTGCATTGACGAAATTGAGGACATTGCTGCCCAAGGCCTCATTAGCACCAATAGAAACACTCATACGACTTCGAGCCGTGAAAGGTTGTTCAGCATTTTCACCTTCAAAATCATAGGTCTTTGTTGTGGGAACCAAATCGGCATAAGCCACCGAAGTACCCAGCAGTGTCAACATTGCGACACCCATTGATTTGAGTAGATTTTTTTTCATAAGATTTGTAATGTTAGTTAATAAAAAAGTTATGTATTAGTATTTCTCTTTCATCTGTCTCACCCGTTCAGTATCGATATTCAAGCACCTTGCGATGCTACTACGTGTAAAGCTGGCCTAAACTAGTCATTCTACAATTTGGTGCAAAGATAAGGTATTTTTTCTTCACGAACAAATAATTTTTGATAAATCTCATATAAAAATTGAGATTTCAGGGTAGAAGTTCCCTCACTTCCCATTCTTCAATGGTGCGAGTGACAGTCGAGAAGTTAATCCCCACTTTCACGATGCGACGTCCGTCGTTCTGATAAGGGATGGCATAGCCCTTCGTCTCAATTTGGTCTAACGCCTGCTGGGCAGTACCGTTGACCTTGAACTCAAAGACATAGACTGTCGTTGGCATCCTTACCACCATATCAATACGTCCATTGGCACACTTCACCTGGGTGCGTACATAGACATTAAGCATAGAGAAAATGAGATAGAGCGTGTACTCGTAGAACCCTTCTTTGGTAGCAGGATCCTCCAGTTTCTTCTTGAAACCCTCCACATAGGGCAACGAAGCCAGATAAGTCCTCAGCTCTTCAAGGGCCAGTTCAACGTTGTCTTACCTCTATCAATAAGGGAACCAGAAAAAATGGTGCACCAAGTGCACCAATTAGCCTTAAACGACTGACTTGCAAGCCGTTGGTTGGTGCAGCAAGTCTCCCGTTCATACACCAATGGTGCACCAGGTGCACCAGAGGGCAGAAGGTGGGGCTCAGGTGCACTTGGTGCACCATTGAAGGTCATTGGTGCACCTACCAACGACTTACAAGTCAAACTGTTACGCCCCAAAGGTACACTTGGTGCACTATTTTTTCGACTTCCTTATTATATAGTAACTAACGCTGCAGCAACCACAATAAGTCGGCACTTGGCGACAGCCAGGAGCCGACTTATTCCAATAACTCAACGACTTATTCCAATAACTCAATGACTTATTCCAATAACTCAATGACTTAGCAAGTCGGATACAAAAAAAAGTGAGATTTAGCCACGTTCACACTGGCTAAATCCCACTTGTTGATGAGGAGAGAAGAGTTACTTCTCTCTATCCATTTATTTAACGATGACCTTCTTGCCGTTGATGATGTAGAGACCCGGGGCCAGCTTGCCATTCATCTTCACACCCGAGAGTGTGTAGACGCCACGCTGCTGACGAGCCACGGGCTGTGCCTCGGTAGCAATCTCCTTCACGCCCTGCAACTGAGGATCGAAGGTGAGGTCAACCATGTTCAGGTATTCATTCATCGAAAGGATAACGTTCTGCTTCTCCTGGATAGTGGCAGGAGCGACATAGCCCAGTCCTTCAGCCCAGGGATAATCCTTATCACCCACATAGCGCATCAACTTGTAGATAATCCATCCCACCTTCTCGTGATACGGAGTGTAGTTGGCAATGTACTCCTTAGCCTTGGCTGTAACAGCCTGTAGCTCTGCTTCGGTGTCGGCAGTGTAGTCTTCCACCTTGCCCACATAGGTCAGCGAGTTGTCGCCGAAGCCGAAGGTATTAGCACCAGCGGTAGCCGCATTCTCGAAGGCCTCCAGACCCAGCTCAACCACTTCCTCCTGGTCGTCGGTCTTGACATAGATAACAGCGTATTCCATCGGAGTCTCACGCGTATAGATGAGCACGCTGTCAGTGCCATTCCAATACCTCAGGTAGTCGGCAGGAGCGCACTTCGTCAAGGTGATAGAGTCGTTGGTTGCGCCATCGGGGCCGAAGAACAGACGCACATTGGGCTTATAGACGGTATCTACAGGCGTATCAAGGAATAGAGCCAGATCGAAGTCAGAGCCGCAGATATTGGCAATGTTCATATACTCACCCCAATTGGCTTTATCGCCATACTCAGCCGAGAAGGCGCGTGAGCGGAACTCATAGACACCGGCCTTGCTGATGGTCTGGTTCTTTGACATCTTTCCGTTGGGGCCAACCGTCGTACCACGCCAGATGCTGGCACGCTTGCCGTGCTTGTAAGTGTTGTTAGTGGCGATGTCCCACTGCTTACCGTCGGTACCAATCATAATCTTCCATCCGTTCACCTCGCGGTCAGAGCCGTAGGTGGTCTTGCTGCTGGTCCAAGCCTCGAAGTTCAGGTTCTCTGACTGCAACTCGGCGGGGAAGGCACGCGTAGCGCACGACATCTCGAACTCCTGACGGGCGTCGCGGATGTCCTGCTTGGCTGTGACGTGCTCAGCGTTCTTGGCGATGGTCTCCTCAATACCGTCAATAATTGCCAGTCCATCGATGAGTCCCTGACCAGTAGCCACGGCGCTCTGTAGTGCGGTGCGCAGTCCGGCGTCAGCCTTGGCGTGGCCCTCGCTGGCCAGCGAAGCGTTGGCATCGGCAATGGCTACACGCAGGTCGCCCTGGGCATTGTTCATGTTGGTCATCCAGTTCTTGGCACGAGCCATGTCGTTCACCTGTGCCAGCAGTCCGTCGCGCAGCTCCTCCAGCTGCACCACGCCTTCAGCGGTGGGCTCCACAGCGGTCTCACGCTCAGGTGTGACAATGGCGATAGCCTCGTCGTAGACAGCCTGTGCACGACCCTGGACAAGGGTCAGCGAGTCCTTGCCCCAGTAGAGGTTCTTCACATCGTTCATGTAGTTATCAAGGCGGTTCTTCAGCTCGTTCTCCTGAGTGACAACCTCACCGACGCGGAGGTAGTGGTGCACCTCGTCGACATTCTTGCCCACCAGGCGGAACTGCGGGTTACGCAGGCTGTAGCGTCCGCCGAGACCATCCTCATAAGAGGGGAACAGGAATCCGGCGGTGACGGTCTCACCCTCCTTCACCTCACGAATGAGGTAGTAGGTCTTCCAATAGTCACCACTGATGGTGTCCTCAGCCAGCGTCAGGCTGTCGGTGCCCACCCAGAGGGTCGGGCCCACGATGGGACGTGAAGAGTTGCTGCCATAAGGAGCAGAGTTGTTGGCTGCGGCAGTAGCCTGGGCCTCAATCTGGAAGAAGTACTTGCCTGCGGGCAGGTCGCTGCGGGTCACCTTGACGCCCTTACCCACATGGTTGTAGCTGCGCTGGATACCAGCACTAAGCACATAGCCGTCGTTAGCGGGACGCTCCAGGCTCTCATCGTTGGGCGAGAAGCCCCAGCGGTCGCCAAGGGTCTGCCATGAACCAACGACAGTGGCATTGTTGATGTTGTTCCAGTTCTTGTAGCCAACCTTGCTCCAGTCACCCGACTCCGTGTCACCAGCATTGGCGTCCAGGAAGGCTGCAATCTGTGTCTGCACATTCTCCAGCACGTAGGCCACGGCCTCGGGGTCGTCAGCCATACCGTCAACGGTGATGAAAGCATTGAGGGCCTCCAACGGCTCAGCCAGCAAGTCCTTCTCCAGGGGCAGGTCGGGGTCGTCAGCAAGCTTCTGCATGTACGACTGCCAGCGCCCAAGGATGCGGGTGTCATAGACCTCCTCCACCTGATAGATTTCGAAGCCAGTGAGGCAGACGTTGGGAGCCACAGACTTAGCCGCAAAGGCCACGGTCGAAGCCTCAGTCAGCGTTACGTTGCCTACAATCTGCTTCCAGTTGGTGTTGAAGTTCTGGGCTGGCAGAATGGGACTCTTGATGTCGAAGGTGCCAGTCTGGGCCACATAGAAGTTCATGTAGTTGTCGCCTGGGGCAGTGTAATCGCCATTGTTGTTCACCACGCCCACGGAGGTGGTGCCTGACTGTTCGCCCACTATCCAGAAGGACACGGTGTAGGTGCCGGCGCCAAGCTCCCAGGAGCGGCAGAGCCATGCGGTGGAGTCAGCCACCGAAGACTGGCTCTGCACAACAGCCTCGCCATTGGGACCCAGGCCAGACACAATTTTCCAGTTGTCGGCCACCTGGCCACCATCGAGGCCAGTCCAGCCATCATAGCCGTCGCCAACGCTGAAGTCGCCATTGGTGACGAAGTTGGTGCTGATCACCTTGAACTTGGCCGTGGGCGAGAAGATGTAGTCGCCAATGTTGTAGGCATAGGCACCCATCACGCAAGCCAAGGCCAGCAGTTGTGTAAGTAGTCTTTTTTTCATAAGTAAACAGTTTGTTAGTATAATGAATGATTGATTCGTTTTAAGCGCATAAAGCTACTTCGGGTGCAAAGTTAATGCTTTTTCTTGATATGGCGCAAGAAAAACCTGAAAAAAAAATGGCAAAAAGACTGCGTTTTTTGGCAAGGTGGCTTTTGTGCAATCGTTTTTGCAACGTCAGACAAAAAAACAGGGGGCGAAAAGGACTGAGGACGAAAGAAAAAAAGTAACTTTGCAAACGACATGATAAACCAGCCAATGACTTATGAAACAACTATTCCTTAGCCTGCTACTACTGATGAGTGTAACAACCCTTAGCGCCGCCGAGGCCCCGAAGATGGCCGTGGAGCGCATTGACCCTGCCTGCTGGTATGTGGGCATGAAGAACCCTGTGCTGCAACTGATGGTCTACGGCCCGGGCATCGCTGCCGTCAACAGCGTCACCACCGACTACCCCGGCGTAAAAGTAACCAACGTGGTGAGCCTGGACTCGCCCAACTACCTTTTAATATATATAAATGTACGCGAGGCTCAGCCGGGCACCATGAAGCTGAACTTAGAGGTGAGAGGTGATAGCCAAGAGGTGAAAGGTGAGAAGATGGAGGTGAGCTATGAGCTGAAGGAACGGGCCATGGATGGTTCGAGACGCTCCGGCTTCAACAGCAGCGACGTGCTCTACCTGCTGATGCCCGACCGCTTTGCACAGGGCATGGACCACTCAAAGCCCATTGAGGGGATGAACAGCTACCGCGAGGACCGCACCAAGCCGTCGCTGCGCCACGGTGGCGACATTGAGGGCATACGCCAGCACCTGGACTACTTTGAGGAGCTGGGCGTGACGGCACTGTGGTTCACGCCCGTGCTGGAGAACAACTCGCCCGACACGGACAACGGCTTCAGCACCTATCACGGCTATGCCACCACCGACTACTACCGCGTGGACCCGCGCTTCGGAACCAACGAGCAGTACCGACAGCTCATCAGCGACTGCCATCACCGTGGGCTAAAGGTGGTGATGGACATGATTTTCAACCACTGTGGCCTGGAGCATCCGTGGGTGAAGGACATGCCGTCGAAGGACTGGTTCAATGTACCCGAGTGGCTGAGCGAGGGCACCGACAGCGGCCACGACCGCACCACGGGCTACGGTGCGAACAAGAAGGGCAGCAAGTATCTGCAGACCAGCTACAAGCTGACACCGGTGATGGACCCCTACGCCTCAGACGTGGACCTGAAGGAGACGACGGAAGGATGGTTCGTGCCATCGATGCCTGACCTGAACCAGCACAACCAGCATCTGATGCGCTACCTCATCCAGAACTCGAAGTGGTGGATAGAGTTCGCCGGCATTGACGGCATCCGCATGGACACCTATCCCTATGCCTTCCGCGAGGCCATGGCCGACTGGATGAAAGAGCTGCAGGAGGAATACCCGAACTTCAACACCGTGGGCGAGACATGGGTGACGGAGCCAGCCTATACCGCCGCATGGCAATGGAAGAAGCCCCAGACATATTACGAAGAGGAAAGGGA
>JAEEGL013865763.1_pt1 | contig 11370 bp, 12 predicted proteins | sample 9134231 | NCBI WGS metagenome assembly JAEEGL01 (sample SAMN16246548, study PRJNA631951) | gut metagenome | biome: gut microbiome; feature: rumen; material: fiber-attached | host: Bos | place: Iran: Karaj | collected 2018-10
AGATAAAAGTGTTGAATTTATTCGCATATACAGGAGGAGCAACAGTAGCATGCTTAGCAAGTGGAGCATCTGTATGTCATGTTGATAGCTCAAAAGGAATGGTACAATGGGCAAAAGAGAATGTTAATTCATCAAAATTAGCGGACAAGCCTGTTAGATATATTGTTGATGATGTTGTAAAATTTGTTGAACGAGAAATAAGAAGAGAAAATACGTATGATGCAATAATAATGGATCCACCTTCTTATGGGAGAGGTGCAAAAGGTGAGGTATGGCAATTTGAAGAAAACATATCAGATTTAGTGAGCTTGTGTACGAAAGTCTTATCTGATAATCCTTTGTTTTTCTTGATAAATTCATATACGACAGGAATATCATCAGAAGTATTGAGTAATATATTAAAAATTAATGTAAAATACAAGGGGAAAATATCTTCAGGAGAAGTTGGATTACCAATGGAAAATTCAAATTTGATATTGCCTTGTGGTATTTATGGCCGTTGGGAGAAATAAAATGGAAAAATTAAAAGTGATATTTGAAGATAATCATATAATAGTTGTAGAAAAACCTGTAAATATTCCTTCGCAGCAAGATAAAACTGGTGATACCGATATGCTCACAATAATAAAAGGATATTTGAAAGAAAAATATAACAAACCAGGTAATGTATATTTGGGATTAATACATAGGCTAGACAGACCAGTTGGTGGAGTCATGGTATTTGCTAAAACTTCAAAAGCTGCAGCAAGATTAAGCGAAGAAGTACGAAATAACGAACTTAAAAAAACATATTTAGCAATAGTGGATGGGAAATTAGATAAGAAGGAAGGTATATTAGAAAACTATTTATTAAAAAATGAAAGAACTAATACAAGCCAAATAGTAGAAGATGGAACAAAAAATTCTAAATATGCGAAACTTGAATATGAAGTTATAAAATATAATGATGAAACAGATTTATCATTAGTAAAGATAAAACTACATACTGGAAGGCATCACCAAATAAGAGTTCAATTTGCAGGTATTAATCATAGCTTATATGGAGATCAAAAATATGGTGCAAGAGGAAGAGGAAAACAAATATGCTTATGGGCAAATGAGATTTCTTTTAAGCATCCAATAAGTAAACAAGAATTAATATTTAAATCAACGCCTGAAATAACAGGTAGTTGGAAAATATTAGAATAGTGATTATAATAAAACAAAATAGAATAAAATAAAATATAGTATAATATAAAGAATTAAAATAGAGATATAAGTTTAACAAAACTTATATCTCTATTTTGTTATACAATTATCCCATCAGTATAATTTATCAAATAAAAAATAGAATTAATATATTTCTAATTGTTGAATAAAATAATTCTCGTTTTTTGTAGTGAATATATTTAAATTTTCATTCCTTTTAAGGATTTTTCTTACTTCCCATAATCCGAGACCTGTATTATTTGGCTTGGTTGAATATGCCTTTTCATATATTTTTTCAATATCAATATTTTTGTTTTTATATGTATTTTCAATTATAACTAATTGCTTATTGCAATCTTTTTTAAAAATTACATTAATAATTTTTTCTTTGCATTCTGAACTTGCTTCAATAGCATTATCCAATAGAATTCCCAATATTCGAGTAAATTCATAAATTTTAATTTTTAGAGTATTTAAATCTAGAAGTATATCAAAATTCATATTTATATTTAAAGAATCAGCTTTATGATATTTAGATGCAATAACATTATAAATAGCAGGATTATTAATTGTGTTTGGATTTAGTGCAGATAAATTATTTGATTTATTACAATCAACTGAAATTTGTTTATAGTACTTTTTTAATCCTTCAATATTCTCAGTATTTACATAGCCACCGATGGCTTGGATAATGTTATAAAAATCATGCTTAAAACAGCGTATATTATCATGTAAAATATTTAAAGTTTTATTATATAATTTGCTTTGCTCTAAATCTTGTTTTGTGTGTTCAAGTTTGTTTATAGCTGATATCCCATAAAAACTTATAAGAGCATATACAAATAGCAATAATATACTAACAATAATAAAGAATAATGAAGAGTTATGTGTATGAATATTAAATAAATAATACTGAATGATTATAAAAGCTATTCCTAATATAATAATACAAACAAAGAATTTTTTTGAATTTTTATTTAATAAATTAATAGATTTTGCAGTTAAAAATTTCAATAATTCCATAGTTTATAACCTCCATAAAGCACTCTAATATTTCAGAGGCACTTTAAAAATATATTCCAAATTTTGTAAATTGTCAATACAAAATATCCAAAAAATGTAAAAAATAAAAAGTCAACTAATAGCATTATGTAATAAAATGAAAAGATAAAAATATATTTATATTAAAAAGAAAGAAGGAGAGCAAAATGAAAACAAAATATGAGTATATTATTTTATCATTAGCAACACTAAGTATACTTGTTTTTGGTATATCAGTATTTACAGCAAATCAGCAAACAATGCAAGTATCAAGTCAAGTTGCAAATGCTACTTTAAGTAATACAAAAATAGGGTGGGGAATAAAAAGAGGAAAGGACCACAAGCAACCAGATTTAGGAGCAAAAAATAGGGAGCTTATAGAAAAGTATAAAGGGATTGCAATAGGAAAGGAAGATAGTAAAAATGTTTATTTAACTTTTGATAATGGATATGAAGCAGGATATACAGCCAAAATACTAGATGTTTTAAAAGAGAACAGCGTAAAAGCAGCTTTTTTTATAACAGCACATTATTTAAATTCTCAAACTGAATTGGTAAAAAGAATGATAGATGAAGGGCACATTGTAGGGAACCATACAGTAAACCATTATTCAATGCCAGATATTGATGATAATAAAATTAAAGAAGAAGTAATAAATTTACATACAGCATTATTAGAAAAAACAGGTTATGAAATGAAATATATTAGGCCACCTAAAGGTGAATATAGTGAAAGAACATTAAGCATTTGTAAAAATCTTGGATATACGACAGTAATGTGGTCTTTAGCATATGATGATTGGGATGAAAACAAACAAGAAAGAGAAGATTATGGCAAGAAAAAAATACTTGAAAATATTCATCCAGGAGCAGTAATTCTATTGCATGCCACTTCTAAAGATAATAGTAATATACTTGATTATTGTATAAAAGAAATAAAGAATATGGGATATTTATTTAAAAGTATAGATGAATTTGAATAATTTTTTTAAATTTTGATTGTTTTTTTATTTATTGTGATATAATAACAAGGTAGAAGACAAAAGAAATATTATGGAGGTAAACTATGGCGAAGAAATACGTATATTTATTTAGTGAAGGTAATAAAGATATGAGAGAGCTTCTTGGTGGGAAAGGAGCAAATTTAGCTGAAATGACTAATTTGGGATTGCCAATTCCAAAAGGATTTACAATAACTACAGAAGCATGTACAAAATATTATGAAGATGGAGAAATAATAACAAAAGATATAGGAGAAGAGATATTTTCAACTGTTACAAAGCTAGAAAAAAGTACAGGTAAAAAATTAGGTGATTTAAATAATCCATTATTAGTATCTGTAAGATCAGGTGCAAGAGCATCAATGCCTGGTATGATGGATACAATATTAAATTTAGGTTTAAATGATAGCGTGGCTGAACAAATAGCAAAGCAAAATGAAAGATTTGCTTATGATAGCTATAGAAGATTTATACAAATGTTTAGTGATGTTGTATATGAAATACCAAAATCACTTTTTGAAGAAGAAATTGATAAAATGAAAAGTGAAAAAGGAGTTAAATTAGATACAGAATTAAATTCGGAGGATTTAAAGAGATTAGTTGATATATTTAAAGAAATATATAGAAAACAAAAACACGAAGATTTTCCACAAGATCCAAGGAAACAATTGCTAGAAGCTGTTAAAGCAGTATTTAGATCATGGAATAATCCAAGAGCAATAACTTACAGAAGACTAAATGAAATACCAAATGATTGGGGAACAGCTGTAAATGTTCAAGAAATGGTATTTGGTAATATGGGAGAGGACTGTGGAACAGGTGTAGCATTTACAAGAAATCCAGCAACAGGAGAGAACAAGCTATTTGGTGAATATTTAATGAATGCACAAGGAGAAGATGTTGTTGCAGGAATTAGAACACCACAATTAATAGATACTTTAAGAGAAGTAAATGAAAGTGCATATAATGATTTTGTAATATATGCAAATAAACTAGAGAAGTACTTTAAAGATATGCAGGATTTAGAGTTCACAATAGAAAATGGCAAGTTATATATTTTACAAACAAGAAATGGAAAAAGAACTGCTGAAGCTGCTATAAGAATAGCTGTTGAACTTGTAAAAGAAGGAATGATTACAGAAAAAGAAGCTCTTTTAAGAATTGAGCCAAAACAATTAGATCAATTACTACATCCAAATTTTGATGCAGAGAAATTAAAAGCCGCTATACCTATAACAACTGGACTAGCAGCATCACCACGTGCTGCCACAGGTAAAGTTGTATTTACAGCTGAAGAAGCGGTTGAAAAACATAAAGCTGGAGAAAAAGATTTAATTTTAGTTAGACTTGAAACATCACCAGAAGATATAGAAGGAATGAATGTATGCAATGGTGTTCTTACAGTAAGAGGAGGTATGACATCACATGCAGCAGTAGTAGCTCGAGGTATGGGGACATGCTGTGTTTCTGGTTGTGGTGAACTAATTGTTAATGAAGAAGAAAAATATTTCCAAGATGGAACAGGAAAACAATATCATGAAGGAGATTATATATCTTTAGATGGAAGTACAGGAAATGTTTATGGAGAAAGAATAGATACAGTGGATGCGGCTGTAACAGGAAATCTAGCGACATTGATGGGATGGGCAGATAGATATAGACAATTAGGAGTAAGAGCAAATGCAGACAATCCAAGAGATGCAAAACAAGCATATGATTTTGGAGCAGAAGGTATTGGACTTTGTAGAACAGAGCACATGTTTTTTGAAGCAGATAGAATAAGAGCAATGAGAGAAATGATAGTTTCTAAAACAACAGAGCAAAGAGAGAAAGCTTTAGAGAAATTATTGCCAATGCAAAGATCTGATTTTGAAGGATTATATAAAGAAATGAAAGGATATCCTGTAACAATAAGATTATTGGATCCACCACTACATGAATTTGTTCCACATGAAGATGAGGAAATACGAGCAATTGCAGAAGAAATGGGTATTCCTTTTGAAGAAATGAAAAATATAATTGTAGGATTACACGAATTTAATCCTATGATGGGTCATAGAGGTTGTAGATTAGCAGTAACTTATCCAGAAATTGCAAGGATGCAAACAAGAGCAATAATCGAAGCTGCAATTAATGTTAGTAGAGAAACAAATCCGGTTTCTCCAGAAATAATGATTCCATTAGTGGGGGAAATAAAGGAATTACAATACGTTAAAAATGTGGTAACAGAAGAAGCAGATAAGATTATAGATGCATCTGATGTAAAAATAAAATATCATGTAGGAACAATGATAGAAATACCAAGGGCAGCATTGACAGCAGATGAAATCGCAAAAGAAGCAGAATTTTTCTCATTCGGAACAAATGATTTAACACAGATGACATTTGGATTTAGTCGTGATGATGCTGGAAAATTTTTAAGAGACTACTATAACAAAAACATATATGAATTTGATCCATTTGCTAAAATAGATCAGAAAGGTGTTGGAAAATTAGTAGAAATGGCGACTAAATTGGGAAGAGAGACAAGACCAGATATTAAGCTTGGTATATGTGGAGAACATGGAGGAGAACCATCATCAGTAGATTTTTGTCACAGAGTAGGGTTAACATATGTGTCATGTTCACCATATAGAGTGCAAATAGCAAGACTCGCAGCAGCACAAGCAGCAATAAACAATCCAAGATAAAAATAATAAAAATTATATAATATACTTGGGAGGAATATATGAAAATAACATATAAGGATTCAACTATTGAAGTACCTAAAGGGACAAAAATTAAAGATATATTTGTAGAACAAATAAAAGAAAGCAAAAGAGATATTATAGGATGCAGATTCAATAATGAAGTAAAGGCTTTAGATTATGAAGTAAAAGAAGATGGAATAATTGAACTAATTGATGGTACAAATAGAGACGGGAAAAGAATATATACAAGAGGGCTAATATATATAATGTCTAAAGCTTTTTTTGAACTATATCCAAAAGCACTAATAACAGTTAGTTATCAGCTTTCTAACTCAATACTTTGTGAAATAGAAAAAATGAGGATAACAGATGAAGTAATTGCGAAAATAAAGCAAAGAATGAAAGAAATCATAAAAAAAGATTTAAAAATAAATAAGGTAATGATGACAAAAGAAGATGCACAAATATTCTATGAAAGAGAAAAAACATTAAGAGGAAGATTACAATTAGATATAGCAGAAAAGCCAGAAGTAATGCTATATTACTGCGAAGATTACTACAACTATTTTTATGGAGTAATGCCACCAACAACTGGATTTATAAAAAAATTTGATATTATTAAATATGGAAGAGGAGTGCTTTTAAGATATCCAAGTAGGCAAAATCCTCATAAATTAAATCAATTTATTGAAAAACCAAAAATATTAAAAACACTTAATGAATATGAAGATTTGCACAGAGTATTAGATGTGCATACAGTATATAAATTAAACAAATGTGTAAAAGAAGGACATATTAATAATACAATTTTGGTAGATGAGGCTTTACATGAGAAAAAAATTGCTAATATTGCAGATGATATTGTAAAGAGAAAAAATGCAAGAGTAATACTTATTGCAGGGCCATCATCTTCAGGAAAAACTACATTTGCAGAAAGATTAGGAATTCAATTAAGAGTAAATGGACTAAAACCAGTGACAATGTCAGTTGATAACTATTTTGTAGAAAGAGATGAAACACCTAAAGATAAAAATGGAAATTATGATTTTGAATCAATAGAAGCAATCGACACAAAGCTATTTAATGAACATTTAACAAAACTAATAAAAGGTGAAGAAATTTTAGTACCAACATTTGATTTTTTAATAGGAAGTAAAAAGTACTTAGGAAATACAATGAAATTGAATGAAGATGAAATACTTGTAATAGAAGGTATACACTGCTTAAATGATAAATTGACATCTCAAATACCAAAAAATCAGAAATACAAAATATATATAAGTGCACTTACGGTGTTAAATATAGACTATTTTAATAGAATTTCACCAACGGATACAAGATTAATTAGAAGAATAGTTAGAGACTATAAGTATAGAGGATATTCAGCACTACATACATTAGGAATGTGGGATTCTGTGACAAGAGGGGAAAATAAAAACATATTTCCTTTTCAAGAAACAGCAGATGCAATGTTTAATACATCTTTAGTATATGAATTAGGAGTCCTTAGAAACTATGCAATGCCACTATTAGCCGAAATAGATAAAACGCATTATGAATTTTCAGAAGCCAAAAGATTACATCGACTATTAAGCTATTTTGAACCAATAAAATCAGATAGTATACCAAATCAATCTTTAATTAGAGAATTCATTGGAGGAAGTATTTTTAAGAAATAGGGGAGTAAGATGAGAAGAGTATTTACAGAAATAGATGAAGAATTTAATTGTATTAATTGTGGAAAGCATGTACCACAATTAGGGTATTCTTGTAGAAATCATTGTCCATTTTGTTTACATTCTTTACATGTTGATGTTAATCCTGGAGATAGAGCAGAAGATTGTCATGGGGTTTTAGAGCCAATAGGTTTAGAAATCGATTCAAAAAAAGGATACATAATAGTGTTTAAATGTAAAAAATGTGGTGCGATTAGAAGAAATAAGGCTGCAAAAGATGATGACATGGATTTAATAATAAAACTGAGTGTAAACAAATAAAAAAGAAGGCAAAGCCTTCTTTTTTTTATTACAATTTTTTTTATTTAATCATTCTCATCATATATACTGTTTCAAAAACTTTAATTAATTCAGATACTAATAGTAAACCACCGCAAATTGAAACTGCAGTTTCTAATGCCTGAAATGGATTTATAACAATTAATAATCCTAAAATGAAAGTTATAATTGATAATATTAATAATAATATCCAGTTAGAATTAGAAGAATTAGCATTTTTAAGATTTAAAGCTAATTGTAATGATGTAATACTTTCTATAACAACCCATACACCAATTGCAAGAAGAAGTATGCTATTAATAAAAGAAGGGTTAAATATGAAAACCATACCTGCAAGTAAGCACAAAATTCCAACAACTAATTGGAAATTAAATAATTCTATTTCTTTAATATGAGAGAAATAAGAAATAGTTTGTACTATACCATAAAAAGCAAGAATACAACCTAAAGCCATCATTACAATATTTATAGATAGTCCAGGTTTAAATATTAAAAACAAAGATAATACTATTAATACAATAGAAACAAGTAATGAATCTTTACTATATTTAAGTATGAAATCTTTCATGAGATCGCCTCCAAACAATTTTAATCTAACAATAATATATCATAAAAAACAAAAAAAGTTAACAAATTCACAAAAAATTCATACAATAATATATAACCATTCCTCAGTTAGGAGGTGGATATATATGGAACCACAAATTAATATAACATGTGAAAAATCAAATAACAACAATAATTGTTGTAGAGGTTGTAAGGCAAGTTGTGGATTTATTGTTTTAACAATACTAATAACTCTTTTCACATTAACACTAGGACTGATAATTGGTGCTGCTATTTCAGAAGCAATATTAGGGGCTCTTGCTGCATTGATAGTATTAGCAATAGTATTATTTGTTTTAATAATTATTAGATTAATAATGTGTATTTGTCCAGGAAGACAGTAATAATTTATGTGAGAGCAAAACTTTTGAAATTGACATAATTGTTTAAATATTGTATAATTTAATTATCACAAACATGAAAAACATTATATTTAGGAGGATTCGAAAATGGAAGAAATTCGGATGGTAAACATGATTGAAGTGTTAAAAAGGGTTCCGTCATTGGAACTAACCGGATTTGACCCCCAATACGATGCGTATTATTTCCAAGTGAACGGGGTTGAACTCACATTTGCCGAAAGGCAATATCTTGAGAATGCCCTGGGGTGCATAGAGCGCCCATTTAAAGGTCCACGGAAAAGACGTTTCTATCTTATGCCAGGGGTAAGATTAATTCAATCTTATGGCGCAAGATGAATCCTAAAAGGAGAGCTAGACATAGCTCTCTTTTATTATTAAAAATTAATTAAAAAGAGAACCCAGGCCTAAATTAATAGACCTGGGTAGATACTACCTAGCAAACCGGAATGTCATGGACATATCCATGCTTCCTTTTTCAGGAATCCGTTGAAAGATAGATTTAACTTCAAGGAATTCCTCCTTGAGCTTTTCACATTCTTTACTTGCACGTTCATACTCTTCAGCAGAGGAGCATTTGCGGAACTTTTCAAGGTTCTTGTTAACAATATCAAGAGCCCTGGTTTTAGAAAGGTAGCGATATTTGCTACCAGTCTCATCATCCACAACAATCATAGACTTTTTGGTTGCTACTACAACCGTGAATCCCGGAGGAATTGCTATGATTTGATTCCCTAACCGGTTTTCTTGGGTACCTTTGCTTTTTTGCATAAAAAAAGCCTCCTTTATTTAGAATATATATATATTATACAATATTTTACTAAAAAATTCAAGCATTGTAATTTGACAAACATAATAATTTGCCAAAAATCTAGTTAAAGCATTGACAAATATATGAAAAAATGTTAAAATACTCAATTGTAAGCCGCATAAGTCAAGGTTCATAAAGTCTAATTAAGTTTAGATACCTAAGAGTTTAAGGTTAGCGAGTATACGAAAAGGGAGGTGTACATATAATGTACGCAATTATTGAAACATGTGGAAAACAATACAAAGTAGCAGAGAAAGATGTAGTATTTTTTGAGAAATTAGATGCTGAAGAAGGGAAAAAAGTTACATTTGAAGATGTAGTATTAGTATCTGATAATGGAAAAGTACAAGTTGGATCTCCTTATGTTAAGGGTGCTATGGTTGAAGGAAAGGTAGTTTCTCATGGAAAGGCTAAGAAGATTATAGTATATAAAATGAAGCCTAAAAAGAATTATAGAAGGAAATATGGACATAGACAACCATATACAAAGGTTGAAATAACTTCTATAAAATTGTCAGCCAAAAAAGCTGAAGAAGAGAAAACTGAAAAAGTAGAAACTGTAAAAAAGACAGCTGCTCCAAAAGCTGAAACAAAATCAACAGCTAAGAAAACAACAGCAGCAAAAAAATCAACAACTACAAATAAACCAGCAACAAAAAAAGCTACAACAACAGCTAAGAAAACTACAACAAAAAAAGTAGCAGATAAAAAATAAAAAGTTGAAATATAATTTGTATTTAAGAATAAATTATAACTTACGAAAGGAGTGAGTTTAGCGTGGCACATAAAAAAGGTCAAGGTAGTGTAAAGAATGGTAGAGATAGTGAGTCTAAGCGTCTTGGTGTAAAAAGAGCTGATGGACAATTCGTAAAAGCAGGAAATATATTAGTAAGACAAAGAGGAACAAAAGTACATCCAGGAAATAATGTTGATATTGGAAGTGATGATACATTATTTGCATTAGTAGATGGAACAGTTAAATTTGAAAGAAAGGGTAGAGATAAAAAACAAGTAAGTGTTTACCCAGTAGAAGCAAAATAGTTTTAAAAATAGCAATTAATAAAAACAACTATTAAAAAAATTAGGATTATAAAAATCTAGTCTAATTAAAAATAAGACTAGATTTTTTTTTATTAATAATATATAATAGCAACTAGCATTTTGAAAAAAATAATTTGTATAAAAATGGAGGAGACAAAAATGAGGAAATACTTTGGAACAGATGGAATTAGGAGAATTGCTAATACGGAATTAACACCAGAATTTGCTTTAAGAGTTGCAAAAGCAGGTGCCTATGTTTTATCAAAACATTCAAATCATGCGCCATTAATACTTATTGGAAGAGATACACGTTTATCTGGAACACTTTTAGAAAGTGCTATGACAGCAGGTTTTTTAAGTTATGGAGCAAATGTAAAACTATTAGGAGTTATGCCTACACCAGCAGTGGCATATTTAACAAGGAAATTAGGAGCAGATGCAGGAGTAGTAATATCAGCATCTCACAATACCTTTGAATTTAATGGAATTAAATATTTTAGCAATAAAGGAATGAAGATTCCTGATGAAATAGAAGATGAAATAGAAGAACTACTTGAATCTGGTAATCTTGAAGAATTTACAGCTCATCCAAGCAAAATTGGTATTTCAGAGTATAGG
>JAEEGL014244422.1_pt1 | contig 11370 bp, 13 predicted proteins | sample 9134231 | NCBI WGS metagenome assembly JAEEGL01 (sample SAMN16246548, study PRJNA631951) | gut metagenome | biome: gut microbiome; feature: rumen; material: fiber-attached | host: Bos | place: Iran: Karaj | collected 2018-10
CCTTCAGAAAACAGGTATAATCCCATTTATTCTCAGATGATTCTCTGAAACACCTTGTCTCCGTAGGACGGCTGCAGGGTGTTTCTTGTATGTGAAAGGAGCCTGAAAGGAAATGTCCGAAGAAAAAGGTACTGTGCTGACCGAGAGTGGCCTCAAGAAGCTTCAGGAAAAACTGGATTACCTGATTTCCGTCCGCCGCAACGAGATCAGCGAACAGATCGCGATTGCCCGTGGATTCGGGGATCTGAGTGAAAACGCCGAGTACGACGAAGCCAAAAAGGAGCAGGCGAAGGTGGAAGAGGAAATCACCCGCCTGCAGGCCACGATCCGCACCGCGACGGTGGTGGCGGATGACGAGATCACAACGGAACGGGTTTCCATCGGAACCATCGTGAAGGTCAAGGACCTGGACGAGAACGAAACGTATGAATACGCGATCGTCGGCGCGAATGAAGCGGATCCCGCAGCAGACAGGATTTCGAACGAAAGCCCTGTCGGAGCCGGGCTTCTCGGGGCCAAAAGGAATCAGACCGTTTCCATTCTGATTCCGGCCGGAACGATCCGTCTGAAGGTATTATCCATTAAAAAGATGTAATTATCACACGCAACGGCAGAAAGGAAGATCCTGATGGCTGAAACCGAAATCGTGAATAGGAACGAACTGCTCCAAATCCGCAGGGACAAACTGACAGAACTTCAGAATGCAGGGAAAAATCCTTTTGCCATTACGAAGTATGATGTAACGCACCACAGCGCTGAGATCAAGGATCGTTACGACGAGCTGGAGGGCCGGGAGGTCTGCATCGCCGGGCGGATGATGTCCAAACGGATCATGGGAAAGGCATCCTTCTGCCACGTTCAGGACCTGCAGGGGACGATCCAGTGCTATGTCGCAAGGGATTTCGTCGGGGAAGAATCCTATAAGGATTTCAAGAAAATGGATATCGGCGATATCATCGGGCTGAAGGGAACCGTCTTCAAAACCAAAACGGAGGAAATCTCCGTTCATGCGACTGAGCTGGTCCTTCTGTCGAAGAGCCTGCAGATCCTCCCGGAAAAATACCACGGCCTGACGAACACCGATCTTCGTTACCGGCAGCGGTATGTGGACCTCATCATGAATCCGGAAGTGAAGGACACCTTCATCAAGCGGTCCAGAATTATCAGTTCGATCCGCCGCTACCTGGATGCCCAGGGCTTCATGGAAGTGGAAACCCCGATGCTGGTATCCAATGCAGGCGGCGCCGCCGCGAGGCCTTTTGAAACCCATTTCAACGCGCTGGATGAGGATTTCAAGCTGCGGATCTCCCTGGAGCTTTATCTGAAAAGGCTGATTGTCGGCGGGCTGGAAAGGGTCTACGAAATCGGGCGCGTTTTCCGGAATGAAGGCCTGGATACGCGGCACAATCCCGAATTCACCCTGATGGAGCTGTACCAGGCTTATACGGATTACCACGGGATGATGGACCTGACGGAAAACCTGTACCGTTATGTGGCGCAGGAAGTCCTGGGCACAACCAAAATTGTCTACAACGGGATCGAAATGGATCTCGGCAGGCCTTTTGCCCGGATGACCATGACAGAAGCCGTGAAGAAGTATGCCGGTGTGGATTTTGATGAAATCCATACATTGGAGGAGGCACGGGAAGCGGCAAAGGCGCACCAGGTTGAATTTGAACCCCGGCATAAAAAGGGAGAGATCCTGAATCTTTTCTTCGAGCAGTTCTGCGAAGAGCATATGATTCAGCCGACCTTTATCATGGACCATCCCACGGACATCAGCCCGCTGACGAAGATGAAGCCGGACAATCCGGAGTATGTCGAACGGTTTGAGTTCTTTATGAACGGATGGGAGATGGCCAACGCCTATTCAGAACTGAACGATCCCATCGACCAGCGCCACCGCTTTGCCCTGCAGGAAGAACAGTTTGCCGCAGGGGATGAGGAAGCCAACCATACGGACGAGGATTTCCTGAACGCGCTGGAAATCGGTATGCCGCCCACCGGCGGAATCGGGTTCGGAATCGACCGGATGTGCATGCTGCTGACGGATTCAGCGGCCATCCGGGACGTGCTGCTGTTCCCGACGATGAAAAAGCTGGATAAAGCGAATAAAGAAACGGAAGGCGAAGCGGAATAACCCTGCCGAAGAGATAAAAACCTGATGCACAACCTGCAAAGGGTTTTTATTTCTTTCTGTGCTTCGGCGCACCCGGACGGGAAAAAGCCTTCGGAACCGTCCTGTACGGGCAGGAATCCACCGCAGCCATGAAAGGAGAAACAGCGGATGAAAATGAAAGACTTTGGCTTTTACCGCGGCGTGAATCTCGGGGGATGGTTTTCGCAGTGCGACTATTCCGAGGACCGGATGGACCATTTTATTACCGAAAAGGATTTTGACGTGATCGCCGGCTGGGGGCTGGACCATGTGCGGATTCCGGTGGATTACAATGTGATGCAGGGCGAGGACGGGGCCTGGAAGGAGGACGGCTTCCGCAGGATCGGAAAAGCGCTGGAATGGGCGGCTCGCCATCATCTGAAGGTGGTGCTCGACCTGCATAAGACCGCCGGTTTTTCCTTTGACGCCGGGGAAAAGGAGGACGGATTTTTCACCAGCGAAACCTGCCAGCAGCGTTTTTACCGGCTGTGGGAGGAGATGGCCCGCCGTTTCACGGATGCGCCGCAGGTCGCTTTCGAACTGCTGAACGAAGTGACCGATCCGGCCTGTATCGGCGCCTGGAACAGGATTTCCTCAGAATGCATCGGGAACATCCGCAGGATCGCGCCGGATTCGCTGATCCTGGTCGGGAGCTATCATAATAACGCGCCTGACGCGCTGAAGGACCTGGCGGCTCCGGCGGACGCCAAAGTGATCTATAATTTCCATTGCTATTCTCCGTTGCCCTTTACGCACCAGGGCGCGCCCTGGGTGCCCTGGCTGGACAGGGATGTGCGGATTCCCTTTGAGGAAGCCGGCGTCGATGATACATTTTTTGAGAGAACCTTCGCTTCAGCGATCGAAACGGCGCAGAAGCAACATACCGCGCTGTACTGCGGGGAATACGGCGTCATTGACCGGGCAACGCCGGAGGACACCGTAAGCTGGTACCGGAAAATCCATGATACGTTTGAAAAGTACCAGATCTCCCGCAGCGCCTGGAGCTACCGGCAGATGGATTTCGGGCTTGCGGATGAACGGCTGGACGGGGTCCGGGACCGGATCCTTCCGCTGCTGTGACCGGCACGGCCCGCGGACGGCTTCCGGAATGAACGGGTATTACAGGGAAGGGCGAAGGATGCCCCCGATTTCAAAGGCGATGGACTGGTCCACGTAACCGGCCAGGCGATACTGCTGCTCCCGGAGAATCCGGTGGAGCGTCACTTTCTGGGACGGCAGAATCTCGTGGTTATAATTGAATATGACGGTTTCAGGTTCATATTCCGTCATCAGATCGATTCCGAGCGAGTTGCAGAGCCAGTCTGCGTAGCGGGTGTTGGTGACGTGCCCGTTGACATCCAGGTCGGTATAGACCGGCATATAGTCGGAAACGAATTCGACTCCCTGCAGGTTGCCAACCGTGGCGGGAAGCTTCATCGGGACGGTCAGGTCCCGGTTTTCGGGAATCAGGCGGGCGATATCCCCCGGGGGCAGCATTTTCCGTGTCACCGTGTCCAGCAGCAGCCAGAGCGTTCCGGCTTTCCCGATCATTTCGCCCCGCTCATCCGTGAAGACGAAGTAGCGGGGGAAGAAATAGATCCGGTTGGGAACCGGGAAGGTATGCAGCGTGATTTTCTCGCCGATGCGGGGATACCGGTTCATGTGCAGTTCACTTCTGGAAAGGACCCAGACAATATTCTTTTTGAGCAGTTCCTCCCGGCCGCAGCCGAGCAGAAGGCTGTGGGCGCCGGCTGCTTCCTGCATCGCCTCCATCACGGCGCTGAGGCGCCAGGTGCCCTTCAGGTCGCAGTCGCGGGACCGGATGGTGATGGTTTCATCATAGGTATTCATCATGGCGGGTTGCCTCCTGTCATTTCTGTCGGAAAAATCAGGTGAGTGAATCCAGATAGGCGTCCAGATCCTCAAAGGGATCCAGCACGGAATCAGAGCGGAGATAAAGCGGATGATGGGGATGCCCGGCCTTGCTGCGGGGCCCTGCCGTAAACCAGCGGGCGCCGTAGCGATTCCCGATCTCCGCCATGCCGCGGACGCATCCGGGCAGGTAGCTCCGTTTGGCAATGATGGCGCCCCATGCGGCCCAGACGGAGCAGGGCGCGGGATAACGGCGCAGAATCCATTCAAAAGCCTTCATGTTTTCACGGTGAAGCTCCGGATTGAGCACCTTTTCCATATCATCCGGGATCGTGGCCCGCTGCGGATACACATTAAACATAATGAAGGAATCATACCCGTTGAAATGCGCGATCCGCTGCGCACTTTTCAGCGTGTTGTCCAGACGGTCCGGCACGGCGGTGGACGGATTGATCCCGATACAGATCAACGGCCTGCATCCGGCTGTGCCGAGTATGTATCTGTATTCACAGTAATGATCCGGGACATAGAGCCAGCGGCTCCGGTCATAATCCCGGACAGTCGGAACCAGGGCCTCCTCGAAGGGCAGTACATGGGCATGAAAGGTATCAGAAGAAGGAATGTGCCTCATTTTATCATTTCATTCTCACGCTTCCAGCGGCCGGATCAGAATCAGGGGCGTCAGTTCATCTCCCTGGCCGGACGGATTGTCCGCCATGGCATCCTGGATTTCTTCATCCGTCAGGGGGAAGCCGTCGCATTTGCCGAGCTGGTTCTGGTCAATATCATTCGCATCCATCAGGACGACGGGAATGCCGGTGTCCCGGTACAGCTGGTTGCAAAGCTCCACGGGATTCGGCGGGTTGATCAGCGCCAGCTCCTTATACCGGTCGAAGCTGGAACGGAAATAAAAACCGTCGATTCCGCCAACGCCCTTTCCGCAGATTTTGTAAAAAAGGCCGTGAACGCCGAAGGGACGGGTGACCGCGCTGACAAAGGCGGCAAGCAGCACCCTGGGCAGCCCGCACATGTCAATGACCAGCTGAAGCTTGTACGGCTCATGCATCCCGACGCCGGTGGTATTGATGCCGGCGAAAGGCGCAAGCTTCTTTGCCCAGAACCCGGGGTGAACCTCGTCCTTGGTCCTGACATTCCGGGTGCACATCGCCATCACTTTTGCCCCGAAGGACAGCACGTCGCCTTTCTCTGCAAGGGGAAGGACATATCTGCGGACCAGCTCCGCCTGATCCTCGCCGACTTCCACAAAGTGGGTCTGAATGGCAAAACGGTCGTACCGGCGGCCGTTTTTCCCGGTCAGGGTCCCGCGGTCGAAATAGGTGATCCCGTTCAATTCCCGGCGCTGGTCTTCCAAGTTCCTGGATGGGATAATGCCCATAGAGACACCTCCGAACATTCGATTCAGATTATTATACCGATACAGGTATAGTATGTCAACAGATGAAACCGGCCATATATATTGTGTTTTTACGGATTCTCTGGTATGATAACCGGGTGGGGTTTCCACAAGGGACAGCGCCGGGCCTGCGGGAATTCGCGGCCTGGCTGCTGCAGGATGAGGTGAAAAAGGATGAGTGAGAGTCTCAGCGCCATTCAGGAAGCGGCTGTTCTGATTCCGTCGCTGGAACCGGACGAACGGCTTCCCGCCTATATTCAGGAGCTTGCGGCAAACGGATTCGGCCGGATTGTCGTGGTGGACGACGGGAGCGGGCAGGCCTACCAGCCTATTTTCAAGGAAATCGAATCCTGTGAACGGGCGGTCGTCCTGCACCATGAAGTCAACCGGGGGAAAGGCGTCGCGCTGAAAACCGGATACCGGTATATCCTGGATCATCTGCCCGATGTGAAAGGGATCCTTACAGCGGATGCCGACGGGCAGCATACGGTGCGGGACTGCATCCGCCTGTCGGAAAAGCTGGCGGAGGACCGGCATGCGGTATATCTCGGCAGCCGGGATTTCAATCTGCCGGATATCCCGCCCAAATCCAGGACGGGAAACAAGATTACCTCCACGGTTTTCAAACTGCTGTACGGCGTCTGGCTCCCGGATACGCAGACCGGGCTGCGTGCCTTCCGGAGGGAGGACCTGCCCTTCATGCTGAAGGTTTCCGGGGAAAGATACGAGTATGAAATGAACGTGCTGATCGCCTGCGCCACGTCCCATATCCAGATGGTCCCCGTGACGATTGAGACGATCTACGAAAACGGGAAGAACGAAGGGACGCACTTCCATCCGGTCCGGGATTCCTACCGGATTTACAAAACGATTCTCGGCGGTTTTTTCCGTTTTATGGGCGCTTCCATTGTCTGCTTTGCCGCAGACCACCTGCTGTTCAACCTTTTCCGCGGATGGCTTTTCCCCCTGCTCGGAATCCGGCTGAACGCGGTGCTTCCGATGGGCATCGTGCTGGACAATACGTCGCTGGCGAATTATACGGCCCGTTTTTTCAGCGCAATCCTGAATTTCCGCCTGAACAAGGACCTTGTTTTCAAGGTGAAAGGAAACCGGGGAACCGTTCTCCGCTATATTGCGACCGCTGTCTGCATTATTATTCTTTCCACGCTGGGGATCAAGGTGCTGGGGCTGATCGGAATGGCGCCCTGGCTTGCAAAACTGATCACGGACACGCTGCTCTACTTCCTCAGCTACAGGATCCAGCAGCAGTGGGTGTTCAGAGATGGGGCATGAGATGCGTACGCTGAAACGAATCGCCGGAATTCTTGCCGGAGGGATCGCGGCAGCAGGAGTGGCGGCTGCCGTCTCTTTCCTTTTGGACCGGGGAGACACCGTGTGGTCCCCGGGCGGATTCCGCGTCACCGTCGCCGGGGCCGGCGCCGCGCTGAGCTTTCTGGCCTGGCTGCTTTTCTCTTTTCTGTGGTTCAGAGGGGAACGGAATCCGGAAAAAGCCGCTTCCCGGAAAGGAGCGGTCCTGAATGCCGCCGGTTTCGGCCTGCTTCCGGGGCTTGCGGTGTGGAAGGCGTTTGAACAGGGAACGGCCTCCGCCGCCGGGATCCGGGTGTTTGATCCTCTTCCGGCCGTTCCTTTCCTGACATCCGGCGGCTGCTTTGCCGCGGCGCGGATTGAAATGCTTCTGGCGGTTTTCGGTTTTGCCGGAATGGTGATCTGGCTGGTGATCCGCCGGGAGAAAGTGAAAGGAAAAGCCGATCTGCTGTGGATTGTTCTGTGCATATGGGGCCTGGCAAGGGCTTTTACGGAGAACCTGCGCGCGGCGCACCCCCTGTCCGCGGGCAGCGTGAACCTGGCGCAGGTTTTGTTCCTGCTCCTGGCGGATCTTCCGCTGCTGGCCTGGACCCGCAGGCTTGCGCAGGCCCAAAAAGGGACGATGTTCATCATCCCCCAGTGGATCGCCGTCCTGAGCTGTGAAACGATCATCGTGCTGAGCGCCTGCGGGCTCCTGTCCGCCGGAAGCGGGATCGGGAATCTGGCGGTGGCCGCCGGATGCACCCTCCTCAGCATGCTGCTGATTCTTCTGGCGGGAAAGGACTGCCGGGAGTAAACCAAAGGTTACCGGCGGTTCGGGCAGTTCTGCTTTGCGCAATTCGCGCAGGAATCCAGCAGGATTTCATCCCCGCCGATCCGCATCTCCGTGATGCCTTGCTTCCGGCTGACCGCGCGGAACCCCAGACGGCTGAAAAAACCTTCGGTATCCTCCGGACAGCGGAGGCGGACTTCCCGGGCGGCGTGAGACTGTGCTTTGTAAAGCAGCAGGCGAAGCACAAGATCGCCGAGCCGCCGGCCGCGCAGGGCGGGGACCACGCCGATCTGCCCCAGCCAGAAAGCGTCCTCCTGCCACCAGATCCGGCCGGAGGCGGCAGGCTGCTGATCCAGATACACCAGGGCATTCCAGCCCGCGGCATCGGCTGCCTCGCCGGCATCCCCGAAAACCGCCTTCCGTACCGGAAGAACTTCCGCGGAGAGATCCTCTCCGGGCGCAAACCATTTTCCCTGAACCATAAAAACTCTCCTTTCGGAACGCTGTGAAGCAATGAGGTGAAAAAATGGACCCCAAAAAGATTGAGCGAATCAATGAACTGGCCCGGAAGAAAAAAACGGCCGGGCTGACAGAAGCGGAAGCAGAGGAACAGGCGGCGCTGCGCAGGGAATACCTGGACGGCTACCGCGAAAACCTGAAGGCCATGCTGGACGGCATCATCGTTCAGGAAAAGGACGGAAGCCGGCATCCGCTGAAAAGGAAACAGGAGCCGCCTGAAACATAATAGATGGACGGTCCGATAAAGTCAACTTGCCAAAAGGGCCGCTGACCGTTATAATTTCCGGTGATTACGGATAAGAAAGAGGTGCGGAAAAATGGATGAACTGAACAATCTCGGGGAAATGGAACCTGATACGGTGATCTTTGAGGACGAGGACGGCAACGAATATGAATTTGCCGTAAGGGATTATTTCTTCTATAACGGGGAGGAGTACGCCCTTCTGGCGGAAACTGACCAGGAAGAGGACGAAAAAGGCGAGGAGTGCATCGTCTGCAAAGTTGTCACCACGGAAGGTGAAGACGGGGAAGAAGACGAGGAATTCGTCCTGGTGGAGGACGAAGACCTTGCCGAAAAACTGATCGAAATCGCCAATACCAGGATTGCCGAAGACGAGGAAGAATAAGGGAAACTGCCGATAAAGGAGCGTTCTGCCGATGAAACTGCCATTCCGTTTCCTGTTTGCGGTCCTTTGCGCTGCGATGATCGCTTTTCTTCCTTTCTTCCTGTCTTCTCCAACCGTCCTGTATGAAGCGCAGACGGAAATGACCGACGAGGAGGAAGACGACGGGGAGACCCTCGATTTCGGAAGGCTCCTCTTTGCCCCTGCCATGGCGGAGGATGCTGCTGATTCGCATTTTTCCATGGAAGAGACGGATGTGGAGGACCCTCTGGCCATGCCGGCAAAGCTGAGCATCCCGGAATCATGGGTCCTGCCGCTGGATTTCAGCATTCCGCCGCAGCCCGATCCGGATCACTTTACAGCAGACGGCTATGAAGACGCCTCCATCCGGGTCCGGATTGAAGAACGGGAGATGATGGATTCCGTCGTGCATGCGGCCTATGTGGAAATCGCCGACGGAAGCCAGCTGAGGACCGCCACCGCTTACGGCGCGTGGAACCGTTCCATTTACGTGGAAAATATGGCGAAATCAAATAACGCCGTGATCGCCATGAACGGGGACGATTTTATCGAGATGCCCGACAAAAAACGGTTTGAAGTCCGGATGACCCAGAAGGTGCCGCAGCGGAACAAAACCAGCAAGGTAAAGGATACGCTGATTATCGACCGGAACGGCGATTTCCATCTGTTCATTCTGTCGGAGGGCCTGGCGGATTATACAAAGGAACACGGCGGGGAGATCGTAAACGCCTTCATGTTCGGGCCTGCGCTGGTTGTGGACGGCGAAGTGCTCCGGCTGGACAGGAAATACGACTACAACCGTACGGGGCGGGATCCCCGCTCCGCCATCGGGCAGACCGGCCCGCTGAGCTATGTGATGGTGGTCGTCGAAGGCCGCAGCTCCAAAAGCCGCGGCGTAACCCATGAAGAGCTGGCTGAAATCATGCTGGAGCTCGGATGCGTCCAGGCGTACAATCTGGACGGAGGCAATACCGCGGAAATGATCATGATCGGCCCCGACGGGCGGGAGCAGTTCCATTTCAAGGGCGACCAGACCGCCTCCCTCCGGTCCCAGAGCGATATCATTTATTTTGCCACTGCCGTGCCTGCGGAAGAACAGAATTAAGCGTCGATAAGGGAATCAGAAAAAAATGAAACTGTGGGAAGAAGCACCGACAACTGAATGGCTTGGCATCTCCTTCTATACCTTCGGGCTGTATTGCGCGGCGGGCGCTGTTTTTGCGGTTGCCGCGGTCCTGATTCTGTCAGGGGCCATGAAGCTGAAAAAGGGGTCCGGCATCCTGCTTTCCTTCCTGAGCGTATTGTCCGGCCTCCTCGGGTCGAGGCTTGTTTTCTGCGTCCTGAACACGTTTGTGTCCGGCGGTAGCTCCGCCGTACCGTGGCTGCGGGTCTCCGCAGGGGGATGGAGCATGGCCGGGATGGTCTTCGGGGTACTGTTTGCCGCCTGGGCCTGTTCCCGGATCACGGGTGAAAACTGCGGGATGCTGCAGGATATCGTATGCTGCGCCGTTCCGCTGGCCATCGCGGCGGAACGGTTCGGCGAACGGGTTTTTGAAGGGTTTGACGTCAGCCGGGCCTTGCAGGCGGACCGGTTTCCCGCCCATACGTTTCTGGCCGTCCGGGATTCCTATTACGGGGATGTTTCCTTTCTTGCCACCTATCTTCTCGCGTCCGCTGCCGCTGTGATCCTGTTCCTGATCCTGAATATCTGCCTGGTTTCCCCGAAACGGCGGGACGGAGATCTCCGGATCCTGTTCCTGCTGCTTTTCGGTTCGATGAGCATTCTGCTGGAAAGCCTCCGCTACGACCATTTCCTGGAATACAGCTTTGTACGTTTCCAGCAGGTGCTGGCCGCGGTCCTGCTGGCGTGGGGCGTGATTCTTGCCTGCATCAGGAACCGGGGTTCGGATAAAGGGCTGTCCCTGGCCGCGTATCTGTCCCTGCCTGCCGCCATCGGCATCTGCGTCGGGATTGAATTCGCCCTGGACCGGACCGGCATCAGCCATCTCCTGCTGTATGCCGCCATGATCCTTGCGCTGGCTGTGCCGGTTTCCCTCGGCATTGCTTTACTCGGAAAAAATGTGAAAGGACAGAAGGCCGCTTGATTTCAAAGACCGCCGGCAAAATGCCGCTCTGGGCTTCTATTACCCAATTGTACGGTTTCGTCTACTGCATGATCCTGTCGAACATGCTGACGGAGCTGCCTGTGTACGGCGGCGTGCTGTACCTGTGCGGCAAGGCGGTCATCATTTTTGCCGAAATCGCCGGAAGGGACCGGAAATTCCTTCCTCATTACGCAAAACGCTGGGTCATTCTGCTGCTGGTTTTTCTGCTGGCGGTCGGTTTTCTGCTGGTCGGCCTTTTTCCCGCGGACATCCGGAGCGGAAAAACGTGGGTTCTTTACGCGGCGGTCGCGCTTTGCATCTGTGTCGAAGCGAATATTGACAGGCTTTCCCGCTTCCTGCGCAAGGACGAGCAGATTTCTCTGCGGACAAAGGCCGCAGGTTTTCTTTTGCAGTTTCTGATCCTGGGCGGTATGTCCGCAATCCTCTTTTACAATTTCGGATGGAAAAACGGATGGGGGCCGGCGGTCGGCTTCCTGGTGATCGTCCTGAACCGGACCTATGTGACCTACCGCCTGCTCGGCATCGGGGAACAGATGGAC
>JAEEGL014278743.1_pt1 | contig 11370 bp, 8 predicted proteins | sample 9134231 | NCBI WGS metagenome assembly JAEEGL01 (sample SAMN16246548, study PRJNA631951) | gut metagenome | biome: gut microbiome; feature: rumen; material: fiber-attached | host: Bos | place: Iran: Karaj | collected 2018-10
AAATATATGAAGAAGAATTAAAAGATGCTGAATATAAAAAAATATTACAAGAACATGCTGCAAAAATGAGAGAAATTGATAGACAAAAAGAAATTGCTTTAGAAAAACAAAAAGAAAAATTAAGAGAAAGTAGAAAAGCACAAATTGAAGATAAAAGAATATTAGAAAGAATTGAAGAATTAAAAACAAGAAGATATGAAAGAAGATTAAAAGAACAATATGAAAAAGAACAAGAAGAATTAAGAAAAAAAGAATTAGAAAATGAAAGATTGAAAGATTTAGCTTTTCAAGAAATTTTAAAAGATAATGCTTTAAGAAGAAAATTAGCAATTCAAAAAGAAAAAGAAGAAAAAGAATTAGATAGAAAATTAGCTCAAGAACAAATGATGGTTGATAAAAAAAAAGAACAAGAAAGACAATTATATTATAAAAGAATAGAAAGAAATGCTGCAAATTTTATGAGTGGAACTGCAAAAGAAGCTTTAGATAAAATGAAAAGAGAACAAGAAGAGGAAGATAAAAAAATAATTGAATATAATATTGAATTAAATAGAAGAGAAAGAGAAAAATTAATAAAAGAAGAACAAGAAAGAGAAAGAAAAAAAGAAGAATTAGCTAAATTTTTAGAAATGCAAATTGCTGAAAGAAAAAAACAAGAAGAATTCGAAGAACAAATTAATCATGAACAAAGTAGAATATTTAGAATTGATGATCAAAAGTTTAGAGAAGATCAAAAAATAATTGAACAAAAAATTGAAAGAATGAATAAAAGAAATTTAGAGAAATTATTACAACAAATTAGAGAAAAAAGAGAAAGAGAAATGAAAAATGAAGATATGACTCCTGAAGAAATTGAAATGAATAGGCAAAATTTAGAAGCTTATATTAAGAGATTAAGAGAAAAGAAAGGAATTTAAATTTATTTTTTAAAAACAAAAATTATGAAATAAATTTTTTAATTTTTATTTTCATCTTATATAAATTTTAAATTAATTATTTATTCTGAAAGTAATTTCTGAGCATATGAAAATAATATTCTACTATACTCTGTGTTTTTCACTGAATTTGGATTTTGGCTTTTTTCATTTATTACAGTTTGAATTTCAATTTCTTTATCTTTAATTATTTTTTCTAATTCTATTATTTTTGTTTTTAAACCTTGTGATTCTATCATTAATGATTCATTTTTTGAATTTTCTTGAACTTTTAAATTTAATTCATTAATTTGATTAGTTAAATATTCATTTTCTTGAACTTTTACATTTAATACATTAATTTGATTAGTTAAATATTCATTTTCTTGAACTTTTAACTTTAATTCATTAATTTGATTAGTTAAATATTCATTTTCTTGAACTTTTAAATTTAATGCACTTATTTGATTATTTAAATAAGAATTTTCTTGATTTTTTTTTTCTAATAATGAATTAAATTCTATGTTATTTTGCATTAATTCTTTATTTTGATGTTTCATTTCTTCAATTTCTCGAATTGCATTTTCATATTTTATATTATTTTCTGACTGATTAAATGAATCATTTGATTTTAATTCATTGATTTCTTTTTTCTGTTCTTCAATAATATTATTTAAGTCATTAATTTTAGATTTATAAGAGCTAATTTCATTAATTAAATTTATAATATTTTTTTTTTCAATACTTATTGCTTCTTCACTTTTTTTATTTAATAAAGATGTAGTTTCATTTATTTCATTTTCTTTTAAAGACAATTTTTTTTTTAATTCCTCAATTAAATTTTCATAACTACTTTTTTCATTTTCATATATATCAAATTGTTTAGCATACATATTACGGTTTTTAATTATAGTATCTTCTAATGTAGTTACTTTTTTATTTAAAACATTTTCTCCTAAAAGAAAAATATCTTCATTTTTCACAAATGTTAAATTATCAAATCTTTTCGGTCCAATAGAATCAATACTATCATTAATATTCAATAAATCAGTATCAACCATTGTTATTTTAAAATAATTATTTAATTATTTTACTTATAATTCAATATTTAAATTTATTTATATTTATAAAAAAAGAGATCCTATATATACATATATAACAATGAAATATAAAATAAGCTTTTATTTAAAAAGGAATAATTATTATTAAAGAAAAATTTGAATTATTTCTTAAATATTTATTTAAATTTTCATTAATTCTTCAATAGAAATATATTTTAGTTTTTATCATATATTTTTTAATACTTTTTAAGTCTTATTGCTTTTCTTTTTTATATACTTCTACTCCAAAATTCTGTTCTAAAAGCAATTGTTTTTTTTTCTGAAAATATTTGATTATCACAAATTTCAATTATCAATAAAAATTGTTTCTTTAAATTAATGATATTAAGAATTATTTTTTATTTTTGAAATTTTTTAATTATTTTTTATTTGAGTGAAAAATATTTTTTTTGAAAATTTTGATCTACTTTTTTATTAGGATTAATCACACTTATTAATAATTTTAATTATTTTATATTTTAGATTATCCTTTTAAATTATGGTTTTTATGTCTAATCTTTAATAAATTTTCTTATAATAAGATTATAAAATATTATTTATATGATATAAATTCAAAGATGGGATGTTCTTCATGTAGTAATTTAACTAATATAAATAATAAAAAATCAGAAGAAATTCTTAATACCCCTTTAAATTATAATTTACCTTTTCCTTCAATATGTATAGATATATCACATAATAATTATAATCAAGATTTAAAAAATAAAATCATAAGGGCAAATGAAATTTTAAAAGAAATTGAAATAATAAGAGGAAATTTAGTTTTAAAATTTAATAAATTGTTATTAGAAAGTGAAGCTTATATTTTTAAAGAAAAGTCGACAGCATTAATATTGAGACAATTAATTTATACATTAATTTATGAAAAAAAAGGAGATTTGTCTTATTATGGTATTTTTTATATTGATGACCCACCTTTTATTTATTCAGATAATTTAAATGAAATACCAATTTATAATAAAATCACAAGTTATATTAATTCTTTAGTTTATTTAAGGACTACTTTAAAACAATTTGAAAATTACGAACCTGAATTAATTTTTATTGAAAATGAAATTAATTCAAATAAAATTTATTCAAATCAAGATATGAAAATTTTAGATAAAATTGAAACAGAAGTGAAAACTTGCATTGAATTATTACCAATATTAAGAAGATTTATTGTTCATAATTTATATTCTTTTAAAAAAGAAATGATTTCTTATGCATCAAACAGAGAATACTATTCAAGTAATATAATAAAATTAATAAAAGAGAATAATACTTTATTTCTAGAAAAAGGAATGTATGACTCATTTATAGAATTAAAGAAAAATAATCAAAAAGAATTAGAATTAATTATATTAGAAAATAACAAAGAAGATTCTAAAAATCAAATTGAAAAAATAATCCAAATAAATTCAGACACAAATAAAATCTAAAATAAAAAATAAAATTAATTAAAAACTCAAATATAAATAATAAATGAAAATAAAAATTCATTATTGAAAATAAAAAAAGCAAAAAAAAATAAAAAAAAAATTAATTAAAATAAAAAAAAAAACTAAAAAAAAAGAAGAATAAAAAACTTAAAAATAGCGATATAACCTTATTTATTTTTAATATATTTTGTGAATTCATATTCCCTCAAAATATTATTAATAACTTCATCACCTTGTTCAATTTGATCTTGATTTTCTTCAGTAATTTCATCTTTCTTAGGATTATACCTACATTTCAATTTGATCCATTCTTCTTCTTCTTCATTAGGTTCTCTCAAATATTTATTATCATAAGTGAAAATAGTTCCTTTTTCAGGAACATAATAACCATCTCCAGTATCATAACATCCTTCAGGAATTTCTCTAAATAATTTTTCAGCATATTTATCAATATCTGGTTTTTCAATTCCATTAATTCTTTCATGATAAAATCTCCTATCTTTATAAGTACAAAAATCCCATTTATTTGGTTCTTCAAAATCTAATCCATCTGCAAACTGATAATTACCATTTAACAGTTTACCTCTCTCCCATTCTCCTGAATATTTTCCACCATTTGGATATATTAATACTCCCTTTCCGTGAAAACGACCTTTTTCAAATTCTCCATCGTATATTACTCCGTTTTCAAATGTAAATTTACCCTTTCCGTGAAACCATCCTTCTTTCATCTCTCCTTCGTATTTTCCTTCTCCTATCAGATTCATTTTTTTTAAAGTTATTTTTTATGTTATTTTTTTTTATTTTTTTTTATTTTTTTTTATTTTTTTTTATTTTTTTTTTAAATTTATTTTGATTTTTTTTGCATGAAATAATTATTGACCATAAATTTGAAAAAAATAATGAGTAAATAAATCATTTACTCTATAAAAAAAAGCGTAAATTTAAAGAAAAATGATTATGTGAACTAAATTTAATTCCCTCTATTATTTAATTTGTAAACAAAAAAATAAAATAAAATAAAAATAGAAATAATAATTAAACATTTTTCTTGCTCACAAAAAAAAAAAATATAAATAAATATTATCATTATTAAAATATCTTTAATAAGTTTTATTATTATTAAATCAAAATTCAATTAAAAAAATTATAAAATGAAAGTAGAAAACAATGAAGAAACTGAAAAAATAAATAATAATGAAATAATAATCAATTCAAAAGAATACAAAATATTAAAAGTATTAGGCTCAGGAGCATATGGAGAAGTATATGAAGTAGAAGATTCATCAGGAAATAAATATGCAATAAAGCAAATGAAAATAATTAAAGGAATTCAAAGTATTAGATTTGATATGCTTAGAGAACCAAATTATTTACATTGTGGTCAAAATGAACATTTAGTAAATTTATATGAAACTACAATAATAAATCCATATCAAGTTGTTTTACTTATGGAATTTTGTGATTTAGATTTAGGTCTTTTTATTGAAAAATATAAACATAATCCTTTAATATATAATGAAGAAACAATAAAAAAAATATCTTATCAATTAATCAAAGGAGTAGAATTTTTACATTCACATTTATTAATGCATAGAGATTTAAAACCACAAAATATTTTATTAAATTTCCCCGAAAAAAACAATGAAGGAAATATAATTAATTTTAATAATTTTATTGTAAAAATAGGTGATTTAGGTTTGAGTAGAAAATATTCAATGTTAAAAAGAAAATATACTCCAGGAGTTGGTACATTATATTATAGAGCTCCTGAAATAATTTTAGGTTCAGAACATTATTTTAATAATATTGATACTTGGAGCATTGGATGTATTATTGCTGAATTAATTTTAAAAAGACCCCTTTTTATTGGAAACAATGATAAAACTTTATTAATTGAAATGTGTAAAATTTATGGTACATTTAATGATGAAATTTTACCTGGATTAGCATTTTTCCCAAAATATAAAGCTTTTCCTCAATATGAAGCAATTGGATTAATTAATTATTTAAAGGATAATAAACTTGTTGATGTAAGTGATGATTGTTTTAATTTAATTAAAGATATGTTAGTTCTTGATTCTACTAAAAGAATTCAATTAGAAGAAGCTTTAGAATCCAATTGGTTTAGAAATTTGAATTGAAAATTTCAATTTTTTTTCATTTAGATATATTAAATTAAATTTATTATTTAGTTATGATTATCTTTAAATTGATTTAAAATAAGAAGAAATAAATTACTTAACTTTTTTATAAAAATTTTAAGTTAACATATAAAATAGTTTATTTTTTTCAACTATTTTATTTGAAATCTCATTTCATCAATTTTTTAAAACCAATTAATTAAATATAATTTTCAAAATAAAAAGTTTATTTATTTAAATAAATATGTTCTTAAAAAATTTAAATCAAACAAAAAAGTTATTTTTAATATTTGAATCATTTACACTTTTTCTAATAGTAATTACAATTTTTCAAATGCAACAAATATATGATAATAGTATATTAGTAAAAGAAGATGATATAAATAGAACAAAACATTTACAAATATTATTATTAGTTCTTTTTATTGCCAATTATATAGCGAATGTTAAATCAAAATATGAAATGAGTGGATTTAATGGAAATAAATTTTATGCAAATTGTCTTTTACTTCCAGGAATGTTAATTGAAAGTTATGTCCTTTATGAATTATTTAATATGACTTTATCAGAAATGACTATTGCATTATTAACTTTATCAATTATTGTTTTTATGACAGTGGATTTCCTTATTGATTTTAATATATATCAAAAATTTAATAAAAATCATAAAAAAAGAATAATTATTAAAGAAGGACAAGAAGGAATAAATCTTGTTTAAATTTATTTATTTATATTTCATAAAACAATTAAATTTATAAAAATATTTAAAAAAAATTCGAACATAATTTTAAAAAAAAACAAATATAATTAAAACTATTATATGAAGGATAAAAATGTATTATATTATTTTAAACATATTGATATATTTGGAACACATCCTTTGTTTACAATTAGAGGAAATCCAACATTTCAAACTTTTATAGGAGCAGAAGTAACATTAATATGTATTATATCAATTTCTTGTTATATTTATTATTTTTTAAATCAAATGATTAAGCATCAAAATCCATCTATTTTAAATACAATAAATAATGACGAAGTACCTCAATTAATCACTTTAACAAAAAATAATTTTACCTTTGCCATTGGATTACAAGATCCAGAATATATTTCTTTTGTGGATGAATCTATATATAAACTTTCAGTTATTCAAAGTAAAGCAATTTTAAATAAAAATGGAAGTGTAGAATATATTTCATCACCAATTAAAATTATCACTTGTGATAAATATAAATTCGAAATTATTCCTGAATATTTCCAAAGATTAAGTTTATCTAATTTATATTGTATAGATACTGAAAAATTTGAACTTGAAGGAGAATATAAAAGTGAAATATGGTCATATGTAAAATTAAATTTCTCTAAATGCATTAATAGTACTTTAAATAATTATTCATGTAGATCAGAACAAGAAATAAAGAAAATATTAAAAGGAGGATACATAGGAATTTTTATATCTGATTATAATATTGATCCAAATTCTTTTACTGAACCATATAGAGCTTATGGTAAGAATATATATAGTACTTTTTCATCTGATTATTATTCAGATATATTTTTATATTTAAAAAGAGTTGAAATTCAAACTGATTCTGGATATTTTTTTCCGGAAGAAAGTAATATAAAATTTGCAGTTTATGATCATTCTCAAAATGAAATTGATTATAGAGAAGCTCAACATTTTTTATCTTTAACATTAAGAGTATCTTCAAAAGTAGAAGTTTATAAAAGAACATATATTAAATTACAAACTATTTTTTCAAATGTTGGAGGAATGATCAAAATAATTTTATTGTTTGGTGAATATTCTATATATATAGTGAATTCAACTTTATATAAAAATTATATTTTAGAATTTTTTAATTTAGATGAAAGTGAAATCAGATTAAAACAAGTTAGAAAAATCTATAAAATTGAAGGCAATAAAAATACAGAATCTATTTTAAATTCAAATCTATTATTTAATCATTTAAATTCTTCAATAACAAATAAAACTTATAGAAATAATTATATGAATCCAAAAAATAGTCTTTTTTGTAAAAAAGAAGAAACACCACAAAATATAAAAATAATTAATTGTGATGTAAGTGAAAATGAGAATAATAATCCCTTAGACTTAATCTTTAAAAAAAAAAATTATTCATTTACAAGAGAAATGGGGAAAAATTTGGATGAACAGGAAAAAATTATATCATTAAAGTGTTTAAGTAAAAGTCCTAGTCCCAATTCAAAATCAATAAAACCAACGTTATTTATAGAAAATAATACAAACACAAAATCACAATCAGAAAATAAATTAATAAAGATTTCAAAAATTAACAATACCAATGTTGATAATAATAAAAACCAATTTTTTGAAAAAATTGAACTTTTGAGTCCAAGAAGAAATCTGAGAGGATTTAATAAGAGAAATAAATTATTGGGGAATAATTTGATGCCGAATATTAAAATAAGGGCTATAAAAGTCCCTGGTTTTTTTACTGATTTTGTATGTAAGAAAAATACTTGTCAAATTATTAAACAAGTTCATCAAAATTATAAAGAAATTCAGTTTTTATTAGATATTGTTCATTATTTAAAAACTGAAAATAAAATTTCTATTTTTGAAAAACTTATTTTCACTGAAGAACAAAGAATAAATTTATCTTATATTTATTCTTTTGAATCCGGTTTTGATTTAGAAAAAAAAGGATATGAACATATGATAAAACATAAAATTAATAAAAAAGAAAATGAATAAACAGTAAATTATCAAAAAATTAAAATCTCATAATAGAAAGATTTATTATTTATAAATTATCATAAAATTTAATGTAATATTGAATATTATTTCAAATATATTTATGAAATTTAATAACTTAAGTATTTGAGTTATTGTTTTTTAATAATAAAAAAATTAATAAACTGATATTTGTTTTTATAAATTAATAAAATATTTTTAATTGAATATTGATTTTAAAAAAAATTAAGAAGAAAAAATAAAAAAATGATTTATAAATATAATATTTAATTGAAATTAATGATTTAAATATTATTTTTTTAATTAAAATTTAATTAATTATTTATTTAATATTTTCATTTTATCCTAATCATAACTTAATTCAATATTTCAAGTGCAAATTATACCATTTATGGTTAAAAAATAAAAATCTTTCAAAAAAGAGTATCCATTATATAAATATTAAAATATAAAATATAAATATAATTTATAGGATTTTAATAATTGTTTTCAATTGATTTGATTATAAAAAATTGGACGAAAAAAAAAAAAATTAATTTTTACCCAAAACTGATATATTCTGGTTTATTTGATTTTATATGAATTAATAACAATTTCAGGAATTTATTCCAAAAAAACAGAGTAAAATCGGAAAAAATATTTGTAAAAAAGAAAAACATTCAACCATAACTCAAATTTCTTTAAATAACAAATAAATCAAAATTTATCAAAATTTATCAAATAACTATATAATAGCTTAATATTTTAATTTATATAAAAAATAAAATGAAGAAAATTATCATAACATTATTAGTGATTTCCTTTGTTTTAAGTCAAAAAAACTTCAGAGAAAAAAAGGCAACAGAAGATGAAAATGACACAGGATTGATAGGAAGAATATTTAATCTTTTCAAAGACTCAGAAAGAGAAGAAAAATCAGATAGAAGAAGACCTCCTCATGATGATGGTGAAGAAGAAGAAGAAGGAGATGATGATGATAGAAGACCACCTAGACCTCCTCATGATGAAGAAGAAGAAGAAGGAGATGATAAAAAAGAAAGAAGAGGTGGAAAAGATAGAAGAGGAGGAAGAAAAAGACCACCTAGACCTCCTCATGATGATGATGAAGAAGAAGAAAGAGAAGATAAAAAAGAAAGAAGAGGTGGAAAAGATAGAAGAGGAGGAAGAAAAGGACCAAAAAGAGATGATGAAGATGAAGAAGATGGTGATAAAAAAGGTAAGAGAGGTGGAAGAAGAGGACCAAAAAGAGAAGATGAAGAAGAAGGAGATGATGATAGAAGACCACCTAGACCACCTCATGATGAAGAAGAAGAAGAAGGAGATGATAAAAAAGAAAGAAGAGATAAAAAAGGTAAGAGAGGTGGAAGAAGAGGACCAAAAAGAGAAGAAGAAGAAGGAGATGATGATAGAAGACCACCTAGACCACCTCATGATGAAGATGAAGAAGATGATAAAAAGGAAAGAAGAGATAAAAATATGAGAGGTGGAAGAAGAGAACCAAAAAGAGAAGATTAAGATGAATTAAAGGATATAAAAAAAGAAAAGTTAGGTTTTCTTTTGAATTAAAAAGAAACTTTATTCTATCAATAGTATATTTCAAATTGTTTTATTTTGTATATATTATAAAAATAAAATATTTTAAAATTTTATTAACTCATAAAATAAAAATTAATAAAAATATATTACTTTTTGAGATTTCTAATATTTTAAGAATTTTTCTATTTTTTATTATTTTTCTCATTTCTTCAACTACATAATTATCATTTATTTCAAATAAAAGTAAACTATTTTTTTTGAAGAAATATATCTTTTTTTCTTTAAATAAGAGGCAAATCTGATTTTGATATCCATTAAGTCCATATTGGTTTATAACCAAATTTTACTTCAATATCTTCAATTTGTTTACAACTAAAACCTAAAATTTTATTTTTTAAATCTTTAAAGAATTTTTAAAGAATCAGAAAAATTATCTTTTTTTTTGAAATTTATTGATCAAATCAATTGAATTTTTCATAATTTGATTTAAATCTGGTATTCCTTATATATTAAATAATCTTTCAAGTTTAAATAAATCTTAACTTTATTATAATATATATTCAAAATAAAATTTAATTTTTGGAAATTTACAGAAGGATGAAAAAATGTTTTTTCAATTCTTTCTAGCTTTCCTTTTTTATAATAATATATTTCAACAAATAAAGAATTAAAATATAATGAATCCCTATATTTTCCTATAGAATAATTTATTAATGGTAATGAAATTTTGGACATTTTGATTTTGAAATAAAAATATTATTTATTCTATTGATAAATTTCTTTTTTTGAAATAATTTTTCAATATAATTGTCATTTTGATATAATGATTATCATTTTTAATTAATATATCATTTAAATAAAAACTTCTTTGAAATTTTCTTTATTTTTTTCTTGTTCTTTTTTAGAAAAATCATTTAATTCAAATTCTATCTTTTCTTCTTTAATTTTATTAAATTTAGAATTTATTCTTCGATTTTTTCATTTTCTTCTTCTTTATTTTCTAATTCTAATTTTAAAATATTTTAATTTTTTAATCTTTCATCTTCTTCATGAGCTTCAATTATTTTAATACAAATACTTTCAAAAGAAATATTTTCTTCTTCTTCTTTACTATTTTCAATATCATTATTATTTAAATTTTCATCTTTTTGTTTTCTTTAATTTTTTATTATCTTTTTCTTTTTGGTTTATCTATTCAATTTTCAATATGATTTTCATATATTTTTTACTTAAAATATGGTTTTCATTATATGCATATTGTAAATAGTATTTTCTTAATAAAAATGTTTCTACATAATAAAGGTTTTTAACATTTTTTTTTATTTTTATATTATATTATTCAATTAAATAAAGGATTAATTTTAAATTTTTTACCGAATTCTTACAAGGATAAAAATCCATTTATGAAAATCAATATTAGTTAATATTTTTTTTATTTTATTTTTAATTTTTTAAATCCTTTAATTAATAATCCCACTATATAACTATGGGGAT
>JAEEGL014495929.1_pt1 | contig 11370 bp, 6 predicted proteins | sample 9134231 | NCBI WGS metagenome assembly JAEEGL01 (sample SAMN16246548, study PRJNA631951) | gut metagenome | biome: gut microbiome; feature: rumen; material: fiber-attached | host: Bos | place: Iran: Karaj | collected 2018-10
CGGACGTCTACGTTTCAGAAGACGACAAGGCTCTTTGGAATGAAATCCCGATTCGGGAACTGCTGACGGACTTTGACGTCAGAGTTGTTAAGCAGGAAGTAACAAAACAGGCTGAAACGAAGCCGAGCGTCCAGACTAAAGCGACGACAGTCTAGAATTTCTCCGTTGCTGAAATCTCCCAGTTTACTCCGGCGCAATTTTATGACAGAATTAAACAGTCGACGTCGGATATTGAAAAGTCTGTTACAGCCCGATATATTGAATGTCTGGTTGAAGCTCCCGCTTTGCCGGAGGCGACCGCGCTTACTGGCAGAACGCTGATTATCGGTTCTGAAAAGAACCCGGTTACGATGGAACTGGCGCGTCAGTTAAAGCCGATTTCCAGCGACGTTGTCGTTTTCGACCTGTGCGATAATAACGCCGGGAAATCGGAAGAAACGATTGTTGCGGAAATTGACGCTCTGTGGAAGCAGTCTCCCATTTACAACGTCTTTGTCGTTCCGAGCTGGGACGCGGAGACGTCGTACAAGTTTACGCAGTCTGACTGGACTCACATGGAAAATACGACGATTCTTCCGTTGTATTTGACTCTGCGTCAGATTTACCGCTGCGCCAACGCTCAGAAAGAAGTAGGAAAGCTTCGTCTGGCGGCGGGCGTTCGACTGGGCGGCGACGGCGGCTTTGCCGGCTATTCCGACCGTGTTGAAGGCGGCGCAATTGCCGGTCTGGTTCACAACCTTCACGTTGAAAACCTGGCAACGTTTGGTTCCAACACGTGTTTCAAAGCGGTTGACTTCTCGCTCAAGGCGGCGCCGGAATTCGTTGCGAAATCGCTGATTAAAGAACTGGCGCATTTTGAATCCCATTCCGACATTTGCTATCAGTCCGAAAAACGCTATATTTTGACGCTGGCTCCGGAAATCGTTACGACTTCTTCCGACAAAACGGTTCCAGTTTCAGACTCTGAGGAAGTCTGGCTTGTAACAGGCGGAGCGCGAGGCGTTACAGCGGAACTGGCGTACTATCTGGCAAAGAATCGTAAAGTCAAACTGTACATTCTTGGGTCTTCCCCGCTTCCAAAAGTTGACCCGGCTTGGCGAACCCTTGACGCTGACGGACTCAAACAGCTCAAGCAGAGCGTAGTTCGCGCTGCGTTGTCGGAAAAGAAAAAGCCGGCTGCTGAATGGTCGAAGGTGGAAAAGGCGTTGGAAATCGACAAGAACCTGCGCCGTCTGGACGCTGCAAATATTTCGTGGACGTACATGGCGTGCGACTTGAGTTCGTACGAAAACGCCGCTCAGGCGGTCAAGCAGATTCTCCGTCAGGAAGGACGCATTGCAGGCGTTCTTCACGGCGCCGGGTTTGAAAAGTCAGCAACGTTCTATAAGAAAGAAGAACGCAACGTTCGCATGACGGCGGACGTCAAAGTCGGCTCGCTGTGGTCGATTCTGGAAACGCTCGAAGGCAATCTGCCGGATTACATTGTCATGATGGGGTCGGCGGCTGGTCGAGTTGGCGGAAACGGTCAGACGGACTACGGAATGTCCAATTTCCTGTGCGCCAAAGCGCTTAATCGATTCGCTGCGTTACATCCGCAATGCCGCGTTATTACCTTCCATTGGAACGCGTGGGACGAAGTCGGAATGTCTGTCAGGCCGGAATCGCTCATTGCATTCAAAGCGATTGGCATGGCGATGATGCCGGTTAAAGAAGGCTGCGATCATTTCTACAACGAATTGATTCTCGACAAATACCAGCCGGAAATTACGCCCTTGCCGTTCAAACTGTATCAGGACGCCTATTTGAACGAAACGATTGCTGAAAAACAGGACAAATCGGAAGACGCCCAAGAAGCGAACGAAGAGAATAATGACAACTTGGAAGGCGGTAACGGAGCGAACGCAGTGAGCGAAGTTACGCTTCAACAAAGTGCAACGACCGTCCAGTCAGCGACTGTTACAGATTACGTCTTCGGCTCTAATGCAGACGCCTACGAGTTGCGCAAGAAACTTGGAGAATCGCAGCCGACTGCGCCTATCCTAATGGTTTGTCGAGACGAACAGCTAACCCGTTTGATGAACAAGGCTCAGATTGAATATCGTCATAAGACGGTTGACAAGCCTGCTTTGGATTGGGTTAAAGCCTGCAAGCAAGCCGGCGCGACAAAGGTTGTCGTTCCAACGTGTACGTCGGTTGACCCCATTACCCAGCAGTTCATTGAGTCCGTCAAGGCGGTTCTGTCAGTCGAACAGATTCAAATTCCGTGGACGATCGAACCGGCGAAGTGCGCTGAGTCGATTTTTACCGTTCTTCAGGGCGGCAAGATTGAGATTGAAAAACAGGAGGAACCGAAGACTGAGAATCAGGAAAATACAACTTCTCACTCCTCTTCCCCCGCACCTCATTCAAAACCGGCGTTATTGAGCAATATCTGTCTGCTGACAGACGACGCAGTTGAAGCGGAATGCACAATCGACCCGGTCAACGACGTCTTTTTGCAGCAGCATCAGCTCAAAGGACGTCCCATTCTTCCAATTGTTATGGGATTGGAGCTGGTTGCAGAAACGGCGAACGTATTGTCTGTCAAACAAGGGCTTGAACCGATGTCGGCAATTACGGACGTTCGAATTGTTCGAGGCGTGTCCTGCACTCAAGACGTCCCGTACAGACTGGTTTGCCGTCTGGAAAAGACCGAAACGTCAAACGTTTGGAACGCGTTGGTCAAAGGCGATTTCTATAACAAAGCTGGAAAGAAGATCAACGAGAACTGCCCGTACTATCGCTGCAAAGTTACGTTCGGCGCTAACGGCGCCAAACATGAGCTTGTTGTCAAACAGGCTTCTTTGAGTCAAACCGCCAACTTCAAGTATCCGGATTTGGGAGAGCGCGATATTTATCACGGTCCAACGCTGCAATGCTTGAAAACGGTTCATTATAACGATGGCTCGTACGCCATTGGCGATATTGTTCCGCAGGAAAATGGCGCGTTGTTCGGCGCTAAAACGGGAGAAATTGCAACTAATCCCGCAATTATGGACGCATGTTTGTATACATGTGGTATACTGAATTATATCGGAATTCAGCATACAGCCATTCTCGTTCCGGATCAGTTCGAGTCAATCGAATACGGTCCTGGCAAGGCGGTTCCGGGCGAAGGGTGCGAATGCTGTTGCCAGCTGGTTCGCGCCATTGAACTGCCTGGCGGTTACGAACAGAAAATTTTTAATTATACTTTGTATAACAAACAAGGCGAAGTTATAGTAAACGTTTTCAATTGTCAGGCGACAATTATTCGGGAATAAATTCGAGAGAATTATAATAAAATCATTTAACCACTAACCAATAAACAGTATCAAAATGGGTAGATTAGACGGAAGAGTAGCGTTAGTAACTGGCGCGTCGCGAGGCATCGGGCGCGGAACGGCGCTCCGCCTTGCTGAAGAAGGCGCTGACATTGTTATCAATTATGCGTCCTCGCGCTCCAATGCGGAGTCGATTGCAGAACAGATTGCCGACCTGGGGAGAAACGTTTACGTCGTCAAGGCGGACGTGAGTCAAAAGGACGACATTGATTCCATGGTTGACTTCATTCGCCGTGAAATCGGTCAGCTTGACATCATCGTTTCCAACGCTGCGACCGGCGGTTTTCGTCCGCTGATGAAAGCCAGTCTCAACAATTTCCGGGCGGCGTTTGAAACCAATACGCTCCCGATGATTTTGCTGGTTCAGGCGGCGCAGGATTTGCTTGAGAATTCCAAATGGCGAGGCAAAGTCGTTGGCATTTCCAGCCATGGAGCGCACAAGGCGCTGGAACAGTATGGGCTCATTGGAGCGTCCAAGGCGGCTTTGGAGGCGATTGTTCGTCACCTGGCGCGCGAGCTGGGCGAAAAGATCAACTTTAACATCGTCAAGGCGGGGTTGGTCGATACCGATTCCGGACGCCGGCTGCCGCATTCGGACTTGATGTTCCAGGAAGCGCCGAAGCACGCCTGCGTAGGCAATCGACTGGTTACGCCGGTCGACGTTGCCAACGCGATTGTCTTTTTGACTTCGTCAGAAAGCGACATGATTCAAGGTTCTGTTCTGCTGGTCGACGGCGGCGCAGACATTAAAGCGTAAATAAATAATCCAGAGTTTTAAGTGTGAAGCTGTCGCATTATATAAACTCGTTAAAATTATAATTCAATAATCGTAACAATATATGAAGTACATAGCATTGACAGGAGCGACCGGGCTTTTAGGCTCGTATCTGCTTAAAGATCTGCTTCGCCGAGACATTCCCGTATTGACTTTGATTCGTTCCAGCCGCCGCGAAAGCGCCAAGCAGCGTATCGAAGGGATTCTGCGCCGTTTTGAAGCTCAGCTCGGTCGATCGCTGCCGCGTCCGGTGATTATGGAGTCCGACTTGCACAAGCCGGAATTGGGACTCAACAAAGCTCAGATTCACTGGATTTCCCAGCATGTAGAGTCCATTCTGCATAACGCCGCCAGTTTGACGTTTGTTGCTGACGAAAACGGCGAGCCGTACGCGTCCAACGTTAAAGGAATGCAGCACGTTTTGCAGCTGTGCCAAAGCGCCAACATTCGCAAGTTCTATCACGTTTCGACCTGTTACGTTTGCGGACTTCGACAGGGCGTAGTGTTAGAATCTGAACTGGACGAAGGGCAGGAATTCGGCAACGACTACGAAAAGAGCAAGGTCGAAGCGGAGAAGATGGTTCGCTCCTGCCGGTTTATTGACTCTCTGACCGTATTTCGTCCGGCGATTATTGTCGGAGACCGTCACACCGGATACACGCCTACGTTCCACGGCTTTTACGCCCCGATTAAAATCGTTCTTCCGTTCGCTGACCCAATTAAGACGACAGACAACGATTTTGCTCGATACAGCGAAGTATTGGGAATGCAGCTGTCAGACCGAAAGAACTTTGTCCCGGTTGACTGGATTTCTCAGGTTATGACTCACGTCATTTCCCATCCGGAACTTCACGACAAAACCTATCATCTCTCTGCCGCCAACCGCGTCAAGATTGAAGAAATGGGCAAGGTTATTATCGAGGGAATTAAAAAATACCTCAAACGCGACGCCGCTCATCCTGGCATATCTGCCGATTTTGACCAGATATTATCAACGTTTTCCGGTCAGATGGGCGTCTATAAAGCGTACTGGAAGGACGATCCGGAATTCGATATGACAAACACAATTCAGGCGGCTCCGCATTTGCCGCCGCCGATGATGACCCACGATTTGCTTCTGACTCTGGTTCGTTACGCCATTCAGAGCAACTGCGGCTGGCCGCTGCCCAAGCCGACCGTTTTGGAAAACGACGTTCAGGCGATCTTTGACGCGTCTGATAAAACAAATAATAAACCGGAATCGGGACTGGCTGCGCCGCCGTCAGAGGGCTTTTTATTCTCGCTTCGCGTTACAGGACGCGGCGGGGGAGACTGGACTGTATGTTACAATAACGGTCAAATCGAGACGTATCAGGGGCTTTCCAGTTCAAACGATTCGCCCTTGATGACAATGAACGCAGCAACGTTCCACAGATTGAACGACTGTTCAGATTCGGATCTGTTCTGGAACGTCAGTTGGGAGAATGCTTCGCTTGACGCTAAAGGAAAAGCTATCCAGCTGCTAAAAACCTTCAGGTTGAAAGCTGAGAATTGAGAAATTTACAGCTTTTCAGAGGTTTTACTCACTTGTTAATCCCGGTTATCCATTAAATATAGCAATTAAAACAATGACGTTATCGAAAATAGCAATAGTTGGAATAGCGTGTCGACTTCCTGGGGCGCCGAACGTAGATGAATTCTGGAAGATGGTCTGCGAAGGTCGCTCTGCCATCGGACCTGTTCCGGAATCGCGATTGAATCGAAAGCTGTTTTACGACCCGGTAAAGGGCGTCCGAAACAAAACGTACACCGATCTGGCGGCGGTAATAGACTATCCAGCTGTTGACCCTGCCCGAACGCCATTGCCGCCCAATGCGGAACAGATTTACGACCGCGTACCGCTGACGCTGTGCGCTTCCGTTGCAGACGCGTGCCGGAACGCAGGCTGGGATCCGTTCAACTTCCCGATTCGCAACGCCGGCGTTTACTTTGGGACAACCCGTCCCGGCGACCGATACGAGGTTATCGGGCTTCGAACCTATTGTCCGGAAGCGTTGTACGAATTGGGACGCGTTGAGTCTTTCAAGGCAGAATTGGAAGAACCACAGCGTGACGAGCTGCTCTCTGAATTAAAGTCGGAATTCGTTCGCGATTTGGCTGACAGTCAGAACAATATTGCAGATAATATGGAATCTCCGTGCGCGTCTGACGCTGTCGAGTTGATTTCCAGAGCGTTCCACCTCAACGGACCGTACATGGTTTTTAATTCCGCCTGTGCGTCGTCGCTGCACGCGTTGTCGCAGGCTGTCATGGCTCTGCAGGAACGTAAAATCGACGCCGCCATCGCCGGCGGGGCAAGCTATTTCCATTCCGATACGCTCGTTCTGTTTGCATCGTCTCAATCCATGACGACAAACCGTTCCTGCCCGTTTGACGAAGAAGCTGACGGCATGGTCGTGGGAGAGGGCAACGTCGTCTTTATTCTCAAGCGTCTGGAAGACGCGATTCGTGACAAAGACGATATCAAAGCCGTGATCGCCGGATACGGAATCGCTTCTGATGGCAAAGGCAAAAGCCTTTGGGCCCCGAGAAAAGAAGGACAAATCGAAGCTATGCGCCGGGCGTACGCCTCTGGACTCAATCCGGCGGAAATTGACTATATCGAAGGGCACGCGACGTCAACCGCGTTGGGCGACGCGACTGAAATGGAAGCTCTGACGGCAGTCTTTGGCGATTGCCATCCGGGCAAAAAGATTCCCATCGGCTCGTCCAAAGGAAACGTTGGTCACACGCTGGAGTCCGCTGGCGCTACGGGCGTTCTCAAAGCGGTTCTGGTTCTGCGTAACAAATACTGTCCTCCGGTTGCCGGGTTGAAAAAACTCAGTTCAAAAATCCCGTGGGATAAAGTCCCGGTTGTCGCGTCAAACGAAGGGCATCCGCTGGAAAAGATCTCTGACGGCGACCGCCCAATGCGCGTTGGCGTGAACTCGTTCGGCATCGGCGGTCTGGACGTCCATCTGGTTATTGAAGAATGGACGGGGAAAGCCGCGTCCGTACCTGCGGCTACGCCCAGCGCGTCTCAAAAGCCCGAACCGATTGCCGTCGTTGGCGTCGGCTGTATTTATCCGGACGCATACAATATGGCGGACTTTGCGTCTCTGGTATCCGGGGGAAATAACGCAATTAAACTTATTCCTGAAAGCCGATGGAATTATCTTCAGATTCTCGAACAGCGCGAAGTTGAGTCGGAATACCCGGTCGGTCAGCCGGAGGCGGGCGTTATCGACAAATACGTCTATGACTGGAAAAAGAACAAGATTCCGCCCAAGCAGGTTGCCAACGCCAGTCCGTTACAGTTTATGGCTCTTGACGCTGTCAACGAAGCGTTGGCGGACGCAGGTTTTGACTTCTCTGACGAAAGCCGCCGCCGAGCCGGCGTTGTAGTCGGGACGACTTTTGGCGGCTGGTTTGCCGACCAGATGAACCTGATTCTTTGGCTGCCGCTGATGGAAGAATGTCTCCGCAAAGAGCTGCGTTCCCGTGGCGTTGAATCGGCGAAAATCGAAAAGATTATTGACGATTTCGCCAACGCGATGCATAAGAAAATGCCGGCTCTGCTCGATGAAACGGGGTCGTTTACTCCTAGCGCGCTGTCGTCCAGAATTACCAAGTCCCTTGACCTTCACGGCGGCGCGGTTGCGTTGGAAGGCGGGTTTGCTACGACGGGCATGGCTCTGAACTGCTGTATCGACCAACTCCGCGTTGGAATGAACGACATGATGATCTGCATTTGCGGTCAGCAGGATTTCGGTCCGGTTGGAATTGACGAGGCAATGTCCAAAGGCGTTTGGGCGAAAGACGGGCGCGTGTCGCCCTTTGACGCCAAGGCGAATGGTTACGTTCATGGCGAAGGCGTAGGCGTACTGGTTCTTATGCGGTACGACGAAGCCGTCAAACAGGGGCGTAAAATTCACGCTGTTATCGACGACGTAGGCGTTGGATCCGGTAATTCTGTAACAGACAACGTCTTGCTGGCGATGGAACGCGCCGGCGTCAAAGCTGGAAACATGCCGTCGTTTATCGAAGGCGACTTTAACGGCGTAGCAGAAAAGGACGCCGCTGTTGTCGAGGCGCTCAGCGTCGCAGCCCGACAGTTTGCCGAAAACGCTAAAACAACGCTGGGGTCTCTCGTCAATCAAATTGGATACATGCCTCTTGCCGAGGGCGCTGCGTCCATTTTGGCGGCTATTGAGAACCTGAAACAGGGCAAATGGAGCAAGTCGCCTTGTTTGACTCAACCAGCTCTGTATTACACCCGATATAACAATATCGAGGTTCCGAAAGAAGATAAATCCATGCCGAACGACGCTGTTGTGGGCGTTTGTTCCGGCGACATTATTTGCAGTTTCGTAAAACTACATAAATAAATTTGGAGAGAATTATGAGTAAAGGTCGAATTGTTTTCTTTGACGCTACCGAAGTTCGTCGAGAAAAAATGCGTAACGCGGCTATGGGCGTTAAAGCTCCGAAAGCCGTCAATCCGGACGTTGAACTTGTCGATAAAAATGTTACACCCCCGATAGTTGAACCAGCTCCAAAAGCGGAAGTCAAAGTCGAGAAACCTGAAGTGAAAGTTGAGGAACCGGCTGCCGCCGCTCCCGCCCCTGTTATTGCCGTTTCCAAAGAAGAACTGGAATCCGCGCTCATTGCGTTCGTTGTCGAGCAGACGGGGTATCCGGAAGAAATGGTTGAAATGGACGCTGACCTCGAAGGCGACTTAGGCATCGACAGCATCAAAAAAGCTCAGCTGATGGGCGAACTGAACGAGAAGTATCATTTCGTCGATGTTTCCGCCCCGGCAGACAACGACATGTCTCTGGACGATTTCCCGACGCTGGCGTCGATTAGAGATTATTTGCTTAGCAAGGCGGGGGAAAGTCAATTAGCAATGAGCAATGAGCAATTAGCAATAGACACAAGCGCCGCTCCTGTACCAATGCCTACTCCTGAACCCGAACCCGAATCCGCTCCCGAACCCGCTCCCGCTCCTAAAAGTTCTGGCGCAGCGCCGACCGTTTCAGTTTCCAAAGAAGAATTGGAAGCCGCTCTGGTTTCGTTTGTCGTCGAGCAGACGGGCTATCCGGAAGAGATGGTTGAGATGGACGCTGATCTCGAAGGCGACTTGGGCATCGACAGCATCAAAAAGGCTCAGCTGATGGGCGAATTGAACGAGAAGTATCATTTTGTTGACGTCTCAGCCCCAGCTGACAACGACATGTCTCTGGACGACTTCCCAACGCTGGCGTCGATTAGAGATTATCTCCTTGGTAAGGCAGGGGAAACTGAAACAGCGCCTGTTGAAAAGCAGGAAGTTCAGAGCGAACCGCAAGAGGAAACTGCTCCAACGCTCGCTCCGGCGTCTGCGCCAAAAGCCTCCGCTCAAAGTCCTAACTTCAAAGAGGAGCTTGCCGCATTCCTGATTAACTTCGTTGTCGAACAGACGGGCTATCCGGAAGAGATGGTTGAAATGGACGTCGATTTGGAAGCCGACCTGGGAATCGACAGCATCAAAAAGGCGCAGCTTTTCGGAGAGTTGTCGGAAAAGTACGAGTTGGTTCCGCTGGGCGACATGTCGCTGGACGATTTCAAAACGTTACGTGACATTTTCAACGCGATTCTTCAGTGCGCTCGATAGTTGATTGACCCATGATTAATGCAGCAATTACCGGAATGGCGTTTGCCGTTCCGGAGAAAATATTGGATAACGCTGAGATTCTGCGCCGATTCCCGCAGGGGAACATGGAATCTTTTCTCAAGGTAATCGGTATAGAGCAGCGGCACATTCTGTCTGAAGGCGAGTCGGAATCCGACATCGCCGTCAAGGCGGCAGAGGAGTTGTTTGCTCAAACGGGGGTCGACCGTTCGGAAATTGACGCGATTGTCTACTGCACGCAGTCTCCTGACCATCTTTCGCCCACCACAGCGACGATTATGCAGGATCGCCTCGGATTGAAGTCCAATATTCTTGCATTTGACATGTCTCAGACCTGTACGTCTTTCGTTCATTTAATGCAGGTCTGCAACAGCCTGATAGCCAGCGGAGCCAGAAAGAAGATTCTGGCGTTCACCGCCGACGCTACGTCGCAGCTTATTCACCCGATGGACGGGACTCTGGTTCCGATTCACGGCGACGGCGCTATCGCAACGCTTGTTGAGCCGTCTCTGGACAACGCTCTGTCTTTTGAATGGTTTGACTTCGCCGTTGACGGCTCCCAGAAAGACCGTCTGATTATCCCCATGGGCGGAAGCCGCATGCCGTTTAATGCGGATAAAATCGAAGAAACGGTTGACGGTTTCGGAAACGTCCATACGTCTCAGTATTTGCACATGGACGGCGCTGCCGTGTTCCATTTTGTCGTTCATACGATTCCCAAGTTTATCAAACAGGCGTGCCAGAAGAACAACGTCAAGCTGGAAGATTACGATCTGATCGTATTCCATCAGGCGAACAACATGATGGTCGACATGCTTTACAAACTGCTCAAAGTCCCGATGGAAAAACGGATGTACTACATCAAAAACATCGGCAACATGAGCGGCGGCTCCCTCCCGGCGGCTCTCCATGAAGCGATAAGAATCGGGAAATGCGGTCCGAACTCCCGCGTTTTGCTGACTGGTTTCGGCGCCGGCATGAGCTGGGCGTCCATGTCGATTCGCCTCGGAGACGTCATCGTCGGCAACGGCGTTCAATAACGTTTACAATATATATTCTTGTGAAAAGCCCGCCGTGTACCGGCTTGACAAATATCCTTTTTTTGATAAAATGTATCAAAGTTGAGTGAAAGGGCGAGATTCGTTCTCTCCTGACACAAAACTGACCTAACTAATTGTTGTACGTTCCTGACCTGTCCGGTCTGACGCGTCTGCGTCGTCCGAACGGAAAAGGCGAGATAGCAAATCTGAATACAGTTCCGTCCTGGCGTCTTTTCAGCCAGACGAAATATTACGTCGATTTACACAGGTGATAGTTTGTTCCCTGCCTCGCTTTACAGGATTTTCATTCCTTCCCCTCCAACCCTGTTTGAACCATGGAACGCCGTATAGCGTTAATCGGAATTATTGTCGAAGACGTCGACCGTGCCCCAGACGTCAATCGGATTTTGCACGACTACGCCTCGTATATAATTGGGCGCATGGGCGTCCCCTATCGACCGGAACAGCTGAGCATTATCAGCGTCGTCGTGGACGCCCCGC
>JAEEGL015139457.1_pt1 | contig 11370 bp, 10 predicted proteins | sample 9134231 | NCBI WGS metagenome assembly JAEEGL01 (sample SAMN16246548, study PRJNA631951) | gut metagenome | biome: gut microbiome; feature: rumen; material: fiber-attached | host: Bos | place: Iran: Karaj | collected 2018-10
GCTCCGGGAGCTTCGTGAAGGAGAGGCCGTCCTCGCGGAAGCGGCGCATGATGTCCTGGACCGAGCAGGAGACGAAGAAGTACTGCTGGCGGAGACGGAGTTCCTTGCCCTGCGAGAAGTTGTCGTTCGGATAGAGGACCTTGGTGAGGTTCTCGGCGAGCACCTTGCGCTCGACGGCCTCGACGTAGGAGCCGCGGTTGAAGTCCTCGAGGTCGAACTCGTCGGTCGCCTGGGCCTTCCAGAGGCGGAGCGTGTTGACGACCTTGCCGCCGTATCCGACGACGGGGACGTCGTAGGGCACGCCCTTTACGGTGGAGGCGTCGACCCAGCGCCAGTGGACGCCGCCGTTGATGGTGGTGGCCTCGGCGCGGCCCTCGAACTTCACCTCGCAGGCGTATTCAGGGCGGGCGATCTCCCAGACGTAGCCGTTGTCGAGCCAGTGGTCGGGTTCCTCGACCTGCGCGCCGTCCTTGATCTGCTGGCGGAAGATGCCGTAGTCGTAGCGGAGGCCGTAGCCGACGGCGGGGAGCTCCATCGTGGCCATGGAGTCGAGGAAGCAGGCGGCGAGGCGGCCGAGGCCGCCGTTGCCGAGGCCGGCGTCGGACTCGAAGTCGCGGAGCATGTTCCAGTCGATGCCGATGTCCGCGAGGGCTTCGCGGCAGGCGTCTTCCAGGCGCAGGTTGATCACGTTGTTGCCGAGGAGGCGCCCCATGAGGAACTCGAGCGACAGGTAGTGGATGCGCTTGACGTTCTTGCGGTGGTAGGCCTCCTGCGTCTCGATCCAGCGTTCCACGAGGCGGTCGCGGATGGACTGGGCGAGGGCGACGTACCGGTCGCGGTCGGTTGCGGTTTCCTCGGCCTTGGCGAGGGTGTAGCGGAGATGCCAGGCAAAATCCTGGCGGATGCCGTCAGCCGTCATGGCGACGCGCAAGCTGCGCGGGTTGCGCCGCTTTTTGGGGGTGGTTTCGATGTCGTTCATTGCTCTAGAATTATACCAAAAATTGCTTTTGACTTCGCGACGGTGTTCTTCTTTGACGTTCCGCTGGGAGCGTCATTGAAGAACGCCGTCTCGAAGGGTGAGCCGCCGGTCGCAGCGGGCGGCGACGGCGGGGTCGTGGGTGACGATGACCATGGCGCTGCCGTTGCCCCGGACAACGTCAAAGAGGAGGTCGAGAAGTTGTGCGCCGGTCTGGCCGTCAAGGTTGCCGGTGGGCTCGTCGGCAAGGATGAGGTGCGGCTCGTTCATCAGCGCCCGGGCAATGGCGACGCGCTGCTGTTCGCCGCCGGAAAGCTCGATCGGGGTGTGGCTCGCGCGCGCGGAAAGCCCGACGCGTTCGAGGAGATCCAGGGCGCGCGTCCGCATCTGCGCTCGGGAGATTCCGCCCAGGGCCATGGCCGGAAGCATGACGTTCTCGACGATGTCCATCTCCGGCATGAGGTGGTATGCCTGGAAGACAAAGCCGAGGCCAGTGGCGCGGAGGGCGGTTCGCTTCGCGGGACTTAGCGCGTAGATGGAGCGGCCTTCGAAGAAAACTTCGCCCGCTTCCGGGCGGTCCAGTCCGCCAAGAACATGCAGAAGAGTACTCTTGCCCGCACCGCTGAGGCCGACGATGGAGACGAGTTCGCCAGCCTTCACGGCGATTTCCGCGCCGTTCAGCACCGGCACCTTCTTGTGCGGTAGGACGTAGGTCTTGCAAAGGCCGCGCGCCTCCAGAATGGGGGTGTCAGGCGCGCCATTGAAGAGTTTTTCCATGTTGAAAATCAAATGCAATTTTGGAAATCAGCCACGCAGCGCCTCAACCGGGTCCTTGCGCGCGGCGATTAGCGCCGGCACAATGCCGGAAAGAGTGCTGAAGACGACCACCGCTATGGCTACACCTGCGACTTCGGAGGGGAGGACGCGCCACGGAATCTGTTCGAGACCGTAGACGCTCTTGGGAAAGACGTCGACGCCGAGACGGGCGAGAAGTTCTACGATGTTCTGGAGATTGTGGAGGATCGCGTAGGCCGTCGCCACCCCTAGTACAGTGCCCGTCACGCACAGAATCCAGCCATAGACGAGGAATGTGTTCATGATCTGCCCGGAGGAGAAGCCCAGCGCCTTCAGAAGTCCGATTTCCGAGCGCTTCTGCACCGTGGCGACGATAAGCGTGACCGTGACGCAAAACATCGCCACGATTGTCGTGAAGAGGTTGAGAATCATCATCATGTTCTTCTCGACCGCCAGGGCGTTGAAGAGGTCGCTGTCGACCTCCTGCCAGGTGCGCACAAGGTAGGAGAGGCCGAGAGCCTTCTCAATGGACTTGACGGTGGCGTTGAAACGGGGGGCGTCCAGGGGGGCCTCCGTCTTGACGTGGAGCGAGTAGGCGCCGCGCGTGAGCCCCATGAGATCGCGCGCGAAACCGATGGAGGAGATGATGTAGCCGCCATCGAAGTCACGCTGCCCCATGCGGAAGATACCGCCCACGACGGCCTCCTCGGGGAAGAACATCTCGTCTTCGGCGACGAGGTTCATTGGGGAATAGATCAGAATCTTGTCGCCGACCCGGACGCCGAGCTGCATCGCCATGTCGACGCCGATGAGCACCTTTTCCTCGGTGAGGTCCAGGACGCCCTCGACGATGTTCGCCGCGATTTCGGGGTGGAGCGCGCCAAGCCCCTCGGCCGAGATGCCGATCACGGCCGGGGCATTGACCCGGCGGTCGTGTTCGGCGAGGACGCGCGCTTCGACGCTCGGCGAAACGGCCACGACCCCATCGATACCGCGCAGGAACTCCACCGCTGCCACGTCATCGCGGATGACGCCGTTCATCGAGGTGATGGTTATGTGGGGCTTGAAGGCGAGGATTTTCTCACGCCACATGTCCCCGAATCCCGTCATCACAGCGCGGACGATGATGATGATCGCCACGCCCAGCACGACGCCGAGTACGGAGAAGAACGTGATTACGGACATCCATGACCGCGTCGGCTTCAGGTACTTGGCTGCGAGGAAAAAGGGGAAGGACATTACAAATGCAGAATGCAGAATGCAGAATTAAAAGTCGGCAGCGGCGAACATGCGTTCGCCGCTGCCGCAAATTGCTATTCCGTGGCCTTTATGCGGTCCCAGGCCTTGTTGTAGAGTTCCATGACGTCGGGGCGGTCGTCGAAGCTCTTGAGGACCTGGCCATGCTCGAGAATGGCGGCATCAAGGATGATTTGGTTGCGGTAACTCTCGTCGAGGAGGGCGATGCCGGGGGCGACGGGGTTCGGGCCGCAGATGTACTCCATGTTGACGGCGGCGACTTTCGGCTCGTAGATGTAGTTGATGAAGGCGTAGGCGAGATCGGGGCGTTTGGCACCCGTGGCAATGACCATTTCGTCGAAGGCGATGGAAAAACCCTCCTTCGGGAGTGCGAAGCCGATGTCGTCACGTGGCTCTGTCCCCTCGTCTTCATCGCCGACGATGACCTGCGTGGAGTCAGTGGAGTAGCCGTGGCCGAGATAAGTTGCGCCGGACGGGACTTCCGTCTTGTAGCTTTCGCTATCGAACTTGCGGATGTTGGCCTTCCACTTGAGAACCTGTTCGACGGCTTTGTCGATTTCGGCGGGGTCCGTCGAGTTCACCGAGTATCCGAGATACATGAGGGCGGCGCCTATGATTTCACGGATGTCGTCGAGAAGCGTGATGCGCCCCTTGAGGGCGGGGTTGGAGAGGATCGCCCAGGACTCCACGTCGGCGCCCTCGGGAATCTTGTCCTTCTGGTAGCAGAAGCCCGTGTAGGTGACGGCGTACGGAACATTGTACCTGAAGCTTGGATCGAGAATCTGGCTGGCGAAGGACTTGTCGAAGTTCTGCTTCACATTCGGCAGACGGCGCTGGTCGAGTTCGACAATCATCTTCTCGCGAGCCATCGTGGAAATCTGGTAGGATGATGGCATAATGATGTCATAGCCCGTGCCCCCGGCCTTCAACTTGGCGTACATCTGCTCGTTGGAGTCGAATGTGTCGACGATGATGCGGCAGTCGAGGCCTTGCTCAAAGCCCTGGATGACCTCTGGCGAAATGTAGTCGCTCCATGTGTAGATGTGGAGTTCCGCACCCTTCGCGGTAGCGAGGTTGCAGGTGCTTGCCTGCGCGGCGGCACGCGCCTCGGAGGCAAGGTCTATCTCGCCGTTGTGCGATGACGAGCAGCCCGAGGCAAGGGTGATGGCAATGGCGCCTGTGGCACCGAGAAACGCAATGTGCTTGTTCATTTTCCTCCTTGTGAATTCCGGGACGGCACGTCCGCTGGAAAAACAGGAGAAAATTATAGCACAATTTCGGAAGTCAGGTGAGAAGGGGCGAATTCTTAGTTTTGAGAAGCCGTCGACTTGATTCTCATTTTTGATATTCTTTTTTCGATGTTCCGAATCGAAAAAACGAGATTGCGCCCGTTGAGCTCCATCACGGAAACGCCGACTTCCGCAAGGAACGAAGTCCCGTCCTTGCGCGTGCAACGCGCGGTAATGAGGACTTGACGGTTGTTGCCCAACGCCTGTGTCATGTCGGCAAAGATTTTTGGCGTGATTCCCTTGACGAATTCCGAGATGTGCTTGTCCCAGATTTCCTCGCGCTCATAGCCTAGAGTGGGGGTGACGCGCTGGTTGCAGTCTATGACGTGGCCGTGTTCGCCCATGATGAGGATGGCGTCATAAAGCCCGTTCATAAACTGATAGTAGAGAACTTTCTGCGACTGTTTTGGACGGATCAGGGAGGTCGTCGGCTTGGCGGCAGGCTTATGCTCTTCCGCGCCTATGCTGGCCGTCGCGGAAGCGGACAACGCGCCAGAGGCGGCCGCAACGGCGTTACGTGAGGCGGGAATGACCACGTCGGCCGGAAGTAGAAGTCCGTCGACGGTCGCGGCCTCAGACACTTTATCGGTCTGAGCCGGCTCCAAAGGCGGCGGCGTGGCGGCAGGCTGGGGAGCAGGCGGCGCAACCTGGGTGGTTTCCGTTTTCTTTTTTGCAAACCAAAAGCTCATGTGAAATTCCTCTTGCGTTATGATTGGATTTGTAGCAAAATAAATGCCAATGGATAAAAGGTCATGGCATTGATTTTGCTTTCCACGCAAAGATGCTACGTGTAGAGGAAGGATTTCCAATGAACCCATCAGCAACCTATTCGAAAAGCCGGCTGATCAAGGAGCTGGCCTTTATGGCGGGCATACCGCAAGTCAAGTCGCGCGCGGTGCTTGAGGCCCTTGGCGTAATCATCCGCCGCGAAACTGCACTCGGTCCCTTTATTCTCCCAGGCGTTTGCAAGTTCGACACCACCATGCGCAAGGAACGCCGGATCCGCAATCCGCGCACGGGCGAAGCCCTCATACTTCCGGCGCAAAAGGCCCTGCGTTTCATCCCGTCGAAGTCGCTCCGCAACGCCGCCGCCCCGCGCATCCCCGCCATCAAGGCGTCGACGCTGCTCCAGGAGTCGAAAGTCGAAAGTGAAAAGTCGGCAGTCATCAGTCCCGAGGCGACACCGCAGGTTGACAATGGCGGCGGGACGGCCGTCCCGCCGCCAGTTGCCCCAGTTGCCCCAGTTGCCGAACCTCCAGTCGCGCCACCTCCTGTGGTCCCGGTGCCGGCAGAATCCGTTGCGGATTCGGCACCTTCCGAACCAGCGCCCGTGGCAGCTCCGCCGCCCGTCGAAGCTCAGCCCGGCAGTCCAGTCAACGATGCAACGATCCAGCAATCCGACAATCCAACAATCCAACCGGCCGATGCGGCAACCGCCGTGGACGACTTCATTCTGCCCAATCTCATTCCTGAAGAGTCCGCAGCCTCCGCGTCCCCGGCATCGGCTCCGCCCAAGGCGGAGCCCCCCGTTGCGCCGGAGCCCGAGTTTACCGTCGCGCCAAATGGCGACATCACCTTCCACTGCAAGCATTGCGGCCAGGAAATCGAGGCCCCCAGCGACATGGCGGGAACCGATGCGGAATGTCCGATGTGCGGCGCGCCAATCCACGTCCCCACACCGTCGGGGCAGACACAGACGACTTCGGGAGAACCGACGCAGGATGTCGTCACGGCCTCGGAGGCGGAAGCCATAGATCCGTCCGCGCTGAAGAACAAGACCATCCGCATCGACGCCACCGAACTGGGATTCGACGAACCGGCTCCCGCGCCCCAATCCCCCGCCGGGGACACTTCGGACATTTCCTTCTTCTGCCCTGGCTGCCATCAGGAAATCGAAGCGACGGCCGACATGGCCGGCACTTCTTCGGAATGTCCGAACTGCGGAACCGCATTCGTGGTGCCCTTCTTCTCCGAGAAGGGATCCGTCCATGCCAAGAAGGAGGAACTCTTCGACCCCCGCAAGGCCGACAAGCAGAAGCACAAGACCATGCGCATCGACCTCGACGACTTCTAGAAGTCCCCTCCCCTTCAACAGCGAGGCCGCGGCTTGCACCGCGGCCTCGCTTTTTATGTCCGTTTCGCGGACATTGTGGTACAATTACAAGATGTGTTTTAACCCCACACGCACAGGAGAATCCCAACATGAAGTTCACACGTTTCGCCCTCGTTGCGGCCGCTGTCGCCGCCGTTTCCACCTCCGCCTTCGCCGATGAAAAGGCCGCGGACAAAGATGCCCCGGACTACCCCGAATTTTCGGTGACCATCGCCGGCTCCTACAATGATGGCAACACCGAGGACAAGAGCGCCGCCGCCGCCATCAACTACAAGAATGTCATCGAAGACCTCGGCGAAGCCACGGCCGGCGCCGACGGCACCATCACCAAGACGACGGTGAAGAGCGAAGTCACCGCCGCCGATGGCACGACCTCCACGAAGAAGGACGAGACAACGACTGCGAAGAACGGCCAGGTCTTCGGCAAGATGCTCTTCACCGTCCGCGATCCCTTCTCCATCTACGTCGACGCCTCCCTCTTCGCCGATGAAATCGCAGACGTCGACTACCGGGCCATGGTCGGGGCCGGCGTCGCCGTTGACCTCTACAAGACCGAAACGGCGACTTTCCGCCTTGAGGCCGGCGTCGCGCCGATGTGGGAGAAGATCGCCGACGAGTCCGAGTACTACACAATGGGCCGCGTGGCCGAAATCGCCGAATACTACTTCGCCGGAGGTGCAAAGGTCTGGGAGTCCTTCGAGTACCTCCCCGCCCTTAACGACAGCGACAAGTACCTCTACAACGCCGTTCTCGGCGTCGAGAGCCCGCTCAACGATCTCTTCAGCCTCCAGTTCATGCTCAAGGACCGCTACAACAGCCTCCCTGGCGAAGGCCACGAGAAGAACGACCTCAGCGCGACGGTCGGCATCCGCATCAAGCTCTAACCCCCTTATTCCCACCAACCTTTACGCAAAAGCGGCGCCGCCCCTTGGGGTCGGCGCCGCTTTTGCGCTGGGCACTTCTACATGGCCCGCTACTGCTGAACCGGCTGCTCCGGGAAAACGCCCTTGAGCGCGTCCTCACAGACCTTGCGCGTGTCTGAGGGGAAGTCGCTCTTGGTGACCCACTTGAGGAAGGTGACGCCATCCTTGTCCGCCGCCAGTTCACGGATTTTGGCGCCCTTCTTCTTGCCGAAGTTGACGACGACTTCCCCGTCTCGCCAGGCAAAGCGCCCCGCGCGGTCCACGAAGCTCGGATCCTTGGGGTTGAACTCCCTGTCGAGAGCCTCCATCGTTTCGGGGAGATCTCCGTACTTCCGGAACTCACCTTCGATGACCTCAAGCGTTGCACGGGCATCAGCCTCGGCGCCGTGCGCGTCATCGCCAAGGTCCCTCCCGCAGAAGAACTTCAGGGCGGCGGTCAGGTCGCGGGGCTCCTTCATGTGGTAGATCCGCTGGGCGTCGAGGATGCGGCGCGAAACCGCGCGCAAATCGCGGCCGCAGCGGAGGAACTCCTCTTCAAGAATCGGAATGTCGAAATGGATGAGGTTGTAGCCCGCAAGGTCGCAGTCGGCCAGAAACGTGTCGACCTCATCCACGATGTCGAGAAAGGTCGGGCAGTCGTGCACGTCCTCGTCCGTAATGCCGTGTATCGCGGTCGACTCGACGGGGATTGGCACGCAGGGATTGACGAGCCACGTGCAGGTGGACTCCCGCCCGTTGGGCTCAATGCGGATGATGGACAATTCGACGATGCGATCGACCCTCGGACTCAGTCCCGTGGCTTCGATGTCGAAAACCGCCAGAGGGCGGTCAAGTTTGAGTCTTGAAAACATAGTATTGGCATTTTCGCATTTTTATGGTATATTAATCAATACTTTTTTTTGGGAGGCCAAACGCGCCTCCCCGCACAAAACGGAAGAGAGAGACAACCATGAGCCAGCATCGCAGCCTTAAGGGTTCCAGCAAGATCACCGCCAAGCGCAACGTCCTGAAGCGCTTCGAGCGCATCAACCTCCTCACGGAGCGCGGCCAGTGGAAGCCCGGCGACAGAGGCCAGGGCCTTCGCAAGACCAAGCCCGCGGAGTAGCCTCAGCGCCCTTCGTCCTTAAACTATGGCCGTAAAACGCGCAGCGGCCTTTTTCGCCTTCGCCTTGTTCGCAGGCGCCCTTGTGTCGGCCCCCCTTGAACTCAAGGTGGTGGGTGATCGTGTCAATTTGCGCGCAAGACCCGTCTTCGACGCCGAAGTCGCCGGACAGGTCTCTTCGGGAACGATCCTTGTCGCGCCCGATGGCATTCCGGAAGGCGTGGAATGGATCAAGGTGAGGCCCCCCCAGTCGATTGACCTCTGGATCTTTTCCGCGCTTGTCAGCGATGGCATCGTCACAGCCGACGACACCTACGTGCGATGTGGACCGGGTCAGCACTACAAGCCCGTCGGCAAAGTCGGAAAGGGCTTCAAGGTCGAACCCCGCGGCCGCGCGAACGGCGACTGGCTTCGCATCGGGCCTGTGCCCACCGCCGAGCTCTACATCAATGTCGCCTACGTTCTCGCCGTTGAGCCTGAAGATTCCGGCGCAGCGGCGAGGGAAGTTCAAGGTTCAGAGTTCAAAGTTCAGAGTTCCCCAGCGGCGAGTGAAGTCAAGAGTCCCCTCCCCCCTTCTGACACATCCAGTCCCGCAAGTCCCGCCAGTCCTGCTGTCGCGCTCCCCAACGTTGCAACGAACCAACTCATCGGCGTTTCAACACATGACCTGTCCGACGATGCAACGTTGCAACAACCCGACGATGCAACGTTGCAACGACCCAATGATGCAACGATGCAACGACCCGACGATGCAACAACGCAACGACCCGACGATGCAACAATGCAACGACCCGACGATGCAACGATGCAACGACAGCCTGCCCCGTCGCCTCCCGCAGTCCTTTCCGGCTACCAGCTCGCCCCTATCCTGAGACAGGGCGAAATCGTCACGCTTCGCGGCCGTCTTAAGCGGCTTTCCCTCGCACGCGCGCCGAAATTCTCCCAGTATCAGCTTCTCGACAGAGCCGGGATTGCGCAATCATCTGTCATTTGCGGCATCGTCGGCCTTAAGGGGCAATGGTACGAACTGGCCGGCTCGGAAATCGAGGTCGAAGGCCGCCTTTGGACCCTTTGGAATTCGATGCCCGTCATCGATGCGAGTCGTGTGCGACGCCTCGCGTCATGGGAAAAGTAACGCCATGCAAATCATCACCACTCCTTCGGAGATGCAGCGGTGCGCCCGCGAAATCCACGCGCGCGGCGAAACGATAGCCTGCGTCCCCACAATGGGCTACCTCCATGAAGGCCACCTCTCGCTTGTCGACCGGGCCCACAAGGAGGCCGACCGCGTCGTTCTCACGCTCTTCGTGAACCCGATTCAGTTCTGCCCCGGCGAAGACTACGAAATCTATCCGCGCGACGCCGCCCGCGACACGGCGCTCTGCGAGGCGCGCGGGGTCGACGTCCTCTTCATGCCCTCCGTCACGGACATGTACGCACCCAACGCCAGCGTCCGCGTCGACGAATCGGCGCTTTCGACGCACCTCTGCGGCGCCGTCCGTCCGGGCCATTTCCGCGGCGTCTGCACTGTCGTCACAAAGCTCTTCAACGCCACAATGGCCGACGTGGCCATCTTCGGCCAGAAGGACGCGCAGCAGGTGGCGGTCATCCGCCGCATGGTACGCGACCTCAACGTCCCGATCCGCATTGTCGCCTCGCCGATTGTCCGCGAGCCGGACGGCCTTGCGATGAGCTCCCGCAACACCCGCCTCTCGCCGGAGGAGCGCAAAAACGCCCTGGGCCTCAGCCGTGGCCTCCGCAAGGCCGTCGCCGCCTACCAGGCCGGCGAACGTTCGGCCGATGCGATTCGCGCCATCATGAAGGGCGAGATGGAGGCTTCCGGCCTCCGCGTCGACTACGCCTCGGCGGTTGACGGCGAATCCCTTGAGGACGTTGCCGAACTCAAGTCCGGCGACCTCCTTGCCGTGGCGGCCTATTCGGGCGCGACGCGACTCATCGACAACGCCGTCCTGTAGCGGCGTAGGAGCGGCCTACATGCGCGGGTCGCCGAGACCGGGCTCGGACCGCCAAACGCCTGAGACCAACGGACGCGACGCCTTGCCGAAGCAGTTGCGCGCGCGGACCTCGATGAAGTATTCCTTGTCCTGCGGCAGTTCCGCGACGTCGAACCAGAAGCGCTGTCGCGCCGGCTCGTACTTCGCCATCTTCGCGTAGGCCGGCGAAAGGAACCGCTTCACCAGCGGTTCAGAGCCGTCCTTTGGCACGGCGCGGATCTCGTAGTCGAAGACCCGCTCGTCCCTAGGCGGTATCGCGGACGGGAATTCGCAGTTCATGACGATGATCCACCAGCCGGAGCGGTTCACACTGTTGCGCGTCTCGGTCGCCAGTGTTGCGCCCTCGGGGAATTCAGGTGCAACCGACTTCTCCGCCCGCGCCTCGATGCTGTATGGTCTCTCGCCACTGGCAAGCGGCACGACCCACGGCGGCGCACCCGCCGCGAAGTCCTCGTCGACGTCTATGCGCTCGATGACGATGCGGTCGCCATAGACCGACACGAAAAAGACCTGCCCGCCGCGCAGGTCGAGGCGCGTCGTGACCTCCGGCATCGCCTGTTTCGACGTTCCGTTGCGCGGTCCGCCGCCGTTCTCGTAGTTGCCGCCTGAGCCGTTGTAAGAGATGGACGGCGCCGCCATCACGGTGAACTCGCCCTGCCAGATCAGGCGCTCGTCGTTGAAGGGCCGGTGCGTGTGGCCGGTGAATGCGACCGCGTTCGGGAAGTCCTCCAAGGCCGCGAAGACCTCGTCCGTTTCGCAGGGGGCGTCGCTCGTTGTCCCGCCTATCGCCTCGTGCTGGAAGTAGAAGAATGGCCGGTCGCCGACGAGCGACGCGCCATTGTCCGCCAGCCACTTGCCCAGTTCCTTGTAGCCGCGCTCCTCGCCGCAAACGAAACTGTA
>JAEEGL015555225.1_pt1 | contig 11370 bp, 5 predicted proteins | sample 9134231 | NCBI WGS metagenome assembly JAEEGL01 (sample SAMN16246548, study PRJNA631951) | gut metagenome | biome: gut microbiome; feature: rumen; material: fiber-attached | host: Bos | place: Iran: Karaj | collected 2018-10
ATAATAAAAATCAAAATGATATAAATTTAAAAACAATAATAATGGAAATAAAACTAATAATAATCAAAAAATATAAAAAAATTTAATGAAGTACTACTAAAAAGAGTTTTATAATCAATATATTTTTTATTAATACTTTATTTCAATAAAAAGAAAAAGTTTTAATCTAATGATTATAAATATTAATTATTTATCACATATCTATGATGAATAAAATAATCAATCCTTGAATATTTTTTTAATAAAAAAGAAATATAAAAATTTAATATAATGAAAAATCATTATGAAGAAAATTTATTTAATTATGAAAAAATTAATATTAATTAAAAATATTGCAATTTTAATTAAATTAAAATGTATTTAATGTTTTTAAATGAATTTTATAATAAAATTATCCATTAATAGTTTATTTACTTTTTTGATAAAAAAGATTAAAGAGTAAAATTAGTTTTATAAATATTTGATTATCCATTTCCACTATTAAAAAAATTAACCTTTTCCTTAATTTATAAATTTTTGGACATAATAACATGTTTCAAATTATTCTTTTAATTTATATAATTGAATTAGATAAATTATTTTTTATCAAAAATATAATATAGATAATTGTTTAAAAATTTAATAAATAAATTGTTATCTTTTTTTAAATTATTAAAGCACAATTTTTCAATATCAACATATTTTTATTAACTAATACAATATAAGTTAAAAAGTCAGCATCTAATTTATCTAATTAAAAATATAAATCAATTTCAATATCATAAAGTCAAGAATCTTTTATTTTTTCTTTTAATTTATCATATTTTATATTTAGTTAATATTCCTTTAAAATATTTTTTTACAACTAAAATTTTACATTCTGCGAAATTCTGATTTTTTAATTTTACTTTGAATAAATTTTTAAGTTCTAATATAATTAATTTAGTTTGATATTTTTCATTAAAATATTTATTAAATTCTGGATTATCCCAAATATATTTTAAAAAGTTTTCTTTAATATAATGAACTTCTTCTAAATTTGATTATTTTACAATTTTTTGAATTATATTATTTATGTAATAATCAATTAAAAAATCATTAGATAAAGAATTTCTGATAATTTTCCTTCAATTAAACATCCAAACCTTAAGATAAACCTGAAATAATTTAATTTAATAATATTTTTGTATAATTATTTGTATTACTTAAATCTTCATTTCCTAAATTTTTAATATGAAATTTTCATTTATTGTGTTTTTATATTTAATGAAATTGAATTATTTTTAATTATTGATTATTTATAGAATTAAATTCTTTATTGTTAATGTTGGTGTTATTCCATAAAATAAAAAATATTTTTTAGAAAAAAAAAATTTTATATTCACTTTCTTGTTTTATATCTTTATTTTTATTATTTTGATTAATTGTGTTTTCTTTTTCTTTATCAAATAATTTTTCTTCATTTATTTTTTGAATTAACATTTGATTTAAAAAATTAAAAGTTTCTTCATTTTTATTTTTTATAAATAAATATCTTTGATTTTCTCAATAAAATTTAATAATTTAAACAAAAGTAGTAATAATTAAAATATTTAAATTAAAAATAATATATTTCAAGAGATTTAAAATAAAGTCTATTTTATTAGATTTATTTTTAATTCTTTAATTTTATTTTAAAATATTAACTCTTTTTTATATACTGTTCTGTCTATTATTTCAATTTCATCAATTTCAATATTATTTGGATTTTCATTTCCAATTAAATCACTTATAGTATTAGAATTATTACCATAACTTTGTGGAAATTTTGAATAACAACCATATTGCATATTATCCCATTCATCTTTAATTACTAAATCTTCATTACCAAAAACAATATCATATATTGCAGTATAAGCATTTTTATAATTATTAGTTTTAAATTTTTTATAAACTCCATTTTTATCAAAATGAAATAAAAAACTTTTTACTAATGCAAAATATGAAACAAATCCACCAAATCTTTCATTATTTTTCGTTCTTATTATTATTATAAATTCATTTCCAGGACAATTTCGATTTATTATGTATGGCGAATGTGAATAATATGTTGATTTATAACAAAGATAAATGTATTTATTCAATGGATCTTTTATTCCTCCTTCTGAAAATATTGAAAGCATTTCATCTATATTGTGAAAATTATCTATCATTTTCAAATTCCTTGCGAATAAATAAGATAACAAATTTAATAAATTATTTTGTATTACTTTATCTTGATAACTAATAATTGATGTTTGATTATAAATTTCTTCTTTTAAAAATTTATTTTCATTTTTTGAAAAATTTATTTGTTGTTTATATTTTTGTATTAATTGAAATAATCTTATATTAATAATTACACATAATAATATTAAAATTATATGTAATATTAATTTTTTTTTTTGTTTTTGTTTTTCATTTTTTTCTAATAAAGAATCATGATTTATTTTTAATTTTGTACTTTTTTTTTTCATTTATAATTTTTTAATATGCTTTAGATTTTATTTTATTGTATTATAAATTAAAATAATATAATAATATATATATTAATTTAATTTAATTATTAATTAAACTATCATTTTATTTTTTTCCATTCATAAAATTTTAACTATAACTTTTATAATTGGTTAAATATATTTTTAAAATTATTATTTATGTCAACAATATATTGTTATATATTATTTAATATTAAATTTTTTTATATTAAAAATAATAATCTAATATTTTATGAAACATTTTTTTATTAAAAAAAATTTTAGCATTTTTTTTTATATTTCAAATAACATATATAAAGTACACAACTTTGAAATTATATATTTTTATCATATAACAAAATATTAGATGATTTTGAAAATTATGAAAAAGATGAATTAAAAGGTCTTTAATATAATATATTAATAAAAATATTTGCTACATATTTAAAATTTGATATTAATGATTACTTTTTCAAAATTAAGGAAAGCATATTTTTCTTTTCCTATTAAAAATGATTCACTATTACTCAAATTTATTTTGAAATCTGATTACATGACAAAAAATGACAAAAATCATATTTTTATTTTTTGTGATAATGAAAGAGTTAAAAAATGGAAAGAGAAAATTATTGAAAAATCAAAATTAAGATTATCAGAAGAAGAAATTGAAAAAGTAAATATTGATAATATTTATAATATTGTTCTTTATGTGTTTTTTAATATAAGAAATATAAGAAAAAGATTTAAGAAGAATATGAAATTATTAAAAGATTTAATTTTTGATTTATATATTTATTAGGGTCTAAAATTACAAGAAGAAGTAAAATAGAATTATAAAATGTATTACCAATAGAAGAACCCTCAAGAACTAGAACATATCCAGTATAAAGTACTATGAGAGATCTTGAAATAAGAAATGGAGAAATAAAAAAAGGCTAAAGCAGAAACAAATAAAAAAGATAAAGAAGAACCAACAATGACTAAAGCAAAATCAAGCAAAAGGAAAAGTAAAAGAAGAGATCAAGTTGAAGGAGGAAGAGAATTAGTGCAGAACGGAGATGTGGATTTGGTTAAATAAATATTTAATTTTAATTATTTAAATAATATTAATATGAATAAATTCATTATAAAAAAAAATATTTTCTTTAAAAAAAAATTTTATTTCACAATTAAAAATATATATGAAAAATATTTTACAAAAAAAAATTATTAAATAAACATAAATATTTTAATTATTTAATAAAATAAAATAAATGTTATTTATGAATTTAATAAAAAAACTAAAAATTTTTTAAATAAAATAAAAATGGGGGATGGGGATGGGGGATGGGGGATTGGGGATTGGGGATTGGGCCCAATCCCCAATCCCCAATCCCCAATCCCCAATCCCCAATCCCCAGTAATAGAATAAGAAATTATATATAATATAATAATTAATATAATTATTTAGTTATTAAATAATTATTATAATTATGCTTAAAAAAAATTTAAATATTGAAAAAAATGACAACATCACATGACAAAATATTTTTTTCAGTAAAAACACTAAAAACATTAGGTCCAGGAATTTCAATGGGTAGTGATGATTTTAATAAAAATAGAATTAATAATAAAAATCATGTAATAAATTTATTTTCAGTTGATGATTATTTTAAAAAAAATAATTGTACAATATTTTACTTAGGCTCTTTGCCCATATTACAAAAATGCTTTATTTGTTCAATATGTAATCCTCATAAAGATAAAAAATATATATGTGAATATTGTTATTTAAATTGTCATAACTTATGTAGAGAAGTAAAAAAAAAGCATTTATATGATCATGGAAAAGAATTCAAATTCGTATATGAACAAGACTATATCGGAATGAAAGAATTTTTTTGTATATGTGGACAAAAATATAAACATACTCCTCCGGAGTCTTTAGTTGAAGAATATGGCGCTTGTAATTTGCTTCAATTAGATACTGCGTTAAAACTAGATGATTTTTTTTGTGAAACTCATAAAATTCAGATATGTTGTGTTTGCTCTGTTAAATGTCATAATAAATGCAAGATAAAAAAAACAAAAACTTATACTAATATAATGAATACGAATAGTAGAAAAAATCATAGATGTAATTGTGCAGTTGATGAAAATCATACTAAGTATAATGAAGTTGCTTTTACTTTTCCTTTGGATAAATATCAAAATTTAAGCGGTATAAATATATGGCCTGTTCAAATATTAAATATATTATTTAAAAAAAGAGGAATTTTAGATGAATTAACAGATTTATTTATATCTAATTTAGAAAGTGAAACAAATTCGGAAAAAGATAAAAATAAATTTAGAACTTTATTAGAATCATTTAGTAATACATTTAATCGAAAATTTAAAACATTTTATTACACAGAAAATATATTAGAAATGTTTAAATTCATTTATTTAAAAGATTATATTTCTAAAATACAATTAAGCAACATGAAAGCTATAAATATTAATAATAATATAATATTAAAATTTCGACTTATATTCGTACTTCTTTTTGTTCATCTGCGTCGAGATTTCCAAACAGTGAAATGCTTAACAAGTATAGATTTTTTATGTAGCTCTATTTTAGAAAGAATTAAATATAAAATTATTTTAGGAAATAAAACAATATATAATGAGCATATTTATACAAAATATTCGAATAAAAAATTAATGGTGGAGGGGAATGTTTTGAAAGAAATTGCTTTGAAAGATGTATGTAGTCTGATGGAAATAAGTTTTAAATATATAGATTTAAAAGCTAAAGCTTATGAATTTGAAGTTTGTTTAAAATATTTATGCTTTATTTTAAAAAAAATGCTTTTTACTCGTACTGAGTTAATTAAATTATCACATTGCTTAATAAATATTTTTAAAAAATTTCATGAATATATCGAAACAAAAAAACCTAATTTAAAATCAATATTAAATATATTTCAAGGTCTTGCAGAAATAGTTTTAATATTTTCAGTATCATATAATGATTTAGTGATATTGGATTATCTTAATAAATATAAATACGAAACAAAAATAAAAAATATTAAATCAATAGATAATTTTATTCATATTAAAAGCGCTTGTGGAAACGCTTTATTTAAAATTATTATTATGTCTTGTGATTTCATCAAAAAACATTATGAATGTTTATCCAAAAAAAATAATGAAAATGAAGATAATGATAATGTTATAAACTTTCATGATAAAATTATCAATTTATTCACTGAAACTTTAGGTATTTTTTGTTTAGCTGATAATTTTTATTATAAACAAATATGTGATATAAAAGAAGAAGATTTAATCGATTTTTTTCATTTCAAAAATAAATTGGAAAAAAATCAATGGGTTGATTTTTATTTAGAGGAAAAAAATAATATAGAAAAATTATTACTACAATTAAAAAATGGTATTGAATATAAATTTAATTATTTATTTACTTCTTCATATAATGAAGGAAGAACTTTAAAAATAAATAAAATAATATATGAAGATATATTCGATTTTTCTAAAGACATATATGCCACTATGAATCGATTTATTATTAGAATGAATTTTGATATAAATAATAATACTGGTAATAATGGAGTATATTTTAATTTTAGTTTAAGGCGAATGACAACATATAATACTTTATTAAATACTGAATATAATTTATTAAATAATCAAAATAATGGAATAAATAATACTTTATTAACTAATAATATTGATGATGAAACTGAGGTCAATAATAAAAGAAAAAAAAGAATAAATAATTATTTGAAAAAATTATCTTTAAAAGAACAAAATTATCAGTTTTTAAAAGAAGTAACAAATTATAAAATATTGGAAGAATTTGTCGAATTATTAATAGTATCAAATATAGACGAAACTTTAGGTAAAATATTATCTTTTTTAAGTAACAGAAAATTTCCGAATTTATTAACACAAGAATTATGCGATATTATTTATTCAACATTAAGATTATATTTTTATTCAAAAAATGGAATGAAATATTTTTTAATGGGAAAAAATTTAACACGTATTAATAAAGTAATAAATAGATTTAATTTTAATTCTAATAATAAAAATTTTAATTCAGCCTTAGGTAAAAATATTGATATAAATTTAAAAATAATGACAAGTACTCTCGATTTTTTACTCGATATTTGCAAAGGAATTAATATTTATGATTTAAGTATAAAAAATCATAAGGTGTTGCCAAGATTAAAAAAAAATTTATTGGAACATATAATAGTATTTAATTCTTTATCGAGTAATTATTTGCTATTATTTTCTTTACATTTTAAAAAAATATTAAAAATTTTTTTTTGCTTAAGAAAAGATTTTAGTTATGAAGATTATGAAAATATCAAAAAAGAAATTATATTTATTTTTGATAAAAATAATACAAATCTTTTTAATAAAAATGCATTTTTTCAAATTTTGAATTTAGCACAATCGAAAGAAAATTTAAATTACATAAGCCAAAATGATCCAAATAACACTAATAAAAAATTGTTTTTATCTTTATATTTCACTTTTTTTAAATTATTCACATTCAATACTTTTTATTTTTATAATAATAAAGAAACAAATAAGATTTTAAATATCTTTTATAATTTTAACGATTTAAATCAAATTAAACAAGCATTTGCTTCAAATACTTTTACATTAAAACAAAAATATATTTTATTAGAATATTTACGAACTATATATTTTTCTGACTATTTAGATGAATATGATATTTTTAAACAAATAACGCCTTTATCGAGCAATGAATTCGAGATTTTATTAAAAAATAATTTAATAAATACGTATATAAAGCCTGATAATATAAATAATGAAAGTAATAAATCTTTAAAAGGCGCGTATAGTGGTAATAATATATATATTGATAATGTATCACAAAATGAATTGTTAAAAAAATATAAAAGAATTAATGATTTAAAAATTGTTTTAGAAATATTTGTTATTGAGTTAAGTAAATTTCCTGAACAAATTTATGGAAATAAAATTGAGCATTGCGAATTATTTTATAAACAAATTTTATTGGATATAAAATATATTTCAAATTTTTTTTATTGTCAACAAAAAAATATTTTAGGTGAACTAAAAATTTATTTTTATCAATTAGCCTTCATCTTCTTGCAAAAAGCTGACAATTTTTATCAAATTTATCAAAAAATAAAAAAAGGTTATAAAACAAATTTATCTAAAATTATACTTGAAATAGAAAGTACTATCAATACAAATATTAATAGTGATATTGATGGGGAATGGAATGAAGAATCTAAAAAAATAAAGGAGAAAATAGAAAATATGAAATCAATATCTTTTAATATTTATGACAACGGAAAAATATATTATTATTTAAATGAAAGTATAGATACCTTGATTAAACTGAGTAAAATAAATAACAAAATTAATTTACAAAATTATTTAGAACATTATGATGTCATGGCTGAAGCGAATTTTACACCTTTTAGCCTTTTGGAAACTTTAGATTACGAATATTTTTACGATGAATTAGTCGAAGAATCCAATAAAATAATACAGCAAAATTACACCTTATATAAAATAGAAAACTTAAAAAATTCTTATATGAATACTTTTATAGATATTAATAATACAAATTTCTTGAATTTAATGACGAATATTTCTGAGGATAATCATATAAATAATTACCGAGCTAAATATATCGAATATTTCTTAAGTTTTATGAATAGTAGTGGCAAAGATAATATAAGAAGATTAGAAATAAATTTATGTATTCTTACTAAATTGATGTTTTATGACAGCGAAGAAATGCAAAATATTTTCTCAACGATTAAAAACGATTATTTTTTTTTGAATTTAAATTATAATTTAAATAAATATTCTGTATTAGTATTTTCTTTATCTAAAAATATTTTCGCATTTGATATGGCTCAAGAAATAACAAATATAAATAAATTATTAATGCAATTTATTCAAGCTTTAGGTGAAGGCTTTAATTTTGATTTCCATGATAATATTTTTAATTGCCCTATATTAAAAAAAAATATGGAAAATAATATTAATACAATAAATAGAGATTCAATGGAAAAATATGAAGAAGAAAAAAATCAGAATGAAATAAATAATAATTTATATGATATAGATAATGATAATTCAAGAAAATTGAAAACTGTGTATTCTTCTATTATTAATAATTTAAAATATGCTTTATATAAATTAGATTTAGATAATTTAATCGATTGTGAATTACCTTATGATAAATTAATTATTTTTATTTCAAATGCGATTGATTTCATTATAGAATATATTGTCTCAACTGATAATAATAATTTAATTATTGAATTATGCTTTAAATTATTCTTTTTTGGAGTAAAAATAAAAAATATAGAAGAATATAAAAAAGAAATAATAAATAGTGAAAAATTTATGATATGTTATAATCCATATTTGAAATTATTTTTTTCGAATAGAAATAATAGAGAAGTAAATAATCCAAGTTTCGCCATTCAAAGAAAAAAAATAATATGTTATACAAAAATAAAATTATCTCAAATGATAACATATTATTTATTAACAGGAGGAAAAGAAGCTTTTGTCCAAAAATTAGTATCTAATTATTTCTCCACAGTTAATTTATATTCAGAAATTTTATACAATTTTAATGATTTAATAAATCATTTAGGCATAAAAAATCCAGCATTATTAGAAAAATTAAAAAAGGAAGAAAGCGTAGATGGTTATACTAATAAATTAATAGATTTTTATACATACGAAGAAGACTTTAGAAATATGATAGAATTGCAATTAATTTTTGATTTATATATTATAATTAAATTATTGGAAGAAATATATAAATATAATCAACTGATTGAACTTTTTGAAAAAAGTGAAGAAGTTGATTATAAAAATACATTTGATGAAAATGGCGAATTCAATCTAAGATCTAGATTTAGTAAAAGCGTATATAAATTTTTGAATATAATTGTTCTAAAAGTACTTATAAAAGTGAATAATGAAGAAGATGAAGATAATGGAACAGATTCTGAGGATGATAATGATGATATAAAAAAAGATTATAAATCAAAAAATCCTAATGTTGATATTATATCCAAAAAAGCAAAATATCTTTTAAAAAGAGATAAAAATTTTTATAATTTAATGAATTTGCATAAAGAATATGTAAGAGAAAAAAATAAAAAAAAAGAAAGGAAAGAAGATTCATTTGCATTACCTATTCCTACTGCAGATAGTGAAAACAGTTCTTCATATTCTTCGGATGAAGAAGATGAAGATAAAAATTCAAATATAAAAACTATATTTTTCCCAAGACCTTTTCTTACATTTTTTTTAAGTAAAAGTACTAAATTAAAATTTAATGATATAGTGGATCGATCAAGTAATTCATCAAAAAAAAATTCTTTATTAGAATATGCAGATTATTCTCTTTTTGAAATGATTATTAATATGCATTTAATAGATGATAATAAACTAAGTAAATTTTTTGCAAATATAAATTATAGATACATTGAAATTATTAACTATTTTTTTATAGTCATTCAAAATATTTTGATTTTATTCCGATTTTATAAAGCATCGGATGAGTCATATGAAGAATATTACACTTTTGATAGTGATAGAATAAATAAATTATATCATGAAAATATGGTTCTAGCAGTTCTCCAAATTTTTTTTTTGGCTTTTTTTTTGATTATTTGGTATTATTTCAAATTTATAAATTCATGCCAATATAATATTATGAGAGAGTTTAATAAACCTTTTGTTAGAAGAAGAAATGGAGAGGACCAAGAAATACCGCAAACTGTGGTTGATTATTTTCAGGGAAAAAATGTTGGAAATCTGCAATTTTTTAAAGAGATTAATAAAAAATTAAGTAATTGGAAAATATTTTATGCAATAGTAGTACCGACACATTTAATGAATAGAGAAATAATAATGCTAGTATTATCTTTGATATTAAGCATAATTTTTCTAGGAACAAAATTGCCACTATTTTTAATTGTTCAAATTTTATTCATTATAAATATAATATCAACATTATTTGATATAGTATTAGCAATAAAATTAAAATGGAAAAATATAATTCTTTTATTAATATTCGATTTTTTATGTATATATGTATCCATGTGGTTTTCATTTTTATATTTTTCTTATTTCTTCGTCTTCGATGATGTCTTAATTCCGGCAAGTCAAGAAACGATAAGTGAAGGTTACTGTTTTTCTTCTGTTCAATGCTATCTTTTTATGCTACAAAGAGGTTCTTTATCTAACGGTGGGATTAGTAATGATATTGGTATGGTTAGTTATAAAAGTGACGTGGGGTTTTTTATTGGAAGATATTTTTTTGATGTAATATTTTTTTTATTGATATCTTTATATATCGGAAAAATGTTTTTGAGCTTTATTATTGATACTTTTGGGGAATTAAGAGATATTAATGATGAAAATACTGATGATAAAAAAAATGTTTGTTTTATTTGCCAAATAGAAAGAGATGAATGCCTTTTAAAAAATATTGATTTTGATCATCATGTTACTGAAGTACATAATGTTTGGAATTATATATATTTTTTGAATTATTTATATGTTAATAATCCACTCAATTTTAACTCGATTGAAAATTCTGTTTGGGAAAATCTCAAAGAACAAGGAATAAACTGGTTCCCACAAAATGATTAATTATTTAATTTGATATAAATGAATGTTTTTTAATTTTTCTGCAATTTTAAACACATTTTTTTTAATATTATTATTGAATTTATTATTATTTTTCAGCCATATTTATATTATATTATATTATATTTTATAATGATATGGATTTATATATTTTTTATTGGTGTTGGGGGGGGGGGATGGGGGATGGGGGATGGGGGATTGGGGATTGGGGATTGGG
>JAEEGL015950746.1_pt1 | contig 11370 bp, 8 predicted proteins | sample 9134231 | NCBI WGS metagenome assembly JAEEGL01 (sample SAMN16246548, study PRJNA631951) | gut metagenome | biome: gut microbiome; feature: rumen; material: fiber-attached | host: Bos | place: Iran: Karaj | collected 2018-10
GCACCTATCCTTGAGGGGGACAAAGCTCTTTTGGTAAGCAGCTATGTATTCGACGATCTGGAGGGTCATCAGGCTACCTGCGAAGCCACGATATTCATCGAAAAGGACGGCGGCCTCAAAAAGGTTACTACCGTTCAGGGCGGCGGCACAGCTTATCCGATCGCTGTTTCTGATGACAACAGCCTTATGCTTTCCATGAGAAACTCCGTAGTTAAGGGCCATGTAAGCAAAGAGACCGGAGAGTTCGTTATCACCGAGGAAGCTCACGTAAACTATTCAGAGGCTGAAGACGGCCACTATCACAACTACAAGGAAGGCGTAGCAGATGTTCCTGCAGATTCTTCCCTTTACGATGAGCTCAGCGAGAAATACCTTGCATCAGATATCCTGAGCTTCGAAAAGAGTGGCGTTACAGCTGACGGAACACCTCACCTGGCAGGCGGTGTATATGCAGCCTACGTCGGCGATAACCAGTATGAAGTTTCAAGCTACTATGTTTTCAAGGACGAGACTTCAGGTGCCACAGAGACTCCCGACGGTGTTTCAGGAGTTCCTTTCACCTATGAGCAAAACGGCGACAGCATCGTCTTCCATTTCGGATCAGCAGATGATAATTCCGAGGCCAAATTTGCATGGGTTAATGAAGCTTTCCCGACCCTGACCTTCGAAAAAGAGACATTATATCTTTCCTGCCTTGGAAACGCAGATGCAGCAACCTTTGAAGCTGCCAAGTATTATGACAATGACAACAACCTGTATATGAAGGTAATGAGCTTTGACGAGACCTCCCTTACCGGCGATCTTTACCGCGAAGAGATGATCAAAGCTGAACTTGTAGATAACGCAGAAATGGACAGCTACATCTACTCCACAATAGGAACCCAGTACCAGGTTGTATCTTTTGAGGAAGTAAACAAAGAGTTGGGCTACGGCACAGACGAAGAATTCAAGAAGGATGTTGTGGGAATCTCAAGATTCACCGACTTCCTTGTAAAAGACGGCGACGGTAATGCTTACGCTCTTGAAAAGGGTGAATATGACCAGGAATATCATGTTGTTTACCCGCTGAATGATGGAAACATCCAGACTCTGGTTGAGAAAAACGTAACCTTTAAGATCAAGGAAAACTGCGAGATCACTCTTCAGAAATTTGTAAAGAACGGCGAGTTCATGGATCTCACTCCCGAATATCTCATCGGAAGAGAATTCAAGGGCGACAACTATCCAGGATGGTCCGCCGATGCCACCGAGTACTACATGACCAAAGAGATGCTGGTGGCAGTCAGCGTGGTTGATGGTGAACTGTACAATTTTGTTCAGAGATATGTGCCTTAAGCAATAAGACAGGGGGACGGTTCTTTCGTGGGACAGGGGGACGGTTCTTTCGTCCCAAAGCTTTGGGACGAAAGAACCGTCCCCCTGTCCCACTTATCGTTTACTTGATATAGTTTTATCGCTTTATTACCATAATTTAATGAATTATATATAGTTTTTTCACTCCGACAATGTTATGATTAATTCACCTTCATGTAGGAGTGTTAACTCTTACATTCATAAGAAAACAGGGAGACGCCAAGTTCTTGGTTGTTCTCCCTGTACTACGTTACAGACAAAATAAATGTCATAGCATTCTTTCAAAAATCAATGCTTGTTCGACTTATATCCCACAACAGATCCGATGATTCCCCCAACCACATGGGACAGATTGGAAATATTATCCTGAAGGAATACACCCTCATACACCTGCTGCCCAAGGAATACTACCGCAACAAGAATGAATGTCAGCGGTATCTCCCCGTTTTTGAAACTGGTGAAGGATGTCAGCAGGATGAATGCAAATACCACACCACTGGCACCGCACAGAGCCACATTAGGGAAAAGAATGTAATTAATAAGCCCTGTTACCAACGCTGTAATGACAATTACCAGCAATAGCTTTTTTGACCCATATTTCTCTTCCAGCATCGGTCCCAAAAGCAGGATGTATGATGCATTTCCGATGTAGTGCTCCCAGCCACCATGACCGAGCACATGGGTAAAAAACCTCACATAGGTCAGCGGATCCGTCAGAGCTGAATGATATGTCATAAAAAGAAGCTCATTACTCACTCCAAAGGTCGCAAATCCCAACACTAGGACTGCCAGGCTTATAAATATGAATCCCAGTACCACCGGGGAGTTGAAGGTTATCTTAAACTTTTTCATCACACAATTACTTCCATTTCCAGGATAAAATCTAAGTGCTTATTCAATATCTCCTTCAGGTCCATTCCCAAGTATTGTCGCAACACCCACATCATAAACATAGATAGTCTGTCCAAACCTCTCAGCTTCTGTGGGAGTTATCTCGCCGCGCTCAATTCGCAACGCACCCTCGATGAGCTTATCAACGATGGAATAGTCAACGGGGAGTGTTCCATGGTTGGCGTATATTCCCTTAATCTCATCCTTATACTTCGCAAGCCTTCTGAGACTGTGGATATATGCGCTCAGATCCCTCATTTCACCAAACATGAAGATATGTCCGTCCTGAATAGGATCTCCGCTAAAGAGCATTCCGCTGTTTTTATCCAGCAGCGCAGTACTTCCGGGAGTGTGGCCGGGAAGCGCAATTGCGAGAAGCTCTCTCCCTCCAAGATCTATAACATCACCATCATAAACAGGAATGATCTTCTGGGAAGGATGCGGAAGCCTATAGTTCACAAGCTCCGACAGGTTCATCATCACTTCATCAAACTCACCGTTACTTCCGATGTGGTCGATGTCGGTATGCGTATTAAAGAGCCTGATTGGCAGGTCCGTCAACTCCATCGCCAGCTCTTTTGCATTGCGGGTCTGCATCCCGCTATCGATAAGGAGTGCCTCTTTTTCCCCGACAAGTAAAAAGAACCTTACCCCGCCTTCATCGTACTGGTATGTGTTATCATCAATTCCTATCCAAGCCATATTAACCTTCTCCCTTCAACAATCCCCCAAAACTGTAATCAAAAATATGCATATATTTTATTATTATTTATGCAGATATCCAAGAAATATATGATATCTCAAAATCGGAAGATTACTTTCGTCCCTCTCCGCGTCTGATGTCTTGGTTATGTCATTTCGAACAATCTTAAATGGCATGTCTTATCTCCTATGGATTGCAGCGTTTGCAAGGATCATAGCCATCTGCAATAATCTCACTTCTTGTCTTTGTGCTGTATTCCTTGTTCTTCTCCTTCATGTCCTTAACACTGTCACATGTGGGGATATGGAACTTCTTTGAATTCTTGTTTAAAACATATGTGGTTCCTGCAGGAATATCAGAAGCCTCACTCCCTGTCGAAGATCTTACTGATCCATTCCCGGAATCTCCGCCAGTTATGATAAAAGAATTTGCGTCAACCGCCTTGTTAGTCTCAGGCGAAAGCTTGTTGCTTCCATCTTTATAATCAATTGTAATCCCGGGCTGTACATTATAGCAAAAGACATTAAAACTAACGCCTCTGCCCTTGTCCTCAACAGAATAAGCTTCAATCTGCACTCCGTCGCAGAGCAAATTGTTTCCTGTAAACACAGGCGTTACTCTGTACATTACATGTTTTCCGGTATCTCTTATATAATCTGCCACCTCATTCTCGTAAGGAAGCATACCCTCAACATTCATGTACCTTGTACCGGTGATCAGGTTCTTTTCATTGGCATTCTCACCGGTCAGCTGGAATCCGATCATATGGCATCTGTTGTACAGATACGGAGGATCTGAATCCACAACACCGGGATATTTGTTCTGCTTCCATCCGGTAGGCCGCACATCAGTGATGGACTCGCGATCTTTGGTAGGCATAAGGTCCTGACCTATACAAGCAAGCGCTGTTGTAACTCTCCCTAGCTTATCAAGCTCTCCATAGCTTTCAAAGGAGCTTGTGGTGATCTCATCAGCAGTAAATCCGGGAACGTTCTTATTAAGCTCCACTGAAGCTTTTCCACTGTAAGCAGGGATCTCATCCTCTGCATGGATCTGCACGCTGCGGAAAAGAAATAATGACATCACAACAGAAAGCGCCAGTATCAATGCGAATATTCTATTTGCATAACCAACTTTTTCTAATTTTGTCCGCACTACTATTTCCTCACAATTTCATCCAATACTTCAAACGAAATTCATAAGATTCCTCAGAAATCATCTCCAAAATCATCCCCAAATTCATCATCTTCATCGTCAAAACCAGATGATTTCTCTTCCTCTTTGAATATCACCTCGTCGATAAATGCCCATTCAGCTGCGTTTATCTTTCCATCGTGGTTAAGGTCAAATGCTGTATGTCCGAATAATCTATCCATAGGTCCTGCCATGGTTTCTTTCCTCCTTATGAGTAAACTGTGTGTCATCTTACTCCAATGATAAAGCCCAGACATTTCAGAATAAATATTATCTTTAAATCCTTAACTCAATTTAAATTGCTGTTTTGGTGAAAAGAGTTTAAGTAAAGGTTACGAAACATAACCATGTGGTTTTATTCCGTAACCCCGTCTTTAATCACGAATATATTGCGCCTCAGAAATCTTAGTAGCAATAACCTCAACCCACATCTCACTTTCTCGTCCTAGTCTGTTGTCATGTCCTACTTCATTGATAAGAATCTTGAACCCCGCATTTTCAAAAAGCGGAACGATAGTCTTCTCATTAAAGTCACTGAACTTACGCTCTCCACGCATTTTGGTGCCATCGCCATACTTAAAAGAAGCATACATAGTGCCACCACTTTTAAGTGCAGCATTCATCTTTTGCATGATCTTAGGGAGTTCACCTACGGGCACATGAAGAAGTGAAGCTGATGCCCATATTCCTACGAACTCGTCCTCAAAAGACATATCTTCAAATCGCATATTTGTGACTTCTCTACCAATATACTCAGATGCTCTCTTGCACATTTCAGGTGAAGCATCAAAAGAAACTACATCATATCCTGCTGCCAGGAATGCCTTACTATCTCTGCCGCTTCCACAGCCTGCATCCAGGATTTTTCCTGTCTTTGGCAGGAAAGAAAGAAACTTATCTCTATCCTCCGACATATCTGCCTCAACACTTCCTGCAAAGAAAGAATCTGCATTTTCGTTATAGTACTCAACATTCTTATCTACCATTCCAGCTGCCAACTTCGGAAGGAGCGCCAGATCTGCAGGAAGCCAGTCAACGCTTCTAAGCTCGCTGTACTCAAGCCACTTAGCTGCTTCATGCTCAAGGAGCTGCAGCTTACCAACAGCTATAGTTGCCCAGTAGCAATTCATGTGAAGATGGAATTTCTCATAATCATAATCAATGACATCTATCAGATCATGTACTTCTATTTCAGCCCCAAGTTCTTCCTTGATCTCTCGAACCAATGCCTGCTCAGGAGTCTCTCCATCTTCAATCTTTCCCCCGGGAAATTCCCAGCCATCCTTAAATTCCCCATATCCGCGCTGTGTGGCAAATATCTTGGTCTTTTCCTTGTAATCGTCGCAGATAATTGCTGCAACCACGTTAACTGTTTTCATACTTATCCTACTTCCAACTTACTTGTTTTCTTGATGTATTTAGCAGGTATTGGATTATCCAAATGCCACGTAACACTCATAGGCCTGCTGCCGTAATGACTCACATATTTAGCAGTTCCAAGGTATGTATAAGGCGCAGCTCCTGCCATGTCCTTTTTAAACTCCCTAACAAATAGTAGCACCTTACTGCCTTCCCGTACATGGTTTATGTATCTCTGACCGGTAGATGAAGTATCTGCTGTCTTGCTCTGGCTCTGCCAATGGAAGAACTCTTCATTGATAGAATAATCCTCATACATTGTAGTTGGAGAATAATCTTTATCAGCTTTATTCAAAGTAATAAAGAATACATCAATCTTTTTATTCTCAATCCACTTAACTCCTGCCTGAAGATTCGTTTGTACTTCATCCATAGCCACCAGAATCTGATCTCTAGTGTAAGTACAGTAAAGATCAAGCGGACATTCAAATCCCAGATCAACCGTTCCTCCTACCACGTCGATTCTCTCAAGGTTATAGTTCAGAATCTCCAAAAGCTCTCCAAACATATACTTGCTGTTACAAAGCTGTGACAGATTCGCCTTAACCTCCGGGGCATTCCAGTCATCTACAGTGCTCTGCCATATAGTCACATAAAACATTTGCATCATTCGCTGATACATCATCGGAAGCATGCCAATGTCTATATCTTTAAGCCTTGGCAGAATATCAATCAGGAACTGAATCCATCTGTAAGAGTCAACGGCAATAAACTTAGAAAATGCCTTTATCAGCTTCTCTTCAATTTCTTCATCGAAATTCTCAACGACTCCTGCCTCAGCACAGAGCCTTGCAAATGAATACTTTGAATAGATGCTGTAAACATTAAGATGATAATAGCGCAGGAAATTCTTTAGGGTTAACTCTAATCCGCTATCCTCTTTAAAAGTCTCTATTCTGGAAATCAGTCCAGCCTTACTATCAAAAGACTGACGTATGTTATTCAGGATAACTTGAGCAGCTTTCTTTTCCAACTGAACATAACAGCCCTTGGGCAGCGCTGTAAATCCATGCTTAAGTTCATACTGAACGCTGTGATTAGTATTCGACAACAGCGCAGCAAATTTCTCCTCAAAGTTGTACTTCTTGCTTGCCTGGCCAATAAAATCAAGAACTGTTAGGCACTCTTTACCCTCCGACAAACGAAGGCCTCTTCCGAGCTGCTGGAGGAACACTGTCAGGGATTCTGTGGGTCTTAGGAAAAGAACTGTCTCAACCTCAGGAATATCTATACCCTCGTTATAAAGATCCACAACGAAAATAAACTTTATCTCTCCTGACAAGAGCTTTGCCTTAGCACTTGCTCTGTCTTCATTAGATGAACTTGAAGTAAGGGCTATTGAGGGGATTCCCTTCTCATTGAAATAATCACTCATAAACTTGGCATGCTCAATTGAAACACAGAATCCAAGTCCATGAACACTTCCCATATCAGTCACATACTTATTCAGCGAGTTGATGATATGATTGGCTCTCCTCTCAGCAATTACCCTGTTCATAGAAAACAGGTTGCTAAGTTCAGTCTTATCATAGCCGCCTCTAACCCATCGTATCTCTGAAAGATCCGTCTCATCTGAAACGCCAAAATACTGGAATGGACACAACAGCTTTCGTTCGATAGCCTCCGGAAGCCTTATCTCTGCTGCTATTCGTCCATCGAAGTAGTCCAGTACGTTCTTACCGTCCATTCGCTCAGGAGTAGCAGTAAGTCCCAACAATATCTTTGGGGTAAAAGAGCTTAAAAGCCCTTGATAGGTCGGTGCTGCGGCATGGTGGAATTCATCAACAACTATGAAATCATAATAGTCTGCTGCCAGCATTTCATACAGTTTTTGCGATGCCACTGTCTGAATGGATACAAAAAGATGATCCAGATTTGCAGGCTTTTCTCCACCGACATAAAGCTCACCAAAATTGGGATCCTTCAAAACAGCCCTGAATACTTCTCTACTCTGCCTAAGGATCTCTTCTCTGTGAACAACAAAAAGCAGCTTGTTCTGCTTATCAGGATTTCTCTTGCAATACCGCCTGTAGTCAAATGCTGCAATAAGCGTTTTTCCCGTTCCTGTTGCAGCAACCACCAGATTCTTATTCCTGCCTCTGATGACTCTTTCTGCATCAAGTCTGTCTAATATCTCCTGCTGATACGGATATGGATTAACATCAAGAATGAAGCCAAATCCACTTGTATGCTCTCCACAGCGCTCTGCGCGAAGGGCTTTTTTCAGCTTCTCATAACTATCATGATTGTATTTCTCAAAGTTTGTTGAATGCCAGTAGCTTTCAAAGGTCGCAGCAATCTTCTGAATCGTAGGCGCCATATCCTTAGTAGTAACTTTAATGTTCCACTCCAGGCCACTGGACATAGCTACATTGGACATATTTGATGAGCCAACATACGCCGTGGTAAAGCCTGTCTTACGGTAAAAGATATATGCCTTAGCATGGAGCCTTGTACGCTTGGTATCATAGGAAATACGCACTTCTGTATTAGGCAAACTACCAAGTTCCTCGATAGCCTTTACATCTGTTGCACCCATGTAAGAAGTTGTGATGATCCTGAGCTGACCGCCTCTTCCTACAAATGCTTTCAGCTCATCAAATAAAAGCCGTAATCCGCTCCATTTAATAAAGGAGACAAGCATATCTATCCTATCTGCCGTCTCCATTTCCTTTTTGAGTTCAGAATACATCTGAGGTTCATGCGTTGCCCCAGTAAATAAGCTACTCTGGGCCACAGATGTCTCAGGGCGCACAATATCCTTGGCTTTGCGCTGACCAATCTTATACATAGGATCTGTCTCAGATAACAGCGCCAGAAGCTGTTCCGCACTATCAGCTACAGCCAATTCCTTTAGATCATCCATATCAGCATCATCTGAAATCAGCCCAACCACTTTGTTAACGAGGTCAACCTTAGCCGAAAGACTGTCATCCTCTGATATGCGATCTAATGCCTTGTGAACAATCTCTGATACATAACGAGCCAATACTTCTGATGCTTCAGCACCATCGATTTTCTCGATAAGCTTCAAATCTTCAGGTGAACCTTGGAGTTCTGATTGTATCTGTTTATTTATGACCTGTTCATATAATCCGGGTTCTAGCATAATTTTCCCTCATATTATCTGAAACACTGCTTGTTCTTTATACTGTCATTTTCTTTGGTGTCCATATCTCGTTATATCCATTTCTTTGAGCCCAGTTATAAATCATTTTTATTCGCCTTGCGGAATCGACATCATTCCTATGATCTCTCTCGATCATAATCTCATTGCGCTCAGATATCTTATTTAAGAAATCAACCTGAGCTAATTTATCTCGCTTTTTATTGTTACACGCCGGACATGCGAGAACAAAGTTCCAAATCTGGTCATCCTTTATAAATGACCACGGAATAAAATGATCAACCTCAACACTTCTTTTTGTAACAGTTTTACCACAGTAGAAGCACTTATTTTCAAATTCCTCAAACAGGATATCCCTATAATACGCAAGACTACTGCGTGTCCTCATTGTGCTTTCGTCTATCTTGCTAAGAAGATGATCAATAGCACTGTCTTCGTTAACCTTTTCAAGAAACTTTGCCCACTCATAATAGTTTAGTTTCTCGATAGCCACCTTATGTTTGCACACAAACTCATACATTCTTGGATTGATTTGAATCCATTCTCCGCTCTTAGAAAAAGAATAGAACAATCCTCCCAAGTCAGCATATAGCGCACCAACAACATTTTCTTTGCACTTCATCTTCACTCTATGACATATGTCAATGCGCATATCTGCAGTAAGACTTTCAAATGGAATATCCTCAAGGATTCCATATTTTTCTTTTCCATAGATAAGTGCTTTTTCAAGTTCAGATTGTCGATTCAACTTACCTGGATTCTTCTGTCTAATGTGATGCTTTAGTACCAGGTTCCAATAAATCTCTGCAAACTTGGAGAAGAGCTGGTCAAATGTAAGCATAAGCTTATTATCTGTGTTGTAGAGATTATCAATGATAGATTTGAGAAATCCAAATTTATAGCTTGTATCATTCACAGATTTACTTGAAAAAAGATATGCAAAAGCAGACCACATTTCATCATCCGAAAGTGGCCTGTCTATGTAATTTGCTTCTTTTAACAAATAACCTGCTGCCATTTATGTTCCTTCATATGAAGTTAATTGCGCTTCTTTTTTCAATATACTTTTTTATTCCACTATTAAACAAATAACAATGACTTATTATTCATAATTTGCTGAATCATAGCCCAATCTTTCATCAGTACCTGATAACCAATATAGTATGTTAGCAATTGGTTCTTCAACATCTGCTTTGATGGCATTAGAAATACACTATCTGATAGTCCTTTGCTATATTATCCATAAATTTCATCCCCTCTTCTTAGAACGCATACTTCACCTTAATATTTGGAACATCATATGAATCTACTGTTTTATTATAGGTAAAGCCAATCAATACTCCTCCTTGATATTCTTTTTGCTTAACATTTATAGTAGAAGTACCATTTCCATATCCATAAACAGTAACAACATCTCCATTTCTGAATGCCGGTTCTTTTACATCTCTGTCATCAGTAATGATTATCTTACTCCCTTGATAAGTCCCCCATATAGTTTCACCATATTTGAATCCAAGCAATGTTTCATTTTCTATTTTCGTTACCTTTACCTTTATTTTAATCTTGATGCTTTCGTATTTCGAAGGGTATCTGATCAAATCATCATAAGAAGGGGTTTCGCAACTATCTTTAAACTCCTGCTCCTGAGTACCTTTTGAAACAGAAATAACTATAGTATCACCTTCCTCAACAAGATCTCCCTCTCTCTTGCTTGCAGAAAAAACCGTTCCCTTTTTTGCCGAATTGTATTCTTCCTTTATCGAAGCATTCAAGCCCAATTTTTCAAGAGTCGCTTGAGCCTTTTCAGCAGAAAGTCCCTGAATTGCCGGAACCGGTATCCCTGAACCTTTAGAAACTGTAATATCGATCACATCGGATTTAACAGATACTTTATCTCCCTCTGAATAACTACAAGAAATAATATATCCCTTCTCGATTTCGTCACTAAAATCCTCATTAGCATTACATTTTATACCTATCTCTTCGCAGTTTTTCTTAAATACATCCGCCGTAATATCCATAAATGGAGGAACCGTACGATATTCAGAGCCCAATGACACTAAGATATCTACCATTGTTCCTTCTTCAACAATTGTTCCTACGGTGGGATCTGTACTAATTACAGAGTCTTTTGCGACATCTTCAGAATATTCACTACTGCAATTGAAATTTAGCCCTTGAGAAGCAAGTATTCCTTTAACAGTTTCAATATTTGTATTCGTATAGTCAGAAATCGTTATTGGTTTTCCTTTAGATACATATATTGTTACGATGCTGCCTTTTTTGACTCTGGTTCCGGATGCAGGATCTGTTCTAGAAACTAAGCCTCTGCTCACATTTTCGTTAAACTCCGATTCTTCAACAATGATGAATTCACGATTCATAGCCTCTAGCTCTGATTTTAAGACATTCACATCCTTACCTGTGGATTCAGTAAGCTTTTTATCAAATATTCCCCATCCGCCAATAATCATGACACCCATAAGCATAATCAATATAAAACTTAGCTTACCTAAAAAGGGATGTTGCTCTTCTTTTCTATTCATTACACTTCCCTCCTTATCAGGTGGTAATCGAGAACACCAAGCAAAAAGGGAGGAAAATCTCCCCCCCTCAACATAATTTTTCTTTCAATTAATTATATCAACAAATTATTAAAGCAAGATTAAAGATGAATAAAGAC